>Ga0308169_10001728_pt1 | contig 24598 bp, 21 predicted proteins | sample PhyBR1_2_FD_202139 | JGI IMG/M metagenome (GOLD analysis project Ga0308169, IMG submission 202139) | Phyllosphere microbial communities from UC Gill Tract Community Farm, Albany, California, United States - DLSLSB.R1 | ecosystem: Host-associated > Plants > Phyllosphere > Unclassified | place...
ACGCGCGGTTCCTTGGACCGCTCGGCGTTCAGGCCGGCGTCGAGCTCGATGCCCAGGGCACCCAGCCGGTCCGCCACATGCGCCCTGAACTGCTGCGAGTTCTCACCGATCCCGGCCGTGAACACCAGTGCCTTCGCCCCGCCGACGGCAACGTGGTAGCCGCCGATGTACTTGGCCAGCCGGTAGGAGGCCACCGCCAGGGCCATGGTGGCCTTGTCATCGCCGGCCTCGGACGCTTCCACCACCGACCGCATGTCATTGTTGCCCGCCAGGCCCTTCAGCCCGGATTCCCGGTTGAGCATGGTGTCGATGTCCTCGGGTGTCCAGCCGGCACGGCCGAGGAACACCAGGATGGAGGGATCCAGGTCGCCGGAGCGGGTGCCCATCACCAGGCCCTCAAGCGGGGTGAAGCCCATGGACGTGTCCACGGAGTGTCCGCCGCGGATGGCCGTGACCGAGGCGCCGTTTCCCAGGTGGGCGATGACGCCGTCGAACTCCTCCACGGGGATGTCCAGCAGGGCTGCAGAGCGGCGGGCCACATACTCGTGCGACGTGCCGTGGAAGCCGTAGCGGCGGATCCCGTGGTTGGTGTACAGCTCGTCCGGGACCGCGTACCGCCAGGCGTGCTCCGGCAGGGTGCGGTGGAATGCGGTGTCGAACACGGCCACCTGCGGCATCTTGGGCCATTTCCTGGTGATGGCACGGATGCCCAGCACGTTGGCCGGGTTGTGCAGCGGCGCCAGCGGGTTGAGCCGTTCGATGGCCCGGGTGATTTCGTTGTCCACCAGGACAGGTTCGGCGAACCGCTCGCCGCCATGCACCACCCGGTGCCCCACCGCGCCGAGCTCCAGGTCACCCAGCTCCCGGTGGATGGCGGCGTCCACCTGTTCCAGCGCCTCCGCGTGGTCCCGCGGCCCCTCGATCTCGCCGTCCCCGCCGCCGCCGTTGCCCATGCCGATCTTCTCGATCAGCCCCTCGGTGAGGACCGTCCCGGCGGCGACGTCACGCACCTGGTACTTCAGCGACGACGAACCGGAGTTGATGACGAGCACGAGCATGCGGGGCCTCCTGGGGCTTGCGTCTGCAGTTCAAACCCCACTATATGTGCCGCGCGCGCCGGCTCATTCCTTGCGGATCGGGCCGGGCTGTGCCTATGGTCGGCGGACAAGGCTGGACCACGCCGAGAGGACAATTCCATGACGAACGAGCCCAATTCGATCGACGAGAACGACCCCACCAACACGGGATCCAGCAGCACCGCCCCGCTCAACGCCCAACCGGACTCCGGCAGCAAGAAGGATCCCACCGGGGTGGAGGGCGCCAACCCGGCCCTTGACGACACCGGGAACCTGAAGGCGGCGGAAACCGGTGAGGCCCCGGAGGCTCCGGAGGACCCGGAGGGCCTGGACCTCACCCCGCAGGGCCTCTCGGACGAGCCCGCCAAGGAGGAGGATCCGGAGAGCCTGGCCAAGCCGGACAACAGTTAGGCACAGCCCGCAAAGGGCGACGGCGGCACCCACCCGGGTGCCGCCGTCGCCCTTTGTGCCCAAGACCGGCCGTGCGGAAGTCAGGCGTGGGCGCCCTGGGACTGCCGCGCCAGGTATTCGAAGAGCCGGCGCAGGCCGAAGGTCCATTCCGGCAGTTCTTCACAGGGGCCCACCCGGTTCACCAGGGCGCCCAGGTGGCCGCTGCGGATGGTCACCAGGTCGCCGTGCTTGTGGGTGAAGCCCTGCCCCGGCTGGTCCCGGTCCTGGGTTGGTGCGAACAGGGTGCCGGTGAAGAGCGCGAATCCATCCGGATACTGGTGGTGCTTCCCGTGCGTGGCTGCCACCAGTTCCTCGAAGGGCCTGCTGATCCGTGCAACGCTGTTGCGGCCTTCCAGCAGGTAGCCGTCCGGGCCTTCCACGCGGAGCAGGATCTCCTCGGTCCGAAGCGTTTCCAGGGTGAAGGCACCGTCGAAGAGCCTGATGAGCGGGCCCAGGGCGCTGGAGGCGTTGTTGTCCTTGGCCTTGCCCAGCAGCAGGGCGCTGCGCCCTTCGACGTCCCGGAGGTTCACGTCGTTGCCCAGCGTGGCCCCCACAACGCGGCCGGTTGAGGTGGCGATGAGCACCAGCTCGGGTTCCGGGTTGTTCCAGGAGGAAAAGGCGGGGATACCGATGCCCGCGCCCAGCCCCACGGAGGACAGCACGGGTGCCTTGGTGAAGACCTCGGGGTCCGGGCCGATCCCCACCTCGAGGTACTGCGACCACAGCCCCTCCTGGATCAGGATGCGCTTGGCTTCTGCGGCTTCGGCCGATCCGGGCCGCAGGGCAGCAATGCTTCCGCCCAGGGCGCGGCCAACAAGCTCCCGGATTTCGGCTGCGCGGCTGGAGTCGCCCGCGCACCGTTCCTCGATCACCCGTTCCACCATGCTGTCCACGAAGGTCACCCCGCAGGCCTTGATGACCTGCAGGTCAACCGGCGCCAGGAGCCGGGACCGTGCCCCGTCCCCCGCCAGGGAGGCCTGCACAACGTCGGCCGTGGCCCAGCGGGGTTCGGCCAGGCCAGGATCCGTAAGGGCGGAGCGGACTGCCGCGGCGGGGTCCGGCAGTTCCAGCAGTTCTGAGACTGTTGCTGCCAGGCGGCTGAGGTCGAAGACATCCGGCCCGCTGACCGCCACCACACGGGGACCGGCGGTTTCCACGTCCCAGATCCGGCCAACCAGCAGCGCCTGGTCCGCGTCCTCGGGGAGGACGGCCTGAGCCTCCCCGGAGAGTCCAGTCACTGACGCTCCTCCTTTCCGGCGTCCGCCGGCCGCTGCCAGACGCCGTCGATCCGCTGCGGAACCCGCCATGGATTGCTGTCCTGCAGGGGTTCGGGCAGCCGCGCCGCGGGGAATGACTGGTACGCCACGGGCCGCAGGAAGCGTCGAATGGCTGCCGTTCCAACGGAGGTGGTGTTGGACGTGGTGGCCGGGTATGGGCCACCGTGGTGCTGGGCGTAGCTGACCGTGACGCCGGTGGGCCAGCCGTTCCACAGGACCCGTCCGCTGATGTCGGCCAGGCGGGCGGCGAGCGCGGAGACGTCGTCGTCCTCCTCTGCCTGGAGGGTGGTGGTCAGCTGGCCTTCCAGCAGCCCGGCCAGTCCGGGAAGCTCCGCCTGGTCGTGGTACTCCACCAGCAGGCTGGCGGGGCCGAACATCTCCTGCCGGAGCAGGCCGGGATTCGTCAGGACCGCATCCGCCGTGGTGCGCAGGACGGTGGGGGCCGGCTCGTCCGCAAGGTCTCCCTGCACCAGGACGTCCACCCCGTCACTGCCGCTGAGCCGGCCGACGGCATCGGCGTAGGCGGCGTGCAGGCGGTCGCTGAGGAGCCTGGCGGGAGTGAATGCCGCCAGCGCCTCCTGGAGCTGCCTGCGGACGGCGTCACCGTGGCCGGCGGGAACAAACAGCAGCCCGGGCTTGGTGCAGAACTGGCCCATGCCAAGGGTGAAGGAGCCTGCGTAGCCTTCGATGATGCCGGCGCTCCGCGCTGCCCATGCCGCGGGGGTGACGAAGACGGCATTGATCCCGCCCAGCTCGCCGAAGAACGGGATGGGTTCGGGGCGGGCGGCGATCCGGTCCAGCAGGGCCCGGCCGCCGGCTGTGGAGCCGGTGAAACCGATGGCCTTGACCAGGGGATGGTCCACCAGGGCCTCCCCGGCCTGCCGTCCGGTCACCATGGAGAACAGGCCCGACGGCGCCCCGGCGGTATCGAGCGCTTCGGTGACCACCCGGGCGGTGCGGACGGCCAGGTCCCGGTGGGCGTCATGCGCCTTGTGCACCACGGCGCAGCCGGCGGCCAGGGCAGACGCGCTGTCCCCGCCCACCACGCTGAACGCAAAGGGGAAGTTGGAGGCACCAAAAACCCCCACGACGCCGAGCGGCACGTTGTACCGCCTGAGGTCCGGCCGCGGGCCCATGCCCCAGGTGACGTCCTCATGGTCGATGGTGGCGTCGAAGTGCTCGCCGCTGCGGATCTCCTGCGCGAAAAGCCGCAGCTGGAACACGGTGCGCTTCAATTCGCCTTCCAGCCGGGCAGTTCCGAGGTGAGTCTCACGCACCGCTGTTGCCACGAGTCCATCCGCATCCTGCTCCAGGCCGGCGGCGATGGCTTCCAACCAGCTGGCCCGGGTTTGCGGACCGACGGTACGGCCCTGTTCAAAGGCAGCTGCCGCTGCTTCCACGGCGGCGTCCAAAGCACCAGGGGTGGCCGGTCCGGCGCTGGTTTCCCCGGCGAGGCCGACGGCGGCATGCGCTCCGGCGGTCATCGGCCGGCTCCGGCAGGGGTCCGGGCTGCACCGGTGACGGCGGCGCGGTTGCCCACTTCCTGCCACCCGGCACCGTTGGGGAATTCCCAGCGGGCGCGGGAGGCGCTGAACATCTCGGCGCCCGTACCTGGCAGTTCGGGTGCGGCATAGCGGCCACCGCTGATCCGCACCGGTTCGGCGAAGTGTTCGTGCAGGTGGTCCACGAATTCGATCATGCGGTTGTCCTGGCTGCGGCCCACCACCGCGTAGTCGAAGAAGGAGAAGTGCTGCACCAGCTCACACAAGCCCACGCCGCCGGCATGCGGGCAAACGGGCACCCCGAACTTGGCGGCCAGCAGCAGGATGGCGATATTCTCGTTGACCCCCGCCACGCGGGTGGAGTCCAGCTGCAGCACGTCGATGGCACCCGCCTGCAGGAGCTGCTTGAAGACGATCCGGCTGGCCACTGCCTCGCCGGTGGCCACCCGCACGGGTGCAACACCCTTGCGGATGTCGGCGTGGCCCAGGATGTCGTCGGTGCTGGTGGGTTCCTCGATCCAGTAGGGGGCGAACTCGGCCAGCTGGTTGACCCAGTCAATGGCCTCGGAGACCTCCCAGCGCTGGTTGGCGTCGATGGCAATGGGGAGGCTTCCCACGGCTTCCCGCGCCAGGGCCATGCGGCGGCGGTCATCCTTGATGTCCCCGCCCACCTTGAGCTTGATCATGGAAAAGCCCTCGGCCGCAGCCTCCTTGCTCAGCCGCACGAGCTTTTCGTCGCTGTAGCCGAGCCACCCCGGCGAGGTGGTGTAGGCGGGGAAGCCGTCTGCCTTGAGCTCGGCGATGCGCTGGGCCTTGCCTGCCTGGCCTGCACGGAGGATTTCCAGGGCTTCTTCGGGGCTGAGGGCATCCCGGATGTGGGTGAAGTCAACGACACTGACCAGTTCCTCGGGCGTCATCTCGGCGAGCAGGAGCCAGAGCGGCTTGTTTTCCCGGCGGGCACGGATGTCCCACAGGGCGCTGACAATGGCGCCGCAGGCCATCTGCGTCACGCCTTTTTCGGGACCGAGCCAGCGCAGCTGGGAGTCGTGGATAAGGAGCCGGGACGCCGCGCCCAAGTCATAAATCAGTTCATTGATGTCCCGGCCCACCAGCAGCCGGGCGTAGGCGTCGATGGCCGCGGTGAGGATTTCGTTGCCCCGGCCGCAGCTGAAGACGAAGCCATGGCCCTCGTCGCCCGCATCGGTGCGGATGACGACGTAGGCGGCAGAGTAGTCAGGGTCAACGTTGACCGCGTCGGACCCGTCAAGCTCCAGGGACGTGGGAAAGCGGACGTCCTGGGTGTTGATGGACGTGATGGAAGGCATGGATCTCAACTTTCGAGGGCAGGACTGGAATTGGGAAGAATTCGATTCCTATACGAATTTCTAAAATCATATAGGAAGCGTGATCCACGTCAACCCCTCCACCAGGCTGCCGGCCCGGCAAACGCAACAGCCCCGGCCTTCCAGGGCCAGGGCTGTTTGCCGGAATCTAGGTGATGATGTGCTTGCGCGGTGGCCCGCCGTCCTCCAGCGGGGCAAGTTCACCCTCAAAGGCTTGGGCAAAGCGGTCAAAGGAATTGCGGATGTGCGTGGTCATGGCCGCCTCCGCCCCCTCCGGATCACACGCCTCGATGGCCTCCCTGACCGCCGTGTGCTCGGCTACCGTAATGGCCCCGTCCACGTCCGCAGGGTAGAGCCGGAAGGTGTGCAGGTGGCAGTGGGTCTGGGCAAAGGCATGCCGGACTACAGGATTCCCGGAGGCGGCGAGGATGGTGTCATGGAAACGGGTGTCATGGGCCACCAGGTCCTGCCGCAGGTCCTTGCTCCGCTTCATGGCGCCCCGGAAGCTGCCCAGTTCCTTCTCCAGTGCGCCCGCCGGATTGGAGAGGCGGTCCACGGCGGCGGCCCGGGCTGCCCACGGCTCCACGAGGAGCCGGAATTCAAACAGCGAGCGCAGTTCCGGCAGGTCCAGCAGTGGCGTGGTGCTGTATCCGCGGCCCGGGTTGTAAACCACCAGGTTGTCGCCTTCAAGCCGCTGCAGCACCTCGCGGACCGGCGTCTGGGACACTCCCAGGCTGCGGGCGACGGCGTCGATGTTGATCCGGGTGCCGGGCGCAATCTCGCCTTCCAGGATTGAGGCACGCATCGCCGAATAGACGTCGGGCACCGCCGCCTTGCCGCGGGTAGTTTCGGTCGGTTGACGTGGGGGCACGCGGTTACCTCTTGCACTGGCTTGGTTTCACTGGATTGGACGTATTGGGCTTGCCCGGGTTGGCCCGGAGTCGCTGGGGGAATCATAAGCCACAGCGGCCACGGTCTTCACGGAAGGGCATTTTTCGGGCGGGCACTTGATCCCCGTCACACTTTCTATATGATTAAGCCGATTCCTATACGATTTTGGCGCTGACATCTTCCGCGTCTCCCCCTCCCGCCCGTGCGCACCGCACCCGAAGCCATGTATATGTCGAAGGAGACCGCATGACTACGCTCGGAAGTAAGACCTCCATTGCCAATTCACCCCGGCAGCCCCGCATGATGACGCGCAAGCGCTGGGTGATCATCTGGCTTGCCTTCATTGGCCTCAGCATCAACTACCTTGACCGGTCCAGCCTCAGCGTCGCCCTGCCCTTCATGGGCAAGGACTTTGAGCTCAGTGCCACCCAGCAGGGGCTCATCTTCGCCGCCTTCTTCTGGGCCTACGACTTCTTCCAGCTGGCCGCCGGCTGGTACGTGGACAAAGTAGGTCCCCGCCGCTCGTTCTCCCTGGCCGCGCTGTGGTGGTCGGTGTTCACCATGGTCACGGCTGCCGCCTCCAGCTTCTGGACCCTGTTCGCGGCACGTTTCCTCCTGGGGGTCGGCGAAAGCCCGGCCCCCAGCACCGCCGCCAAGGTGGTGGCCACCTGGTTCCCGGTTCGGGAACGGGCCTTCGCCACCAGCATCTGGGATTCCGGCTCACGGGTGGGTGCTGTGATCGCACTGCCCATCGTGACCCTGATCGTCGCCTTCACCTCGTGGCACGCCGTCTTCATCATCATCGGCGTCCTCGGCATCATCTGGGCCGCCGTCTGGTGGAAGTATTACCGCAGCCCGGAAGATCACGCCAGCGCCAACGCCGCAGAGGTCACCTACATCCAGGAGGGCGGCGCACGCGGTGCGGCCAGTGACGACGAAAGCGCAGCCAAACTCCCCTGGCGTTCACTCTTCAAGTACCGCACCATCCTCAGCATGATGTTCGGCTTCTTCTGCCTGAACAGCGCCATCTACTTCTTCATCACGTTCTTCCCCAGCTACCTGGTCAAGGAGCGCGGCTTCGACCTCCTCAAGCTCGGCTTCTTCGGCGCCATCCCCGGCATCTGCGCGGTCCTGTTCGGCTGGCTCGGCGGATACCTGGCCGACCGTGCCGTCCGCGCAGGGTCCCCGGTCAGCAAGGTGCGCAAGACAGCCATCGCCGGCGGCCTGGCCGGAGGCTCGGTCATCATGTTCGCCGCGTTGGTTCCGGAAGCCTGGATGGCCCTGGCCCTGCTGTCCGTCGCCTACTCCAGCCTCACCGTTGCCGCCACGGGCATCTGGTCGCTGCCGGCCGACGTCGCCCCGAGCTCACGCCATGTCGGCTCCATCGGCGGTCTGCAGAACTTCGCCTCCAACCTGGCCGGCATCTTCACGCCCATCCTGATCGGCGTGCTGGTGGACCAGACGGGATCCTTCGTGGCACCGCTGGCCGTCATCGGCGCAATCTCCCTCATTGGCGCGGCCAACTACCTGTTCGTCATCGGCAGGATCGAGCCGCTGAAGGTCAAGGCAGCCGCCTAGTACCCTGCCCCCAATAAAAGTACGACGCCGGCACCCACCCAGGTGCCGGCGTCGTACTTTTTGGCGTTGCAGGGCCTGGCAGGCCCCTAGGAAGCCGGAGCCTGGGCCTGGATGGCGGTGATGGCTACCGTGTTCACGATGTCCTCCACCGTGCAGCCGCGGGAGAGGTCGTTGACCGGTTTCCGCAGTCCCTGCAGGACGGGCCCGACGGCCACGGCGCCGGAGCTTTGCTGCACCGCCTTGTACGTGTTGTTGCCGGTATTGAGGTCCGGGAAGATGAACACGGTGGCCTGGCCGGCCACGGAGGAACCGGGCATCTTGGACGCGGCAATGGAGGCATCCACCGCGGCGTCGTACTGGATGGGACCCTCCACGGCGAGGTCCGGGCGGCGCTGGCGCACCAGCTCGGTGGCCTGCCGCACCTCATCCACGGCCTCACCGGCACCGGAGCCGCCGGTGGAGTAGGAGAGCATGGCCACGCGCGGTTCCACACCGAACTGGGCGGCGGTCTCGGCCGAGGCCACTGCAATATCCGCCAGCTGCTCCACGTTCGGATCCGGGTTGACGGCGCAGTCACCGTAGACCAGCACCCGGTCCGGCATGAGCATGAGGAACACCGAGGACACGATCTTCACGCCCTCGCGCGTCTTCACGAACTCCAGGGCGGGGCGGATGGTGTGCGCGGTGGTGTGGGCGGCGCCGGACACCATCCCGTCCACCACGCCCAGCTGGACCATCATGGTGCCGAAGTAGCTGACGTCCTGCATGATCTCCAGCGCCTTGGGCAGGTCCACGCCCTTGTGCGCCCGCAGCTCCGCGTACTTCCCGGCAAACTTCGGCCGCAGTTCCGAGGTGGCGGGGTCGATGACATTGATGCCGGACAGGTCGATGCCGTTGGCCGCGGCGAGTTCCCGGACATCGGATTCCGGGCCCAGGAGCGTCAGGTCGCACACGTCGCGGCGGTGGAGGATCTCGGCAGCCCGCAGGATCCGGACGTCGGTCCCCTCCGGGAGCACCACGTGGCGGCGTTGCGCCCGGGCCCGTTCGATGAGGTCGTGCAGGAACCGGAGCGGGGTCATCCTTTCCGCCCGGGGCAGGTGCAGCCGCTCCACCAGTTCGGCCTCGTCCACCCGGCGGGACCACAGGCCCAGGGCCGACGCCACCTTGCGCCGGTGCCCCGACCATATTTCACTCCGTACCTCGGAGACCCTGCGGGCCGTCTGGTACGTGTCCTCGTCGGCGGCGAAGACCGGGAACGGCGCCTGCGCCAGGAGCGGGTAGATGTTGGCGTCGGGGGCCAGGCCGCCGGTGAGGATAAGCGCCGACGCCACCGGAAATTCGGGTGAGAAGGAGGAGGCAAGGCAGGCCACCATTACGTCCGCCCGGTCCCCCGGCACGATCACCAGGGCGCCCTCATCCAGCACGTTCAGGAAGTTGCCCACGTTCATGGCGGCGACCTTGATGTCCTTGACGTCGCGTTCCATGTCCGGCGTTCCCGCGATCTGCCGCACGGCGAGGGCGGCGGCCACTTCGCCGGTGGTGGGCCGGGCGATCTCCTCCAGCTCAGGCAGGATGTACACCGGGCGGCCGGAGGCACCCGGTTTCAGGGCGGCCGCGATGGCGTCGAGATGGTCGGGATCGGCGCGGTTCACCATGATGGCCAGCAGCGCACACCGTTCGGCCGCGAGTTCCTTCCGTGCCACTTCGACGGCGGCCGCCGTCTCGGTCACGGTCCGCCCCTTGGCACCCACGACGGCCACCACGGGCGTGGCGAGGTTGTTGGCCAGGCGGGCGTTGAGATCGAATTCGACGGCGGAGTCCTGGCCCACCAGGTCCGTTCCCTCCACGATCACCACATCGCAGTTCCGGGCGATGTCCGCGAAGATCTCCACGCACCGGGCGTCGATTTCCGCGCGGTTGCCCTCGGCGAGCAGGGTGCGCACCTCGTCGTAGGTCAGGCCGCCGCGGCAGCGTTCGTCCTCCAGCGCGAACCGGGCCTTCATCAGGGCCACCATGGGATCGTCAGCTGCGGCCGGGCCGTGGACCACGGGCTTGAAGAAACCGATCCTGTCCGCATGCCGGTGCAGGGTGTCCGCCAGGCCCAAGGCCACCAGGGACTTGCCTGAGCCGGGGGTGGTTGCGCTGACGTAGATGCCTTTGGCCATGGTCCGCCCTTTGCTGTTCTTGCTGCTGCCGGTCCCCCCATCCTTGCACTCCGAGCGCCCCCCGTGGCAAAAGGTGGCCGCGCACCTCCCCTTGACACCGACCCCCCTCATGGGATTACCTAATGAACATTCGGTAAATAAAGCTGGAGGCAATGACGCATGGCTGAAGCAACAATTTCCGGGGCCACCCACCCCATCCTGGAAAACGACTACGCCTCCGAATGGATGGGCATCGAGGTCCTCGCGCTCAGTGACGGCCACGCCACCATCCGGATGACCCTCCGGCAGGAAATGCTCAACGGCTTCGGCATGGCCCACGGCGGAATGATCTTCGCCTTCGGCGACACCGCCTTCGCCCTCGCGTGCAACCCCATCCAGCCTGCACCCGGCGAGGAAGGCACCATTACCGTGGCGTCCGGCGTCGACATTAACTTCCTTAAGCCGGCATTCCGCGGCCAGGTGCTCACCGCCGTCGCGGACCGCCGATCCAGTGCCGGACGCAGCGGCCTCTATGACATCCAGATCTTTGCCGCCGACGCTGCCGCACCGGCTTCCGAAACCCAGCCCAGCTCCCCGGGCGAACTCGTCGCCGAGTTCCGTGGACGCAGCCGCACCATCCCCAAGAAGTAGGAAAACCATGACCCTGCATGCCCCCGAAACCCCCGCCGCTGCCGTATCCACCCAGGCAGACGGCACCGACGCCGGGCTGGACCGTGAGGAGACCATCTCCCGCGATGAGCTTGAAGCCCTCCAGCTCAGCCGCCTGCAGCACACCGTCGCCTACGCCTACGAGCGGGTGCCGCTGTACAAGCGCAAGTTCGACGAGGCCGGCATCCACCCCAGCGACCTGCGCGAACTCGAGGACCTGGGCAACTTCCCCTTCACCACCAAAGACGACCTGCGCCAGGAGTACCCGTTCGGGATGTTCGCGGTGCCCCAGAGCGAGGTGGCCCGGATCCACGCCAGCTCGGGCACCACGGGCCGGCCCACGGTGGTCGGTTACACCAAGCAGGACCTGGCCGACTGGGCCAAGCTCGTGGCCCGCAGCTTCCGCGCCTCCGGCATCCGCCCTGGCATGAAGGTCCACAACGCCTACGGCTACGGCCTCTTCACCGGCGGCCTGGGCGCGCACGCCGGCGCCGAGGCCCTGGGCTGCACCGTCATTCCCATGTCTGGCGGCCAGACCGAACGCCAGATCCAGCTGATCCAGGACTTCCAGCCGGACGCCATCCTGGCCACCCCCACCTACCTGCTCACCATCGCCGACGCCATGGCGCACATGGGCATCGACCCCGCCTCCACCTCGCTGAAGTTCGCCGTGCTGGGCGCCGAGCCGTGGACCCAGGAGATGCGGCATGAGCTCGAGGTCATGATGAACATCAAGGCATGCGACATCTACGGCCTGTCCGAGGTCATGGGCCCGGGCGTCGCCGGCGAGGCCGTGGAAACCCAGGACGGCAGCCACATCTGGGAGGACCACTTCCGCCCCGAGATCATCGACGCCTTCAACCCCGCCCCGGGCAAGGAAAACGTCCTGCGCGACGGCGAGCACGGCGAACTCGTCTTCACGTCGCTGACCAAGGAAGCCCTGCCCATCATCCGCTACCGCACCAAGGACCTGACCCGCCTGCTGCCGGGCTCGGCACGTCCCGCGCACCGCCGGATGGGCCGCATTACCGGCCGCAGCGACGACATGATCATCCTGCGCGGCGTGAACCTGTTCCCGTCCCAGATCGAGGAAATCGCCCTGCGGGTACCCGAGCTCAGCCCGCACTTCCAGCTCGAGCTCACCCGCCCCGAAGGCCAGCGGATGGACCAGCTGACCGTGCGCATTGAGCGCCGCGACGCGGTCACCGCCGAGCAGAGCACGACGGCGGCACGCACCTTGAAGGAGCAGATCAAGATCCACGTGGGTTCTTCCTGCACCGTGGACGTGGTGGAGCCGGGGTCGCTGGAGCGGTCCAACGGCAAGCTGCGCCGCATCTACGACCTCCGCCCCAAGGCCTGAATGTTTCGGTGGTGCTGCGCCGTCCCCGGACTTACCTACCGTTCGTGAGAAACTAGCGACTATGCCCAGCGCCAGCCAGACCACCAGCACCACCGAAACTTCCAGCACCGCCGGGACCAAGCGGGGCCGCCCCGGCTACGACCAGCAGTCGGTGCTGCGGATCGCCGTCGACGTCTTCAACCGGCACGGCTACGATGCCACCTCCATGGGCATCCTGGCCGAGAATCTTGGCATCTCCAAGTCCGCTATCTACCACCACGTGCCGTCCAAGGGCGACCTCCTCAAGCTCGCCCTCGACCATGCCCTGGGCGGCCTGGAAGCCATCCTGGAACAGCCCGAGGCCACTTCCGGAGCGGCAGACGCCCGGCTGGAGTTCGTGCTGCGGCAGACGGTGGCCGTGCTGGTGGACCGCCTGCCCTTCGTCACCCTGCTGCTGCGCCTTCGTGGCAACACGGAGATCGAGCGGGACGCCCTGGAACGGCGCCGCACCTTCGACCACAAGGTGGCCGTCCTCATTTCGGCGGCCCGCGAGGAGGGCTCGCTGCGTGCGGACATCGACCCGCGCACGGTCTCGCGCCTGCTGTTCGGCATGATCAACTCCATCGTGGAGTGGTACAAGCCGGGCGGTTCCCTCTCGCCGCAGCGGCTGGCCGACGACGTCATCACCATGGCATTCGACGGGCTGCACGCGGACGCATAGCCAATACTTGCCGCCCTCTTCCCACGCCTGACCGCCAATACTAAGTGTGCTTGGTATTTTCCCCTCTACGCGGCTACGGTGGTAAAAAGCCACCGTCCGGAGGGAGGTCCTGATGAGCCAGGCCAGCCATCGACAGCGTTCCCGCAGTCTCCCGGCATTCCCGCCTGCCGGGGCCCTCATGGCTGCAAGCGCAATCCCGGCGACACCGTAGGCTTCAAGGTCAAGCGCGGCGACCAGAGCCTGGACATCAAGGTGGACCTCACCGACCGCCCCGCGAGCACAACCACCCGATAGAAAGGAAAAGAACATGAGCCACCCGAAGGAAGAACCCGAGGCAGGATTCATCATCCCGGACCCGTCAAAAATCCGCGAGGACGTCCCCGGCGACGCCGGCGACGAGGCCAACGTGATCCGGTTCAGCGAGGAGCAGGCCCTGATCGAGGAACAGTCGCACGGCGTGCGGCCGGACACGTACAGCGTCCCCTCCGGGGGGCCCACGATGGACGAGGCCCGCGGCAACATGGACCTCTCCGACCGCAGCGAAGACGGCCGCGGCACCGGGCGCGAGGATGACAGCAGCGACGACAGCCTGCACGGCGGCGCCGAAAGCTGACACCCGGATAGAGCAAGCAGCAGGGGTGCGCCGATCTGACCGGGGCACCCCTGCTGCTGTGTTTAACGGCTGGCTTGCCTAGACCTGGTACTCCAGCTTGCTGCCCAGGTTTTCGTGGACGCAGAGGATGTTGTGCTCAGTGTCCATGAACCACGCGCACTTCTCCGACTCCGTGGTGCAGATGTGGTTTTCCGTCTTCAGGGTGGGCAGGTCGTAATCCTGGAACATCACGCCCCTGGCTTCCATGTCACGGACGGTCGCTTCGATGTCCGTGACCTCAAAGCTCAGGGCAGTGTGCTCCGAGTGCTTGCCATCGGAAACCGGCATCAGCTGCAGCAACGGCCCGCCGTCGGTGCCGAGTAACTCGCTGCCATCATCAGCCTGGCCACGGTGCGGGAGCCCGAGCTTCTCCGTATAGAAGCTGTGGGCACGGGCGGCATCATCAACCGGCAGGATGGTAGTGGCGGTATTCATTTTCAGGCTCATGGGGGCCACCTCCTACGGGCAGAATCTTACGCTTCCATGGCCGAAAAAGGACCGTCCGGAATCGCCCGATCGTATTCGATGCGGAAGCCCTGGACGCCCGCTCACCTGTGGCGGCCAAAAACCAAACGCCCGCTCACTTTCCCAAGAAAAGTGAGCGGGCGTTCAGAGAGAGACGGCCAAAAGTGAGCGGGCGTTGGGGCTACTTCTCGACCAGGGTGAGGACGTCGTAGGTGGCCACGATCTCGTCATTCTGATTGGTGAGGACGGCGTCCCAGGCCACCTCGCCGTATTCGTCCGTTTCGCGCGGGGTGATCTTCTTGGCGGTGAGCGTCACGCGGATGGAGTCGCCGGCGGCCACGGGCTTGGCAAAGCGGCAGTTCTCCAGTCCGTAGTTGGCAAGGACGGGACCGGGTGCGGCGTCCACGAACAGCCCGGCACCCCAGCTGAGCAGCAGGTAGCCGTGCGCCACGATGCCCGGGAAGAACGGGTTGGCTTCCGCAGCTTCCTGGTTGGTGTGGGCGTAGAAGGTGTCGCCGGTGGAGTTGGCGAATGCAGTGATGTCCTCCAGGGTCACCTGCCGCAGGTCCGAGCGGACGGCATCACCGATCCGGAGGGTGGACAGGTGCTTCCGGAACGGGTGGGTCCCCTCGGTTTCCACCGTGAAGTTGCGGTCCGCCCCCGTGTGCCAGACGCCGGTGACGGCGGTGAGCATGTTCGGCGATCCTTGGATGGCGGTGCGCTGCATGTGGTGCAGCACCGACCGGATGCCGCCCAGTTCCTCGCCGCCGCCGGCGCGTCCCGGTCCGCCGTGGACCAGGTGCGGCACGGGTGAGCCGTGTCCGGTGGACGAGCGGGCGTCCTCCCGGTTGAGCATCAGCACGCGGCCGTGGTGCGCGGCGATTCCGGTGACCAGTTCGCGGGCCACCTCGGGATCGTTGGTGCATACCGATGCCACCAGCGAACCGCCGCCGCGGGCGGCGAGGCGGACGGCGTCAGCCAGGTCCTTGTAGCCGATGACGGAGGACACTGGCCCGAACGCCTCAAGCGAGTGGATGGCTTCCGCGTCGGGGTTGTCCCAGTTCAGGACCACAGGTGCCATGAACGCGCCGCCGTCCACTACCCCGGTGGTTCCGTCGGCGGAGGTGACCGACGGAGAATCGAGCGTTCCGCACGCAAGCTCACCGCCGGCGTCGAGCATGGACTGCACGGCGGCGCGGACGTCCTCCAACTGTTCCACAGAGGCCAGGGCGCCCATGGTGACGCCTTCGCCGCGGGGGTCACCGAGGACCACGCGTTCGGCAATGCGCTTGCCGATCGCCGCGGACACGGCAGCCACCAGTTCCTGCGGAACGATGGCGCGGCGGATGGCGGTGCATTTCTGGCCGGCCTTGACGGTCATTTCGGTGACCACGGACTTGACGAAGGCGTCGAATTCCGGCGTGCCCTCCACGGCGTCGGGGCCGAGGATGGCGGCATTCAGGGAGTCTGTCTCCGACGTGAACCGGACACCGCCTTCCACCACGTTCGGGTGCGCCTTGAGGGACTTGGCGGTGGAAGCGGAGCCGGTGAAAGCCACCAGGTCACGGTAGTCCAGCACATCGAGCAGGCCGCGGACCGAGCCGGAGACCAGCTGCAGCGACCCGGCCGGCAGGATGTTGGACTCCACGATGGCCTTGACCACCGCGGCGGCCACGTACCCGGTGGGGGTGGCGGGCTTGACGATGGTGGGAACGCCCGCGATGAATGCGGGGGCGAATTTCTCCAGCATGCCCCAGACCGGGAAGTTGAAGGCGTTGATCTGCACGGCGACGCCGGGGATGCGCGTGTAGATATGCTCGCCCGCGAAGGATCCGTCCTTGGACAGCACCTCCATGGGGCCGTCCACCACCACCTGGGAGTTGGGAAGCTCGCGCCGGCCCTTGGAGCCGAACGTGAACAGGACGCCGATGCCGCCGTCGATGTCCACCATGGAATCGAGCTTGGTGGCGCCGGTCTGGGCGGAGAACGCGTAGAAGTGGTCGCGGCGGGCCTGCAGGTACTGCGCCAGTTCCTTGAGCTTAAGCGCGCGCTGGTGGAACGTCAGCCGGCCGAGTTCCGCCTGGCCGGTGGTCCGGCCGTGCTCCACGACCGCGGCAAGGTCCAGGCCTTCCGTGCTCACCTTGGCCAGGACCTCCCCCGTGCTCGCATCCCTGACAGGGATGGCGGATCCCAGCGCGCCGGCGTCGGGCGTCCACCAGGCATCCATGACGAAGCTGGGCACTGTCTCCACGGTGTCGACCGTGGCCTGGGGAGCTGTGGCTGTGGTGGTCATCGTTGACGGTCCTTCCAACAAGGGGGCAGGCAAACACGACAGGTCATTACTGACCGTCCGTTCGGTAATATATTCACCATACATTAAGCACCGTGCTGCAGACTAGAAGGCCAGGACCGCTTGGCCACCAAAAGGAGAACGCATGAACGCCCCCTCACCCCAGGACGCTGCCCCAAGCCAGCCCTCCGCGCACGAGCTCTGGAAGATCACCCTCGGGGAACTGGACGAGAAAATGGGTGTCAAGATCCTGGAGGAGTCCGTGGAGCGGGTGGTGGCCACCATGCCGGTCGAGGGCAACCGGCAGTCATTCGGGCTGCTGCACGGTGGCGCTTCCCTTGCCGTGGGCGAAGCGGTGGGTTCGTGGGCCGCCGTGATCCACGCCAGCACCCTGGGCAAAACGGCTGTGGGCGTGGATGTTTCCGCCACCCATCACCGTTCCGCCCGCGAAGGCCAGATCACCATCACCGCCACCCCCATCCACCTGGGCGGCACGCTGACCACGCACGAAGTGCTCATTACCAACGAGGCCGGCCAGCGGCTGTGCACCCTGCGCATCACCAACCTGCTGATGAAAAGAAAAGGCTGACCGCGGTTGACGTCCGTGCGGTTACCGTGACGCACGCCTGTTCCGCCGGCGGACCAGAACCATGAGCAGGATTCCGACGGCGAGTGCGCCCGCAGCACAAGCAGCAGCGGTGACCACACCGGACGCTCCGGTGTAGGCCAGGCCCCCGGCGCCAGGATCATTGTGCCCACCGGTGTTGGCAAGGTCCGCAGGGGGTGCGCTGGGAGCCGCGCTGGCCGCCGGCGGAGGCACGACGGCGGGAGTTTCAGTCGGTGGGGCAGGCGACGGGTCGGCGGGGGCAGGCGTGGTCGGGCCAGGGATGGTTGGAGCAGGAGCAGGGCTGCTTGGCGCCGGAGTGACCGTCGTAGTCACTGTCGGCGTCGGGCTTGCCGTCGTAGTCACTGTCGGCGTCGGGCTTGCCGTCGTAGTCACTGTGGGCGTCGGGCTTGCCGTCGGCGCAGTCGGCGTCGGGCTTGCCGTCGGGGTGGGCGGTTCCGCCGTGGCGGCCGCGAACTCGAAACTGCTGGCGCCCGACCGGCTGAACCCGTTGACCGTTTCGGCCGTGAACTTCAACGCTTCCGTGCCCTGCGGAGCCGTGAAGCTCCAGTTGCCGGCGGCGTCCACGGGTACCTCGAATGGGTCTTTCCCCTCAACTGTGACCCGGACCTTGGACCCGGCGGCCACCGCGGATGCGGGTGCCGCGGGCACCTGGCCGGTAATGACCTGCCCGGGCTGGTAGGTTTCCCCGGGTGCGGGTGCCGTCACGGCAGGCTTGTTGAGGAAGAGTTCCAATTGGTAGCCGGGCAGCACAGCCAGGCTGTCCCGCAGGGTTGCTGCGACAGCAAAGTTCTGCACGACGTTCCCATTCTCATCCGGGGTGTCGCCGGCGGAGTGGGTGCCCAGGGCGTAATTTCCACTGAGGTAGGGCCCGCCGGAGTCGCCACCGCTGGACTGTACGCCGTAGGACAGGAAGCCGTTGAAGGCCCGGATGTCATTGGCGTTCTTCTTGTAGTCAGGTCCCGGCACCAGGAAGATCCCCATGGCGTCCACGGTTCCGCAGGACCAGGCTGAGGATCTCCCGGACCGGCAAACAGGCATTCCAACCACTGGATCAGCAGAACCAATAATCTTCACGTCCGGCCCGGGCACTGACGGGTCGCCCCAGGTGCTGGCAGCGGGAAGCGGATCGATGTCCTGTCTCAGCGACTGGACGACGGATATGTCTGTCCCGACATTCCCGGGGTCTGTGATGGCGGTGTAGTCGGGGCCCACGGGCGTACTGGGGTCCAGAACCGGCGAGTTGCCGGGGCCGCCGAACTGGCTGAAGCCGAACTTTCCCAGCAGCCCCGCGGGCACACCCTGGAATTCCAGTGTGGCTGTCTTGGCGGCACCGTCCGACGCGCAGTGACCGGCAGTGAGGACGGCGGGAAGCCCCGCCGGGTCGAATGCCGAGAAGCCGGTGGAGCAGATGAACCCGAGGTCCGTCTGGTACCCGACGCCACCGGGAACGTCCGCCTCGGGCTTGAGCGGAGTCCCGCCGTCGAGCTCCACGTTGGCGTAGCGGGACACAAACTGTGAAGGGGAAATTTTGCCGGTGGTCTTGCCTGCGGCGTCTGCGCCGGCTGCGGGGGAAGTGGCGGAAAGCGCCTCCGGCGTGTTGATTCCACCGGTCCTGATCACGAATTTCCCGCCGGCCGCCATGACAGCCTGCAAACCCTGCGGGCCGACGTCGCGGATGTATGCCTGGAAAAGCTGCCCGGTACTCAGTGCCAGTTGTGACCTGGAGCCGTCGGTAGCCGCGGAGGGCGAGGGAGCAAGCGCCGGCGGGGGCAGCTGCGCAGCGGGCGCTTCGAGTGACAACGGGAAAGCATTGCGGGCAAGGGCGGCAACCGCCCTCTCCAGGTCGCTGCCGGACCCGGTCACGACGACGGTGCGGCCCTCGATCCGGATTCCCACATAACCCGGGACCTGGCGCAGCCGGACAGCCACCGCTGCTGCCTGCGCGCCCAGCTCCCCTGCCGCCTCGAACTCCTGCGGCGTCATCTTGAGGTCCCGCTGCACCGCATCATCCAGCGCTGCCTGGGAGAGGGCTGTGGACGTGCCTGAACCGGCGGCACCCGTTGTCGGAGTCGCGGTGGCCTGTGAGGCGGGGGCCGAAGCGCTGCGCGGCTGCGGGGACTGCCCGCCGTCCGCTTCGCCTGCAGGGAAGGCGGGGGCTGCCACGAATACGGAGGATGCCAGCACGCCGGCTGCTGCGCCCAACGAGAGCCTGCGCCGCAGATTGGCGGCATTGGACCCCGGCTTTTGCTGCGGGGATGTACTGGCGCCTGGTGATGTTGTCCCGATCATGTCCGTCTCTCTGCCGATCAACGTGACAGAGGAAACAGGAGCACCTCATGTCACATGAGTCACACTGGTCCCAGTGTATCGGCGCCGACACGGCAAATGGCCAGAACGGAATCCAAACCTGCGGGACTCAGCCCGTTCGACACCAGGTAGGAGCGGGTATCCAGGTCCCGGACGAATGCGACGACGGCGAGCCCGCGCTGCTCCAGGAGGGGCTCCAGTTCGGCCTCAGTCAGGTAGCGTTCCCGGCTGTGCGGTGGCCCATGCGTGCGGTACCTCTCGTTGATGCAGCGGGCCGCCCGCCGGTATCCCTCGGCGATGGCGTCGTCGGAGTCGCCGGCCAGGTCCTGGACCATGGCCGCCACCATTCCGCTGCGGTCGCGGCCGGCAGCGCAGTGCAGCAGGACGCCCCCCTTTGGCGCGGCCACGGCGATGGCCCGGAAAACCCCCACGAGCCTCTCCGGGAAAAGACGTGCGTTCGCCGCATAGTGCGCAGGATCGTTCAGGTAGGGGCCGGTGAGGGCTGTAAACCGTGGATCGCCCGGCTCTTCCGTGGGTGCGTGCACCACCTCGATGCCGGCCAACGCCCCGGCGGGCACCTCAGGATCGCTGTCCCGGCGTTGCCCCTCTCCGCTGTTACGAAGATCCACGACGGTGCGGACGCCGTCGTCGAACGCCTGCCGCCAACCCGTCCCGGTGAGCCACTCACGCCGGCCCATCCTGTAGATACCTCCGGAAACGTGCCAGCCATTGACAGCTCCATCCCAGTCCACGGGCCTGCCGTTTGTGTCCATTGGCACAGCTAACCACACGCTGCCCCGCATGCCCGCATAATCGAAAACTGCCTTCCTGAGAAGGGCTGCCCGGCCCAAGGCGAACATCCGGAAGCCGTATAGCCTGACATCCTCCTGCCCTCGCTTCCGGGGGCATCACACTTCAGGGGAAAGAAATGAACAGATCAGTACAACGGCGGCGCTGGGCTCTTGCAGCCGGCATCGCCAGCCTGGCGATGACGCTGGGCGCGGCCGGCGTTCCAGCCGAAGCAGCCGCACAGCACCGCGACGTTGACTACGTGGCGCTGGGCGACTCCTACACCGCTGGAACGGGAGCGGACACCAGCCTCAATATGGCGAGCGGCCCCTTCGTTCCCACACTGCCGTGCACCCAAACCCCCGGAGGCTACGTAGACATTGTTGACCGGGAGGCCCTGGTCGAGCTTGCCGACAACGAAGCATGCCACGGGTCCCTCCTGACCAGGCCTACGTGGGACGGCGTTCCCAGCGTGACCGACCAACTTGCCCGCTTGATCACGTCGGGGAAGCTCTCGAAAGACACTGAACTCGTCAGCATGACAGCGGGCGCCAACGATGTCGGCGTAAACACCGTTCTCTATACCTGCGCCACATCCGTGACCTCCACCTGCAGCCAGTCACTTGCAGCGGCGACCGCCACCATGCCGGGCGTAGGCGCCGACCTGGTCAAGGTACTTGCCGCCATCCATAGCCAGGCGCCCCGCGCCAGGGTTGTGGTACTCGGATATCCCCGCCTGTTCAACACCTCGGGCGCGCCGATCATCCCGGTCGAAAATCAGGCTCTTGTAAACCAGGGAACGGCGCTACTGAATACCACCATTGCCGCATCTGTTGCCACGGCCAACGCTTTGTATGGGGCAAACGCTCAGTTTGTCGACGTCACGCCCGGATTTGCCGGGCACGAAGTGAACACCTCAGCGCCTTGGATCTTCCTTGCCGCCTCAGTGGACTCCAATGGGGTCCTGCAATTCGACCCACGCAGCTTCCATCCCACCAGTGAAGGACACGCCCAATACGCCGCAGCGCTGCTCGCGTCGGTGAAACTTACGCAACTCGCCCGGCCGTAGGAATGGCTGTCAAGCCTGCCCGCTGACGCTCCATGAGCTTACTGGCGCCCCTGTCCGCGCCGGTCCAGCCGATATTCGAGGCCGGCGCGGACAGCGGGCCACTCGTGGTCCAGGATGGAGAACACCACCGTGTCCCGGAGGTTTCCGTCGCCGGTCCGCGAATGGCTGCGCAGCACACCGTCCTGCTTGGCGCCGAGCCGCGCGATCGCCTCCCGTGACTGGTGGTTGAGCCAGTGCGTCCGGAACTCCACGGCCGGGCAGCCAAGAACCTCAAAGGCATGCCGGAGCAGCAACAGCTTGGAGTCGGGATTGGTGCCGCTCCCCTGCGCAGAGGCCGCGTTCCATGTGGAGCCTATTTCCACCCGGGGCGTTGCGGCGTCGATGTTCATATAGGTGGTCATGCCGATAATCCGTCCCGGGTTCCCTGTGCCGGGGTCGATCAGCCGTGTGGTGAAGGGGAGCATTGAGCCCTGTTGCTGCAGCGCAAGCCGGCGCCGGATTTCTGCGGCCATGCCCTGCGGCGAGGGCACGGACGTGTACCAGAGCCTCCACAGCTCACCGTCCTTGGCGGCCTCCACCAGGCCGTCGTGGTGCTCCTCCGCGAGCGGCTCCAGGATTACGTTGCGTCCGGTCAGGGTAAGGGGTTCAAGGAAAGTCACTGCACCAGCCTAGGCCTGCCCATGGAGTGGGCCACGCTGGGGACAGCACCGCGACGTCGAGCGAGGGAGTTATTGTGTCAGGAACCAACCCGGATCCCGAGGATGACAAGATCACCGGCCTGGAGCCCGGCGGCGGGGTGCCGCCAGGGGAAACCCCGCCGGGAGAAGCATCCACTGCAGGCCCGCAGGGCCATGAAGAGCACGGCACCCGGAAGGGCACGCAGTTCCTGTGGATCGCGATTATCGGCGTGGTGGTCCTGCTGAGCCTGCTGTACTTCATCGGCTACATCGTGGGCTTCTTCGACTAGGCACTCTTACAGGAGGCGGACGGCCTAGCTGGGCCAGTCAAAGAAACCTTTGCCCGTCTTGCGTCCCAGTTCGCCCCGGGCCACCTTGTCCTTCAGGATCTGCGGGGGCGCGAACCGGTCCCCAAGCGTGGACTGAAGGTATTCCGCGATGCCCAGCCGGACGTCCAGGCCCACGATGTCCGTGGTCTTGAGCGGCCCGGTGGGATGCTTGTAGCCCAGCACCATTGCGTTGTCGATGTCCTCGGCCGAGGCGACGCCCTCCTCCACCATCCGCATCGCCTCCAGCGCGATGGCCACGCCAAGGCGTGAGGACGCAAACCCCGGAGCGTCATTGACGACGACGGCGGTCTTGCCGAGTGCCTCCACCCAGGATTTGGCGGCGGCAGCGAGTCCGGGGGACGTGCGCTCCCCCAGCACCACCTCGATCAGCGTGGACGCCGGGACAGGGTTGAAGAAGTGCAGCCCCAGAAAGTTCTCGGGCCGCTTCAGCTCCCGGGCCAGCCCGTTGACGGACAGCGAGGAGGTGTTGGAGGCAATGTAGGCGTCGTCCGCCAGCCGCTCCTCGATCCCCCGCAGTGCCGTGACTTTGAGGTCCCAGTCTTCGGGGACGGCTTCCACCACCAGCTGGCGGCCGGCAAAGTCGTCGTAATCGGTGCTCACGGTGAGGCGGGACGCCAGCTCTTCGAAGTTGGCATCGACCGCGCCGCGTTCGATGCTCTTCAAGGCAGCCGATTCCACCCGTTCCCGGGCAGCCTCCGCGGAGACGTCGTCGCGCTCCACCACCAGCACATCCGCGCCCTTGATCAGGAAGGCGTGGGCGATGCCGGCACCCATGCGTCCGCCACCCAGGACACCAGTCCGGGCGGGAAGGTTGGCAGGGACTTCAAGGTTGCTCATGGTCTACTTTCCGTCGGCGGAATTGGCGGAGGCGGGGGTGCCGGAGTTTGCGCCGGCTTTCCTGGCAGCACTGCGGTCCAGGAAGGCCTGCATGCGGTCGAATTTGGCCTGGGATTCGAAGAGGATGCCCTGGGCCAGCTGGTCGATCAGCGGGTGCGCTTCGGCCGGTGCGTGGAACACCGACTTGGTGATGCGCACGGCCAGGGGATCCTGGCGCCCGATCCTGCTTGCCAGGCTGTGGGCAGCCTCCAGGAGGTCTGCGGGATCGTGGATTTCGGTAATGAGGTTGGCCGCTTTGGCCTCCTCGGCGCCGAGGACCAGCCCTGCCAGGAGGATCTGTTTGGCCAGCGGTTCACCCACGAGTTCCTTGAGCCGCCAGCTTGCACCGGCCGCGGCCAGGATGCCCAGCCCTGTTTCCGGGTTGCCGATCCGCACGTTGGGGGTGCCGATCCGGAAGTCTGCCGCGTAGGCGAGTTCCGCCCCGCCGCCCAGGCAGTAGCCGTCGAGTGCGGCGATGACCGGCATGGGGAGCTTGGCGATCCGGACGAAGATAGTGGAGTTGATGCCCTGCAGGGCGTCGTCCCGCCGGCGTTCCCGCAGCTGGGCGATGTCGGCGCCGGAGGCGAAGACTCCTTCCACGCCGGCGATGATCAGCACCTTGGGGTTTTGTTCCAGCGCGGCGCACACCGTGTGCAGTTCGTCCACCATCTGCTGGTCGATTGCGTTCTTCACCCCCGGCCGGTTGAGGAGCACCACCACCCGGTCCTCCCGCTCCTCGACCAGGAGCGCGGTGAACTCTTCGGACGCCAGGTCCACGGCGGTGGCCATCAGATCTTCTCCAGCAGCATGGCGGTGCCCTGTCCAACGCCGACACACATGGTGGCGAGGCCGATTTTTGCGTCTTCGCGTTCCATGCGTCCCAGCAGGGTGATGGCGAGCCGTGACCCGCTGGATCCGAGCGGGTGCCCAAGGGCGATGGCGCCGCCGTCGCGGTTCACGATCTCCGGTTCCAGCCCCAGGCGCCGGATGCAGGCCAGGGACTGCGTGGCAAAGGCTTCGTTAAGTTCGACGGCGGACACGTCGCCGATGCTCAGGCCGCTGCGCTTCAGTACCTTCTGGGTGGCAGGGACCGGGCCGATGCCCATGATTTCCGGTTCGCAGCCGGCAGAGGCGCCGTCGATGATGCGGGCGCGGGGTGTGAGGCCGAGCCGCTCGATGGCTGCCTCGGAGGCGATGATGATGGCGGACGCGCCGTCGTTCAGGGACGAGGAGTTGCCGGCGGTGACCACGGAGCCGCCGTGGGCCACGGGCTTCAGCCCTGCCAGGACGTCCATGCTGGTGCCGGGACGCGGCCCCTCATCGGTGTCCACCACAGTTTCGGCTTTACGGGTCTTGACCGTGACCGGGACGATCTCGTCCTTGAAGCGGCCGGCCTCGATGGCGTCGAGGGCCAGTTGGTGTGAACGGACGGCAAACGCATCAGCGTCTTCGCGGGAGATGTTGTCCACGCGGGCCACTTCCTCCGCCGTCTCCGGCATGGAGTA
>Ga0308169_10001731_pt1 | contig 24577 bp, 23 predicted proteins | sample PhyBR1_2_FD_202139 | JGI IMG/M metagenome (GOLD analysis project Ga0308169, IMG submission 202139) | Phyllosphere microbial communities from UC Gill Tract Community Farm, Albany, California, United States - DLSLSB.R1 | ecosystem: Host-associated > Plants > Phyllosphere > Unclassified | place...
TCACCGCTGAAAACGGTAAGTGAGTGCCGGCCATTCGATTTCGAGACATACATGGCAGTGTCAGCCTGGTTGATCAGGTCATCTGCCGACATTGTGTCTTCTCGCGCAAAAGCGATGCCAATGCTCGCGCCAATCGTAATATCGCGTCCCCGAAGCGCGATTGGCGCGGCAATAGTGTCTAATAGTTGTAAGGCGAGATTCTTGACATGTCCCTCGCTGCCGCCAGACGCAATGATGACAAACGCGTCGCCACTGATCCTGGCCGGACAGCACGTCTCGCTGGAAAAGCACAGAAGACGTTGTCCGATCTGCTTGAGAACATCATCGCCTGCTGCATGACCGAACGCGTCGTTGATTTCCTTGAAGCGGTCGAGGTCGATAAAGATAGCTGCGACACCCTCACCAGCCGCCCCGCTTGTGGAAAGCTGTTGGTTGAGCGTTTCAAGGCAGGCACTGCGGTTCGGGAGGCCCGTCAGCGCGTCATGCGTAGCGGTATAGACGAGCGCCAATTCATGCTGCTTACGCTCAGAGATATCGAGGAGGAATACGGTCAGCCCGTCATCGGATGGATACGCTCTCGCTTCGAGCCACCTGCCGATAGGGGCAGCGTAGGCGTCGCACTGTCCGAACTGCTGCGTACGCAAGGCATGATGGCAGGCGGCATAAAACGCGCTGCCGACCGCATCGGGATACTCGTGCCACAGGTTTTTCCCGATCAGATCTTCAGGAAGCCGGTTGAGCCATTCGCATGCCTTGCTGTTTGGACTTCCCCCAGTTCCCTAGACAAATCCCGACCTTACATTGAGGCGCGTTCAAATAGGTTAATGTCCACTCGCGATTGAGCGAAAAGCAACCTTCGGTGATACTGCTCAGAATCGAAACCACCTGGGCATTCGCGCGTGCAGCTTCGCGCTGGGCTGCCCGCTTGGCAGTCACATCGCGGCCCACGAGCAGAACATGATCCTTCGCTTCTGTTCGGGTGGAGCTCCACTCGATCGTGACTCTCTTACCAGACTTAGTGGAACACTCGGCGTTGAACCTGCTAGGCTGGGTTTGCGATAGCAGCGCGTGAAATGTTACCTTCGTGTTATCAAGTCTCTCTGGTGGAATAAGCATGGCTGCGTTTTTCCCGACGAGATCCGCCGTCGACCATCCGAATATGTTTTCGCAGGCGCCGTTCACCTGAACGATCGTCATATCCGCAGCAATTTTGAGATACACGTCGGGAGACGTTTCGATGAAAGCCTGCTTTTCCTTTAGCGCCTCGACCAGCGCAATTTCGGCAGTGACATCGTGCTGAATGCCCACGAAATGGGTGATATCGCCCCGAGTGTCGGAAATCGGGAACATGTGGATGCGTGTCCAGAACAACTGTCCGTCTTTCCGATAATTACGCAGGAGCGCCTCGCACGGGGTACCGGTGCGCACCGCGTTTGCGAGGACAGCGCGTCCAGGCTGCTCGCGGTCGCCGTTCTGGAGGAGGCAGCAGTTGCGGCCGATGACCTCATCAGCGTGATACCCGGTAGCTTCTTCGAAAGCAGGGTTGACGAAGATGATTGGATTGTCAGGCGCTCTTGCATCCGTAACGAGAATCGGTAAATTACTCAGCTGTAGCATTCTGCGAAAAAAACTTTTGCTAACGTTGCTCAAACCACCAAAACTCATTTCTCAGCCCCTACATCTCTTTGCGTTATCTTACTAGTCTACTCATATATAGTGAGCTTCGCGCTTGACTGAGCAGGCACCGAATACTTGATGACATTGAATTTATAGGACCCGTCCTACCGAATATAAATGTAGCATTCAGCGCAGTTCACAGTCGATAGTGGTTTGACAAGTGTTGAGAAAGATCGCTCATAGTCTGTAGTTTCGTTACTGCAACACAACAAAGCGAGATATTTGGTGGGGTTTCAAGGGCTGACAACCAGAACGACCTGAGCAAACGCCCCGCAGCACATCTCTAATAACCCTGTGTCAAAGAGGTCCTACAGGCAAGTGGCCGAGCGCTCTATTGAACCGCCCGGCTTCGGCCAGCGATAGCCGAAACTCGCTCAGGTCGAGGTACCGGTCCACGGCTCGTAGTAGATGGTTTCCGGGAACATATTCCTCTAAACTGAGCACGACAAATATCTCTCGCTTCGTTGCCTGACGCACGATGATCGCAGCCACCGTGTTTGACTTTCACAGATAAACTTAGGCCGTCACAGCGGCGTTATCAAGGGGAGTTTTCAACGCAATAGGCCAGAAGCGGGCGGTCGCCGATGAGAATAGAGTGGTCTTGAACACGTCCTCAGACTTCCCCGAGTGTGGAGATGACGATCACACTTCGAACGCTGTTTTGAGTCGCGAATCATCAAGCAGGAAGTCTAGAAAAGTTCGCACTTTCGGCGATAAATATTTTCGGCTCGGATAGACGCCGTAAAGGGTTACATCCCTTCGTCCTTGGTCACCAAGCACCCGCACGAGTCGAGATGATCGCAGGTCGTCTTCGATCATCCATATCGGTAGCATCGCCAGTCCCATGCCCTGCAGTGCGGAAAAGTGCAGTAGTGTTTCATTGGCGCTTCGCACAACCGGTTTTACCGTCACTGTTTCTGATCGATTAGCGTCGCTACCTGCCCACTGGGTGTCGAGCGGAGCCAACGAATACCAGAGCACTGCGTGCTGGGCGAGGTCGCTCACTCGTTGTGGGTAGCCGGCCTTGTCCAGGTAAGCAGGTGCGGCCACCAAATAAAACGGAACTATGGCCAACGGACGAGCAATCAGCTGATCTCCTGGCGAGCCCGACGCGCGCAGCGCGAGGTCCAAACCCTCTTCCACCATATTGACGATTCGGCCGGACAAATCCATTTCAAAGCTGACCTCCGGATACAGCGCCCGGTAGTCGGCTAACATAGTGACAAACATCGGATTGGCTACCCATATAGGCGCGCTGATCCGCAAAGTACCTCTTGGCACCACTCTTGCCTTGGTGATCGCTGATTCAACTTCCTCCAGCGCATCAAGCATTTGCCGCGACTGTTCAAAATATAGCGCACCGGTCTCCGTCAGGCTGACGTGTCGACTGGTCCGGTTCAGCAAACGTGTTCCAAGCCGCTGCTCAAGGTTCATAACGTGCTTGCTGACCATTGCTGGCGACAACTCGAGTCTGCGTCCTGCGGCGGCGAAGCTCGTCAGTTCAGCGACGGCACGGAAAACTCGCATACTGTCTAATGTATCCACGGCAATTCTCAACAAATAGGAAACGATGCATCAATGTTTAGCTGGATGATACTCCAAACGGGAACGTATACAGTGTGCACATGTTTTTTTAACGAACACCAAGAGCTCCCATGACCACTGCCGTGCGCGTCGTATCCCCAAGCAAAGCGATCAACGTTACCCTTTGGATCGCTCAAGCTTTACTCGCCGCGATGTTCGTCATGTCGGGCCTTATGAAACTCGCTACACCAATTGACCAGCTAGCTAAAATGATGCCTTGGGCTGGTCAATATTCCGCAGGATTCGTCCGCTTTATTGGACTTGTCGACCTTGCGGGCGGCATCGGCATCTTCCTTCCTGCGCTTACCCGTATCAAGCCGCACCTGACCGTGTTGGCCGCACTTGGATGTACGATACTGCAAGTGTTTGCAATCGTGTTCCACTTCTCGCGTGGCGAAGTGATGGTGTTGCCAGTGAATGTCGTTCTGTTGGGCCTGTCCTTGTTTGTTTTCTGGGGGCGCTCACGGAAGGCCCCGATTTTGCCGCGCAACTGAATCTGTCGAAGTGAATCGATTTGCACAAACATCGGAGGAAGTCATGACTTTAATTAATCGTATGCCGACGTACTTCATCTCACATGGCGGCGGCCCTTGGCCGTGGCTGGATAACATGAGAGAGGTGTTCAAACATTTGAAAGTTTCGCTGGAAGCGATGCCTGGCGAGCTGCCGGAAAAGCCGAAGGCGATCCTCATGATTTCAGGGCACTGGGAGGAACACGACTTCGCCATCATGTCGAGCCCACGCCCTGGCATGGAGTATGACTACTACGGATTTCCCGAGCATACCTACCGGATCAAGTATCCGGCCCCTGGCTCTCCTGAAGTGGCAGCCAGAGTGCAGGCGCTGCTGACGGAAGCCGGCATCAAATCCAGTCTTGATCCAGATCGCGGCTTCGATCACGGGACCTTCGCACCGCTTGCGGTCTCGTATCCAAATGCGGATGTCCCAGTGGTTCAGCTCTCTATAAAAAAAGGCTATGACCCTGAAGCGCATTTAAAGCTAGGCCGTGCACTGGCTCCGCTTCGGGATGAAGGCGTGCTCATCATCGGCAGCGGGCTCAGCTACCACAACCTGCGCGCGTTTAATGCCAGTGCTGTCAAGCCGTCCCACGAGTTCGACGGGTGGTTACGGCAGACTTTGTTGGAAAGCGTACCCGCTGTTCGAAGGCAAAGGCTGATGGAGTGGGAGAAAGCGCCCTCCGCCAGGTTTGCACATCCACAGGAAGATCATCTCATTCCGTTGATGGTGGCAGTCGGCGCCGCTGAGGAAGACCATGCAGTATTGTGCTACCACGAGGACGAACTCATGGGCGGTATTGCGGTATCCAGTTTTCGTTTTGGTCAGTGAATACGCGGCACCGTCGCCCCGCAAGGTGAGAATCTAATCCCATGGGAGTCGGCCACTAGTACCATTTCTACCCATTACTTTAGGAGAAAACATGAATCGAATTGCAATTATCGTAGGGAGCACGCGTCCCGGTCGCAATGGCAAAGCAGTAGCTGACTGGGCGCTTGAAATGGCAAGGCAGCGCAATGATGCTCAGTATGAGCTGGTTGATCTGCTGGATTTTAATTTGCCTATCCTGGACGAGCCGTATCCGGCCGCGATGGGACAGTACACCAAGCCGCATACCCAGGCGTGGGCTAAGGCGATCGGCTCTTACGATGGCTTTGTGTTTGTAACTCCAGAATACAATCATAGTACGTCCGGTGCGTTGAAAAATGCGATCGACTATTTGGGCAAGGAGTGGAACAACAAAGCTGCCGCGTTCGTGAGCTATGGGAGCGCCGGCGGTGTGCGCGCCGTCGAACATCTTCGCGGGATTATGGCCGAGCTTCAGGTTGCCACGGTACGTGGGCAGGTAGCGCTTTCTCTGTTTACCGACTTTGAAAACTTCAGCGTTTTCAAGCCAGGAGCCCATCATGCACAAACGATGAATGACATGTTCAATCAACTGGTAGCGTGGAGCGGAGCCTTACGGACATTGCGCACCCCCGCGTAACCTCATTTCTCCGAAGGGGCGGCACGTTCGCACGACATAGCGCCGCCCGTTGCGGCTATGTTGACTAGGTGGAGGCTGCGCTCCCACCTCTGAGCCCTGATGTTGCTACATTCGAGGTCAGCTTTTGCCGCGAACAGCATCAATGCTGTACGCGCCGGCACCCGCAACCGAAAAGTAGAGAAATAAAAAACAATAAAGCACAGCCAGCTCACCTTCGTTGACCAAAGGGAGGAACGCTTTAGGGGCATGGCCCATGAAGTATGCAGCAGCCATTTCTCCAGACAACAGGAAAGCCACGGGCCGTGTTAGTAATCCCAAGATGATCATAGCGCCCCCGAAAAGCTCGAGCAGACCAGCAACCCCCATCAATGAAAAGAGCTGGACCCCGTCAAACATTGCTACATGAGGAACGCCGAGCAACTTTGCAGTGCCATGCTGGATGAACAAAAATCCTGTGATGATGCGTAGTACGCCCAATAGGCGGGGTGTCCATTTGTCGGTAAATTCCTTGGTGATCATATCCTCTCCTTTGTTTATCCACCTTGTAGCGTCGTTATCGGAATGCGCGTAGCCCGGCGTAACAGAAGCGGGTTGACCGTCGCATTCGTGGAACTGGCCTGCCACTCTCCAAGTCTACGTCAGCACTGATTCGAACGCCGTACGGATTAGCCGGTGCTGGCACAACGGTACAGCGCTGACCTCCATCCTTTCAAATACCAATGCGAGGTTGAAATTCCAAAAGCAGCCTGTCAGCCGGGGTGGAAGACCCTTTGAATCGCCACGACAATCGTAGACACTCCTGAGCCATAATTCTGGCACAGGGAGAAATTATGAGTGGAAAGCGATTTGAAGCTCTACAACCACCGTATCCCGCAACGCACCATTGGCGGCACGACGCCCGTTCAGGCGCTCAAGAACTGGCAGCGTCGAAAACCGAAGTCACTCGTTAAAACGTAATTATGACCAGTCGGGATTGGACACCTAAGAAACCAACCGTAGTTCGCGCGCCCGCGCAACCGCCTGCGTACGGTTATGCACCTCCAGCTTCTGGTTAATATTACGCAGATGCGCATTAACGGTCGAATGCGCCACAAATAACTGCTGCGCGATCTGCGCGTTGGTATAGCCCTTGGCCAGCAACTGCAGCACCCGGATCTCGCGGTTGGTGATCCCGGTCTGGGCGATCGCCTGATGCAGTTGCGGCGAATCAGCGGCTTCCTTCTCTTTCTCCTTCTCGTGCGCTTCGCCCCCGGCCACCGCCTGTCCCATAGCCTGCAAAATGCGCGCCACAAACGCCAGCGGCACGGCCGCATCGGGATCGCCGCCGACCCCGGCCTGATGCATCGCCAGCAGCCTGCCGGCGATGGTCCCGCTTTCCTCGGCAAAGGTGCGCACGAAGCCCTCCGGTGCCGCCATGCGCAGCGCGTCGGACAGCGTCCGCACCGCCAGGCTGGGCTGGCCGGTCAGCTCCAGCGCCTCGGCCAGCAATATCCTCAGCTTGAGTGCGCGCCGCTGACGGCGTTTTTGCTCTGCCTCGCGCAAGCGCTGGCGCAGTTCGGGCAAGACCGCAGCCGCCTCGCCGGAGCGGATGCACAGCCGCAGCCGACCGATTGACGGCGTGTCGAGATCGTTGGCATGCATGGTGAAGCGCGCGAACGGCAGCCAGACCTCACGATTGTTGGCGTAACGGAGGTAGTCGCGCGCCGCCTCGTAATCCTGTGCCGCGATGGCGAACCGGGCCCGTTCCAGCCAGGCGCTGGCCACCAGCCTCGGCAGCGACCATTGATGGCCCAGGTGCTCCAGATCGGCAAGCAGCGCCAGCGCGCCCGCTTGATCGCCCGCGATCGCCACGATGCGCGCCAGTGTCACGTGGCCGCAAATCAGCAGGTCTGGCGTTGCCGCCTCGTTGGCCACGCTCAGATACTCGCGCAGCAGCCGTTCGGCTTCGACCAGCTCGTCGCGCTCGTACAGCGCGGTGGCCAGCATCACGCCGACTGTGGCGCCGAGGCCAAGCGGATGGGCACCCTGGGCAGCGATGGCCCCAAGCGCGCGCTGCAGGCGTTGCGTCGCCGCGCCCAGCCGGCCCTGGCTGATCTCGATGGCGCCATGCACGCGCTCGGCCAGCGCCAGTCCCAGCACGTGGCCGACACTGGCATGGCTGCGGCGCGCGCTGTCGAGGGTGTGGATGGCTTCATCGAAGCGGTCCAACGTGGACAGGCAGATCGCGCGGAAGAAGGCGTTGGTGGCGTGCGCGGTTGGGGCGTCGGCGGCCATGCCGGGCCAGTCCTGGCCGGTTGCGTCGAGACAGGCCTGCGGCGCGTCCAGCATCATGTGGACCAGGCTGCGCATGGCCGGCACGCTGGCGCGGGTGGCATTGTCGAGCGTGGCCGGGGCGGCTGCTTGCTCGATGTCCTCCAGGATCGCCATCGCCTTGGCAGGATTATGCGTCGAGCTCAGCACCCAAGCGTAACTGATGCGCAGCTGCGGGTGCGGTTGCAGGGCCTTGTCGGGCAGGGCGGCGAACCATAGCCTGAGCATGCCGAAGCGGCCGTGGGCGATCAGCGGATCGGCATGCACCGCCAGCAGTGCCAGCGCTCGCCCGACGTCGCTGGCGGCAAGCGCGTGTTCGATCGCCGGTACCGGCCGCGCCTGGGCCTCGTACCAAGCCGAGGCTGCCAGGTGCAGCGGCGCCAGGGCGCCGAACTGCTGGCGCTGCAACTGGGCGTGCAAAAACTCGCTGAACAGGCTGTGATACCGGTACCATTGGCGTTGCGAGTCCAGCGGCGTGATGAACAGATTGGCCTGCTCCAGCTGTGCCAGCATGGCGGCGCTGTCGTCGCGGCCGCAGACGGCGTCGCACAGCGGCGCGCACAGTTCGTCGAGCACGCTGGTCTGCAGCAGGAACTGGCGCACCGACTGCGGCTGGCGCGCCAGGATGTCTTCGGCCAGATAATCAGTGATGTCGGCGTTCGAGCCGGAAAAGCGGGCCACGAAACCGCTGCGGTCCTGACACGAGGCCAGCGACAGCGAGGCCAGGTGCAATGCCGCCGGCCAGCCTTCGGTGCAGCGCTGCAGCTGCCCGAGGTCGTCGTCGCTCAGCGGCAGTCTGTGGCGGGTGCGCACCAGTTCGACCGTTTCGTCGAGCGCGAAGCGCAGATCGGCGGGGCCGATTTCCACCAGCAGGTTGCGCGCGCGCAGGCGGCCCAGTCCGAGGTCGGGCACCTTGCGCGAACCGACCACGAACTGGCCGTGGCCCGGCGCCGCGTCCATCATCTGCCGCACCAGCGCGATCACCACGGGGTTGTCCAGCAGTTCGAACTCGTCTATGAATAGCACGAACGGTGCCTCGTAATCGGCCACTTGGTGCACGCAATCGAGCGTCACCGGCGCCGGCGCGGCGTCGGCGTCGAGCCGCGCCAGCGCCGGCGCCAGGTGCGCCAGAAAGCGGTCGACGTCGTTGTCGGCGCTGTCCAGGCGCAGCCAGGACACCGCCAGGCCGGCTGCCTGCGCATCGGCGTAATACTGGCGCATGGCGGTGCTCTTGCCGAAGCCGGCCGGACCCTGCACCAGCACCAGCCGCGCCGCCGGCGTGGCCGCGATGCGCTCGGCGATGCGGCTGCGCGCCACCAGCGCCGGCGGCGGCATCGGCGGCATCAGTTTCGAGGCCAACACCCCCGGGGTAGTCAAATGTGCTCCACAATAAACAGGGTCATTCTGAAAGTTCCATCCGTTGCTGGGGCTGCTTGGCAGACTATCAAGTTGGCGGTGCCGGCGCAAGAGTCCGGTGCCGCGCTCAGGTCCAGCTGATGAAGCCCAGGCCAATGCCGCTGCCCAGCGGTGTGCGGTACACCGGGATGTATTCGTCGTAATCGACGCGCAGATGGTCGACCATGCCGGCCACCGTGATCCAGTTGCGGATTTCGGACGAGCCGGACAACAACGCCTGCTGCGGCAGCTGCGCCAGCCGCAGGTGGTCGCGCGCCTTGAGCGCGGCGATGATCTCGCGGTCTAGCGCCTCCTCGCACAGGAAATGGCTCAGGCCGCCGGAGGCGATCACCGCTACCCGCGCCCGGCTGGGCGCGGCTGCCAGCGCCTGGCCGATCTTGGCGCCGATGTCGACGCAGCGCGCGGCGGTCGGCGTGTTGGGTGGGAAGTAGGTGTTGAGCAGCACCGGCAGGATCGGCCACCGGCGCTCCTTCATCATGCGCTCGATGATGAAGCCGAACGCATGGCCGAAGCCCTGGCGGGTCGGATCGACCACCCGGTCGGACGAAGCGACGTCGACCCCACGCGCAATCAATCCTTCGATCAGCTCGTAGGCCAGGATGGGGGCGCCCGGGTGGCGGTGCGGGAGGTCCATGCGGTAGCCGGCCCAGAAGTGCTGGTCGGCCCAGGGCGGCATGCCGACCAGGTGTTCGCACGGCTTCATCTGCAGTTCCTCGCCGCGGAACACCGAGATCGCCGGCAGGTTGTCGTGGCCGAACAGCTCGCCCTGATCGTCGCCGACCACCAGCAGCACATCGGGATTGGCCGCGTGCAGCGCCGCCACCAGCCGGTCCAGTGCGGCCTCGGCGCGCGCCGCCAGCGCGGCGAAGCCGGCTGGGTCGGCCTGGGCGGCGTAGCGTTCGCCGCGCTCGGCCACCAGCTGCTCGTACGACAGCAGGCGGCCGTCGAGCGTGTTGAGCGATTTGTTGCGGCGGTCATCCTGTGAGCGGAACGACCACTGGTCGCCGCCCAGGACCAGCAGCGGGCTGTGCGAGGTGCCGATGCCGAGTACGATCTCTGCCATGGGATGCCTCTCGGGTTACATGCCCAGGCCAGCGCGCACGTCGGCGCCGGCCAGGAAGCGGGAGTGGTCGGCCAGCGGGGCGCCACCGCGCGCCTTCAAACGCGGGAACAGGCGGCGCGCATTGTTTTCATAGATGTTGGCGCGGTCCTCGGCAGTGAGGAAGTCGATATCCTCGACCAGCGCCTTGATATCGTCGAAGGCGCGGCCGGTCTCGGGATTGAGAGCGGTGCCGGAGCCCGGATTTTCGGTGCCGAACACTACACGGTCGCTGCCCACCAGCTTGATCAGCAGCGCCAGCGATTCCTTCGAATGGATCACGGTGTCGTAATACAGGCGGCGCAGGCTTTCGTCGAAGCTTTCCTTGAGCGGCAGGTTTTTCGCCATCACCGGATGCAGGCGCTCGGCGCGCCAGCGGCCAACCTGGTAAGGCACAGAGCCGCCACCGTGGGCGACGATGATCTTCAGCTTGGGGAAGTCGAGGAACACACGCGAATTAAGCAGCGACAGGATGGCCAGGCTTTCCTCGTCGATGAAGTGGCTGCTGTAGGTGCCGCGTCCGTGCTGGTTGCCGGTGGAGTGAATATGGGCTGGCACGTCAAGCGCGACCAATTTTTCCCACAGCGGATACCAGTATTCGTCGCCCAGCGGCGGGGTCTGGTTGTCGCCCTCGCCCGGATCGGGGTCGAGCAGGCAGCCGACAAAGCCATACTCATTGATGCAGCGTTCCAGTTCAGGCAGGGAGGTCGTGATTGGCTCGCCGGCCGGCTGCGGCAGCCCTGCGATGCCGGCGAACCGGTCCGGCGCCACGCGGCAGAATTGCGCGATGTAGCCGTTCACGCCTTCGTTCCAGCGGTGCGGCACGCGGCTTGGCTTCTCAGCGTGGAACATCGAGAACGGCCGCGGCGAAATCAGCTGCACATCGGTCCCGGCGCCGTCGATGGCGTCCAGGTTACGTTTGGTTTCAGTCAGCTCACGCATCTCGTCGTCGCTGAACTGGGGCGGCGGGGTGCCGTAGGTTGCGCGGCTTGCCAGCAGGAGCGTAAACCAGGCATACAGTTTGGGCGACGCGCAAAGGTGTCCATGGACATCGATAATCATGGGTAGACTCCGTTTTTCAAATTGGGTAGGACTGTGCGCTCAGGGTGCGGAGCGCAGGCGCATGCCACTAGAAGTTGTAGACCTCGAGGGTCCGCTCGCCGCTGCTGATGCGGCGCATGATGTCGGTCTCCTTGGCTTCCCGTTGCTGGGCTGCCGCGACAATTTCGACGGCGCGCTCGCGCGGCAGCACCACCACGCCGTCGGTGTCGCCCACCACCAGGTCGCCCGGTTGCACGCACAGGTTGTCGAACAGGGTCGCATGGTTGATCCAGCCGCGTGCGCCGAAGTCCTTGCCGGTGCCGCGTATGCACAGCCCGCGTGCGAACACGGGAAAACCGAAATCGGCCAGGATGCCGCCGTCGCGCACGCAGCCATCGATCACCAGCCCGCCCAGCTGGCGGGCGTTGGCGGCGACCGACATGATCTCGCCCCAGTAGCCGAAATCGTGCTCTCCGCTCACGTGCACGACCAGCACGTCGCCCGGCTGCGCCAGGTACAGCGCGCGGTGCAGCCACAGGTTGTCGCCGCCGGGCGATTGCACGGTAACGGCCGGCCCACAAATGCGGAAGCCCGGTGCCACCGGCTTGATCGCCGACGGCATGACGCCGATCCGTCCGCCCGCCTCGTGCAGCGTCGCCGTGGGGAGCATGGCTGCTGCGCGCACCAGCTCTGCCCCCGGCCGTTCGATCTCGGCGCGGATGGTGGGGCCGGACGGCGCCGGCAGGGAAGGGACTGTCGGTGTGCTCATGGCTTTTCCCGGGTCTGGAGGTGGTGATACGCATGGTGCTTGCGCGCCTCGACCAGGCTCATGCCGCCGCGCACAGCGGCGCGGATGGCGTTCTCGGCGGTCTCGATCTCCTCGGCGGACTTCAGCACCTGCTCCTCGTGCTGGCGTGGAATCACGAGTACACCGTCGGCGTCGCCCCGCACCAGGTCACCAGGGCAGACACGCACATCGCCGATATTCACCGGCACCCCGGTCGCTTCCACTTGCACCCGGTCCTTGCCGGTGCGCATCCAGGATTCGCGGCTGAATACGGGGTAATTGAGTTCGAGACACAGCGCCACGTCGCGGTTGATGCCATCGATCACGGTGCCGGCAATCCCCTTGCGGTGCGCTACCTCGGTCAGGATGTCACCCCATACGGTGGCGTTGTCGCGGCCACCGTTGTCGAGCACGATCACGCTGCCGGCCGGAACGTCGTCGATGTAATCGCCCACCGAGCCGGGCGGGCTGGCAGCCGGCCCATACAACAGGGTCCAGGCGCGCCCGGTCATCCGGAATTGCGGCGAGCGCGGTTTGATGCGGTAGCACTGGCCGTTCAGGCCGTGCCGATCGAGGGCGTCGCTGAGCGTAGCGGTGTCGAGCCGCGCGGCGCGTTCGAGGTTCAAGTCGGTCATGTAATTATTTGTCCTTGTCGGGTTAGCGCAGCATGTGTTCATAGTCGGCGCCCATCACGGCGCTGATGGCGGTTCCTGCCATCAGATCGCGTGCCATGGCCGCCTCGCGGCCGGCGATCAGTTCGGCCGCATCCAGCACCCGCTCTACATCGGCAGCACGAATGAAGACTACCCCGCTGGCGTCTGCGATCACGTAGTCGCCGGCGTGCACGATGGCATCGCCGATGGTCACCGGTCCGCCGGTTTCCGCCTCGGCTACGCGGCCGCGCGCCGTGCGTGCCGTCAGCGCCCTGGCGTAGACGGGAAAATCGTAGGCGCGCGCTTCGTCGATGTCGCGCACAGGGCCGTCGGCAATGACGCCGGCGATGCCCCGCAGTTTGGCGCCAAGCGAGAGAATGCCCCCCCAACTGCCAGCGTCGAGACCGGTCCGCTGCTCGACCACGATGATGTCGCCGGACGCCGCCATTTCGATGGCGGCGGTGCCCAGGTGGCGCGGTGGTCCGGGCGGCGCCGGCGGCGCAAGCTCCTTGCGCACCAGCCGGCAGGTGATGACCCGTCCGGCAATGCGGCGAGTCGAGGCGCGCTGTTCGAGGCCGCTCACGGTACCGTTCAGCCCGAGCTTGTCCAGGGCGTCCGAAACGGCGCAGCAATCGAGCCGTCCGAGGCGTCGCACGGGATCTACCGTCTGCAAATTCATGGCATGTCTCTCGTATTGGGTGGATGGAAGATGAGACGAAGTATTTGCGAAGTCGCCAGCGGCGGCATCGTCAGAACAAACTATTTGCCGACATCGACACCCCATGTCTGGGCCGTGCGGCCTGGTCAAATAGTTTGAACGAACGATGGCGCCGCGCGGGGGCAGACCTACACTGTTTCGCAGCGTGCCGCCTAATCTGCACTGGCGACAGGACGGCTGCCCAATAATAATCAGGAGGAAGCATGCAACAACAGGACAACGACCTGCTGACGGCGGTGCGTGCCGGTACGCCGATGGGTGAACTGATGCGCCGATACTGGCATCCGGTGGCGGCAGTCACCGAGCTCGATGAGCGTCCGCTCAAGCCAGTGCGCCTGATGGGCGAAGATCTGGTGCTTTACAAGGACCTGAGCGGCAATTATGGTTTGCTGGACCGCTACTGTGCGCACCGCAATGCCGATCTGAGCAACGGCATGGTCGAGGCCAATGGCGTGCGCTGCAGCTATCATGGCTGGGCCTACGAGGGCGGCGGCCGGTGCGTCGCCAAGCCGTTCGAGGATATCGTCCAGATGCCCGGCGCCCCGACCCGAGGCCACACCCGGCTCAAGGCCTATAAGGTGCAGGCCAAGGGCGGTATGTTGTGGACCTATATGGGCCCGGAGCCGACGCCGCTGGTGCCGGACTGGGAGCCACTGTCGTGGAATAACGGATTCGTACAGATCGTGTTCGCAGAGGTACCATGCAATTGGCTGCAGTGCCAGGAGAACTCGATCGATCCGGTACATTTCGAATGGCAGCATTTCAATTTTTCCGTCCGTGCCGAAGGGAAGGTGGGGCCATACGTGCCACGCCACCTGAAGCTCAGCTTCAAGGAGTTTGACTATGGCTACACCTACGGCCGTGTCAGCGAAAACAGCAGCGAGGACGATGAGCTGTGGCAGGTAGGACGGGTGTGCCTCTGGCCGAACGCGCTCTTTACTAGTAATCACTTCGAGTGGCGGGTGCCGATCGACGACGAGAACACCCTAAGCGTCACATGGTCGTTTGCGCGCGTGCCGCGCGACCGCGAGCCCTACGTGCAGGAGCGCATCCCGTATTGGTACGGCCCGCTCAAGGACCAGGCCACCGGGCGCTGGATCGACACCCACGTCATGAACCAGGACTTCATGGCCTGGGTGGGGCAAGGCCGCATTACCGACCGCACCCGCGAGCAACTCGGGCGAAGCGACCAGGGCATCGTTGCGATCCGGCGCCGGTTCCTGGCCGATCTGGAGGCGATCAAGGAGGGCCGCGATCCCAAGGGCCTGATACGCGACCCCGAGCAAAACGTCCGGGTTCCTTTGCCCATCATCGGTCGCCGCCATTACATCGAAGGCCTGTCGCGCGAGCAGATGGCCGCCGATCCCTGGCTTGCGCTGCAGGTCAGTCCGGACAGCTTTATCTTCCAGGCCGGCCAGCCGGAACATGTCGTCGCCGAATACGAGGCAGCCATGGGCCTGACGATGAACCGCCAGGGCTTCGTCAAGCGGCCCGGGGAATGAAGAAAGCGGGTCGTCAGTGGCATCTGCACTGCCAGGTCGGCCCATCTAGTCGCGCTCTACCGCAGCACCCACAACAACACCACACAGGAGACAAAGATGACGTTGACCACCCACTTAGCTTGGCGGAAGGCGCTGTGCGCCGCAGTATTGTGCGCCTGCAGTGCCGCCGCAACGGCGCAGGAAACCATCAAGGTTGGCTTCCTGATGACCTATTCCGGGCCGTCCGGCCTTAGCGGCCAAATGGCCGACCAAGCGGTAAAGGCCTTCCAGAAGCGCTATGGCACCAGCGCCGGCGGCAAGACAATCGAACTGATCCGGCGCGACGGCACCGGCCCAAATCCCGACATCGCCCGGCGCCTGGCACAGGAAATGATCGTACGTGAAAAGGTGCAGTTGATGATCGGGCCGGATTTTACGCCCAACGTGCTGGCGGTGGCGCCGCTGGTCACCGAGGCCAAGGTGCCGACGGTGATCGCCGGCGCCTCTACGCATGGCATCATCGGGGAAAAGTCGCCCTACTATGTGCGCACCTTCTTCTCGCTGCCGCAGGTGGTCAAGCCGATGGCGCAATGGGCCTACCGCAATGGCGTGCGCAAGCCCTTCGTGATTGTGGCCGACTACGGTCCTGGACACGACGCCCTCAACGCTTACACGGCAGCGTGGACCGAGGCAGGCGGCAAGCTGGCCGGCAGCTTGCGCGTGCCGCTGCGCAATACCGAATTTACCAGCTACATGCAGCGCATCAAGGACGCCGGGCCGGACGCGGTATTCGTGTTCCTGCCGTTCGGCGAGCTCGGCATTCAGTTCATGCGTGCCTACGCCGACTCCGGCCTGAAGAGCGCCGGGGTCCGGCTGCTGACTACTTCCGACGTGACCGACGAATCCCAGCTCGACGCCGCAGGCGACGCTTCGCTGGGTGTGGTCAGCAGCGGCGTCTACGCGAGCTCGCACCAGTCGCCTTTGAACCGTCAGTTCGTTGCGGACTTCGCGCAAGCGGGCAAGGCGCCGCGTCCCGGCGTGGGGACAGTGGCGGTGTGGGACGCACTGCGCCTGATCTACGACGGCGTGGCGGCGCAGCAGGGCCGCGCATTCGATCCCGATGCATTCATGGCGTTTGCACGCGGGCGTCGATACGACAGCCCACGGGGCGCGTTGTCGATCAACGCCGCGACCGGCGACATTAACCAGAGCGTATATATCCGACGCGTGGAACGCCGCGATGGCGTCCTGCAGAACATCGAGATCGAGGAGCTGCGTGATGCGTCCGCCAAATAAGAGAGCCCGGCAAAACTCCGCAGGCGGGGGCGCCTCATGGCCGTGATCGCAACCATGCTGTTCAACGGACTGGCCTACGGCGTCTTGCTGTTCTCCATGGCCGTTGGACTCGCACTCACCATGGGGATGATGCGGTTTGTTAATCTGGCGCAGGTGAGCCTGGCGATGACCGGCGGCTATCTGGTAGTGGTCGCCATGCCGCATTTCGGCTTGCCCTATCTGGCCACGCTACCGCTCTGCTTTGTGCTGGTGGCACTGTTGACGATGTTGCTCGAGCGCTGGGTGTTCCGGCATTTCTATGGCGCAGACGACCTGACGCAGGTGCTGTTGACCATCGGCTTGCTGTTCATGTCGGTGGCTGGCGCCGCGTATCTGTTCGGGCCGTCGTTCCGACCCATGCAGGTGCCGGACTGGCTCTCCGGCCAGGTGCCGCTGCTGGGTTTGATGCTGGACCGGTCGCGCCTGTTCCTGGTCGGCGCCGGAGCGACGCTGGCGCTGGCGCTGTTCCTCGGCCTGGAGCGTACCCGTTTCGGCGCCATGGTGCGGGCCTGCGTCGACAACCCGCGCGCGGCTGGCGCCTGCGGACTGAACACCAGCATGGTATTTGCGCTGACGTTTGCGGTGGGTGGTGGACTGGCCGGCCTGGGGGGCGGACTGGCTGTCACTCAACTGGTGATCGACCCCAATTTCCCGCTGCGCTACCTGGTCTACGTGCTCATCGTGGTGTCACTGGGCGGCACCGGCACTGTCATCGGCACCTTGCTGGCCTCGGTGCTGATCGGCATTGTGGACGTCGCTGGAAAATACTATATGCCCCAGGCCGGCAGTTCGCTGCTCTACCTGATTACCGTAGTTATCATGCTGTGGCGGCCGAACGGCCTGCTGCAACGAAAAGGGATGCCATGACGCCGCACGAGCACAGCTATTTTCAGCCCAGCACTCGCTGGAACCGGTGGGAAATCGCTTTCTGGCTGGCCTGGGCGGCGGCTTACTTCATTCCGGGTACCAATCTGCCACTACTGACCCACATCCTGGTGTGGGGCCTGTTCGCCATGTCGCTCGATCTGATTCTAGGCTACCGGGGCATTGCCTCTCTCGGCCATGCCGCATTCTTCGGGATTGGCGCCTATGCGGCCGGCTTCCTGGCAAAATTTGGCTGGACCGAACCGCTCAGCGGCCTGCTGCTGGCCGGTATCACTGCTGGCCTGACAGGGCTGCTGACGGGTCGCATCGTACGTGGGCTGCATGGCGTGGCGCTGCTGATGGTCACGCTGGGACTGAACATGATGCTCTACGACGCAGCCCAGCGCGCAACCGATATCACCGGTGGCGACGACGGCTTGCAAGGTGTGGCACTTGCCCCGGTACTTGGGCTTTTCCGCTTCGACATGTATGGCCACACTGCTTACTGGTATGTGCTGACGGTAGCCTTCGTGCTGCTGGTGCTGGCGCGTGCGCTGGTGCGCTCGCCATTCGGCCTGGCCTTGCGCGGCGCGCGCGAGAACCCGCTCCGTATGCTGACCCTGGGGGCACCGATAGAACGCGACGCCATCCTCGCCTTCGGCCTGTCGGCTGCCGGCGCCGGCATCGCCGGTGCGCTGTTGACCCAGACCACGCAATTCGTGGCCCCGGAAGTGCTGGCCTTCCAGCGCTCGGCCGATGTGCTGACGATGCTGGTGATCGGCGGCCTCGGCCGGCTGTACGGCGGGTTCATCGGCGCACTGGTGTTCGTGTTATTGCACGATACGGTGGCCGCGCTCGATCCGATCTACTGGTATTTCTGGATCGGACTGCTGCTGGTATTCATTGTCACCTTCTTCCGCCAAGGTATTTTGAACACGCTGGACAAGCTATTGGCCAGCCGGCGCGGGGAGGCTGTATGACGCCAGGAGCGATATTACGAACCGAGGGATTGCGCATGGCGTTCGGCGGCCTGAGCATCTTCAAGAACCTCGACTTTTCACTGCAGGCCGGATATCGCCACGCCATCGTCGGCCCCAACGGCGCCGGCAAGAGCACGTTCGTGCATTTGCTGACCGGTTTGCTTCGCCCCAGCGGTGGCAGGGTAGTGCTGGACGGGCGCGACATCACGCATGCGACGCCGCAGCAGCGCGTGCAAGGCGGGCTTGTGCGAACCTTCCAGCTCAATACGCTGTTTCCCGCACTGCCTCCACTAGAAGCTGCAGTACTGGCACTGTGCCAGCGCGAACATCTTGGCGGCCTGTCGCTGCGCTCGCTCGCGCGTCGGCCACGGCAAATCGAGGAAGCCTGGTCGCTGCTCGAGCGCTTCGGCCTGGCAAGCGAGGCGCGCCGGCCCACGGGCTTGCTGTCGTATGGGCAGCAGCGACTGCTCGAGGTGGCGCTGGCGTATGCCCTGCGGCCGCAGGTGCTGCTGCTGGACGAACCGGCTGCGGGCCTGTCGACTGCACAAGGGCACGCGCTGTTCGAACAGTTGGCCACCCTCACGGCCGGCACCACATTGCTGTTCATCGAACATGACATGAACCTCGTCTTCCGCTACGCCGACCGGGTATCCGTGTTTGCTGGAGGCGATGTGATCGCCGAAGGTACTCCCACCGAGGTTCGTAGCAACGATCTTGCGCGAAAGGCCTATCTTGGACACTGAACTCTTCCCATCTCACGTGCGCATGGCACCACCCGATGCCGGCCGCGCCATCGCGGAGCCCCTGCTGCAATTGAGTATGCTCGCAGCAGGCTATGGCGCGGCGCGGGTGCTGCATGGCGTGACACTGTCGGTGGCGGCGGGCGAAACCCTGGTTGTGGTCGGCCGCAACGGCGTCGGCAAAACCACGCTCCTCGAAACCATCATGGGCCTGACTACCCACCATGGGGGTGAGATCAAAATCAACGGTCGGCCCGTCGAGACGCTGCCTCCTTACCGGCGCAACCATCTGGGCATCGCCTGGGTACCCCAGCAGCGCGAGGTCTTTCCCTCGCTGACGGTGCGCGAAAACCTGAACGTGGTGGCGCGCCCTGGGCACTGGGACCTGCGGCGGGTGTATGACATGTTCCCGCGCCTGTCCGAACGCCAACACAATTTCGGCAACCAGTTGTCCGGCGGCGAGCAGCAGATGCTGGCCATCGGCCGCGCGCTGATGACCAATCCCTCGCTCTTGCTGCTTGACGAACCGGTGGAAGGGCTGGCCCCAATCATCGTGCTGGAACTGATGCAGGCAATCGAGCGTATGCGCGTGGAGGGTAACCTGGCGATCATGCTGGTCGAACAGAAGTACGACATCGCGCTGGCACACTCGAACCGCTGCGTGGTGCTCGATCATGGAAAAGTCGTGCATGCGGGGGATAGCGCAGCACTGCGGGCTGACCAGGGACTGATCGACCGCCTGCTGGGGCTGGGGATGTGAATCCGGCCGCCGATGCGCATACTCGGTGGCGCCACGTGGGCCGGATCATTCATCCAGCTCACGTGCGCTCTGCTCCGAGGGCAGGTCAGTTCTGTTGCGTCGTGTAGCGCTGCCGCAGATCGCGCTTGAGCACTTTGCCGCTGGCGTTTTTCGGCAGCGCGTCGACGACCATGACTTGCCGTGGTACTTTGAACGGCGACAAATGCCTCCTGCAGTGCGCCTGCAATTCGGCCTCGTCCAGCGCATGGCCGGATTTGGCTACCACCACGGCCACCACCGCCTCGATCCAGACCGGATGCGGCAAGCCTATCACCGCCGCCTCTGCCACGCCAGGCATCCGGTACAACGCTTCCTCCACCTCGCGGCTGGCCACGTTTTCGCCGCCGCTCTTGATCATGTCCTTCATACGGTCGACCACGGTGATATAACCTTCCTCGTCCATGGTGCCGAGGTCGCCGCTGTGGAACCAGCCTCCCTCGAAGGCGGCAGCGGTGCGCTCGGGGTCGCGGTAGTAGCCGCTCAATAATTGCGGGGAGCGGTGGACGATCTCGCCGACCTCGCCGGGCGCCACATCGCGCATGCTCTCGTCGACCACGCGCGTCTCGACGTTAAGCACAGCACGGCCGGCGGCCCCGGCCTTGCGCAGTTGGTCTTCCGGCTGCAGCGCCAAGGCTACCGGTGCAATCTCCGTCTGGCCGTAAAGATTCCACAGCCGCACACCCGGCAGGCGCTGCTGCATCTCGCGCAGTACCTCGACCGGCATGATCGAGGCCCCGTAATAGCCTTTGGCCAGCGAGTCCAGGTTGGCCTGTTCGAACAGAGGGGAGCGCAGCAGCGAAATCCAGACAGTCGGCGGTGCGAAGAAAGAAGTGATGCGCTCGCTTTCGATCAATCCCAGCACCTTGTCCGGCGCCGGCGCCGCGGTGATGACATTGGTCGCGCCGACGTAGACGCACGGACCCAGGAAGTTATCGAGCTGGGCGCAATGGAACAGCGGCAGGGCGTGCAGCATCACGTCGTCGGTGGCGATGGCGATGTCGGCCACGCAACTGACGTATTCGGCGATCACCGCCGCATGGCTCAGCATGGCGCCTTTGGGGCGCGACTCTGTACCGCTGGTATACACGATCTGGGCCAGAGATTCGGCTTCCAGCGCGGGCGTGGGCACTTACGTGGTGGTGGCGGCCAGCGAATCAAACGTGAGCATGTCGGCCGGCGCCACGGTCTCGTGCTCGCTCGGCAGCCAGGCCATCTGGCGCACATCGGTGCCCTCCCGCGCGGCCTTGCCCAGTTCCAGCAGTCCCGCGTCCACGCACAGGATGGAGGCGCCGGCATGTTCCAGGATATAGCGTACGTCGTCGGTGTTGAGCATGAAGTTGACCGGCACCAGTACCGCGCCCAGGCGCGCCAGCGCGAAGCGCAGGGCAGCGAAAGCGTGCGAATTGCGTGCCAACACCGCGACGCGGTCGCCGGCAAGCACGCCTTGCGCCGCAAGGCCGGCTGCGAGCCGGTTGCTGATATCGTCGAATTGCGCATAGGTCCAGGCCACGGCGCCGCAGCGTATGGCCACTTTGTCCGGCGAGCGCTGACGCGTGCGCCGCAACAGGTCACCCAGGGTGTGCTGACGGGGGGAGGTAAGTGTTCGCATGATCGTCTCCAGAGTAGGTCGGGTGGGTTTTTTTCAGGAAGCGCGGGAAGGACGCGCACCCGCAACGCGCCGCCACGAACGCATCAGCGCGCCAGATATACGGCGAGTATCGACCAGCCTTTTGCTCCTGCCATCGTTCAAACCGACTAATCGCGCGCCATCCGGCGAATAGTTAAAACGAACGATGTCGGGACCCACGGTGCATCCCTAGAATGTGTTGCAAAATCCGGCACAACCGACCACACAAGGAGTCCGATGAACCAGCACCGCACCAGTATCGACATCGAGGGCTTTCATCACGGCCCCAATCCCATCCCCGCCGCCAGTCGCATCGGAGGCTTGATCGCCACTGGCGGCATTCACGGGATGGACTTGACGACCGGCGCCATCCCGGCGGAGCCCGAACAGCAGGTCGCCAACGCTTTCGCGAATATGCAGCGCATCCTCGAAGCGGCCGGTGCCGGCGTCGAGGACGTGCTAAAGGTAACTGTATTTCTCAAAGACCCATCCCTGCGGGATGCAATCAATCTCGCATGGGTGGCGATGTTTCCTGACCCGCATTCGCGGCCGGCGCGCCACACGCTGATGCAACCGGCTCTGTCCCCACCGCAATTGCTGCAACTTGAAGTGTTGGCTGTCGGCCGCGACGGCTGAACCACGATTCCAGCACGGGCAGCGGTTTTTTCGAATGCGTACCGTGAGGCGGCCGGGGCGCCGCCTGTGTAATCAACCCGGATCAAACATGATGAATACAATGCACGTCAAGGTCACACGCAAGACGGTCGAGGCGGCCGGTATCGTCAGTCTCGAGTTGGCAGCCCTCGATGGCGCCCCGGCGCTGCCGCCGTTCAGCGCCGGGGCCCATGTCGACGTGCATTTGGGTGAAAAACTAGTACGCCAGTACTCGCTCTGCAACGACCAGGTTGAACAGCACCGGTACCAGATCGCCGTGCTGCGCGATCCCAAGTCGCGAGGTGGCTCGAATGCGGTCCACGATACCGTCCAAGTCGGCGATGTCCTCACCATCAGCCCTCCCAGGAACCACTTTGCGTTGGTGCCCGCGCGGCGCACGCTGTTGCTGGCCGGCGGTATCGGCGTCACGCCGCTGCTGTGTATGGCGGAACGGCTTTCGCGTATCGGGGCCGTATTCGAACTGCACTACTGCAGCCGCTCGCAGGAATCCACCGCTTTTCGCGGACGGATCCTGACGTCGTCGTTCGCCTCGCGCGTCAGGTTTCACTTCGATGATGGCGCGCCGCAGCAAAAGCTTGACCTCGCGACGCTGCTCGCCAAGCCTGAAGCGGATACTCACATCTACCTGTGCGGCCCGGGCGGATTTATCGACCATGTCCGAACGACCGCCGCCGGCCTTGGCTGGCCCGCCGATCAGATCCACCTGGAATATTTTGGCGCAGCCGTGACTGCAATAACCGACGATGCCGCCTTCGAGGTACGCCTCGCCAGCAGCGGAAAATGTTATGCCATACCGCCCGGCCGTACGGTGACGACCGTGCTGGCGGAGCAGGGCATCGAGATCCCGGTGGCCTGCGAGCAGGGAGTGTGCGGCACCTGCCTCACCCGTGTGCTCGATGGCCTGCCGCAGCATCGCGATGTGTACCTCACCGACGAGGAGCGCAGCCGCAACGACCAGTTCACGCCCTGCTGTTCACGTGCCCTCGGTCCGACGCTGGTGCTCGATCTGTAAGCGCCGTCAAGGTGCGCCAAGGCATGCGGCGATACAAGACGGTGGAAAAAAAGCTTGAACGTGCCTGAAGGGGCAGAGGGGACGAATGATGACAGGAATATCGGCAGCGACAGGCACCGGGACCGACGACGGGCAGCAGATCCGTTTCAGCCGCCAAGGCGCGGTCGCGACGATACGTTTCAACCGGCCGGCAGCACTGAATGCCATCGATGCCGCCCTGGCGGAGCGCCTGCTCGTCATCTGCCGCGAACTCGCCGGCTGCGAGGACGTACGGGTGGTGGTGCTGAGCGGGGAAGGAAAATCCTTCATGGCAGGCGGTGACCTGTCGAGTTTTCATGAAGACAAGGTCGGTGCCTCGGCCACTGCCGAGCGCATCATTGCGCCCCTGCACGAAGCCTTGCTGATCCTGGCCGGCCTGCCGCAACTGGTGATCGGCAGCGTGCATGGCACGGTGGCCGGCGCCGGCGTCAGCATGGCGCTGGCCTGCGATTTATGTCTTGCGGCCGACGACACCCGCTTCAACCTGGCCTACGCCCGCATCGGCACCAGCCCGGACGCCGGCGCTACCTGGATGCTGCCCCGGATCGTTGGTGTGCGCAAGGCACTTGAACTGGCACTGCTCGCCGAGAACATCCCTGCCGCAGAAGCGGCGCGGCTGGGCATTATCAACAAGGTGGTTCCCGCCACCGAACTGGCGGCAGAGACCGCGGCGCTGGCGCGGCGGCTCGCCGAGGGGCCTGCCTTCGCCTACGCTCAAATCAAGCAACTGATGCGCGCCTCGCTGGAGCGCACATTGCCAGACCAGTTGGACGCCGAACGGCTGGCCTTTCGTGCTTGCGCCGCCAGCGCGGATTTCGGCGAGGGTCTGGACGCCTTCTTCGAAAAGCGAATGCCGGCGTTCAAGGGCCGTTAAGGGAATTCCATTAATCATTGAGCAAGTACAGTCACGCATGGACGTAGCACTGCAGCGAGTTCCGGCCTCGCTCGAGCTTGTCACAGAGGAGAAAGAAAATGAATCAACGTGAAGTCGTCGTAGTTGGCGCCGCGCGAACGGCCATCGGTACGTTCGGCGGTTCTCTGAAGGATGTACCGCTGTCCGCTATTGCGACCACGGCGGTGCAGGCTGCCCTTTCCCGTTCCGGCGTGGTGCCGTCCGAGGTGGGCCACCTGGTAATGGGCAATGTGATCCCTACCGAGCCGCGCGACGCTTACCTGGGCCGGGTCGCCGCCATGGACGCCGGCATGCCGCAGGAAACGCCAGCGTTCAATGTGAACCGCTTGTGCGGATCCGGCTTGCAGGCCATCGTCTCGGCCGCCCAGGCCATCCTGCTGGGCGATACCGACATCGCAATCGGCGCCGGCGCCGAGGCGATGAGCCGCGGCCCTTACCTGATGCAGGCGGCGCGCTGGGGCGCGCGCATGGGTGACACGAAGCTGCTCGATTACATGAACGGCATCCTGCACGACCCGTGGCAGAAAGTGCACATGGGGATTACCGCGGAAAACGTCGCAGAACGCTATGGCATCACGCGCGAGATGCAGGACGAACTGGCGCTGGAGAGCCAGCGCCGCGCCGCGCACGCAATTGCGGCCGGCTATTTCAAGGAGCAGATCACGGCGGTGGCCGTTCCCTCGCGCAAAGGCACGCTGTCGTTCGACACCGACGAGCATGTCCGCGCCGCCGTCACGGCGGAAGACCTGGCGAAGATGCGGCCGGCATTCAAGCCGGACGGCCTGGTGACCGCCGGGAATGCATCCGGCCTGAATGATGGCGCAG
>Ga0308169_10001732_pt1 | contig 24573 bp, 19 predicted proteins | sample PhyBR1_2_FD_202139 | JGI IMG/M metagenome (GOLD analysis project Ga0308169, IMG submission 202139) | Phyllosphere microbial communities from UC Gill Tract Community Farm, Albany, California, United States - DLSLSB.R1 | ecosystem: Host-associated > Plants > Phyllosphere > Unclassified | place...
GACAGGCCCCAGTAGCGGATCTTGCCCTGGCGAATCAAATCGCCAATGGCCGATACGGTGACGTGCAACGGCGTGTTGTGGTCTTCGCGGTGCAGGTAGTAGATGTCCAGGTAGTCGGTGCCCAGGCGCGTGAGGCTGGCCTCGATGCCGTTGAACAAGTGCTTGCGGCTCAGGCCGCTGCGGTTGGGCACGCCGTCCGCCGGGCCGAAGCCGACCTTGGTGGCCAGCACCCATTCCTGGCGATGGCTGGCGATCGCCTCGCCGACAATCTCTTCGGAGCGACCGTTGCTGTACACGTCGGCCGTGTCGATGAAATTGATGCCCTGGTCCCAGGCCTTGCCGATGATCCGCAGCGAGTCCTCGGTGCTGGTCTGCTCGCCGAACATCATGGTGCCCAGGGTCAGCGTCGAGACTTGCAACCCGGATTGGCCTAGCGTGCGGTAACTCATGACAAGATCCTTTCATCCATGGGAAAGGCCCAATCAAACCCCAGAACAGGCGCAGGGATCAAACAGATTTCTCAAGCACCCCAAATCCCCTGTGGGAGCGGGCTTGCTCGCGAAGGCGATGAACCAGCCGATAAAGATGTTGGCTGACCTGACGCAATCGCGAGCAAGCCCGCTCCCACAGGGAACAGAGTGTCAGGCTCGCAGGGTGCGGGTCATGCGCAACGCCAGCAGGCTGCCGCAGACAATCACGCCCGCCAGCATGTACAACGCGGCGTCGGTCGAGCCAGTGGCGTCCTTGACCCAGCCCACCAGGTACGGGCTGAGGAAACCGGCCATCTGGCCCATGGAATTGATCAGCGCCAGCCCTCCGGCGGCCGCGCCGGCGCTGAGCAGGGCGGTGGGCACCGGCCAGAACATCGGCAAGCCGGTGAGGGCGCCCATGGTGGCGATGGACAAGCCGATGATGGCGATGGCCGGCGTGGTGGCGAAATTGACAGCGATGAGCAGTCCGGCCGCGCCCATCAGCATCGGCACCACCAGGTGCCAGCGACGTTCCTTGCGCAGATCCGCCGAGCGGCCCACCAGCAACATGAACACCGCCGCCAGCAGGTACGGAATCGCGCTCAGCCAGCCGATCACCAGGTTATCGCTGAAGCCCAGGCTCTTGATGATCGACGGCAGCCAGAAGTTGATCGCGTAGACGCCGCTCTGAATGCAGAAGTACACCAGGCCAAAGGCCCAGATCGCTGGGTTCTTGAACACTGCCAGCAGCGAGTCGGTGGTGGTTTTCGGTTTGTTGGCCAAGTCTTCGGCATGGTCGGCGGTGAGCACGGCGCGTTCGTGATCGGTCAGCCACTTGGCGTTGGCGAAGGTGTCGCTGAGCAGGAAAAACGCCAAGGCGCCAAGAATCACCGTCGGGATGCCCTGGAGCAGGAACATCCACTGCCAGCCGGCCAGACCGCCCTGGCCTGCGCCGAAATGGTTGAGGATCCAGCCGGAAAACGGACTGCCCAACAAGCCGGACACCGGAATGGCGGACATGAACAACGCCATGATCCGGCCCCGTCGGAACGTCGGGAACCATTGCGAGAGGTACAGCACCACGCCCGGGAAGAACCCGGCTTCGGCTGCGCCGGTGAACAGCCGCAAGGTATAGAACTCGGTGGGGGTGGTGACGAACAGCAGGCAGGTCGACAGCGTGCCCCAAGTGATCATCATCAAGGCGATCCAGCGCCGCGGGCCGAATTTGGTCAGGGCCAGGTTGCTCGGTACGCCACACAGCACATAGCCGATGAAAAAAATCCCGGCGCCGAGGCCGTACACGGTTTCGCTGAATTTCAACGCGTCGAGCATCTGCAACTTGGCGAAGCCAACGTTGACGCGGTCGAGGTAGTTGAACAGGTAGCAGATGAAGATGAACGGGATCAAACGCAGGGTGATGCGTTTGTAGACCGTATTCTTTTCGTCGGGGGTAGCCAGGAATGCAGCTGCGCTCTGGGACATGGCGGGTCTCTCTTTATTATGATTTTTGCGAGCCAAGGGGTAACGTTGACCGCCCCTTGAGTCTCGGCCAGCCCAAGGTCCCGTGTCTTTGTGCCTGGGCACAGGGTTTGAATGCAGACCCTGTGCGCCTGACCAATCGCGTGGCGCATCCTACTCAAAACAATAATGCCGCTTGCAAGGAACACCGCCCATGTTCGAACTCGATCACGACCTGGCGCAGGACATCGTCGACCGGGCGATGGCGATCCTGCCGTATAACGTCAACGTCATGGACAACCAGGGCCTGATCCTCGGCAGCGGTGAGCGCGAGCGCGTCAATACGCGGCACGAAGGTGCGCAACTGGTCCTGGCCAATGGGCGGGTGGTGGAAATCGACGAGCACACCGCGGTTCACCTCAAGGGCGTGCAGCCGGGGATCAATCTGCCGCTGATGCTTGACCAACGATTGATCGGCGTCCTCGGTATCACGGGTGAGCCTGCGCAGTTGCGTACCTATGCCGAACTGGTACGCATGACCGCCGAAATGCTGGTGGGCCAGCGTAACCAGCAGGCCGAGCAGCAATGGCGGCGCCAGCGTTGCGACGATCTGCTGGCGTTATTGCTGGGAGACGCCGGGGACTCGCCGCGCCTGCTGGACGAAGCGCGGCAGATGGGACTCAAGCCACAGTTATCGCGAGTGCCTTATCTGTTCGAACTGGGGCTGGAGCATGGGCCTGGGCAGACTGTGGAGACGCTGAGCGCCTGGCTGATGTCGCGCTACCCCGACAGTTGGTGCCTGACCTCGTCGAAATCCTCGCTGCTCTGGTGCCGCCCGGTGACCGCTTCGGTGGAAAATGAGCGGTTGCTGGCCAAGCTCGACGGGTTGGGCTGGAATATCTTGCGCGTGGCGGTGGGCGGTCAGGCCGAAGGGCTGGCGGGCCTGCGCCGTTGCTACCGAAGGGTCGGGGACCTGCTGGCCTACGGACGCGATGTGTTGCCCCAGTCACGGTTACTGGCCCTCAGCCGTTATCGCCTGCCGGTGATGCTCTGGCGCCATCGCAGCGACGACGCCCTGGACGAATTGCTGGCACCGCTGCGCAGGGTCATCGCCAAGGACAGCAACGGCCAGTTGCTCGCGACCCTGCGCTGTTGGTGTGAACACGACGGCCAGAGCCAGGCTTGCGCCGAAGCCCTGGGCATCCACCGCAACAGCCTGCGCTACCGCATGGAGCGCATTGCCGAACTCAGCGGGGTCGATCCGTTGCGGCTGGATGGGATGCTGGCGTTGTACCTGGGGGTGCAACTGTTGCCGCAAAGCGCAGATGTACCGAAGTAACCCTGTGGGAGCGGGCTTGCTCGCGAAGGCGGTGGGTCAGCTTGCATCAATGGTGGCTGTACCGCCGTCTTCGCGAGCAAGCCCGCTCCCACAGTTGGTTTTTGTTGAGCGCAAAATCTATGTTCGCAGCAGATCCAATGTGGGAGCGAGCTTGCTCGCGATGAGGCCATGTCATTCAGCAACGATCACCCAACCAAACCGGTGTTTGTGAAATTGAACAATAATGCCCGGTGTCTTTTGTGCGCCAGACCGGCGTCACGGCTGCGCTCAGCTGGCAGCATGCTGTGCATCGGAACCGGAGAATAATATGAAAATAATCATCGCCCCCGACTCGTTCAAGGACAGCCTCAGCGCCCAGGGTGTCGCCGATGCCATTGCCCTGGGATTGGCCCGGGTCTGGCCGGATGCGCAGTTGATCAAGTGCCCGATGGCCGATGGTGGGGAAGGGACGGTGGAATCGGTGCTCGCTGCCTGCAACGGAGAATGGCGCAGCACCCGGGTTCGAGGCCCGCTGGGGGCTCCCGTCGAGGCGCGCTGGGGCTGGTTGGCCAGCAGCCGCACGGCGATCATCGAGATGGCCGAGGCCAGTGGCTTGCAGTTGGTGCCGCCAGGCCAGCGGGACGCCTGTGCCAGCAGCACCTATGGCACTGGCGAGTTGATTCGTGCCGCCCTGGATGAAGGCGCCGGGCACGTCATCCTGGCGATCGGCGGCAGCGCCACCAACGATGCCGGTGCCGGCGCGATGCAGGCCTTGGGCCTGGCCTTGCTGGATGATCACGATCAACCCCTCTGTCCCGGCGGCCTGGCCCTGGCGAAGCTGTCGCGCATCGACCTGAGTGGCCTGGACCCACGCCTGGCCCGAGTGCGCTTCGAAATCGCTGCCGATGTCGATAACCCGCTGTGCGGTCCCCACGGGGCATCGGCGGTTTTCGGCCCGCAGAAAGGCGCCTCGGCCGGGCAGGTGCAGGAACTTGATCGGGCCTTGGGGCACTTCGCCGAACACTGCGCCCAAGCCTTGGACAAGGATGTGCGCGACGAACCGGGTAGCGGTGCCGCCGGCGGCCTGGGCTTCGCAGCCAAGGCGTTCCTGGGCGCTCAATTTCGTACCGGCGTGGATGTCGTCGCCCAGCTGACTGGGTTGGCCGCTGCCATCGACGGCGCCGACCTGGTCATCACGGGCGAAGGCCGCTTCGACGCCCAGACCCTGCGCGGCAAAACCCCTTTTGGCGTGGCCCGCATCGCCCGCCAGCGCGGCGTCCCGGTGCTGGTCATCGCTGGCACGCTGGGGGAGGGTTACCAGGCGTTGTACGAGCATGGTATCGACGCAGCTTTTGCCTTGGCCAATGGCCCGATGACCCTGCAAGAGGCCTGTGCCGATGCCGCGCGCTTGTTGAGCGAGCGCGCCGAGGACATTGCACGGCTCTGGCGGGTGGCGCACCGATAAAACGGCTGGGAACCGCACCCGTGGCAATGAAGCAAGCTTCCTTGCCACGCACACCTCGGGAAATATTTTTTTACATCCCCCTGCAAAAACTCTAAAGCCCAGCCGATAACCAGTCAGGCGTACAACAATTATCCCAATCGATGCGCTTTTGGCATGGACGCTCCACCACCCCCGAGGTCTTCCCATGTCCCTACGCAGCCTGAACATCGCGCCCCGAGCCTTTCTCGGTTTCACCGTCATTGCGTTGTTGGTGATTATCCTCGGCGTCTTCGCCGCCAATCGCATGTCGGTCATCCGCCAGGCGTCACTGGACATGGAGCAGACTCAGGTACCCAGCGTCGGCTACCTCGCCAACGTGATGGAAAACGTGCTGCGTATGCGCATCCTCTCGTTCCGCATCCTGGTCAACCGGGACCCGGCCAGCCTGACCGAAGCGGACAGCCGCATCGGCGTGCTAGTGGAAAAACTGCTCAAGGCCAACAAAAGCTATGGGGCCCTGACGACTTCTCCTGAAGAGGCGGAGCTGTACAAGGCTTTTTCCGCGACGCTTGATAAATACCTGCAAGCTCAGAAAGAAATGTTGGAGCTGTCGCGCCAGGACAAGGTCGAGCAGTTGCGCACTCATATTAATACGCGGATCAAGGAAGGCACCGACTTGATGGGCGAGCAGCTCAACAAGCTGATCGCGATGAGCGTGGCCAGCGCCGGCGACGCATCGGCCAAGGCAGGTGAAAACTACAACAGCGCCCTCACCGGCATTATCATCGTCTCGATCATTGCCGCGCTGGCCACTGTGGTGCTGGCGCTGCTGCTGACCCGCAGCATCGTCGCGCCGCTCAACCGGGCCTTGGAAGCCGCACGCACGATTGCCGGCGGGAACCTGGTCCAGGTTATAACCGACGATGGCAAGGACGAGCCCGGCCGCTTGCTCCAAGCCCTGGCCGCCATGCAGGGCAGCCTGCGCCAGACCATCGAGCAGATCGCCGGTTCAGCCTCCCAATTGGGCGCTGCGGCCGAAGAATTGAGCGCGGTGACCCAGGAATCTTCCCGTGGCTTGCAACAGCAGCACAACGAAATCGAACAGGCCGCCACGGCTGTCAACGAAATGACCGCTGCCGTTGAGGAAGTGGCCCGTAATGCGGTGTCCACCTCCGAAGCCTCGAACCAGTCGACCCAGGCCGCCCAAGAAGGCCGCACCCGGGTGGTGGAAACCGTCGATGCGATCCAGACCATGACCCACGACGTGCAAAACACTGCGTCGATGATCGAAGGCCTGGCGGTGCAGGGCCGTGACATCGGTAAAGTACTGGATGTGATTCGCGCCATCGCCGAACAGACCAACCTGCTGGCCCTCAACGCCGCCATCGAAGCCGCCCGCGCCGGGGAGGCCGGACGCGGTTTCGCAGTGGTGGCCGACGAAGTCCGGGCCCTGGCCCATCGCACCGCGCAGTCGACCCAGGAAATCGAAAAAATGGTCGCCGGCATCCAGAACGGCACCGGCCAAGCCGTGCAATCGATGCAACAGAGCAACCAGCGCACCCAGAGCACCCTGGAAATGGCCCGGGCCGCGGGCGTAGCCCTGGAGCAGATCACCCAGTCGATCCACCAGATCAACGAACGCAACCTGGTCATCGCCAGCGCGTCGGAAGAACAGGCCCAGGTCTCCCGTGAAGTGGACCGCAACCTGGTCAATATCCGCGACCTCGCCACCCAGTCGGCCAGCGGCGCGAAACAGACCAGCGACGCCACCCATGAACTGTCGCGCCTGGCGGTGGGTTTGAATGCGATGGTGGCGCGGTTTGTGATCTAGCGAAGCGGCTTGGGCGGTCGTCGCCCACCGTCTTGGGTGTCGTTCATCGCGTCAGCACCGGAATGCTTGACGATGATGAACACGCCCTTGGAGGCGACTGTCTGGACCCCAGCGCGGTTGGCGATACGGTAGAGCAGCATATGCGTCCCGTTGGCGAGAGAGAAAAAGACGTAGTCCGGAATCGGCACGACCGTTGGAAATGCTTGCCCTCCCGGTACATTGAGTGGGTCGGGGGTGCGAACCACTGCCACTGCCACTGGCGGGGCGTCCGGGCCTCCGCAGAAGACGGTGATCAGGTGTCCGGTGGCCTGGCCTTCGTAGACCGGGATGACCACCGGGACCATATAGCAATGCGCTTTCAGATACGCCTTGGTCACGCCTGCGCCATAGGTCAGTTCCTCATCGATCACGGCCTTGACCGGTGTCTGGCCATCCAGGGGCACTCGCTTGTCAACGGTAAAAATCACTGCTTCGGACTCATGAAAGCCACCTGCTTCGGTTTTCACATCAAATTTTACTTGGCTGATGCCTTCTTCCAAATGCTCTTTGCCCAACGTTATGAAGCGCGGGAACGTGATCAGGCCGTCGAGTACGAGGATTTCGACCCGTTCGTACAATTGCCTGCCTGGCTTGAGTATCCATAATTGCAAGGTGTCCTTCTGGCCGCCTATGGCCGAGCCAGGCCAGGGGCGCAGGATCTGTAGAAGCAGATCGGATTGGGTCGCCCAATCGGGCAACAGATTCTCTTCAGTGTAGTACGGGCCATCCTCGTCCCGGTGACTGCCCAGGGCATGAAAGACCTTCAACGGCGGTAGCTTGTCCATTCCAACCTCCCGACATCCGCTGCGCGATTTGGTATTGATGGGTGCGGATATTTGCCTCCCGATTAAATGTCCGGTCGTGCGCCAGCGCTACTGTCAGACCTGACAGGTAGCACCGACGTGCGGGTGCCGACTGGCATATGCGATCGATTGAGATAAGGTTGAGTCAGCCATATACCTGACAGGAGAACGGGATGCGCTTTTCAGCCTTGACCCAACGCATCACCGGCGACGGTGCCGCTGCCTGGGATATTCATGATCGGGCGCTGGCCATGCGTGAGCGGGGCATGGATGTGTTGCTGTTGTCGGTGGGCGATCCGGACTTCGATACGCCGCGGGCCATTGTCGATGCGGCGGTGGGCAGTCTGCGGGCCGGCGACACGCATTATTCGGATATTCGTGGCCTGCATTCCTTGCGTACCAGCATAGCCCGGCGCCATCGCCAGCGTTGCGGCCAGGGGGTGGATGCAAGCCATGTCACCGTGCTGCCGGGTGCGCAATGCGCGGTATATGCGGTCGCGCAATGCCTGCTCGACCCTGGGGATGAAGTGATCGTCGCCGAGCCGATGTACGTCACTTATGAAGCGGTGTTTGGTGCCTGCGGGGCGAAAGTGGTGCCGGTGGCGGTGCGTCCGGAGAACGGTTTCCGGGTCGAGCCGGCCGATGTCGCTCGCCTGGTCACGCCACGCACCCGGGCGATGCTGCTCAACAGTCCCAATAACCCGTCCGGCGCGAGCCTGCCGCTGACCACTTGGCAGGCGTTGGCGCGGTTGTGTATCGCCCATGACCTGTGGTTGATCAGCGATGAGGTCTACAGCGACTTGTTGTACGAAGGCGAACACATCAGTCCGGCGAGCCTGCCGGGCATGGCCGAGCGCACCGCGACCCTCAACAGCCTGTCCAAGTCCCATGCCATGACCGGTTGGCGTATCGGCTGGGTCATTGGGCCTGAGCCCTTAGCAGAGCATCTGGCGAACCTGTCGCTGTGCATGCTGTTCGGCTTGCCGGACTTCGTGCAGCGGGCTGCCCAGGTGGCGCTCGAGCAGGACTTGCCAGAAGTGGCACAGATGCGTGACGAATATCGCCAGCGCCGGGACCTGGTGTGTGCGGCCCTTGATGATTGCCCAGGCCTGAGGCCGGTGCGGCCCGATGGCGGAATGTTCGTGATGGTCGACGTGCGCCAGACTGGCCTCGGCGCCCAGGGCTTCGCCGAGCGGCTGCTGGACGGCTATGGCGTGTCCGTGCTGGCCGGCGAGGCGTTCGGGCCCAGTGCGGCGGGGCATATACGGATTGGGTTGGTGGTCGATCAGGCGAAACTGGCGGATGCGTGCCGACGGATTGTCCTGTGTACGACTCAGCTGCTGCGGGAGCGGCGGGCTTGAGGGGATCGCGAAGTTATAGTTGTGTGTATATCCGTTACCAAAAAAACGGATATAAACGCAAACTATAAAATCACAATCAGCCTCGTTCCCTCAGATTCAACGCTGTTTGCCGGATCTGCGCACAAGCCTCATCACCGCCACGAAAAACACCGGCACGAACACCACCGCCAACGTCGCGGTGATCATCCCGCCAATCACCCCCGTACCGATGGCCTGCTGGCTCGCCGAGCTGGCCCCGCTGGCGATCGCCAGAGGCACCACGCCGAGAATGAACGCCAGGGAAGTCATGATGATCGGCCGCAAACGCAGGCGCGCGGCCTGGAGCGTGGCGTCGACCAGATCGTGGCCTTCGTCGTACAGGCTCTTGGCAAACTCGATGATCAGGATCGCATTCTTCGCCGACAGGCCGATGATGGTGACCAGTCCGACCTTGAAGAACACATCGTTGGGCATGCCGCGCAGCGACACCGCCAGCACCGCGCCGAGCACGCCCAGCGGTACCACCAGCAGCACCGAGGTGGGGATCGACCAGCTCTCATAGAGCGCCGCCAGGCACAGGAACACCACCAGCAGCGACAGGCCCAGCAAAACAGGCGCCTGGCTGCCGGACAGACGTTCCTGCAAGGACAGCCCGGTCCATTCCTGGCCCAGGCCCGCCGGCCCCTGGGCCACCAGCCGTTCGATTTCCGCCATGGCCTCGCCGGTGCTGTGACCGGGCGCCGGTTCCCCGGAAATGCTGATGGCCGGGTAGCCGTTGTACCGGGTCAGTTGAGCCGGACCCTGGGTCCACCGGGCCTGGACAAAGGCTGACAGCGGAACCATTTTCCCGGCGTCGTTGCGCACGTGGATCTTCAACAGGTCGGCGACCTGGCTGCGTTGGTCGCCTTCAGCCTGGACCACCACCCGCTGCATGCGACCCTGATTGGGGAAGTCATTGATGTAGGTCGAGCCCACGGCGGTCGCCAGCACACTGCCGACGTCGGCAAAGGATACGCCCAGGGCGTTGGCCTGCTTGCGGTCCACTTCCAGTTGTACTTGCGGCGCTTCGGCCAGGGCGCTCTCGCGCACGTTCATCAAGACCGGGCTTTTTTCCGCGGCTGCGAGCAGTTCGCTGCGGGCTTGCATGAGCGTGGCATGGCCAAGGCCGCCGCGGTCCTGCAGGCGGAACTCGAAACCGCTGGACGTCCCCAAGCCATCCACTGGCGGCGGGAGGACGGCAAAGGCCATGGCGTCCTTGATCGAGCCGAACGCCTGGTTGGCCCGCTCGGCAATGGCGCTGGCCGAGTCATCGCTGCCGCGCTCCGACCAGTCCTTGAGGGTGGTGAACGCCAATGCGGCGTTTTGCCCGCTGCCGGAAAAGCTGAAGCCCAGGATTATCGTGCTGTCGCCCACCCCGGGCTCGCCGGCGTTGTGGGCTTCGATCTGCTCGACCACCTGCACCGTGCGGTTTTTGCTCGCGCCGGGCGGCAATTGGATGTCGGTGATGGTGTAGCCCTGGTCCTCCACCGGCAGGAAAGAGGAGGGCAGGCGACTGAACAGCAGGCCCATGCCCACCAACAGCACGCCGTAGATCAGCAGGTAGCGCCCGGTGCGTTTCAGCGCGTAGGCCACCCAGCCCTGATAGCGATCACCCAACTGGTCGAAGCGCCGATTGAACCAGCCGAAGAATCCACCTTTGGCGTGGTGTTCGCCCTGGGCGATCGGTTTCAACAGGGTCGCACAGAGTGCCGGGGTCAGCGTCAATGCCAAGAACGCCGAGAACAGGATCGACGTGGCCATGGACAGCGAGAACTGCCGATAGATGACCCCCACCGAACCCTGCATGAACGCCATCGGGATGAACACCGCCACCAGTACCAGGGTGATGCCGATGATCGCCCCGGTGATCTGCTGCATGGCCTTGCGCGTGGCTTCCTTGGGTGACAACCCTTCGCTGGCCATGATTCGCTCGACGTTTTCCACCACGACGATGGCATCGTCCACCAGGATGCCGATGGCCAATACCATGCCGAACATGGTCAGCACGTTGATGGAAAAACCCAGGGCAAACATCGTGGCGAAGGTGCCCATCAACGCCACCGGTACCACCAATGTCGGGATCAGGGTGTAGCGCACGTTCTGCAGGAACAGGAACATCACGGCGAACACCAGCAGCATCGCCTCGGCGAGGGTATAGACCACCTTGGTGATGGAGACTTTGACGAAAGGCGACGTGTCGTACGGGATCTTGTACGCCACACCCGCCGGGAAATAGCGCGCCAGTTCGTCCATCTTCTGGCGCACCCGATTTGCCGTGCTCACGGCATTGGCCCCGGGGGACAATTGCACGCTGACGGCGGTGGACGGCTTGCCGTTCAAGCGGGTGGAGAATTGGTATTCCTGGCTGCCGACCTCTACCCGTGCGACGTCGGCGATGCGCACGGTCGAGCCGTCGGGGTTGGCCTTGAGCACGATGTCGGCGAATTCTTCGGGCGTCGACAATTGGCCCTTGACCAGCACCGTCGCGGTGATTTCCTGGGTCGTACGGGTCGGCAGGTCGCCGATGCTGCCTGTCGACACCTGAGCGTTCTGCGCCACGATGGCCGCGTTGACGTCGGCCGGGGTCAGGTTGAAGCTCAGCAATTTCTGCGGATCGATCCAAATTCGCATCGCCCGTTCGGCCCCGTACAACTGCGCCTTGCCGACACCGTCCAGACGCTTGATCTCATTCATCACATTGCGCGCCAGGTAATCGCTGAGGGCCACGTCGTCGAGCTTGCCGTCACTGGAGGTCAGGGTGATGAGCAACAGGAAACCCGCCGAGACCTTGTCCACCTGCAAACCTTGCTGGGTGACCGATTGGGGCAGGCGCGACTCCACGGCCTTGAGGCGATTCTGTACGTCGACCTGGGCCAGTTCGGGGTTGGTGCCGGGCTGGAAAGTCGCAGTGATGGTGGCGCTGCCCAGGCTGCTCTGGGAACCGAAATACAGCAGGTTGTCGGCGCCGTTGAGTTCTTCTTCGATCAGGCTGACTACGCTTTCGTCCACGGTTTGCGCCGAGGCGCCCGGGTACACCGCATAGATCTCGATCTGCGGTGGCGCGACGTCAGGATACTGTGCCACCGGCAGCTTCGGGATGGCCAGCGCACCGGCCAGCAGGATGAACAGCGCGACCACCCAGGCGAACACGGGACGGTCGATAAAGAACTGCGGCATAGGAACCGTCCTGCTTATTGACCAGGCACCTGGACAAGGGGAAGAGGGGAGTCGTTGATCCGGACCTTTTCACCGGGGCGAGCATGTTGCAGCCCTTGCACCACGATGCGGTCGCCAGGCTTGAGGCCGTGGGTGACGATCCAGCGATCGTCTTGCACGGTGCCCAGTTCCACCGGTTGCAGGCTGACCTGTTGTTGCGCGTCGAGCAGCAACACGTGGGCGATGCCGGCGCTGTCGCGCTGGATGGCCCGTTGCGGCACGCTGATTCCCTGGCGGTCGAAGGCTTGTTCCAGGCGTACGCGCACAAAGCTGCCCGGCAACAGATCAAGGTCGGGATTGGGAAACTCGCTGCGCAGTGTGATCTGGCCGGTGCCCGGGTCGACGCTGATGTCGGTGAACAGCAGCTTGCCCGGCAACGGGTAGAGGCTGCCGTCGTCCTGGATCAACGTGGCCTTGGCCTGGTCCTGGCCGACCTGCTGCAACTGTCCGGAACGCAAGGCCCGGCGCAGCTCGTTGAGTTCGCGGGTCGATTGCGTGAGATCTGCGTGGATCGGATTCAACTGCTGGATGAGCGCCAGGGGCGTGGTTTCGTTCTGGCCCACCAGTGCGCCTTCGGTGACCAGTGCCCGGCCGATGCGCCCGGCAATCGGCGCCGTGACCGTGGCATACCCCAGGTTCAACCTGGCCCGCTCCACGGCAGCTTTGTTGGCAGCAACGTCGGCGGCGGTCTGGCGAACGGCGGCGCGGGCATTGTCGTAGTCCTGGCCGCTGATGGCGTTGTCGGTGATCAACTGCGAGTAACGCTGTTCTTGCAGGCGGGCCTGGAACGCGTTGGCCTCGGCTTTGCGCAACGCGGCCTCGGCGCTGTCGAGGTCGGCCTTGAACGGGGCTGGATCGATGCGGAACAACACCTCGCCTTTCTTTACGTCGCTGCCTTCGCGATAGACCCGTTGCAACACCACCCCTGGCACTCGCGCGCGCACCTCGGCGGTTCGCGGCGCGGCAATGCGCCCGCTCAGTTCGCTGCTGATGGACAGTGGCCGGGCCTCGATGGTTTCGATGGTTACGGTGGCCAGCGGCGCTTCGTCGGCAGGGGGCGAGGCGCTGTCGCAGGCGCTCAACAGCAGCGCCCCGAGCAACAGGCCCAGGGTGGCGAAGGTGTTCGTTGACATGGTGCTTCCCCAATAATGAATGCTGCCATGCTACGAGGGACGATCGCGAGCAGCGGTAAAGCTTTGTAGGGGGTATGTGAAATTGTGTAAGGGGTTTGCTCGGGAATGGGCGAGGGCGTATATCCTTGGCTGCTTGATTCTCGGATGACTGCAGTGCCGCCTTCGCGAACAAGCCCGCTCCCACAGGAGTTCGCGTGATTATTGTGGGAGCGGGCTTGCTCGCGAAGGCGGCCTATCAGGCGCTAAAGCACTTTCTGGAAACACGATGCCCAACATCCTCCTGGTCGAAGACGACACCGCACTCTCCGAGCTGATCGCCAGTTATCTGGAGCGCAACGGCTATCAGGTCAGTGTGCTCAGCCGTGGCGACCATGTGCGCGAGCGGGCGCGGGTCGATCCGCCGGACCTGGTAATCCTCGACCTGATGCTGCCGGGATTGGATGGGTTGCAGGTCTGCCGCTTATTGCGGGCCGATTCGGCGACCTTGCCGATCCTGATGCTCACCGCCCGAGACGACAGCCATGATCAGGTACTGGGTCTGGAAATGGGCGCCGACGACTACGTCACCAAACCGTGTGAGCCCCGGGTGTTGTTGGCGAGGGTGCGCACCTTGCTGCGTCGCAGCAGCTTCAGCGAACCGCAGACGGCCAACGATCGCATTCTCATGGGCAATCTTTGCATCGATTTGTCCGAGCGCACCGTGACCTGGCGTGGGCAGGCGGTGGAGCTGTCCAGTGGTGAATACAACCTGTTGGTGGTGCTGGCCCGTCATTCCGGAGAAGTGCTGAGCCGCGATCAGATCCTGCAACGGCTGCGAGGTATCGAATTCAATGGCACCGACCGTTCGGTCGACGTGGCGATTTCCAAGCTGCGGCGCAAGTTCGACGATAACGCCGGTGAGGCGCGCAAGATCAAGACCGTGTGGGGCAAGGGTTATTTGTTCAGTCGTTCCGAGTGGGAATGCTGAGCCGATGTGGAAACTGCTGATCCGCCTTTACCTGGTCACCATCGTCTCCTACAGCGCGGCGATCTATCTGATGCCGGAGCTGGTGATCCGCCTGTTCCATGAGCGCTTCCTGACTTACAACCTCGATTATTCCCGGGGCCTGCAAACCTTGCTGGTCAAGCAGTTCCGTGCCGTACCCAGCGAGCAATGGCCGGCGCTGGCGGCGCAGATGGATCAGGAGTTCGATCCGCTGCGCATTGAGCTGGTCGCCATTGATGACGGCGGTTTCAGCCCCGTGGAGCAGGCGCGCCTCAAGCATGGCGAGCACGTTGTACGCCTGGGCGACTGGGCGTGGCGAACCCTGGCGGTCTCGCCGTTGGATGAGCACACGGCGGTCAAGATGATCGTGCCGCCGGATCCGGCGGACGTAAGTTGGTTGTATTGGAGCATCAATGTGTTGATCGGCGCGACGATGCTTGCCTGCCTGCTGCTCTGGCTGCGGCCTCACTGGCGTGATCTGGAACGTCTCAAGCGCACCGCCGAGCGCTTCGGTAAAGGTCACCTCAGCGAGCGTACGCACATCGCCTCCCGGTCGAACATTGGCAGCCTCGCCCATGTGTTCGACACCATGGCCGGCGATATCGAGAACCTGCTCAACCAGCAACGGGACCTGCTCAACGCGGTGTCCCACGAACTGCGCACGCCCTTGACCCGGCTCGATTTCGGCCTGGCCCTGGCGCTTTCCGATGATCTGCCACTGGCCAGTCGTGAGCGCCTGCAAGGGCTGGTGGCGCACATCCGTGAGTTGGATGAGCTGGTGTTGGAATTGCTGTCCTACAGCCGCTTGCAGAATCCCGCGCGTTTGCCCGAACGGGTCGAAGTACCGTTGGATGAGTTCATCGACAGCATTCTGGGCAGTGTCGACGAGGATCTGGCGGCGCCGGATGTGGTGATCGATGTGCTGTTGCACGGGACGCTGGAGCGCTTCGTGCTGGATCCGCGCCTGACCGCCCGAGCCTTGCAGAACCTGATGCGCAATGCCATGCGTTATTGCGAGAAGCGGATCCAGGTGGGTGTGCGGGTCAGCGACCGGGGTTGCGAGATCTGGGTCGACGACGATGGCATCGGAATTCCCGGCAGCGAACGCGAGCGCGTGTTCGAGCCGTTCTATCGCCTGGACCGCAGCCGCGACCGCGCCACGGGCGGCTTCGGCCTCGGTCTGGCCATCAGCCGTCGCGCCCTGGAAGCCCAAGGCGGGACGCTGACGGCCGAAGCCTCGCCGCTGGGCGGAGCGCGTTTCAGGCTGTGGCTGCCAACGCCGTCCTGACTCTTTAGTTAAACAACCCCGCCGCAATATTGACCGAAAATCCAAGAATCGCCGTATTGAACAAAAAGCCGATCAACGACTGCGCCAGTACGATCTTGCGCAACTGCCGCGTGGCCACCCCCACGTCCGATGTCTGTACCGCCACTCCAATGGTGAAAGAGAAGTACAGGAAATCCCAATAGTTGGGCGTGGTCAGCCCTTCGGCAAACCGCAGGGCGGGCTCCTTGCCTTCCCAGGTGTAATACAACCGCGCGTAGTGAACGCTGAAAATCACCCCGATCAGCAACCACGAACCGATCACCGTCATTGCTGTAAAACCGTAATGCAGGAGTTTGCTGGTGGTTTGCAGGTCGCGGCTGCCGGTCAGTTCGAAGGTGATGGTCGCGAGGCTGGCCAATGCGGCGATGCAGACCATCAGCAGGACCAGTCCGGCATTTTCATCTTCGATTTCGGCGATGCGCTTGACGTCGGGCGCCTTGGCCCGGACGGTGAGCCAGAACATCAGGATCAGGTAAGTCCAGACCCCGGCGTTCCAGCCGATCAGGACCTTGCTGAGGATAGCGTCCACAGGCGCCAGGATGCCGACTGCCAGGCCAAGGACCGTGGCACTGGAAAGACGCGGGTGAGTGCGGGCGAGGAAAGGCATGGCAATCACTGTTCGAGAAAGGTGCGCCGAGTATGAGCCATCACGCGCGCGGCGGGCCTGTTATTGCCATCGATTGAATCAACTCTAAACCCTGTGGAAGGGGATTGAGGCGGGATTATGGATCCAAGGCGTCCGAAATGGGCAGGCGAAATGTCTTTCGTCGAAAATATTCGAGCGTTGATGGCTTTTTGACATTTGAACAGTGCGTCGGCGATACGATTGCGTACAATCGCCACCTTTCAACCGGGCATGGAAGCAGTTCGGCTTTGCAGTCACGAGAAAAACCATGCTGATCGGCAGTTATTCCCCCGCCCTTGTTTCAATCTCCCTGTTTGTTGCCGTACTGGCTTCCTACACCGCACTGGATCTGGCCGGGCGTATCGCCACCACCCAGGGGCGCGCGGCGCATGCGTGGATGGTAGGTGGCGCGTTGGCGATGGGGGTGGGTGTGTGGTCCATGCATTTCATCGGCATGCTGGCGTTCACGCTCCCGGTGGAGCTTGGCTATGACCTGTCGATCACCGCGCTGTCGCTGTTGATCGCCATCCTTTCCTGTGGATTTGCCTTGTGGCTGGTCAGCCAGCCGCGTTTGCCCGTGTGGCAGTTGGCCTTCGGCGCGCTGATCATGGGTGCCGGCATCAGCGCCATGCATTACACCGGCATGGCCGCGCTGCGGATGCAGCCAGGCATCGATTATGACCCGACGTTGTTCGGGGCTTCGCTGATGATTGCCGTCGGCGCCTCGGCGGCCGCGTTGTGGATTGCCTTTCGCTTGCGCCGCAACACGCCCCATGTGCGCCTGGCTCGCGCGGGCGCGGCGGTGGTCATGGGCATCGCCATTGTCGGCATGCACTACACCGGCATGGCCGGGGCGCAGTTTCGCGATGGCAGCTTTTGCGGTTCCCTGGACGGCTTGAGTGGCAAGGGCCTGGACAATGTGGTGCTGATCACTACGCTGGCGGTACTGGCCATCGCCTTGCTGACCTCTATTCTTGACGCGCGCATGGAAGCCCGGACTGCCGAGCTGGCCCAATCCCTGACCCAGGCCAATCGGGAACTGACCCAACTGGCCCTGCACGACCCGCTGACCGGATTGCCCAACCGCGTGCTCCTGGCCGATCGTATCAGCCAGGCGATGCATCGAGTCCAGGAGCAGGGCGGCTGCTTTGCCTTGATGTTCATCGACCTCGATGGCTTCAAGCCGGTCAACGACGCCTTCGGTCACCACATGGGTGATCTGCTGCTGCGGGACGTGGCCCTGCGCCTGCGAGAAGACTTGCGCAGCCAGGACACGCTGGCGCGGATCGGCGGCGATGAGTTCGTGTTGCTGGTGCAACTGGCCGAGCCCGACGACGCCTTGCGACTGGCGGCGCGTCAGGTCGGCTTGATCGCCCGCACGTTCCGGGTGGCTGAACATGACTTGCAGATTTCTGCGAGTGTCGGCATCGCACTTTTCCCCGGCAACGGCCAGAGCGCCGATGAATTGCTGATGAATGCGGACGCGGCGATGTACCACGCCAAGGGCGCCGGCAAGAATGGCTACAGTTTTTTCGACGCCTCAATGAACAGCAACGCCCGCAAGCAGTTGCAGTTGCTGCAGGACTTGCGCATCGCCGTGGAGCAGCGGCAGTTCAGCCTGCATTACCAGCCCAAGTTCGACGCCGCCAATGGCCGCCCGGTCGGGGCCGAGGCGTTGTTGCGCTGGGCCCATCCGACCCAGGGGCAGTTGATGCCCGACACCTTTATCGACTTGGCGGAAAAGACCGGTTTGATCATTCCCATCGGCGAATGGGTGCTGAACGAGGCTTGTCGCCAGATGCGCGAATGGTACGTGCTCGGTTATACCGATTGGCGTATCGCGGTGAACCTCTCGGCCTTGCAGTTCTGCCACGCCGGGTTGGTGCAGAGCGTGGCCAAGGCGCTGCAGACTCATCATTTGCCAGCCAACAGCCTGACCCTGGAAATCACCGAGACCACCGCCATGAGCGATGCGGACGCCAGCATGACAGTGCTGCAACAGCTTTCGGACATGGGCGTGGACCTGTCCATCGACGACTTCGGCACTGGCTATTCGAGCCTGATGTACCTCAAGCGCCTGCCGGCCAACGAGCTGAAGATCGACCGGGGCTTTGTGCGTGACCTGGAACACGACAGCGATGACGCGGCCATCGTTTCGGCCATCGTTGCCCTCGGCCAGGCCCTGGGCCTGCGGATCGTCGCCGAAGGGGTGGAAACCGATGTGCAGCAGAGCTTCCTGACGAAGTTGGGCTGCGATTCGCTGCAGGGCTACCTGCTTGGCCATCCGCAGCCTGCCGAACGTTTCATCCACGACATACGCCAGGCGCAACACGTGGCGATGGCCTGATACGCCTCAGGAAAGAATGTCGAACGCCGTGCTGCCCAATCGCTCGCCGTTGACCAGCAGGTGCACCGCGTGCCGGCCGGCGTAGTGCCGGCGGGTGGTCAACTCGCGGATGGATTGGGAGCGGCTGAGGCTGATGCAGCCTTGGGCGGGCAGGTCGAAGGTCTTGAGCTTGAAGACTTTGGCTGAGGTGCCGCCGGAGGCCTTCACGTAGTCGATGGCGTAATCGATCACCAAGCGCTGCTCCTGTCCGAGGGTTGATTGCACCTTGAACGACAGGGTGATCTGGTCTCCCAGGCGAATCACTGCAGGGCTCACTTGCAAATCCAGGATGTCGACGTGTGCCTTGCCGCCCACTCCGATGACAGCCAGCGCCCTGGCATTCCCTTGTTTGATCAGGCTGCGCAGCGCGTGTCGGGCAATCCATCGGGTGTGGCTATTGTCGAGCGGCCAGCCCTCGATCCGGTCCAACACCCAGTCCGGATGTGCCTTGGTCACGTCATTGAGGTGGTTGGCCACTGACTTGCGCACGTAAAGGCTGCTGTCGGCCTTGAGTGCGTCGAGGATCCCGGCGGCAAGTCCGGGGTTGGCCTGGATCGGCTCAAGGTGAAACGACCATGGCAAGCGTGGCCGGCTGCCTTCGCTGGCCAGCCGGCGCACGTGTTCATTGGCATCCAGGGCCCATTCATGCATGACCTTGAGGGTGCGCTCCAGGTCGTCGCGCAAGAAATGCCGCACCGCAAACTCCGAGGAGCCGAACCGGGTGAAGTACTTGAGCGCGTCCAGGGACAGGTCGAAGGCGTGCCGACCGTAAGACGCCACATAGTGTGGCAGGAACATGCTGACAAACATGCTGTTCAGGCGCGGGGCGACCTCGCGCAGCACGTCCAGCGATGCCTCAAAGCTGAGAGGCAACACCGCATGCAAGCATTCGCTGACCCGGGCCATGCGCTGCATCACCGACAACTCGGCCAGTCCGTCATTGGCCATGTGCAAGAACCCCTTGGCATCGAAGTCCGGATACACCGCGCGCATTTCGCTGGCGATGTGTTCGAGGCGGGCGCTGTTGAAGATTTCCTTGAGGGCTGGTGATGCGGTGGTGCTCATGATGGGTCCGTCCGGCGCAGGTTGTAGTCCAAAGGCTCGCCACTATGCCATGCCAGGCATAACCCGTGGTGGCGCTTCTCCCAGCTTCAGGGCGCTACATTAAAAGGAATGATTCGCCGCCTGCGAAGTCCCAGATTCAGTCCTTCGTATAACTGGAGTTTTTTTCTATGCGCAAACCAACCCTGATCGCCAGCCTGGTCCTGATTGCCGGCCTCGGAGCCCTTGGGCCTGTTGTGCAAGCGGTCGAGAAGACAGGAGACGCTCTTGAGCATTCGCCGAGCAATGGCCGCCGGCTGGTAGAGAACGACCGGGTACCGGCCGACTACCAGCGTGCGGACAAAGCCATGAAAGACTGGAAACAGAAAAAGCTCGAGCAGCCGACAGAAGAGCAGCAATGGGTGCATATCGATGATAAGTATCTGCTGATCGAAACCGTGTCCGGCGCAATCGTCAAGATCGTTCCGGCCACGCGCTAGTTCAGAGCACTTCGCCCTTGTCCCACAAGTGCACCAGTTCGCCGGGTGCCTGATCCTCAGGCACCTGCATGACCATTTCGTCATCCTGGTCGTTGGCGCGGTAACGCACTTCGATCTGGAAGAAGCGCTGGTCGCCTCGCCCGGGTGTGGACGAGGTCAACGGCAGACAACCTTCCAGCACCGAACAGATGCGGGTGCGCTGGTCGAGGTCGCATTGGGCGAATTCGATTTCCCGTGGCCGGGTCAGTGCATGGATGGCGGCCACGCCGCCCTGGCGTGACAGCCGCACCACAGCGTTGTCGTCGAGGTCTGGAAGGTTTTTCATCAGCTCTCCTGTGTCAGGTCGACGCCGACCTGCAGCCAGCCGTTCTGCACCGCCTGCACTTCCCGCGTACCGAATCGCTGGCGGGCGTGCTCGACGGTCAAGCGGGCGAAGGCGCTGAAGGACGCGTCGTTGGCCAGTCTTCTGTCGCACAAGGTTTCATACCAGATCCGCCCGGCCTTTTCCCAGGCGAATCCGCCCAGCGTGGTCGCCGTCAGATAAAAGGCGCGATTGGGAATCCCCGAGTTGATGTGCACGCCGCCGTTGTCCTCACGGGTGATGACGAACTCGCGCATGTGCGCCGGTTGTGGGTCTTTGCCCAGCAGCGGGTCGTCATAGGCGGTGCCGGGGTTGGACATGCTGCGCAGGCCATCGCCGTTGATCTTGTCGGTGAGCAGGTCGGCGCCGATCAACCAGTCCGCCTGGTCGGCGGTCTGTTCGAGCACGAACTGCTTGACCAGCGAGCCGAACACATCGGAGATGGATTCGTTCAACGCACCGGACTGATTGGCGTAGATCAACCCGGCTTCGCTTTCAGTGACCCCATGGGCCAGCTCATGGGCCACGACGTCCAGGGATCGGGTGAAGCGCTGGAAAATTTCACCGTCGCCATCGCCGAACACCATCTGCGCGCCATTCCAGAAGGCGTTTTCGTAGCCCTGGCCGTAATGCACGCTGCCCACCAGGGCAAAGCCTTTGTTGTCGATGGAGTCGCGGCCCAGCACTTTCCAGAAAAAGTCGTAAGTGGCGCCGAGGGCATCATAGGCCTCGTCCACGGCCGGGTCGCCACTGGCTGCCTGGCCTTCCAGGCGTATAGGTTGGCCGGGCAGTTCCATGGTGTTTTGGGCGTCATGCACGGCGCGCTGCGGATGACCGGCCTTGTCGCGCTTGGGCAGTTTCGCGGCGGCGGGAAGATTGCCGGGTGGGCCGGGATTGTGCCGCAGGCTGCGCACGTGGGTCAGCGTGCCGAGGGCACTGGAACGTTGCTGTTCGGAGCCGTGGGCGATGATGCGGTTGAGGATGTAGGGAGGAATGAAGCTGTGGAGGGGGCGAGAGTCGATCATCAGAAAATCCTTATCTGAAATGCAGGGACGATACCCATGTGAACCGAAGTGGCCGCTGCGGTTCCCTCAGGAGCTCCCTTGCCACAAAAGATTGCCAGATGCCCGCAATTCTGCGAAAACCCGCGCCTTGGATCACTCGGGAACACCCCATGAACGAAGAACTGCAAATCATCGACCTGGAACAGGGCGACGGCAAAAGCGTAGTCAAAGGTGCGCTGATTACCACTCAATATCGCGGCACGCTGGAGGACGGCACCGAATTCGATTCGTCCTACAGTCGCGGCAAACCCTTCCAGTGCGTCATCGGTACCGGACGCGTTATCAAGGGTTGGGACCTTGGCCTCATGGGCATGAAGGTCGGCGGCAAGCGCAAGCTGCTGGTGCCGGCCCATCTTGCCTACGGTGAGCGGTCCATGGGCGCGCACATCAAGCCCAACGCCAACCTCATCTTTGAAATAGAGCTGCTGGAAGTTCTGACCCGGGACGATTGATGGGCGCTTCGCTCAGGGCCGGTCGCTGAACTGCGGGATGCGTCCGTTGAGAGAGGGCCGGTAGCGCCAGGCCAATCGGTCCAGCGGCAGTTCTCGCGCAAATATCGTACCCAGCGTGGCGCGGGCGATCTCCAGCGCCAGGGTTTGCCCCGGGCATTCGTGGCGGCCGGTACCGAAGCTGAAACTGCGGCGGTTCGCGCGTTCCAGCAGCAGGGCATCCGGCTGCGGATTGAGCTGGGGATCGCGATTGGCCGAGGCCAGCAGCACCAGGATCGTCGCGGCGGGTTCCAGCGCGGTGCCGAGAATCTGGCAAGGTGCGGCGACGAAGCGGCGGGTGTTTTGCACGGGCGGGTCGAAGCGCTGGATTTCGGCCAGCAACGGGCTGATCTGTGTGGCATCGTCCTTGAGTATTTGATGCAACACCGGATTGCGTATCAGCGCCAGCAGCGCATTGCCGATCAGGCCTGCCGTGGCGTCAAAGGTTTGCGAGAGCAGGCCGATCAGGTTGGCGACCCGATTATCCGGATCGGCGCCCTCGAAGCCCTGGCCAATGCCTATCAACAATGGGTTGTCTTGCGCCTCGGTCCGTTCGTTAAACAACCTTGCCAGTTGCTCGCTGGCCCGGTGGGCGGCCGCCAGTTGCGTTGCATCGCTCAGGGGCGACAGGCAGGCGACGAAATCGGCCGTCAGTTCGCTGACCAGCCGACTGTCCGCCGGATTGAAACCCAGCAACGCCGCTATCACGCTGACCGGTCCGATGAATTGGGCCTGGCGCAGGCCTTCGGCGCCTTCCCTGAGGAAACGTGCCCTGACCAGATCCTCAATGCGCTGTGGATCAACGTCCTGCAACCCCGGCGCAATCGCCGCACGTGGGCAGCGATGCCGTTCTCCTTCGTTCATCCGCATCAACTGCCCGAACACCCGGCCGGCAGGTCCCTCGGCAATCGCCTTTGGCACCGGCTCATCGGCGGGGCGCACCTGGCAATCGGGGTGACGCAGCACCGCGCATACCGCCTCGGCGCTGCTGGCGATCCACAGGTTCGATGGCCGGTCGAAGGTCAGCCCGCCCTTGGTCCGCAGGCTTGCGTAGTAAGGGTAGGGATCGGGGTGGGTTGCGGCGATGATCGGGTCCATGAAGCGCTGCCTTGTTCGTCAGGGAGAAAGTGTTGCTACTATCTCCAGTCGATGCATGGCTTGATTCGTCGTGGAGCGAAATATGAACGCAGAACATCATGATGTGGGCGTGTCTCAGGTAGCCGCCGCCATTGCTGAACCGGCCCGCACCCGAATGCTCTGTGCATTGATGGACGGCCACGCCCGCACCAGCACCGAATTGGCGAGCATTGCCGAGGTCAGTGCTTCCACCGCCAGCGCTCACCTGGCCAAGCTCAAGGACTTGGCCTTGGTGCGCCTGCACATCCAGGGCCGGCATCGCTATTACAGCCTGGCGGACCCGCGCGTCGCCCAGGCCCTCGAAGCGCTGATGGTGATCGGCCAGAACGCCGCGCCGACCTTCACGCCACGCACGCCGGATCGCCTGCAATTTGCCCGCACCTGTTACGACCACATGGCCGGCACGCTGGCGGTGCGGTTGCATGATCACATGATCGAGGCCGGCTGGCTGGTGGAAGGGGAAGGCCCCGACTATCGCCTGAGCGAAGCCGGCGAAGGGCTGTTCGCGGGGCTGGGCATCGATGTGCAAACCCTGGCCATTCAGCGGCGCCGGTTCGCCTGCCCGTGCCTGGACTGGAGCATGCGCCGCCCGCATTTGGGCGGGGCGCTGGGGGCGGCGTTGTTGCAGCTGGCGATCAAGCGCAAGTGGTTGATCCAGGACTTGGATAGCCGGGCGTTGGGGCTGACGGCCAATGGGCGCCGGGAAATGGCGGGGCGGTTTGGGATCGATACGCAAATGGGTGACGGGCCGGCTATCGCCATCGCGAGCAAGCCCGCTCCCACAGTGGAATTGCGTTGACCACGGATTTTGTCGACACCTAGGAGCCCTGTGGGAGCGGGCTTGCTCGCGAAGGCGGTTTCAGCAACGCCATCGCCAGCCAGTCATGCCTGGGTCAAATGCCTGCGCCGATACTCATCCGGCGTGGTCCCCATCATCTTGCGAAACATGCTGATGAACGCCGAGGCGCTGCTATAGCCCAGGTCCAGGCCGATGGTTTCCACGGTCTGGCCCCTTTCGAGCAAGGCGAGGGCTTCGATGACTTTCAGGCGCTGGCGCCATTCCACCAAGGACATGCCCAGGTCCCGTTGGGCCCTGCGCATCAGGGTGCGTTCGGTGGTGTTGGCGGCGCGGGCCAGTTCCGGCAGCGAACGTAGATCGCCGGGGTTGGCCTCCAATGCCCGTAGCACCGGGCCAAGAAGCGGGTCATCGGAAGAGGGCAGGTAGCTGCCGACATGCGGCGCCTGGCCCAGCTTGTCCACCAGCACCTGCAACAGGCGTTGCTGCTGAACGGTCTGCGGCTGGCTCGGCGGGTCGCTGCGCAGTTCTTCGAGAAGGGCGCGGATCAACGGGCTTAGGGTCAATGCGCAAGGCGCAGCGGGCAACGCGTCGCACAGTTCAGCCGTCAGGTACAACGAACAATGGCAGGCCTCGTGCCGATTGAATCCGACATGCTCCAGATCCGGCGGCAGCCAGATACCGTATTGCGGTGGCGCCAGATAATGGTGGTGCGCGGTCTCGATCTCCATCACCCCACTGTACGAATAGACGAACTCGCCCCAGGCATGCC
>Ga0308169_10001733_pt1 | contig 24562 bp, 21 predicted proteins | sample PhyBR1_2_FD_202139 | JGI IMG/M metagenome (GOLD analysis project Ga0308169, IMG submission 202139) | Phyllosphere microbial communities from UC Gill Tract Community Farm, Albany, California, United States - DLSLSB.R1 | ecosystem: Host-associated > Plants > Phyllosphere > Unclassified | place...
GTCGGAAGGCGACAAGGGCTTTTCGAGCGGCGACGGACGGGTCGACACTGGCCTGGAAGGCATGGGCAAGCAAGGCGGCGGGGCGCAGGGCAATCGCCAGTCGGGGACGCCCGGCGCCCAGGACGACAAGCCGGAGAACAAGGGGCAGTAGAACCGCTGAACCGCCTCCGCGGCGGCAATCCGTCTCAAACGGGCCGATCGATTACACTGCGGGACACCGGTATCGACGCCGGGTCCCGTCATGTCATCGAGGAAGCCGCATGTCCATTGTCCGTTCGCTCGCCGCCCGCCTTTTCTGGCTTTGCACGCTGCTGGCCGCACCTGCCGCCTTTGCCCAGACGGTCGCCGTCACCTTCGACGACGGCCCCTCGCTGGCCGCCACGCCGCGCCTCGGCCCGGCCGAGCGCAATGCCGCGCTGCTCGCCGCGCTTGCAAAGCACAAGGTCAGCGCGGCCCTGTTCGTTACCGCCAACAACGGCGCCATCAAGCCCGAGGGCCTCGCGCTGGCCCGCGCCTGGGGCGAGGCCGGCCACGCCATCGGCAACCACACCATGTCGCATCCGGACCTGCACGCACCTGGCATGACGCTCGCCGCCTACCAGCAGGAGCTCCTCGACTGCGACCGCATCATCGCAGTGCTGCCCGGCTACCAGAAATGGTTCCGCTACACCTTCCTGCGCGAGGGGAATCCGCCGGAAAAACGCGACGGCATGCGCAGCTTCCTGCAGGCCCAGGGCTACCGCAACGCCTATGTCACGCTCGACACGAGCGACTGGCGCCTGAACGACAAGCTGGTCGAGGTGCTCGGCAAGAACCCGGATGCCGACCTCGCACCGATCAAGGCCGCCTACCTGTCCCACATCCGCCAGCGCGCCGAGGCCTACCGTTCCCTGTCGCAGCAACTGCAGGGGCGCGACATTCCGCAGGTCCTGCTGCTGCACCATAACCTGATCAACGCGCTGTGGCTGGACGATGTGCTGGCACAGTTCCGCAGCATGGGCTGGCGCTTCACGACGCCGGCCGCCGCCTTTGCGGATCCCGTCTACCGCCTGCAGCCCGAGCGCGCCGCGCCCGGCCAGAGCCTGCTGCTGTCGATGGCGCGCTCGCTGGGGCTCGGCAAGTTCGAGGGCTGGGAGCGGCTGGTGGACGATGGCGATTTCGAGATCGAGGCCTTGCGGCGAATGCCTGGCATTTAGTGCGATAACTCGCCTTCGTACTGTGCACCACCGCCATTACTTCACCGTAGGCTGTCGCGTAACGTAGGGTGGGCATGCCCACGCGTTACGTTCGTCTCTGGCATACGTGTCGCCGCCCGTTCGATCACGCAATATAGGGTGACCCAGAACGCTTGGCACATGGCTGTCGAATAAAGTACAAGCTGTTTGCCACGACTTTAGCGCGATGCGTGTGTCCGTCACGCGTGGGCATGCCCACCCTACGTTATGCGGCTGCCAACGAAGAAACGAGTAACAGTGGCAACAGTTTCGCTTAAGTGACTGCCATTGGGCCCTGCGGCGCCAGGGTATGTAGCGCGTCAGGATGCCGAACGCAGCGTGATCCGGACAATTTCGCCCGGTTGCCAGAGCCGCATGCGTGGCCCCCAGCTGCCGGCGCCGCGGCTGATCACCAGGCCCATCCCCTTGATGTCGTGCTGCCCCACCAGCTGCGGAAAGCGCCGCTGCACCAAATAGTTGAAGGGCCAGATCTGGCCGCCGTGCGTGTGCCCCGACAGCATCAGGCCGACGCCGCGCGCGGTGGCCATGTCGATCAGTGGTTTCGCCGGAATGTGCGCGAGCAGGATCGTGGCCTGGTCCGCCGACACGGGCAGTACCTGCGCCAGACCGCCCGTGATCTCGCCGCCCCCGCGCATCCTGCTGCCGACGTCCTCGACCCCGGCCAGCACCAAACCCGGCGCCAGCTCGACCCGCGCGTCGCGCAGCCAGCGTACGCCGCCGGCCGCGAATTCAGCGACCGTCGTCTCGGCGTCGCCGTAAAACTCGTGGTTGCCGGTCACGGCCCAGACCCCGCGCGGCGCCGTCAAACCGCGCAGCACGCCCGCCAGGCGCGGGTCGCCAAGCGGCTTGTTGTCGACCTGGTCGCCCACCATCACCACCGCCGCAGGTCGCAGCGCATTGATTTGTGCCACCCGCTTCGCCATCCAGTCCGCGCCGCGCTGGGGGCCGAGGTGCAGGTCGGTGACCATCACCAGCACCGTGCCGTCCAGCGCCGCCGGCAGCTTTTTCATGGCGACTTCATACGCGACGACGACCGGTGCGCGCACCGCCTGCCAGACCGCAAACCCGCCCAGGACCACGCCCGCGAGCGAAGCGATGCCCAGCAGGCGTGAGACCCGCTTGCGCCACCACAGGCCGAAGCCCGTCGCCACGTCCGCCACCAGCAGGCACATGGTCATCACCAGCATCAGGCCGAGCCAGTTCAGCGCGAACTGCTCCGGCCACCAGCGCCAGTCGAGCGCGTCGCTGCCGAGGTGGACGCCGGCGAGATACACGATCCAGACCAGCACCGCGCCCAGCCACCAGGCTTTGGCCGGCACCCGCGCCCGGATCGCATCGATGCGAAACAGGCGGTGCGCAACGTAGAAATGGAGCAGGGTGCCGACGAGGTTCAGGACGATCGAAAACATTTAACTTGCTACCGCTCCTTGCGCCACGTCCTCCAGCGCGAGCCGTGCCAGCGCGCGGATGCCCTCGTAGGATTTGGCCGCCGCGATGAAGCGGCCGTTGTGGCAGAAGGTCGCATCGGGCACGCCGGTCACCGCGGCCAGGTCGGCGTCGCGCAGGCCGGCCCAGGCTTCGGGCAGGTCGGCGCGCGCATCGAAGCTCTCGGCATTGAGCGGCACCGCATGGATCATGTAGCGCTGCTCGGCGATGCTGTGGCTGATCACGAACAGGATTTTCGGCATCTCCTTGCGCACGACGGTGGTCCAGGGCAGGGCGCCATTATTCAGGAACAGGACCTTGCCGCCTTCGAGCACCTCGGCGCCGCGCACCTGTTCCAGCGCAAGCAGGGCGCCGACCCGGTACTTGACCGAGTTGATCATGATATCGGTGAGCATGGCCATCGCCTTGCGGAACTGGCTCAGGCGGTAGTCGTCGGCTGGTGCGCCGTAACCGAGGCGCTGCTCGTCCATCCAGTTCGGATTGAAGCCGGAGACGACGGCCGAGAGGCCATAGCCGCCCGGCGCGTTCTTGGCCGCGCCCACGTCCGACAGGTCGAGGTATTGGACGATGTCGGCGTCGATCGCATACGCCATCTGCTGGCAGGCGTCCGGCGACAGCGCCTGGCCCGTGTGTTCGAGGGCGAGGGCGGCGACGCAGCGCGCGCCGTATTCGCGCCACACCAGGCCCGCGCTGGCATAGGGCACGCCGCTCGGGCGGGCGGTGTCGAAGCCCTTCTGGTGATGGTCGAAACGGCCCGTGGCCGGGTCGTGGATGCCGCCGACGTCGATCGCGAAATCGGCCGCCTCGATGGTGGCCGTGTCGCGCGTGCGCACCAGTTGGCTGTCGGGGAAGAGGATGAAGAGGACGGCGACCGCCCATGCATCGTCCGCGTGAAACTTGCCGCTATGCGTTACCACTACCATACCTGCTCCCATCTGAAATCCGGTCGAAACGCGCCCGGGCGCGGTGGCGCGCGCGGGCCTTGAGGCACGATGATACCGGTTCAGGCGACGCGGCGTGCGCGCCTCAGGACGCAAGGCGGTCCGGCAGGGCGTACTGCGCGCACTGGGCGACGAATTCGGCGACGATCTGCGGCTGGGTCACCGGCAGCATGTGGCCGCCGTCGACCAGCTGCAGGCGTGCGCCCGCCATCTTGTCGGCCAGCGCCTGGCCGTTCTGCTGCCAGTCGAGGATGGCGTCTGCGCGGCCGTACAGCACGCCCGTAGGCACCGTCAGCTCGCCATAGCGCGCCTGCATCGGCGGCATGTGGCCGGGCAGCGCCTGCATGTCGGCGGACGAGGCCAGGAACTGGCGCGGGCGCAGGCTCAGCAAGCCGCCGCCCTTGACGGCGAAGTCGTGCGGTGGGGCCTCGGGCGCGAACACGGCGGCGAGCACCTTTTTGCTGGCGGCGATGGCGCCCGGCGTGGCCAGGGTCCAGGCGAAGACTTTGCGCACCCAGGCCGACTCGATCGCCAGCGCCTTGAACACGGCGGGCGGCGCGTCCTGCACGTGCGTGAGCGGCGCGACCAGGGCAAGGGCGCCGACCTTGCCCGGGTGCTCGAGCGCCAGCGCCAGCGCGATGGCGCCGCCCAGAGAATGGCCGGCGACGGTCGGGCGTTCGAGCCCCAGCTTGTCGATCAGGGAGGCCAGGGCCGCGGCCTGGGCCGAGATGTCGGCCGGCGCGCCCGCCCACGCGGTGGTGGCGCGCCAGCTGCTCGGCCACGCCGTAGTCGAAGTGCGCCGTCTGCCCGCCGAGGCCGTGTATCAGCAGGATGGCCGGCCCGGCACCCGACTCGCGCACGTGCAGGCGCGCGCCAGGCACCTCGATGAAGCGTCCTTTTGGCGGCAGGAAGGCGTCGATGCGGTTCGCGGTGCGGTGGCTGAACCACACCAGACCGAGGACCACCAGTGCGATTAGTGCAAGTAAAGTGAGGAGGATGCTCATCGGGCAGTCGCTTTCTTGAGAATGCGCCAGTAATGCACAGGCGCGAGGCGTTCGAGGAAGGAAACGAATTTGGCGTCGCCGCCGACAAGGATACGCGCGGCGCGGCGCTCGATCCCGCGCACGATGATCTCGCCGGCCGTCGCGGGCGCCAGGCGCAGCAGCCTTTCGGACAGCTTGCGTCCGCGCGCGATCTCGTCCGGCGCCGCGTCGCGCGGCACGCGGGCATTGCGCGCGATGGCGGTGGCGACGCCGCCCGGATGGACCACGCTCACCGCCACCGTGCTGCCGTCGAGTTCGTGGCGCAGCGCATTCGAAAAGCCGCGCACGGCGAACTTGCTGGCCGAGTAGGCGGCCTGGCCGGGCGGCGAGACGATGCCGTAGATGCTGGACAGGTTCACGATGCGCGCTTCGTCGCTCTGGCGCAGCAGGGGCAGGAAGGCGCGCGTCATGCGCACGACGCCGTTGAAATTGATGTCCATCAGCCAGTCGAAATCGTCTTCGCCGACCTGCTCGAAGCTGCCGCCAAGCGCCACGCCGGCATTGTTGACGAGCAGGTCGACGCGCTTGTGCGCTTCGTGCACGGCGCCGGGCAGCAGGCGCACCGCGGCGCGGTCGGCCACGTCGAGATGGTGGGTGGTCACCCGCACGCCGAGCGTGGAGAGCATCCAGGCGGTTTCCTTGATGCCCTCGGGGTCGATGTCGGCCAGCGCGACGTGGCAGCCGCGTTTGGCCAGGGCGACGGCGGTGGCGCGGCCGATGCCGCTGCCGGCGCCGGTAATGACGGCAACCCGGTTCGAAACGTTCATGGCAAGCTTCCTTTCGGGCCGAAGCGCATCACGCCGTCGGCGATGCGTCCAAAGCGGATGGTGAACATGTCCTGCAAATAGTTTTGATACACCTGCCACGGGCGGCGGCTGCCCTGTTTCGGCAGCAGGCTTGCTGCGCGCTGCACATAGCCCGAGGTGAAGCTGAGGAAGGGCTCCGGCGCGACGCCCGCTTCGGGCCGCACGACGGCGATGGCCTGGCCGCTGCGGTCCATGTAGTTCAGCAGGCGGCAAACCCAGGCCGCGGTGAGGTCGGCCTTCAGCGTCCACGAGGCGTTCGTATAGCCGAAGGTCATGACGCTGTTGGGCATATCGCTCAGCATCATGCCCTTGTAGGCCATCGCTTCGTTCGGCGCGTAGGGCTTGCCGTCGACCGTGACCTGCGCGCCGCCCAGCACCGACAGCGACAGCCCCGTCGCCATGACGACGACGTCGGCTTCCAGCACCCGTCCCGATTGCAGCACGATGCCGTTTGCCGTGAAGCGCGCGATATGGCCGGTGACGACCTCCGCCTGGCCGCGCCGCAGCGCCGTGAACAGGTCGCCGTCGGGCACGACGCAGACGCGCTGGTCCCAGGGCTTGTAGTCGGGCGTGAAATGGGCGACGTCGACGTCCGGCCCAAGCTGGTGGGCGGCCATCTGCACGATCTTCTTCTTGACCAGCTCCGGCTTGCCGCGCGCGATGCGGTATAGCAGCATGGACTCCGCGATCACGCGCCAGCGCGTGGCCCAGTAGGCCAGTCCCGCGGGCAGGCGCCGCTGCATGCGGTGCGCGAAGCGGTATTCGGACGGACGCGACACCACATAGGTCGGCGAACGCTGCAGCATCGTCACCTGGGCCGCGGTTTGCGCCATCGCGGGAACGAGGGTGACGGCGGTGGCGCCGCTGCCGATCACGACGACGCGCTTGCCGGCGTAATCGAGATCCTGCGGCCAGAACTGCGGCTGCACGATGCGGCCCCGGAACGCTTCTTCTCCCTCGAAGTGCGGGCGGTAGGCGTGGTCGTAGCTGTAGTAGCCGCTGCACATGTGCAGGAAGCGGGTGCGGATCGTGCGAATGGCCCGGTCTTCGCCGCTTTCGGCTTCCACCGTCCACAGCGCCTCCTTGCTGGACCAGGAGGCGCGCACGAGCTTGTGGCCAAAACGGATGTGGCGGTCGATGCCGCGGCTGTGCGCGGTCTCGCGGATATAGGCGCGGATCGCGGGGCCGTCGGCGATGGCTTTCGCGTCGACCCAGGGCTTGAAGCCATAGCCGAGGGTGTACATGTCGGAGTCCGAGCGGATGCCGGGGTAACGGAACAGGTCCCAGGTGCCGCCGATTGCCGCGCGCGCTTCGAGGATGGCGTAGCGCTTGCCCGGGCAGCGCTCCTGCAGCATCGCGGCCGCGCCGATGCCCGACAGGCCGGCGCCGACGATCAGGACATCGAGCGGCGCGTCGAGCGGCGGGTCCTCGCCGCGGGAAGTGGGCGTGTGCATGGTGTCCCTGGTCGTTTTATAGTGTTGACACTGTACATTGTCACATTCTCCATGACAAGCTGGAAGCTGCGAGCCGGCTTGCAACTATGTCAAAATAGAAGGATGACTCCAGAACCGACCATGTCGCGCGCCTACCGCGGCGTCTCTCCCGAACAGCGCCGCGCGGACCGTCGCGAAAAACTGATCGCCGCGGCGATTGCCGTGTATGGCGAACGCGGCTACCGCCAGGCCACCGTCAAGGCGGTCTGCGAGGCGGCCGGGCTGACCGAGCGCTATTTCTACGAATCGTTCGGCAACAGCGAAGACCTGCTCGTCACTTCCTTCAATGCCGTCACCTATGCGGTGTTCGACGAGATCCGGGCCGCGGCCCAGGCGGCGGGACGCGGACGGGTGGCCCGTGCGCGCGCCATGCTCGACGCCTATTTCGGCGCGCTGCAGCGCAATCCGCCATCGGCGCGCGTCTTCCTGGTCGAGATCCGCGGCGTCAGCCGCGAGGTCGACAAGGCCTTCGATGCGGCGCTGCGCGCGATCGGGCTCGAGGTCGCGCGCCAGATCGCGCCGCCCGGCATCGCGCCCGACGAGCTGCTCCAGGCCGGGGTGGTGGGAGGCGTGATGCACATCGCGCTGCGCTGGATCGACGCCGGCTACCAGCCGCCGCTGGCCCTGGTGACCGATACGGCGCTGCGGCTCGGGATGGTATTGGCCAGGCCAGCGCGCAGTCCGGCGCGCGAGTAGCGCCGGTTCGTGCCGCCGCGGCGGCACGCCCGCTCAGGATTCGTCCGGCGCCTGCGCGGATGCGGGGACGGTCGCCGCGCCCGCCGGCCCCCCGGCGTCCAGCACGGAGACCAGGGCCTCCAGGTTCACCGGCTTCACGAAGTGATGATCGAAGCCGGCGCTGTGCGCGAGCACCTTGTCGTGCGCCTGGCCATAGCCGGTGAGGGCGATGTAGCGCGTCGGGCGCGCACCCTGCAGCGCGCGCAGGCGCCGCACCAGTTCATAGCCGTCGATGTCGGGCAGGCCGATGTCGAGGATAAAGGCCTCGGGCCAGTCGGCGGCGGCGATCGCCAGCGCCGCGCCCGGGCTGTCGGTACTCGAGACGCAATGGCCGAAGGCGCCCAGCACCTCGGCCAGCGAGTGCGCGGCGTCGACGTTGTCGTCCACCACCAGCACGCGCCAGCCCGGCCGCGCGCCGCCGGGCGACTCGATACGTGCGCTGCCAGGCCCGCGCCGGCAGGGGCGACATCGAAGACGACGCTGAAGGTGCTGCCGCGCCCGAGTCCCTCGCTGTGCGCCTCGACCCGGCCGCCGTGCAGCTGCACCAGGCTTTTCACGAGCGCCAGGCCGAGTCCGAGCCCGCCCTGCGAGCGGTCGGGCGTGCGCTCGGCCTGGGAGAACAGGTCGAACACGTAAGGCAGCATGTCGGCACCGATACCGATGCCGTTGTCGCGCACGCTGATCGTCACCGCGCCGGCGCGGGCCGACACCGACAGCGCGATGCGCCCGCCCTGGGGCGTGTATTTGGCGGCGTTGTTGAGGAGGTTGGCCACCACCTGCACCAGGCGCGTGCGGTCGCCGAGGATCCGTGCGCCGGCGCTGGCGAGGTCGAGTTCGAGGCGGTGCGCGCGCGCCTCGATCAGCGGGCGTGCTTGTTCGATGGCGCCGCTGACGACGGTATCGATGTCGACGGGTTCGCGTTCGAGCGCGACCTGGCCGCGCGTGACGCGCGAGACGTCGAGCAGGTCGTCCACCAGTTCCGTCATGTGGCGGACCTGGCGGATGATCACTTCGCTCGACTGGCGGATGCGCTGTTCGCTGGCGCCGGCCAGCGTCAGGAGCTGGGCGGCATTGCTGATCGGCGCCAGCGGATTGCGCAGTTCGTGCGCCAGCATCGCCAGGAACTCGTCCTTGCGGCGGGCGGCGGCGCGCAGTTCGTCTGCGCCGGCCTTCTGGTCGTGGATGTCGGTCAGGGTCCCGATCCAGTGGGTGGCGCGGCCGCTGTCGTCGAAACTCGGCAGCGCGCGGTTCAGCACCCAGCGGTATCCGCCGCTGTGGTGCGCCAGCCGGTGCTCGGACTCGAACAGGATGTTGGCGGCGAAACTGGACTTCCAGGCCGTCAGCATCGGGCCGAGGTCGTCCGGGTGCACCACCTTGCGCCAGCCGTTGTATGCCAGCTGGATCTCCGCGATCCCGGTGTACTCGTGCCAGCGCTCGTTCACGTAATGGTCGGTGCCTTCGACATTGCTCGACCATACCATCTGCGGGATCACGTTGGCGATGCTGCGGAACTTCTGCTCGCTTTCCTTCAGCGCGCGCTCGGCCAGCACTTGCGGCGTGATGTCCATGGTCGCGGCCACGGCCCCGACCAGCTTGCCGCTCGTGTCGCGCATGGCCTGGGCGCGTACGATGACCGTCCTGCGCACGCCCGGCGCGCCGAAAGGTTCGATCTCGATCAACGCTTCGTGCTTGTCGCGGCCGGCCAGCACGCGCGCGATCGGCCATTCGTGCGGCGCCAGCGGCGCGCCGTCGCCAGGGCTGTCCGAGGGCAGCCAGCCTTTCCAGGCGTCGTAGCCGGCGATGCCTTTTTCAGGCAGGTAGTCGCCCCAGATCGCGCGATTGGCCGCATTCGTGACCAGCAGGCGTCCGTTGGTGTCGGCATAGGCGATGCCGACCGGCGCGGCGTCGAGCAGGGCATCGAGCAGGCGGCGGCTGTCTTCGGCGCGCAGCGAGGCGGCCGCGGCCTGCGCTTCGCTGGCGATGCGCGCCTCCTCGGCGAGTTTGCGCGCGGTGATGTCGACCGCGATGCCGGCAAAGCGGCGCCGCCCGCTGGCGGGATCGGTAAAGGTCTTGCCGCGCGCATTGACCCAGACGTCGCGCCCGCTGCGCTGGGGGATCCGGTAGTCGATGTCGTAATGGGTGCCGCCCAGGATCGCGGCCTCGATCGCCGCCAGCACGCGCGGCCGGTCGCCGGGGTGGATCATGTCGGTAAAGCGCTGCAGTTCGGTCCCGGACAGGGCCAGCGCCGCGTCGACCTGGAACAGGCGCGCGAAGCGTTCGTCGACGTGGGTGACGCCGGTGTCGAGTTCATACGACCATGTGCCGATATTGCCGGAGGCCTCGAGCGAGAGCGCCAGGCGCTCTTCCGCTTCCTTGTGGCGCGCCGTAGCCTGCACCTTGTCGGTCACTTCCACGCAGGTGCAGATCAGGCCGCGCACCGCGCCCGCGTCGTCGCGCAGCGGGCTGTACGAAAACGTGAACCAGGCCTGTTCCGGAAAGCCGTTGCGCTCGAGCGTGGTCTCGTAGTTTTCGAAGAAGAAGGATTCGCCGGCCAGCACGCGCCGGATGTAGGGCCCGAGCGTATCCCAGACTTCGTGCCAGACGGCCTGGTAGGGCGAACCGAGGCTGTGCGCCTTCTGGCCCAGCATCGGCTCGTAGGGATCGTTGAAGAACAGGGTCAGGTCTTCGCCCCAGGCGAGGAAGGTCGGGAAAGAGGAACTGAGGACGATGCCGAGGCTCGTCCTCAGCACCGCGTCCCAGGTCTCGACCGGGCCGAGCGGATGCTGCGACCAGTCGAGGCTGCGGATGCGCCGGCCGATCCGGCCGCCGTTATCGAGGAACCTGGTCCCGTTCTGTTGCTTCTTCACGATCATCCAATGTTGCAAAACATTCTATTCTACACAGCTTGCCGGAACGCCGTGGGCGGGGCGGCCGCCGCGCCGCGCCTCAATCCCAGCCTTTCTCCGATTCCTTCTCGTAGCTCTTGAGATCGCGCGCGAACATCTCGTTCAGTTCATCCCGTGCGCGCTTGGACATCGACACGTACTGCTCGCGGTCCTTGTACACCGGATAAACGGCGTCCACGCTGGCCTTGTTATGCTCGCGGAATTTCAGGGTCGCTTCGCGCGCGCGGTAGGCTCCGTAGCCGAGCTGGGACAGCAAGCGCCGGCCCAGCTGCAGCGCCGATTCGAAGGTTTCGCGCTCGATGATGGTGACGCCGCGGTCCATCAGCTGGTAGAGGTGGGTGACGTTGCGCGCCCGCGCCAGGATCGGCAGGTCCGGGAAATGCTCGCGCACGGCGTCGGCCAGGGCCAGGCTGTCCTCGATGTCGTCGATCGCCAGCACCAGCGCGCGCGCCTTGCCCGCGCCCGCGGCATGCAGCAGGTCGGGCCGGGTGGCGTCGCCGTAGAAGACCTTGAAGCCGAAACGGCGCAGCAGCTCGATCTGGTCCGGATCGTGGTCGAGCACCGTGAGCTTGATGCGATTCGCGTTCAGCAGGCGCCCGACGATCTGGCCGAAACGCCCGAAGCCGGCGATGATTACGTGGCCCTCGTTGTCCTCGATGGCGTCGGGCTCGCGAACGTTCTGTCCGTGGTAGCGCGGTTCCAGCACCTTGTCGTGCAGGAGCAGCAGCAAGGGCGTGGTGACCATCGACAGGGCGACGACCGCCACCAGGATCGAGCCGGCCTCGGGGCTGAACACGCGCGCCGCGCCGGCCGCGCCGAACACGACGAACGCGAATTCGCCGCCTTGCGAGAGCAGGAAGGCGAACAGCCAGCGCTGGCCGCGCGCGATGCCGAAACGGGTCGACAGGGCGAACAGCACCGCCAGCTTCAATGCCAGGAAACCCAGCACCAGCCCCAGGATCAGCCAGGGCTTCGAGAGGAAGACGCCGAAGTCGACCGACATGCCGACCGCGATGAAGAACAGCCCGAGCAGCAGGCCCTTGAACGGTTCGAGGTCGGTCTCCAGCGCATGCCGGTATTCGGAATCGGCCAGCAGCACGCCGGCCATGAAGGCGCCCAGCGCCATCGACATGCCGACCCATTGCATCAGCAGCGAAATGGCGATCACCAGCAGCAGCGCGAAGGCGGTGAAGATCTCGCGCATCTCGGACTTGGCGATGATGCGCAGCGCCGGGCGCACCAGGAAGCGGCCGGCGACGACCGCGCCCAGGACGACTGCAGCCAGGCGTGCGGCGCCGGTCCAGCCGCCGCCGGCGCTGTCGGCCGCGGCCACGCCGAGCAAGGGGATCAGCGCGATCATCGGGATCGCGGCGATGTCCTGGAACAGCAGGATGGCGAAGCTGGCCTGGCCCGCGGGCGTGCCCATCAGGTTGCGCTCGCCCAGCGTGGCCAGCGCGATGGCGGTCGAGGACAGCGACAGGCCAAGCGCGCCGACCAGGGCCACCTGCCAGGCGACGCCAAGCAGCAGAGCCGCGCCGAACAGCACCGCGGCCACGCCCAGCACCTGCGCCGCGCCCCACCCGAAGATCGGCCGCCGCATCGACCACAGTCGCGCCGGCTCGAGTTCGAGGCCGATCAGGAACAGCAGCAGCACGACGCCGAATTCGGAAAAGTGCAGGATGGTCTCGACCTCGGTGATCAGTTTCAGTCCCCAGGGACCGATCGCCATCCCGGCCAGCAGGTAGCCGAGCACGGCGCCCAGGCCCAGGCGCTTGGCCAGCGGCACCGCGAGCACGGCGGCGCCGAGGTAGACCACGGCGTTGCTCAGGAGGTTATGTTCCATCGGCCTGTCCTTTGGGCGGGGTGAGAAGGAAAGCCTCGAGGCGCGCGCGGAAGGCGGCGACGTGGGCGGCGACGGCTGCCTCGTCGGCGCCGTTCGCGCCATGCAGGATGTGCGGTGGCCACCAGTGCATGCCGCACAGGAGCGCCGTCTGCTCGAAGGGCGGCAGATAGGCCTCGAAAGGGCGCCCGTGGCGCTCGCCCGGGCGATACGCTTCCTCGGGACTGCCCGTGGTCACCGCCAGCCAGTAGCCTTTGCCGAGGAGGGCGGTGGCGCCGGGCCCATAGGCCCAGCCGGCTTCCAGCACGGTATCGACCCACTCCTTGAGCAGCGAAGGCATGCTGTACCAGCGGATCGGATGCAGGAAGACGACCAGCTCGGCCTGCTCGAGCAGCGCCTGTTCGCGCGCCACGTCGATGAAGAAATCGGGATAGGTCTCGTACAGGTCGTGCACCAGCACGCCGTCGAGGGCGCGCGCAGCGTCGGCCAGCTTGCGGTTGATGCGCGAGCGGTGCGGCGCCGGGTGGGCGTAGATCACGAGGATGCGTGGGTTCGGCATGGGGGCGCGCGTTGTTTTCTTGTACAGATTGTACAGGCAGCCATGGCGCGCCGCTGCCGTGCTTCGGCGCGGGCCGCGCCGGGGTGACGGCGAAAAAAAACCGGACTGCGCGAGCAGCCCGGTTTTTTTGTCCGGCCGGCCCAGGGGACCGGAACGGTTCGATGCTTAGAACTTGAAGGCGACGCCGGCGACCAGCTTGGTGATCTCGCTGTCAGGCTTCTGCACTTCCAGGCGGCCGCTGACGACTGGCGTGAAGGCATAGCCCAGGCCGATGCCGTACAGGGCGTTGTTGCTGTGGTCCTTCCGGCTGAAGCCGTTGCCCGAGGTCTTGAGGTCGACACGGTTGTAGCCGACGCGGCCGTACATGCTGAAGCCGTCGGTCAGCGGAACGGTGCCGATCAGCGAGATGTCCATCTGGTCGGCGGTGACGTCGGCGCCGTCGATGTCGCTGTCGACCAGGCGGTGGTAGCCGGCTTCGACGGCGACGCTCTGGTTGAGCTTGTAGCCGAAGAATGCGCCGTAGCCGCCTTCGTCGTCGAAACCGGTGACCTTGGTCGACGAAACGTCGACGCCGGCGTAGAACGGGGTAGGTTCAGCGGCGAACACTGCCGACGATGCGGCGACCAGGGCTGCTGCAACTGCGATTTTCTTGAACATTTTTATTGCCTTTTCATGCGATGAATGGAAAGGTCGAAACACTTGTGGTTTCGGCCAGCCCATATTATCGCACGTGCGTACTTTTCTTGCTTGGCAGCATGTCAATTGTGCGTTGCGGCAATGTTAAATCATTGCCCATGCGGCAGCGGTGCATCGGCCGGCAGCAGGCCGTCGGCAACCAGTTCTTCCCAGAAAGCGGCCGGGATATCGACCTGCATCAGGGTCGCGTTGCGGTGCAGGTGCCGGGCGCTGCTGGCGCCGGGAATGGTGGCGGCCACCACCGGATGCGCGGCGCCGAACTGCAGCGCGGCCGCCGCCAGGTCGACCCCGTGGCGCGCCGCGACCGCGCGCAGGCGTTCGCGCTGCGCATGCTTCTCCGCGCTGGCCGGCGCGTAGTCGTAATGCTCGCCGCCGGCCAGGAAACCCGAATTGAAGGGGCCGCCCAGCACCACCGATGCGCCGCGCGCGGCGCACAGCGGGAAGAACTCGGCCAGCGGCGTCGTCTCCATCAGCGTGTAGCGCCCCGCGAGCAGGAAAATGTCGGGATCGGAGGCTTGCAGCGCGCGCAGGCAGGGTTCGACCGTGTTCACGCCCATGCCCCAGCCCTTGATGATGCCTTCCTCGCGCATCCGCACCAGGCCCTCGAAGGCGCCGCCGGGTCCCGCGGCGATGCCGTAGTAATGCTCGAATTCGCTGCGGCTGAACTGGTCGGGCGACAGGTCGTGGACATAGACGATGTCGATATGGCCGAGCGCCAGGCGCTGCAGGCTGTCCTCGACTGCGCGGCGGGCGCCGTCGGCCGTATAGTCGATCACACGGCGGAAGGGGAGCGCCGAGACGAAGGGAGCGGCGATCTCGCCCACCGGGGCCGGCGCCAGCAGGCGGCCGACCTTGGTCGAAAGCGTATATTCGTCGCGCGGGCGGCGGCGCAGGGCTTGGCCGAAACGGTGTTCGGACAGGCCGGCGCCATAGTGCGGCGCGGTGTCGAAGTAGCGGATGCCGGCTTCCCATGCGCCGTCGACCGTGGTGCGGCCGGCTTCGTCGCTGGTCGTATGGTACATGTCGCCCAGGCCGGTGCCGCCAAGGCCGAGGCGCGTGATGGGTCGATAGCGCTGGTTCATGTGTGCGTCCTTCTCATCGGTCTTCGGGGGACCCATCATGCCCGCTGCGTCCCGCCGGGCGGCGCACGCTTGACGCCGGTAAATGCGCCAGCCGGCGTCGTGCACTCCGATGGAAGAGAAGAGCGGCGCAGGACGAAAAAAAACCCGGCAGACGGGCTGCCCGGGTCGATCTCGTTCGCGCCGGCCGGTACCGGCCCGAAAGCGATCAGAAGCCGAAGGAAACGCCGGCCACGACGGTGGTGGCGTCGCTGCGTGGCTTCTGCACTTCCAGGCGGCCGACGATGGCCGGGGTGAAGTCATAGGTCAGGCCGGCGCCGTACAGGACCTTGTTCTCCGAACCCGACAGCGATTCCGAGGCGCTCGCGCTGCCCAGGGATGCGGTGGTCGTGTACTTGGCTTTGAGGTGATTGTAGCCAAGGCGGCCGTAGATGCCGAAGCCGCTGCTCAGCGGCAGGGTGCCGATGACCGAAATGCTGCCCTGGTCGACCTTTGCCTTGTCTTCCATGTCGACGCCGTCATATTCGTACGACACTTTGTCGTCGGCCAGACGGCCGTAGCCGGCTTCCACGGCGAAGTTCGCGTTGAATTTGTAGCCGATGAAGGCGCCGTAGCCGCTTTCGTGGCCGTCGAAGTCGTCGACCTTGGTCGAGGTGGCATCGACGCCGACGTAGAACTTCGGTGCTTGCTGGGCGAATGCCGACGACGAAGCGATGACCAGTGCTGCTGCAGCTGCGATTTGCTTGAACATATTGCGGGACCTCTAATTATCCCATGCTTTATCCAAATTTACAATTGAACGACGCAAGCACCGGCAGAATTATGGTAACGAACCAGAATAAAATGCGTCGATTCAATGAGTTAAATTCTCACGCTTTTCCACCGGATGGTTAGATGCTTTGCGGAAATTGTAAAATATCCAGGGAGGTTTCACTGCCCCTGCGTGAATTAAAAAGCCCGGACTGCCTTGGCAATCCGGGCTTTTTCAATGACGCCTTTTCGCGGAGGTGCCCGGTCAGAACCGGAATACGAGGCCGGCAGCCAGCCTGGTTGTTTCGCTGGACGGTTTCTGCACTTCGAGGCGCCCCTGCAGCACCGGCGTGAAGGTATAGCCGAGGCCGACGCCGTACAGGACCTTGTTGTCGTGTTCCTTGCCGCTGAAGCCGGCGACGTCCGCTTTGGCCGTCAGGCGGTTGTAGCCGAGGCGGCCGTAGAGCTCGAAACCCGCGCTGAGGGGCAAGGTGCCGACGGCCGAGAGGTCCAGCTGGTCGAGCGTCACGTCGGCGCGCAGCGCACCCGAACCGTACTCCGTATTGGCCAGGCGGTGGTAGCCGCCTTCGACGGCAATGCTGTCGCTGAATCGGTAACCGACGAAGGCGCCGAAGCCGCTGTCGCGGTCATAGCCCTCGAATTTGGTCGAGGAGACGTCGACGCCGGCATAGAACGGCGCCGGGCCGGCGGCAAAGGCGGCGCACGAGGCCGCGGCGAGGGCCGCTGCGGCGGCGATTTTCTTGAACATGGCGAGAGTCTCCCGTCTTGTGAATGAAAGCGGCCGGAAGCGTCGCCCCGGCCGGACGCGGTTGCAAGCTTGCGATTGTGGCGGGAGCGGGGCGGGCAGGCCTTGATCGAATGCAGTATCCGAACAAGGCGGTCATTTCGTGGTCAAAGGATCACCTGGCAAACACTGCGACGACCCGGCCGGGAAGGGGACAGCATGGACGCGCATATCGCGAAGCGCTGGCGCCACCTGGTGCTCATTGGCTTGCTGTCTCTTCTTGCGGGCTGTGCTTCTCCGCTCGCCTACCGCACCCGCATGGTCGATACGGGGGCGGTGAGTTGCCCGCCCGACCGGGCGCAGCTGATCAGTGAATGCACGCATGTGACGCCGGAGACAGGTCCGGGCTACGAACTCCACTTCGTCGAATTCGACGACCAGGGCTGGCTGGCCGCGGGACCGGGCGAGGACAAGCTGCAAGCGGGCGGCACGCCGCGCAACCAGATCGATCACCTGATGCGTCGCCTGGATACCCTGCTCGGCGACGAGAAGCGCTACCTGAACGTCATCCTGTATGTCCACGGCTGGAAGCACGACGCCCACAGTGACGACGGCGACGTCAAACGGTTCCGGCGTATCCTGGCCTCGGCGCGCGCCCTGGAAGCGGGCGGCGAGAGCACCGCGCGCAAGGTCGTCGGCATCTACGTCGGATGGCGCGGAAAGCCCTGGAAGCTGCCCGGGGCCCTGGTCAACCTGAGTTTCTGGTCGCGCAAGGCGGCGGCGCTGCGGGTGTCGCACGGCGCAGTGCAGGAACTGTTCGCACGCCTGCGCTCGGTGCAGCAGTTCTACAACAGTACCGACAGCCCGGCGTGCGCGACGCCGCGCGAAGGACGCCTCACGACAGGAGGATGCCGGGTCCGCACCTTGATGATCGGGCACAGCTTCGGCGCCTGGATCCTGTATTCGGCCACGTCCGGCCCGCTGATTGCGACCCTCAACGCAGAGAAAGACCTGAACGCCCGGCTGCGCAGCGGGACCGAAGCGCCCACCCGGCAGCGCGAGGAAAAGCTGAAAGCCATCGTCAACAGGCGTCCGGCGGACATGATCGTGCTGGTCAATCCGGCGTTCGAAGCGGTGCGTTACGAGCCGCTGCATGAGGCGGCTATCAATTACGACAACAGGGTCGTGCAGCCGCCATTGCTGGTGACGGTCACCTCGATCGCCGATGGCGCGACAAAACGATGGTTTCGCGGCGGGAGACTTATCAACAGCATCACGGAGCGGCCCCTCAGCTCCGATGCGGAGAGCGAAGCCATGACGCGCACCCATGGCCATATCGACCGCTATCAGACGCACCGGCTGAGCGTGGCGGCCAATGAAACCTGCCCGGGCTGGGGTCCGGCCCCCTTGAGCTCTGCCGACCGCAAAAGAATGTTGGAAAGCAAAAAAATCGAAGCGGAGAATTCCGCCCGGTTTTTCAATGCCTGGACCGGCGGCGATGGCCTCCTGAAACCAGGATGGTGGCGCGATTTTTGTGGGCAGGTGCGCCTGTCCCTGCTGCCCGAGACCGGTCCCGGCCAGAATCGCAGTCCCAATTCCCTCGTCTGGAATGTCAGCGCCGACCCTGCGCTGATTCCGGATCACACGGACATCGTGGAGGAAAATTTCCTGGAATTTGTTCGGCAGTTATACGACGACACGGAGATGAAGAGGTAGGGTGCGGCCCCGGCGTAGCCGACACCGCACCCGCCACAAGCGCTAGATATGCAGCGCATGCCCCAGCGCCCGCAGCGCCGCTTCCTGCACCGCTTCACCCAGGGTCGGATGCGCGTGGATCGTGCCGCCCACATCTTCCAGGGTTGCGCCCAGTTCGATCGAATGGCTGAAGGCGGTAGAAAGTTCCGATACGCCCCGTCCGACCGCCTGCCAGCCGAGGATCAGGTGGTTGTCGCGCCGCGCGACCACGCGCACGAAGCCATCGGTCGACTCGATCGTCATGGCCCGGCCATTCGCCGCGAACGGGAAGTGGGCCTTGATTGCATCGATGCCGGCCGCTTCCGCTTCGCCCGGCACCATGCCGACCACCACCACTTCCGGATCGGTGAAGCACACCGCCGGCATGGCGGCCGGCGTGAAGTGGCGGCGCTTGCCCGAGATGATCTCGGCCACCATCTCGCCTTGCGCCATCGCGCGGTGCGCCAGCATCGGCTCGCCGGCCAGGTCGCCGATGGCCCAGACGTTGCGCATCGAGGTGCGGCACTGGTCGTCGATTTTCACGGCGCGCCCGTTCATGTCGAGCTGCAGCGATTCGAGGCCCCAGCCGCCCGCGCGCGGACGGCGGCCGACGGCCACCAGCACGCGGTCGGTGGACAGGACGATCTCTTCACCATTGGCCTGCTGTACCCGCACGCCGGCATTCAGGCCCAGTACCGATGAGCTGAGGCGCAGGTCGATGCCGAGGCGTTTCAGGCTGGCCGCGACCGGCTTGGTCAGTTCCGCGTCGTAGGCCGGCAGGATGCGATCGGCCGCTTCGACGACGGTGACTTCCGCGCCCAGCTTGCGATAGGCCGTGCCCAGCTCCAGGCCGATGTAGCCGGCGCCGACGACGACCAGCTGCTTCGGGATCGTTTGCGGCGACAGCGCCTCGGTCGAGGAAACGACATTCCCGCCGAAGGGCATGAAGGGCAGTTCGACGGCTTCCGAACCGGCGGCCAGCAGCAGGTGTTCGCAGCGAATCCGCTGCACCTCGCCGTCGGTCCGCTTGACTTCGACCGTCTTGCCGTCGAGGATGCGCGCGAAACCGTTGACCACCTGGACGTCGTTCTTTTTCAGGAGCGCGCCGACGCCGCCGGTCAGGCGCTTGACGATGCCGTCCTTCCAGCCGACGGTGCGCGTGACGTCGATGCTCGGGGCGGCGGCCGAAATGCCGAGCGGGGACGGGCCAAGAGGTGAATCAGCGGCGTAATGGCCCGCTTTCTCGAATTCCTCGGCCGCGTGGATCAGGGCTTTCGAGGGGATGCAGCCGATGTTCAGGCAGGTGCCGCCCAGCTGGCCGGCCTCGACCAGGATGGTCGGGATGCCGAGCTGGCCGGCGCGGATGGCGGCGACATAGCCGCCGGGGCCGCCGCCGATCACTAACAAGGTTGTGACGAGTTGATTCATCGGCTCACTCCACGAACAGGGTTGCCGGGCACTCGAGGTAGCCGCGGATGGTCTGGATGAATTCCGCCGCCACCATGCCGTCGATCACGCGGTGGTCGAAAGAGGACGACAGGTTCATCGTCTTGCGTGCGACCATGGCGCCATTCAGGATGACGGGCTTGTCGACGATGCGGTTCACGCCCACGATCGCCACTTCCGGACGGTTGATCACGGGCGTGGTGACGATGCCGCCCAGCGCACCGAGGCTGGTAATCGTGATCGTCGAACCGCTGAGCTCCTCGCGCAGGGCCTTGCCGGTACGGGCGGCATCGGCCAGGCGCGCCACTTCCGCGGCGGCCGACCACGGGTCGCGTGCTTCGGCGTTACGGACCACGGGCACCATCAGGCCGGCGTCGGTTTGCGCCGCGATGCCCAGGTGGACCGGGTTGTAGGTGGTGACGATGTTGGCGTCGTCGTCGAAGCGCGCGTTCACCGACGGGTATTTGCGGATCGCGAGTACCACTGCGCGCATGATCAGCGGCAGCAGCGTCAGTTTCGGGCGCTGGCCGGCATAGCGGGCGTTGAGCTGGACGCGCAGGGCTTCCAGTTCGGTGACGTCGATTTCCTCGACATAGGTGAAGTGCGGGATGCGGCGCTTCGCCTCGGCCATTTTCTCGGCGATCTTGCGGCGCATGCCGATCACGGGCATGGCTTGTTCGCCTTCGAGCACGGCGTAGCGGCGGTCGCCTTCGGCGGCTTTCTGCTGGCCGCGCGAGACGTGCGCATCGAGGTCGGCGTGGCTGATGCGGCCGGCCGGGCCGGAGCCGGTGACGAATTGCAGCTCGATGCCCATGTCCCAGGCGCGCTGGCGCACGGCGGGTGCGGCCAGCGGCTTTTCGCCAGGGGCGCGGCCGTGGTGGGCCGGGGCGGACGACCCGCCCGATTGTGTGTATGCAGGCGCCGGGCGCGATGGCGCGGCCTGCGCGGGCGCCGCCGTTTCGGCGCTGGTCACGGTGGTGACCACGGTTTCCGGCTGCGCCACGGTAATCGGCGGGAACTCCTCGGCGGTGCCGGCGGTGGACTGCGCGGGCGCCTTGGCAGGCACCGGGTTGGCCACCTGCTGGCGCGCCGCGGTGGTGTTTGCCGATGCGTCGCCCGTATGGTTGCCCGCGCCTTCGACCTCGATGCGGATCAGTTCCGCGCCCACGGCCATCGCTTCGCCCAGCTTGCCGCCCAGTGAGGTGACGATGCCGTGCACCGGCGAGGGAATCTCGACGGTCGCCTTGTCGGTCATGACGTCGGCCAGCACCTGGTCTTCCTTGACCGTGTCGCCCGGCTTGACGTGCCAAGCGACGACCTCGACTTCGGCAATGCCCTCACCTAAATCCGGCATCTTGATGACGTGAATACCCATTTATTTCGCCTCCATCGCACGTTTGAACGCGGCGCCGACACGGTCGGGCCCCGGGAAATACGCCCATTCCTGCGCGTGCGGATAGGGCGTGTCCCATCCGGTGACGCGCTCGATCGGCGCTTCCAGGTGATAGAAGCAGTGTTCCTGCACGAGGGCCGCGAGCTCGGCGCCGAAGCCGCTGGTGCGCGTCGCTTCATGCACGACGACGCAGCGGCCGGTCTTCCTCACGGATTCGACGATGGTGTCCAGGTCCAGCGGCCACAGGGTGCGCAGGTCGATTATCTCGGCGTCGATGCCGGTTTCCATGGCCGCCGCTTCCGAGACCCAGACCATGGTGCCGTAGGTGATCACGGTGAGGTCGGCGCCCGGACGGAAGATGGCTGCCTTGTCCAGCGGGACCGTGTAATAACCGTCCGGGACTTCGCCCATCGGGTGCTTGGCCCAGGACACGACCGGACGGTCGTGGTGGCCGTCGAAGGGGCCGTTATACAAACGCTTCGGTTCGAGGAAGATGACCGGGTCGTCGTTTTCGATCGAGGCGATCAGCAAACCTTTCGCATCGTAGGGATTCGAGGGCATCACGGTGCGCAGGCCGCACACATGCGTGAACATCGCCTCCGGGCTCTGGGAATGCGTTTGGCCGCCGTAGATGCCGCCGCCGCAAGGCATGCGGATCGTCAGCGGGGCCGTGAAATCGCCGGCCGAGCGGTAGCGCAGGCGCGCCGCTTCGGAGACGATCTGGTCGGACGCCGGATAGAAATAATCGGCGAACTGGATCTCGATCACCGGACGCAAGCCGTAGGCGCCCATGCCGACCGCGGTGCCGACAATGCGCGCTGCTTGCCGTACTTGACCTGCAAGCCATCGGTGGCGCGGAACACGCCGCCGAAATACCCGACGTCCTGGCCATAGACCACGACGTTGTCGTCGCGCCCGAGCATCACGTCCATGGCCGAACGCAGGGCCTGGATCATGGTCATCTGCGTGGTCGCCACGTCTTTATCGTTCGAGTTCATACCATCATCGCGTACCATCTCACACCCCCAATTGTTGACGTTGGCGGCGCAGGTGTTCGGGCATGTCTTTGTACACATCCTCGAACATCGACGCCGCACTCGGGACGCGGCCGTCGGCCAGCGTGCCGTATTGTTCCGCTTCCTTTTGCGCTGCCAGGACTTCGGCTTCCAGGTCGGCTTGCACGCGCGCGTGCTCGTCGTCGGACCAGGCGCCGATCTTGGTGAGGTGCTGGCGCAGGCGGGCGATCGGGTCGCCGAGCGGGAAGCGCGACCAGTCGTCGGCCGGGCGGTAGCGCGACGGATCGTCGGAGGTGGAGTGGGGCCCGGCGCGGTAGGTCACCCATTCGATCAGGGTCGGGCCGAGGTTGCGGCGGGCGCGTTCGGCGGCCCAGCAGGAGGCCGCGTACACGGCCAGGAAGTCGTTGCCGTCGACGCGCAGCGATGCGATGCCGGAACCGACGCCGCGCGCGGCGAAGGTCACGCTCTCGCCGCCGGCGATCGCCTGGAAGGTCGAGATCGCCCACTGGTTGTTGACGACGTTGATGATGCAGGGCGCGCGGTACACGTGCGCAAACGTCAGGGCGGTGTTGAAGTCGGATTCGGCGGTGGCGCCGTCGCCGATCCAGGCCGAGGCGATCTTGGTGTCGCCCTTGATCGCCGAGGCCATGGCCCAGCCGAGCACTTGCGTGGCGAGGTTGCCGGAGATGGTGAAGAAGCCGTGGCTCTTGACCGAATACATGACCGGCAGCTGGCGCCCCTTCATCGGGTCGCGCTCGTTCGAGAGCAGCTGGCAGATCATGTCGACCATCGGATACTCGCGCGCCATCAGCAGGCTTTGCTGGCGGTAGGTCGGGAAGCACATGTCGCCGTCCTTCAGGGCGAGCGCGTGCGCGGTGCCGATGGCTTCCTCGCCGAGGGAGGTCATGTAGAAGGACATCTTCTTCTGGCGCTGGCCGATGACCATGCGTGCGTCGAAGATACGCGTCTTCATCATCGTGCGCAGGCCGAAGCGCAGCTGTTCCGGCTCGATCTGCGGCGCCCACGGGCCGACGGCATTGCCTTCGTCGTCGAGCACGCGGATCAGTGCGGTGACCAGGTCGGCGGTGTCGCCGAACAGGACGTCGACCTCGGGCCGGCGGACGGCGCCGGCGGGACTCATTTGTAGATACGAAAAATCGGTCTTGCAACCCGGACGGCCGGTTGGCTCCGGGACATGCAGCGACAGAGGATTACCCTGGCTCATAATGCGCGTTTCCTTTGTGAGGTGATGTGCGGCAAGCTGAGATCATAAATCGTGCGGGAGGGCGCACGGGCATTGCAGAGAAGTATTTTCGTGGTGCTTTGCAGCATAAATTCGGGGATATCGGTAGCGCCGTCGAGGTGCAGTTGTCGCGTATCACCGCGTGGGCGGGGGACCCTGTATGGCACAGGGACATAGGTAACAGTTGTCTAGGGACATAGGTAACACCTTTTATGATCGTCGCACAACCGTTAAAGGAGTGTGCGATGCCTTGGAAGGAGTATTCCCTGATGGCTTCCCGACTAGAGTTTGTGATGCTGGCAAGCGCGCCAAGCGCGAATCTGAGCGTACTTTGTCGGGCATATGGAATTAGCCGCAAGACTGGCCACAAGTGGCTTTCCCTGTTCAAAGAACAGGGAAAGGAGGGGTTGCAAGACCGATCCCGCCGGCCACTGGTCTCGCCCAATCGCAGCGACGTCGAGCTTGAAGCGCAGATCGTCGCCCTGCACGACAAGTACCCATACTGGGGCGCGCGTAAGCTGCAGGCATTGCTTCCTGGTGGTTCGCCAAGGCCCCATCCCAATACGATTTCTGCCATCTTGCGCCGGCATGGGCGACAAGTGCTGTCGTCGACAGAATCGGGGCCGCCTGCTACGAAGCGCTTTGAGCACGAGGCTCCAAACATGCTCTGGCAGATGGACTTCAAAGGGCATTTTCCGATGACCGATGCAGATGCCGGAAGATGCTTCCCGCTGACGGTGCTGGACGATCACTCACGCTTTGCTATCTGCCTTGCCGCTTGCGCAGGCGAGACTGGCGAGCAGGTGAAACAGCCCTTGATCGAGGCATTCAGGACGTATGGTCTGCCCGAACGCATTACGTGCGACAACGGTAACCCATGGGGAACGCCTAAGCAAAATGGCCTGACACGATTTGAAGTTTGGCTCATCCGACTTGGCATCCGCGTTGGACATAGCCGGCCGGGACATCCTCAAACGCAAGGCAAGGACGAACGGTTTCACCGTACGCTCAAGCTGGAGCTGCTCACTCATCGCGGATTCAGTTCGCTAGCGGCGTGCCAGGATGCCTTTGACGAGTGGCGTGAACAGTACAACCTGATCCGACCACATTCTGCGCTGAACCAGCAGCCTCCTGTTACCCGTTACGCTGCCAGTGGTCGGCCTTATCCGGAGATACTGCCACCCATCCAATACGACGTTAATGACGAGGTGAGGAAAGTACGTCGCAACGGCCACATCAGCTTCTCCAACCAACAACTTTTTGTCGGCGAAGGACTTGTGGGAGAGCACGTCGCCGTCAGGCCAGCTGACGACGATGGACTCTTCCACATAGTGTTCTGCAACCGAAAAGTGGGCGAGATTGACCTTAGGATAACGCGGTAAAATGGCTTGGCATGTGTAACCTATGTCCCTAGACATGTGTTACCCATGTCCCTGTGCCAAACAGGGTTCCCCGC
>Ga0308169_10001735_pt1 | contig 24531 bp, 24 predicted proteins | sample PhyBR1_2_FD_202139 | JGI IMG/M metagenome (GOLD analysis project Ga0308169, IMG submission 202139) | Phyllosphere microbial communities from UC Gill Tract Community Farm, Albany, California, United States - DLSLSB.R1 | ecosystem: Host-associated > Plants > Phyllosphere > Unclassified | place...
TAGCGGATGCCTGTTCCACCCGTCCTCTAAAAGGCAGCTGCAAGCGGCGGAAGAAACCCGTATAACAACCCCACCAGCCGAGGAGGTTTTGTCTCACTCTTTCAGACTGTTCCCTGATGTAATCTCTGAGCGCTCCGTTGAAGGGAGCCATGTCCTTCGCTCTAACGGCAAAGAGCGCCTCGGACTGGCCTTCAAATGCGGCTCCTCTGCCCGAGCTCGGCGTGCTTGGCCCGGTCCCTGTTGGCCGTGCAATCCTGGCACAATCTTCTTCCTGGACACTTGACGGATGGGGAGAGCGCTGCAGGTACGAAGCTTTAACGGGCAATCGGCCCTTTTCTCTGTGACATATGAGTCCAAGACTGCCTCAGCTTCATTACCCTCCCGAGAGGGACCTCAATTCTCATGCATCATGTAAGCCGTTGTCTCGGGGTCCCATCGCTACCTCCACCTCGTTCTATCTCTTCCTCATCCGATGAACATCGTCGTGTCGGGTAAGCTGTACTCCCAGTTTCTCACTGATTTGACCTCCTTGTCCATATTAGCTGACCACTGGAGATATCATTTGCGATGGAGCTGAGGTGAGGACTTGCTGAGAGTACGGTGGCCAGGTCTGGCGGGGGATGTCCGAGAGCATCCACGGCGTGTCCCCAGGACTGGTAAGCCTCGGTGAGAGATTGCTGTTTCTGGGAAACGGCCGTGTTGAGATCCCTGAGGACTGATTTGAATTCTTCCTCATACAGGTCAGAGAGAGCCTTCTTCATTCCGACGGTCTCATTCATCCATTGTCGACGCAGTCTGTAAAGGCGCCCGACGGGGCCGAACCGTTCGGCAAACTCTTCTTCACTGGCTGACGCGGAGACATACTTATCGTACACCCTCGGCTTCCTGAGCGCATGGCCCCTTTCCAAGTCAGAGTACACCTTGGGGTCTGTCGCTTGCATGTCCAACTCCAGACGCCGTCGGACCAGAGAAAATGCCTCACGGCTTGCTTCCGGGAAATCAGCCTCGACAGTCTTAAGGATCGCGTCATCTGCAGAGTATTCCCGAGACCGTCGGGCCTTGAAGCCGGTCCAGAATTCCTCAAGCACCTCAGGCAGCGCGGTCTCACGGCTATGTGCCAGCGCGTAGCCTTCCGCGGTCCTTATCGCCTCCTTGATGTTCGCTGCGGTTGGCAAACGGTCGATGTACGCCAATTGCGAAGCCGAGCGGAACAAAGACCGCTCTTGGGCTTCAGACGGATCACGGGTTCGCGCAATCATGGCGAGATTGGCGGAGAGAACTTTCCGCATAAGGAGTTTGCCATCAGCATCGATGGCCTTGGAGAGAAGTGAAGACGATTCCGAAAGGATATTGATATTGGCTGTTATGCGCGTGGCGGGTGCGTCGGCAGTGTCAGTGTCGATTGGCGGACACTCGATATCGTCCTCGGGCAAATCTTTCTCGACGGCTTCAAGGCAGGAGGTGAATCCGGCCTTGCCTGACAACTCAGTAACCCGCATCGTCCATCCTGCTCCAACGGTCGTTGGGCAAGCCCGCTCCTTGCTGCTCCCGCTCGTGTCGCCGGGGCCGTCCGGACCGGGTATGGAGGGGCGACTCTCTGGCAAGTCAGGTTGCCTAGGCTGTGCGACCCGTCTCGCATCCCGGTACGACCCGCCAATCTCGACCAAAGCCATCTCGACGGACTCGCCAATCTGGCCGGCGTAATATTCGAGTTCTCTTAACACGCCCTCCCGCACCATCTCCCGCTCGTCAGTCCAATTGAGCAGTGAGCTGAGGATGGCGTCGCGGATCTTGTAACACCCTTCTGTGATGTCCCAAACAGTCTTTCCCACCTGACGGGCTCCAAGGCCCGTGGGTCCCGCTCCAGTATCGGCTGAGGTCCAAGCCGAACGTAATTCCTCGAGATGGGGAAGACCCTCGACCTTCGTTTGAAGAGCGCGCCAACGCGGCAAGTACAACGGGGATATCGTCCCTTCCGCGGGCCGCTCATTGCCCCTTAGCCCGGGAAGGTGCGCTTCCAGAGCAGTAGAAACATCGTCCCAGTACTTACTGAGAGCGGCGTCCAACTGCGTGACGAGTTCTTGTGTGCGGCCGGTCCCTTGCGTATCAGACATCACGACGATCCGGAAAACCGAGCGGCCTTCGAGGGTAGTCCGACTGTTTGTGGGGAGTTGAAAAGAATCCAGAAAATAGCGAGATACACGAAGGTGCTCCTGTCAGCCGACTGTTGTACGAGTTGTGGATCACAAGATCCCAAAGTGGTGGTCAAGGCAGTCTTGCCGCCCTGGGACAGTGCAGGCGGCCTGGCCTTAAGTAACCTGCCCACCAGAGACCCATCCTCTTTCTCGCCCCCCTCGGAGTTTGAACATCCCTTGTTCACGACGAACAAGGGATGTCCGCCTGTTTGCACATTTCTAACACGTCGAGCTGCAGTTCGGTTATGCACGGTCTTGCTCGGCGATCACGCAGGCAACGCACCCACTGCTCAAAGGAGCTATAGTAGCTCCTCCGCCCGTCACCGTGGGCGAATGGCCAGTCGATGGAGTCGGACGATACAGACTGTTGCGGTCCAAGCTAATTTGCATACAGCCAATTTTGTTTTGCGTGATCATAGAAGCACTTCTTCTGCCTCGTATCCGTACAAGATGAGGTCTCTCCGCTCGTTCCAAAACGTCGTGTGTTCTTCCGCCTTGCTTCCTCCTACATGCGTCTTCTCTTTGCCCCTGGAGATGATAGCCTTACGGCGCCACGTACGCCGCACCTTCCGGCCGCCCAAGGGGCACCGACCCGACCTTCTCCCACCCGTACCCGTTCGCCGTCACCGCAGTGGTCATCGGCATCGCAGGCGGCCACTTGAACTCTCCTCCGCTCGGCGACTCGGGTATCCCGTTCACGCCGTCCACATGGCTCGCGCGGTCCACTCGCTCCGCCGAGTCTGGTCGATCCACTCCACCCTGCTGAGCCACCTCAGAGCCCTCCCGTTCGGTATCCCCCACGCCGAGGATGCTCTCCACCCCTTCAGCGCTCCCCCGCCCTTTCTTGCCCTTTCCCTTTCGCCCAGGACGGCCTTCGTCCGGTATGCCGTCCTGCACAGTCCACCATCCTCCCTTCCCGTTGTTGTCGTCCGGCACGCCGTCGACCTTGTTGACGCGCACGAACATTTTTCTGCCATCAGCGGGGCTCACCAACCTCACATTGCCCATTCGGAAGGGCAAAACAACTCACTTGAGCGACAGGTTATGCCTGATCGAATTCTGCCACCCCGCCGTCTTCTTCTCGTCCAGGGTCTTGAAAAACGGAAAGCGTTCCGAGATACTGGCGTAGATCTGGTTGAGCTGCAGTCGCCGATCGGGGGCCTGTTCTATGGCGTGGCGGATGAGCTCATGGTACGGGTACGGGGGTTTGCAGTCCACGCCAGGATGGTCGCCCTGCGTGGGGAGCTCGTTCGGGCGGCGCGAGGTCGATGGCCGTGGCTGTGCCGCGGTGACAGGCGTCAGCGTCGAAGTGGAGCCCGATCTGGCGTGTGTTTCCGAATCATACACGCCCATCGCATGCTGGCCGTCCTGTCCCATACCTGGCGCGTAGTTCGTGCTCGATCCAGACGGGATGTAGGCCTGTCCGAGACCTTGATTCGGAACGGTGGTGAGACCGAGCGCGGCGGACGAGACGGACAGACCGGAAGCCACGCTCGTCTGGCTGGCCGTGGAGCTCGTATGCGCTCGACCAGAGCGGGACTGCGCTGAAAGGCTAGCGGTTTCGAGGTCCGTGAGCGAGACGGCCGCGGCGGTGTCGTTCAGCGGAACAAGCAAGTCTCGAACAGTCTCGAACTCTCGTTTGGTCGAGCCCGAATCCTCCACCTCGTCCATGTCCATCTTCTCCTCAAGGGTCTGGCGGAACCCGAACGGCGCTGGTGATAAGCCGTTGAGCTGGCCTTGCCCTTTGCGGCCGGGCCCACCCGGAGCCTTTCTCTTTGCCCAGTTGCCGCCAGGTGGGTCCATGATATCTCGCATGCCGACCACGCCGCCGACGGTCCGCCGGCGCTTGTGCCCGTTATGCGCCAAGACGCTCGTGATTGGACTTCCTTCAACGGCTTCAGCCGCAGCGAGCAGACCGTGCAGCTTGTCCGGGGTGGACGAGCGCCGTCTGGCTGGCGGCGTCTCGGCTCGTCGTTTGCGTGGGTTCGGCACCGGCCCGCCGTATCCTGCCTGTTCGGCACTGTCGTCCTGATCGAACGGGCTGCATATCGTCGCGAGCGCATATGCAGGCGATGGACCGATGTTCCTGAGCGTCGTATCCGCGTCGCCATCGAAATCGTTCACCTCGTCTGGTAGATCCTTCACACCAGAGGCGGGAGTCTTATCCGCAAGTGTGGCGATTTCGGCAAACTCCTCGAGGACGCTTCGGGCCGGGGTATCGGGGACGGCCCGCCGTGAGCTGCTGATGGGACTGACGAGGGTGCTTTGCGTCGGCGATCTCGAGCCGGAACCTACGCCGTTCTCCATGACGGTCGCCATCCCGCTAGCGGCCCTCGCGCGAGTGACGATACCGGGTCGGACTCTTGCTCGATCCCGTTCACGACGCTCTCGTTCTCGTTCGCGTTGTTCTCGTTCACGCTCGCGCTCTTCCTCTTCCTCGTCGTCTTCGTCGGCGACGTCTTTGCCGTGCCAGACGAGGCCGCGGACCGTGGGCGGCTCCGCAGCGCTAAAGGCGCCCTTGGACACCTCCCATCTGGAGTGGGGGAACGCGGCGATGACGGCTTTGGACAGCTCCGTCAGGTCGGGTACTCGTGGGAAGCGCTCGAGCAGAAGCGCGCGGATGCCGATGAGCGACATCTGCGGAGTCATCGAGTTGTGCTGCGCCGGGTGGATGTGGTGGAAATTTGTTCGGAGCCTGGGTATCAGTGCTAGTTCAGGCGAAAGCGGGTCTGTGCCGCCGTGATGTAGATCTTGGAGCCAGGGCACAGGCGAGAGCGAGTACACGAAGTGAATCGGAAGATCGGAGGTTGTGACTTACCAAGAGATCAGATCAACGCTCGCGCCGTTCCGTAGTACCATCTTGGCCTCGAAAGCGGGCGCGAGAGGACTACTCCCCTGCACGTCCTTCCCTCCCGGAACATTCAACTTCGGCACGACAAGCTCATCCTCCTTGGCCCTTGTAGTTACCTCCTCATCTTTGCTCTCTCGGCCGTCCTGTCCGGCCCCTCGCTCGCCAGAGTACTGAGTGGATGACCCATCGTCGAACAACCTTCGCTCGACTTTACGTATCTTCGTCCGCTCGCTCGCGATGCCCCGCTCGCTTCGCCCATACTCGCCGGGACGGTATGGCGAGAAGGGAGTATGTGAGGACGGATACCGCGCATGCGTGCGGGGGTGCGAGTCGGCGAAAGCGGGTGGGAGTTTCGTGGTGGATGACAGATGAGACAGCGAGGGGGAAATGGACAGCGGGGTGGGGAGGGTCGTTATGCTCGCTGTGGATGCCGAGGTGGCGCTCCCGCCGCTTGTGCTGGCCACGTTCGCGGACGAAGCATTTTGGGCGAATGTTGAGGCGGAGGAGTCGTTCGAGGTGGTGGGTGGAAGGGTGTGTGTGGGGGGTGGTTTACGGGGAGATGAGCGGGTGGTGGGGGAGGACTGCGATGAGCTCTGTGCAAGACATGCATGGGCAAAACCATGGATCGTCATGTGCTGCGGTGGCCGGACGACGGTGTGGGGAGGCAGGAGGGACTTGCGGATGGGTAAGCTGGTGGACCACTCACGATCCGCCTGGGAGCCATGTTTATCCCTGGGCCCGCTGCGGCGGCTGCTCCAGTCGCTCCAGCTCCAACAGCGCCGACGCCGCTGTATCCGTCTGCAGCGAGTTTGTGCGCTCTCGGGCTCACGGCAGGTCGGGGCGGGGTGGAGGGAGGGGTGATTATGTCGTCGTGGGGATGTGTGGTATCGTGCACGGCGGGTTGGACGTGTATCTGTCCAATCAGCCAATAGTCCACCGCCGGCCAAAACAAATCCTCCTGAGCGAGCGGCACCCACCTGCTGCCCTGCCATCGGCTTTTCGCACCGGCCTGTCTACAATATGGGAGTAGCAAGGTCGAGGTGTTGGATCTACAAAGCGGGTCGAGCGTACGGGGAGGGGTCCGCTGAGTGCGGTATGCTGGCGGAACAAAGAAAGGATCGACCCCTGGGCGGTTTTAGGTATACTAGCCTTTGTCAACAAGGACGAATACGGAAGCGAACACGCAGTGTCGAGTGTGGTAGCAGCAAGACCTCGCAGAGGCTTGGTGTCGTCGAGTCTCTCCACAAGGGTATGAGATGAGAGAGGTGAGCCAGAGGTGGGCAAGGGGGTGAACGAGGGCGGAAGGAGTGGAAGGGAGGTTGAGATGACAGCGGGTGTTGTCTGGACTGGCTCAAACAAATTCAGGGAGAGAGCAACACACAAGTGGCATCAACAAATACGTGTATACACGTATCCCCCTAGTCGGGGGGTGTTAACATCCCTTCACCATGCATACCAGCCCGGTCCAGATCGCAATCGAGCTCGCACAAGTGGCACAAGTCACGATGCGATGCATATGCGGGAGACAATACATGATATGTGGTTCGCTTCGAACAGCTCTAACGTTACTACGCATCGACCTAGGTGTGGTAGTTGACACGGCTTGTAGGGTAGACGTCGGCTTGGACAGCCGGGACCGAAATTGTAATGTCCCTGTGCGCTGCTTACGCAGAATGCAGACAATACTGGTGCGTGTGTCGATGGCGAGCGCGGCCGCCTGTGACTGGCGAAAGATGCGATATCCGACGGATACACCAAAGGTACCGGATGGCAATGATCCAGCGACCCCATGTTCCTCTTGTTCTTGAGCAAGGACCGGGCCTTGTTTCGTGACCGGCGGATTGGTGAAGCCAAGCGAAGTCTACTCGGGCCGCTCGTAGTCCTTGGAGAAATCGATACCCTACAAGTCAGCGGTGTTCGTCGCCGACCGCCGTAGTGAGCTCCACTTACCAAGCCCTTCATGTGCGTGTTCGTAATCTTGAGGGCCCGTTTGGTCTGCTTCTTCTTCTTCGCCATCGGCTGCTGAACCACCTTCTTTTCCTGCGCAGGTGCCTTGCTCCCGTCAAGGTGTTCTGATCCTCAGCTCTCTTCCGCTTACTGGCAAATCGCCCGACTGACCCTTGCGCAACAGAGCTTCGATGCTCTCGTTCTCCTCGATCTGTACATTGCCCCACATGTTGATGAACGCTGCACATAAGCACCTGCCCGAGTCAAACACGTCGTCACACTCACTTTGGTCCACGCGGTCTGCCGCTCTGCCCCGCTCCCGGACCGTATCCCACCAGACACACCGGTACCGCCCATATCCACTCGATCCCGGGTCGTTCAGCCCAATGGTGTACAGACCCGTACTTTGGTCCATGACCTTTGCGCCCAACTTCGGGAGAGCGACATCCTTGAAACTCCCCGTAAGGGCTTTCATGATCAGTACCTCGCCCTTCTGCTCCATCTCCGCCAGCATCTCGCCGTATTTTGGGGGTAGGGCGTCTTTGACTGTCTTGTCGTGCAGCGAGATGGGCACCTTGTCGGTAGAGTGGGTGCGGATGTGCTGGCGGAGTTGAGCAGCGTTGGCGAACGTCAGGTCGGGCTGCGCGTCAGCGGACCGCACGGAGATGATAAATGCGACTGGAGCGCATGAGACGCGCAGGTATGACGGCAGAAGAGCGTGAGAGATAGATCTCAGCACTTACGATGTACGTGAACACCCTGTTCTTTGGATTGAAGTCGACCTTTTCCATCTTCCGCAAGACGTCGAGAATCGCATCGGGTCTGTGGGCCGGATGATCCTGCTGCACCTGGAACCAGGCATCGTCCCAGCCAATCGTTCCCCGCGCCTGGCATGTCAGCACAGACTATGCGGCTAGAGCTGCCGAACCTACCTTGAGGATCTCCAGCATGGCTACCGCAGCCGTCTGCGCGAACTGAAAGTGCCCATGACTGGAGGACAAGGGGTGAGCCGCCGGGCCAGCTGGTGCGTCAGCTATACATCGCTTGGCTATGCCTGGCGGTCGAACAAACCTCTCTGCCTCTTGACGTCTCCGCCCTCAGTCTTGACCTGCAGTCCGGGCTCTTGCTTGACACCCGGCTCGTTCTTCACTCCCGTGCCACCAAAAGTCGGGTTGTCTTTCCGCTTGCCGAGGTTGGGCGTCGACATTTTGAGGATCGGACGACCCTGGGACCTGACCCGGGGTAGTAGCCAACAACTGGGACAGGGCGCAGCGACTGATGCTGGAGACGATCAGAGATGTGTAGCGCAGAGCTAACGAGGACGGCTGCAAGAACGTCTGAATAGGCAGGTCATGTCAGCTAGAGGTCTGCCGGTGAGGAAATTGCCGAAAGGGGAAATTCTCTGATTCGTCATTGCATCGCCCGTTTTGATCCTTGCTCCATTCCTCTCAACCTCGCTCCCTTCTCTTCCCGCCCATCTCATCACAGTCATCCCCTTCATCTTCAACCCACCTCGCCTCTTTCTCATCCCCTGCAAATCGCCAGTTACCCTCCCGACGCGCAGCACCACCCGCCGGGGACCAAGTCGATACTACATCCGATACACGCGCTTGATTTCGATCTTCCTCCGCTCGCCTCTCGCCTCGTTCACGTTCTACCCGACGCGCCGATCCGCAAAGTCACGTCGTCAAACACCTGCCCCCTCGACGCCATGCTCTTCTCTTAGCATCGCGCTCTATACACCGACATCAAACTACATACACTGCAGATACGTTCTATTATAATTTGACGACCGACCCGCCCTTTATCCCTGTTCACCATGATCATCCCGCCCGACCCCGAAAAGGACCCGAACGTCTTCTCCCCTTCTTCGTCCACCCCATCCCTCCTCCCTCCGCCTTCCGAGCCATCCACCAACTTCGACCCGACCGACACAGACGGCAACTCGATACGTGCTCCCGCGGCAGCGCACACACGGCACACAAACCCCGCCTTTGGCTATCCATTCGTCAATGATGATCTTGGCATCGGCTACGCGGCACCGAGTGGGGAACAGCTACCGCCATATCGCCGTGCTAGTTCAATCCTCACGCTTCAAGGCGACGAGAACAGAGCGGAAGCCTCGCCAAGACCAAGTGGGGAGGTCTTCGGTGATGGCGCGCGAGAGAACGGTGCAACCACCCCGACGCGAAATACCACCACACGGCGGTCCCAACGGGCTCGAACGGCGCCGGCTAACCCTACCGTGGTCATCCCTGCTTCCGCACCGCCAATCGCAGCACTCCCCGGACCGGATCTTACGCCCACAGCCTCGTCCTCGCGTTTGCCGTATACTCTATCGGATGCCTCGGCATCGAAGTTGTGGGAGGGCCATTCGCCTAGCAGCTCCCGCTCGCTCTTCCCGCCTCTTACGCCTGGATGGCGTAAATGGTGGAAAAGGCATTCGAAATGGGTATATATCGCCCTGGGGCTGTTGCTCGCGGGTATTGGATTGATGATCGGTTTGCTGGTGGGAATGCGGGCAGGACAGGATGATGCAGCCGATCAAAGCGCTTCGGGTATACCGTGGAAGGATACAAACGGGGACAAGAGACAGGGATGGGTGACGAGTGGGGAGTCGCTAAACATAACGTACAACCCGGCGCGGGTGAGTGCACCGGCGAAGGCGGTCATGTGTTGGGCTTCAGTAGGCTGACGCCCAGGACGGACCGCACGCCGAGGATGGAAACATCACGAATTGCCCGCTATTCTTACCCTTCAATCTCTCTTCGCCGTCCACCCTTCTCTCGCATCCGTTCCCGGCGACGACAAACCTGGTCGCCGAGTTCGAATATCCGCTGTGGAAGAACGGGTCTGCCCTGCAGGTTTTACCTGACTTCACTTTCATTGCCAGAGGTCTAGGCTCAAGTGGGACGATCGAGATTGTGGGATCTGATGCGCCTAAAGAGGTCATCAACAGCGGGAAAGAAGGTGTCATGCGCGTCGAGGTGGTGCTGCGGTATAGCGGTGTACAGGAAGTAGAGGATTTGGTCCGTGTATGCGAACTAGCGAGGGGAGATGAGGGTATCGGACTGGGTGTCTTTGTGAGTTGACCTGCGAGAATACGTGACGGCCAGCGCTGACTTCAGACGCCGCAGGAAACCGATGGCAAGGTATCTAACGCGTACATGCTCAATCCGACTTCGCTGCCCAGCTTCCACATCATCGTATACCTCCCTCCTTCATCTACCTTGTCGCCTACCCAATCGACGGTGTCGATACCCAATCTCGATTTCGTGCTCGACCGGATGGCCGTGCGGTTCGGTAATCTGCAGAACGTCGTCGAGTTTGGCTCCCTGAATGTGACTTCGGGACGGGGCGGTGTTGACGCGGTATACGTATCGGCGGACCGGGTCGATGTGCGGACGGGCGAAAACTCTGTGCGCGGCCGGTGGAACATCACCGAGAGTATCATTGTGAACAATACCGAGGGATCGATCGTCGCCGAGATCATCCTGCACGACTCGGCCGGCACGGGTTCGAACGACAACGCCACGCTCGATTCGCCCTTCAGCAAAAGGCGGCGTACTCTCCCAGGTGATGAAGGCACGCACCAGGCCCGCCGATACTACTTCACCAACCCGACTACATCGGTAACGGCTGCGAAGGCGATTCCCTCAGAGAACAACGGCGACGAGAGTGCGATAAACCAGTACGACGAGGCCGTATCGCAAAACGACAGCCCCGAAGAATCCATCTACTCGGAGAACGGCGTGACGCAGCGCCGTACAGTCTCCACGTGGTTCATGACCGCCGAGGGCATCCTGGCCGTCGCGTACTTGCACCAGCCCACCACCGTCTCCCTCTCCGGCCTGTTCATAAACGGCGCGGGAGACACGTCCATCTCCCTCCACCCGAACTACATCGGCCCCTTTGTACTCAAGAACACATGGGGCCAGGTCCGCGTCCCGCCCCCGATGCCCGTCACGAACCTGGACCCCACGCACAAAGGCCGTATCCGCGCGCTCGCCTTTGGCGACATCGATATCCCCGATGCGGGCATATACGTCGACAACGGTCTGAACGAGACGGTCTTGCAGGACAGCGCGGTTGCGTTCAGCGGCGCGGTATACTGGCGAGGAGCCAACGACGCATCGGCACCCACGCGGCAAAATGGGGTGCTCACTGGCGGAACGGGCAATAACACCCTTACACCAAAGGAGGTGCAGCGGCTCGAGGAAGCGGATGGAGAAGTGCTGGTCATGAATTCGTGGGGCGATGTGGCTGTGACTTTCGATGGGCGGTAGCGGATCGTGAGGGGCGCGCAGCTGGGCCTGCGTCCGACGGGCGGCGTAGCGGGTTGAGGGGTGTTCGGGGAACTATTGCGCAGGGGCACTGGTGCAGGGGCACTTTCTAGTGTAGCATTCGATTCTGGTTCTCGCTTCCTAATTTTCCCTCGCTGGGTGTATACTTGTGCGCGTTTAGAGAGCGTCACATATCCGCGAAATGCATTGTATACACGTTCGTCCAGGTTCTGTCCCCAGTTGGTGATCATCGGTATGGACTGCGCAGTGCCGGACCTCCGCGCATCGAGATCTCCCAGAGTCAGATGCTCGCCCGCCGCTGCCTGTCATGGGCGCCGGGCGCGTCCACGTCCTCGTCCGGCTGCTCCTGCAACACGTCGACATGACTTTCTTCGTCCTCTTCCTCCGCCCCGTCGTCGACGTCACTGTCCCTCAAGAAGGCGTGCTCCCCCGCGGCGTCCGCCGGGGCCAAGACCTCGCCGTGGTCCACTTGATCGTGGGCGTCGTCGGTAGTTCCCTGCCATTCATAGCGGCTCTCGACTCCCCACTGCCTGTCCTCTTCCTCCAGCGAGAACGAGCCCGTCCCGGACGCCCGCTCCATGGGATCGTGCACGTACGTCTCGGCGTGCAGTGAGCCTGGACTGTCCAACAGCTGGGGGTGCGAGCCTGACGATACGGTGCGCTCCGTTCCGAGACCGGCCACCCCCGAGTCCATCGTCCCAGGGTGCATCGCCCGTCGGGGCCGCAGCGCCGCGCGCACGCTGCCGTAGTCTGAAGCGGTCCCGCCAGATCCCGATGGCGACGTCGACTCCCACTCGGCAGTTGGCGTGTACGGCGGTGCCGAAGCCGTGTCGAGGGCGGGATAGTACGAGTCTTGCGCGCCGTCGAGGGGGCTGAACGTGCTCATCTCGGGCTGATATGTCGGCCACGCCTGAGGTGGCAGGACAGAGTACGCCCCTACCGGCGCATGCGGCGGGTGGACGGGATACGACCCCATGTTGGATGGGTGCTGCAGCTGAGCCGTCAACGCCGCGAGCTGTCTCCTCGTTTGCGCCAGCTCAGCCGAGATCCAGTTGATGGTGTTGAACTGGGCGGCGGTGAATAGACCGAGCGCCGTCCAGCTGGACGACATGTCCCAGCGCCGCCCCGCTGACTGAGCCGCTCTGAGCTGCCGCATCCTTTGCCGGTGGTAGATCAGCTGAGTCTTGATTATCGCGTCATGGGCGGCGCGTCCGGACACGGGTGCCCTGGCTTCCTGCGGCCGAGAGCTGGACACCGAACCCCGAGACGCGGGGACATGGATTGAACGAAGTTGCGCAGAGGAGGCCGAGCTCGGGACATTGCGTCTAGCGCCGGCGCGCATGGCCCGTGGTTCTGTGGGTATCGAGCGCGCGTCTGGTGTATGTGGCGCGGCGCGTGGCTCGAGGTCAGGCTGGCTTCGGACAGGCGACATCCCGAGGCCCTGCAGCTTAGGCAGACTGACGCGGACCGTCGGGGCCTCTTCGGCCCGGGTACTGACTGCGACTTCCGAGTCGCCCACACTGGCAGGTGCGGGCACAGCATCACGGCGCGCTCCGAGATCGGGGACAAAGTCGAGGGGAATAAAGTGTGGTCTGGTCTGCGCGTCTTCCGGAGCAGGGATTGTTTCATGCACGCTCAGCTTTTCGCCCACCACGCGGTCCCAGTCGGTCACGTCTGTTGCGGATTCCGATGTCTCGTGTCCTGCAGACGTGCCTTGAGCGTCCCGGTCTGGACACACGCTTGGCGACTTCTCGATCGCCGCGGTCGGACGTGGACTGCCATGTCCGCCGGCCTCAAAGCCTGCGGGCTCGGATGGCAAGCCTTTGTCGTTCTCGCTCATTGAGGATTGTGCTATGCTCACGGTACGAGCCCTGACCTCGGCCCCATGCGGTCGAAGCACCACCCGGGGAAGTGGCGGGGGCTTTTGCCGCAAAGGAGTGACCAAGCCCATGACGACCTCAGCCCAAGAGCCGCCCAAACGCGCCTCCGTGGCGGAGGCTCCCGAATCGGAGTTGCCCCGGTGCCCGCTCGAGGACGAGGGCCCTCGGAATAGTCTTGTAGCTTCAGCATAAGACGGTTCCTTTCCGATGGTGTTCGGCTTTGGGCGAATCTGTGTGGGAGGTGACCGAGAGACGTGCTGTCCGGGTTCCGCACCCTGAGAGGTGCTTTCCATGGCTTGCCACCTCTGCAGAGGGGTCTTGACTTTTTTTGCAGAACCTCCATCTGCCGTAAATCCTTGGGCTAATGTCCTGTTCGTGCTCCCCTTGGCATGACGCGTCACCTCACGGGGCGTCCACGCTCTGATCTTCGGTAGACTGGCCATCGCCTCTCGCCTTTGCGCGGTTTCCGCTCGGGTTTGAGCGTGTGCTGCCTGCTTGACCTGCTCCGCTTCTTCCTCTTCTCGTGCTTTCCGCTCTGAATTGAGCCGTCTCTCTTCCTCTGCTGCGTCGAGCTCTCTGGTACGAGACATGAGCGCCTCTTCCACGCCCTCGACCGTGGCCGGTAGGGTCGTGATGCCACGCCTCCTTAGCTCCGCCATGTAACTCGCCTTGTCCGCTTCCAGCCGCTCCTGCTGCTGACTGAGGGTCTGACCCAGAACAAATGTCTGCTCCTGCTTGTCTCCCAGATGCCATGGCTCAGGCACGGACATCTCGCCGCGCTCAGGAGCTGCCCATTCGCTCTGGTCGAGCGCCGAAAAGAGGTAGTCGCGATACTGACGCGGATCGGTCGATCGCTCGGCGAGCTTGAGCCACGTATCGAGGCGGGTCTTGTCGCCGGCAGAGACCCTCCCAGACGCCGCCAAACCCTCGACATAGCTCCGCAACTGCTTATCCGCTTCGTCCCACTCCTTCTCCATCCTCGCCCACGTGTCGTATATCTTGCGGGGCGCATGCCGCACCTGCACGTCCCCGGCGCGCGCCGCTTCTCTCGCTTCGTGGTCGAGCACCTCGCGTACCGCATCATCCAGAGATAGCTGCCCTCGAACGACGCTGGTCAGTGTGAGGTCGAACTTTGTGTCAGCCTCGCGAGCGGCATCCCGGCAGGTCTCGGCAAGTTCGACGAGGCTGTCCGCGTATATCCGCGCGGCGGACTTGTCGGTCCAGTGCGGCTTGAACTGGTCGGGCGATAAACCTTGAGGAAGGTCCCCGCCCGTTTCTACCTCGTCTTTTGTATCTTCACGCCTGGTATCAGGATCGAGATGTGGCCCGAGCGGAGGGAAGTCAGCGGAGCCGCCCGGTATCGTGTGTTCCACGAGCCTGCTGACGACGGCTCCACGGTTGTCGGACCGGGCAATCACCAAATGATGCTCCTTTCTCGGGGACCAATACTCGTAAAGACGCTGTAGATGGTTACCTCGCCTGTCCTCCTCCTCTTGTTCCGCCTCGATCCTGTCGGTGTAGCTCCCGAGGATCTCCTCGAGATCAGGCACGACCTGTCCGTCTTCGCGGTACCGCTTCAACGCAGCGGAGGCAGCCGCTATGCGATCCTCGCTGCTGAGCTTGTCTGACCACGCTCTCGCCAGAGCCTCCCTCCGCGCGATGGGTCCCGGTATCCGCTGAACCGAGATCAACTCCCCGTGCTCATCTCGCACCGGCACCCCTCGCTCGCCCGACAGCAATGCCATCCGTCCATCGTTGTTCAGATCCAGTTCGGTGTGGGTGAGTATACCCCGTATGCCCCACTGGGCTATTGCCTTGTCCGCGACGGCGAGCTCGCGGCCCAGCACCGCCGTCTCCACGTCACTCACGGGCTCCTCGCCACCCGCTTGTAGAGCGTCGCCGAGCCGCCACACCCGCTCCATCAGGACGGCTTGCCCCGCATCGTGCACCCCCAGCCTCGCAGTTCCCTCACCCCCGTACGAGGGGTCGTCTGGTGTACCGTCTAGCAGCTCCTGGAGCCGATCAGCGTACTCCATCTGCACGTGGTACTCGTTCCACTTGTTGATGTACTGCCCGAAAAGCGGCGTGCCGTGATCCGTCGGCCACACGTCGGCCAGTCGTCCTTTGAGCTCGGCACAGCCCACCCCCGCGTTCGCCGCCGCCCGTCTCGTCGACCGTGCCTCTCCCCACAGCACCTCGCTCATGCGCTCGAAGGCTTCGCTGGAGCGCATCTCGGTAAGGTCGACCTCGTCTGACACGCCACCGCGGCCAAACACTGGTAGAGCCTTGGCCTCGTGACTGCCGTCATCCAGCGTCGTGTCAGACGTGGACCCAGCCTTGATTTTCGATTTCTTGAGCTTCTTCGCCGATTTGCCCTTGCTTGCTGCCGGCGCGGGCGGTGTCGTCCGGGCAATGAGATAGTCATCTCCCTTGGTGGCGAACCCGATCGAATACCGGTCCAGATCGCGCTGCGCCGCGACCCGGTGCTTCGCCAACTGGAGGCTGCTCTTGAGCTCGATGGTCTTGTCCCTCCGCATCTCAAGCGGGACCTTGACGTAGTGTCGGGACCGAGGCATGGTGGATGATCTTGAGACCGGGTCGTGAGCGGTGACGTACGTTGCGACGTGAAGCGGGCCCTCATGCAGCGGTACTGTAGGGGGGATGAGAGTCGAATAAACAGTGGCCAAGTCAGTCCTCTCGCCACTGGGGCTGCTGCCGCAGGTGGTGCTGAGGACTGCTGCGATCTCAAAGCGGTGACGCCAAAGGATGACCCGCCCCATGAGGACAGCCGGAAGGCCATCCTTTATGTTTTCCAATGCCGTAGTCTCTCTGCGTCATGGGCCAGACGCCATCAGGCCCCAAGCGTCAGGAGAATGCAAGGCTGCTTGTGGCTGCCGCCAGGGTCGCTTCGCGTCCGGTACCACACGTGCTTACCGTTGTCATGGATCACGGTCGACCTCGAATGGGCGAATTGGATCGCTTGGAAAGGCCTTTCACATGCGACGCACATGCTACAGAAGAGCTTCTACGCCTCCGAGCTCTACCCCCACCGATGCGAGCGACTCTCAGCAATCGCCTTGTTGCTCGATCCGCTCGCTTGGACCAGGCTGCTGGCTGTCATCGAGACGCGACAAGGTCATCTGCCCGACTGCTCAATCATCTTCTCTTCTTTCTCCCCTTCTCAGCTTTCACCGCGACTCCCAAATCGCCGCCCGCGCCACCGTCCCCTCCCGCCTCCTGGATCTTCATCCCCGCATCCAAGGTGAACATCAAATCCCGCACAGTCTCCTCCAAGCCCTTCACCTCCTCCTCCTTGTCCCTCCGAGCCTTCTCGGCACTTTCCACCTGTTCCTTCAACTTGCCCACACGGACGCTGAGGCCCTCGGACATGGCGCGCTCAGCGCTCAGGCTGGCCTGCAACGACCGTGTGAGCTCGCTGGCCTTCTCGGCCTTGCGTTCCGCCTTGAGTCGCGCGGTCTCGGCCTCGGCTTTGGCGCGCTCGGCGGCCTCGACGCGGGTCTGGATCGCTTGGAGCTCGTCTAGACGGGACGATTGTGCGAGGGACTGGGATTCATAGTGCTGGCGTATCGCTTCGAGCTGTGATGAGAGGAGGTACGAGTACTCGAGAGTGATAGCTTCGATGGTGGACATCTTCTCCACGTCGTCGGTGGACGGCCCGGCGTCGATCGAGTCGGAATGAGAGTGCGTGTGCGTGGGCATGTGACCGTTTGCACCATGGCCATCAAAGGCCGAAGTTGGGACCGACGCTGACTCGGATGCTGCAGCCAAGGGCGAGGGAGAAGCCGAGGCATATGATGCTCGTTGTGGCGTTGTATTGTTCGACAAGGGCAGCGGTCTCGAGATCGACGACGTCACGAGCGACGACGCAGAGGGCAGCTCAACGAGCTTCCCGTCCGTCCGTGTCTGTATCAGACGATGCACGTAGCTACCGTCAGCATCCCACGTCGGGTCCACAGTTACGCGTCACACCCACTTGTCGCCCTTGTAATCCCACACCCGTTGCGTCTCCAGCTCCATCGCCAACACATGTCCGCTCTCCTCCCAGTGCCGCCGCGCGTGCGCCTTGCCGGGCTCGTACCGCCCACAGCCCACCACTCCACAGACGACACATATCCAGTTGTTCGAGCTGGCGCCGCACGTCGCGCACGCGCTCAGGCGTGTCGCCTCGCCGCGGTCGCGGCTACTTAGTTGTGTACTCGACGAAGCGGGATGATTAGACGACAGGAGCAGGTGCGATACCCTGCACACGGGACACCGCGAGTCGCCCCACTTGCGCAGACAGTCGCAGTCGAATGTGTGTGCGCACGGGAGTGTAACGAGGCCAGTGACTGTCGAGTCGAGGCGCTCGAGGCAGACAGGGCAGGACGGCAGCTCGTAGATGCTCTCCTGCGGGACACCCTTGAGAAGCTTCGGTAAGGCTTTCAGGCGCGAGGAGTAGGTTGAAGGGGGAAAAGCAGGGATGGCGATGGTAGGCGTCGAAGGGGATGAGTCGTGATGCAGCACGAGGTGGTGGATCCGGATGGGATGGCATGTCTCGCGGGAGTCGAGGGTGGAGAATGGCCGGCCGGTGAAGATGACGAGGAAGTCGGCTGCTTGCAGCGGGTCCCGGAACTTGAGGAGCACGATGGAGCGGTTCGGCGTCGTTGCTTCGCTAACAATCAGCTTCAACTCGACATGTAAGGGCCGCGACGCACCGAATCATCCGGACCCCCTCGAGGCATCCGCCCCATCCCCCCATCCACTCCAGGAAATCGCCGGGCCGCATCCACGCCGGAACAGCCAGCACAGCGATCAAGCTCCCATCCTCCCCTTCTGCGCGATCACCGTCCCACCCCCCGCCCTCATCACCATCGCCTTCTCCGGTCTTCCCGTTCCGTGCGGCCTGACTCGCCAGCCTCGACTGCGCCGCCGACGAGCTCTCGCCGACTGGGTGGGCGTCCAACGACGCGATGAGCGTCGGCGGCGGCGCATGCTTGAAGAGATGTACGATACCGCGGCCGATCTCGGAGATCCCGGACGAGGTGTGCGGTGCGGGTGTGCCCCCCGGCAAGTGAGCAAGGAGAGGCTGGAGCGAGAGGTCTGAGGGGGAAGAGCCGTTCGGACCAGAGGATGAGCTAAGCCGAGCCGTATGGTCATGCTCGTGCCCTTGGCCAGTGGCTGATCCCGGAACATGACGTCCTGGCCTCGGCTTGGCGCGACTCGACCCGCGCATGGTCGGCGGGACGGGAGGTGAAGGCGGACGGTCGATGCTCTTCTCCTGGGTGAAATCAACCCAGTCGACGGTGATCTCTCCGAGGCGGGACGTTGAGCTATTCACAGTGGAGTCGAGGTCTTCAGAGGGGTGTACAGATATGACGAGCGAGTACAGAGGCCGTGTATGACTTGACATGCTCGCTCGTCTTACATTGTCGACGTTGAGGTGGGAGGACAAAGGTTCGAGAGGGTGATGGTTGCCGGCCTCATGTCGCGGTTGGATCAGTCACGGTGATGGCCGACCAAACCAGCCGGTCGGGCGACAAGGAACATCTCCATGCCGTGTTCTATGCATGGTCTCGGTCCTTGCCCTATCTCTGTCTGTCGCTATTCAAGTTGGAAACGATCATGCCCATGGCCGCACAGTATCTCGTAACAAATGCCGACTTCAAGCAACCTGCTTCTTTGCCGTCTGGCGCGCTATGCTTCCCGGAGCCGCCTCGAAATCCCATGGTCTGGCGACGATCGCAGCGGGGATGAACCTGGCGTCAGCGCGGCTCGTTCCAGCCACGAATGGTATCGAGGGGGAGCGGTCGTGGTGAGACTTGAACGAAGGTCAGCTCAACACCCTCACCAGGTCGCACCGCAGACAACGCCTTTGCCGTTATCTTGTGCCTTGAGGACCGTCCACCTGGCATCAGCGCCCACTTGCCATAGCCCCGACGGACGGCAGGGTCGCGACGAACGCCCCGCCGAACATCACGCCGACTCACTCTGTCTCGATGAAGCGCGTCAGCACGCCCACGAACGGCGCGAGCTCTCTCGTTCCGCCGGGGACCGCGTAGACGATGATCCCGAGGAGATTCAGTAGGCTCGTCGAGATCTGCTTCACCTGCGACAGGTACTCGAGCGTGGGCGGGGGCTGGTCGTCAGCTCGTGCTTGGCCCGCTTCATGAGATCCCAGCCTCTCGCCCGCATGTACTCACCATGGCCAGCTCGAAGCCCCACCAATCTGCCAGTCAGCGCCCTCGTCACACGACCCGTCTCGCCCCGGACTCACACGTGAACACGCTCATCCGGTCTGTGGGCGGGTACAGCCCCCGGTGGCTCGGGCCCTGATACTTGTAAACCTTAGTCTCGGCATTCAACAGCGCGTCAAACCCTCTACGCAGCGTCTCGGGCGTGGGCAGCGCGCCCGCCAGCGGCCGATGCAGGCTCATCGCCGATGCGGGCTGCATCAGCCCGAGCGGCAACACCGACGAAGGGGCATCATGGTCGTGCGTGAACTGCGACAGCTTCGGCACGGCCTCAAGCAGCGAAAGAATGATCGGGAGACGCGCAGGCGGGGTGGGCGGGTGTTTGATCGTGGCGTATCGGTCTTGCGCGAGTCTGTCGGACTGGGCTTGTCGGTCGCGCTCGGTTTTGGCGGCTGTGGCGAGGAGGTCGTCCGCGGTGGGTTCGTCAACGTCGAGACATACCGCCCAGCGGGGTTCTGTTCCGGTGGTACAGCCGGATCCGTTCACCGTGGGGCCGGTGTTGGACGTGTCCAAGCCCAGAGCGTCGAGACGTAGCCGGGAACGAGGCCCGCCGGAAAGCGTCCGCGCCGATGCGATCACCATCCCCGCCGTTTCGGGCTTGAGCAGCTGCGTCTGCAGTCGCTCGACGTCTCTGCCCCGCAGACGAGGTACCATTGCGGCCTTCTTGCTCCCCTGACCGAGTTTCATCCCGACGCCCTTCCCTCTGGTCCCTTCGTCCTTCCACCTGCCCTTCCTATCCCGCCGCGATCCGTCCTGGCCCCCGATGAGAGTAAAGTCAGGCGGGACAACTAGGTCACCCTCGAAGTTGATGTCGAGGAGAACATGACGCAAAGCCAGGGCGGCCTTGTTGGCCCGCCGGAGACGTGAGCCGGACGAGCCCGCCGTCCACGTATCGGAACGCCTCGGATTGGCGTCTACGACTCGTGGTTTGGCAGGCGGGAACTTTTGAGCCGGGTGAGGTGGCCGCTTGAGCAGCCGACGGGGTTTGGAGGCCTTCGCGGCTGGATGATGGGAGATGAGGATGGGAAGAGCATCTCGGTCCTGCTTGAGCGTTTGGAGACGCACCGTCCCGGACAAAGAGGTCGTCGTATCTCCAGGCGACTTCGGGGTGCCTTTGTCGGTGATGGTCGGGGAGGGCGCTGTGTTCGATGTCGCCTGGGAGGTGACCGCTGCCGATTGGGTCGGTTTCGAGAAGAACGATCTTCTTGCCAGTTTGCCCGTCCTGACTGCGTCCTGGCTGTCGGTCGGCTGCGTGGGCGTCGAGGGCAACGGCTGGAAGGTCGAGCGGAAAGGCTGTTTCAGCGACTTGAGGGTCATGGCTGCTTTGATGCCCCTCTCGCAGGGCAACGCAGGGGGCAAGGGCGGGTAGTGAAGGTTCCGAGTGAATAACAATGCATGTCTAGTTTCTATACCGATGTACGTATGTGAACTCTGCCAGTCAACAAACAACCTCGCAGTTTGGCGATTTCGACCCGGACTGACGATCTGCAGAGGCTGGACGTCCCTGCAAACCTGTCTCGGCGCATGACGCGCCGCTCCCCTCCCTCGCATGCCCTCACTCCTCGCAGCCCCGTCTGATGGCCTAGAACTCCTTGTACATGAACACCGCCCCGTTCTTCTTCGACCCGTCGGGCACGAGCGCGTAGTTGGGCACTATTCCCGCCGTCTGCCATCCCATCGACTCGTACAGCTTGTGTCCCGGGCCGCCTTGCTCCGTGTCAAGCAGCTGTTGTCAGCGACTGCACACAGCACAAGACACCTTCCCCACGGCTGGACCCGCCGCATCGTCGGGACGGATGTCCCCAAGACTTGACTCACACAGAGCGTGCTCCCGTGCTCGCGCACAGCCTCCTCCAAAACACCCATCAACCGCCGCGCAATCCCCCTGCGCTGGTACCGCTCATCCACCAGCAACTTGCGCACCTCACTCCTGAAGCGCCCATTCGGAGCCATGTGGAACGCCAGCTGCACCGACCCGATGACGTCGCCATGGCCCGTCTCGCCGCCTTCGATGTCCAGAGCGGGCAGGGGCGTTTCCGAGGCCGGCAGGCGCGCGACCCACATGATGACTCCGCCGGGGCCTGGTGCGGCTTGGAGGGCGGAGACGTTTTTGGCGAAGACGGTGGTGGATTCCGCGGCGGTAAAGGGGAGGAGGAAGTTGTTGGACGTGCCAGACAGGACTTGGGCGGAGAGGATCGCGCCGAGGCGGGGCGCGAGGGCGGGGCTGCAATGAGCTGGTGATCAGGATGGCGGATGTCACCAGTGTAGCATCGCCCCGAGCTGCGCCATGGTATCAGAGCCCGACGTGGACTGCTGCGGGGCGTGAATGAGACGAAGAACGAACGGAGTGGGCCACTCACAGCTGTTCAGCAGCAACGCGCTCGATCGTCACAGCCGCTTTGGCCGCGCTGGTAGCTGGAATGACGGTCATTCTTGATCTCTCTGATCTGTCTTCGCGAGTCGATGAGTGTTGTTTGGAGACACACGACCCAAAATTGAGAGCTTATACTGTACATGCCGGGCCGCCCCTCTGGCTATCAGATAAGAAGCGACCGCGGGGGCGGAAGATTCCCGGGCCAGAGATCCCATCCACACCGGCCAGCTCCGGGCAAAAGTCTCCTCGTGCGCTCCCTCTAACATGTTAGCCGCCGCTAAGGCTTCGAGTTCACACGACCCGCCCAGAAATAGACTCGATCACGCTCACGTTGCGCGCACGAGGGTTCAGACTGCACCCTGCTCCTCCTCTATCAGCTATCCCCGGACCAATCAATACTCGCGCACTTATGGGAGGACGCTTGCCGAAAAAGGCAAGATCGCTAGTTCGTCATGCGGGTATGCGTGATGCAGATGATGGTGATGCTACGTAGAGCTACAATGACTCTACTTGTGATGATGACTGATGTATATGCAACTGTACTGGTCTACCCTGGCCCACCCGGCCTCACTCTCCCCTTCGGTCTTACGACTTCTCGGACCCACGTCTCAAGAACGCCTCGAGCCCCTGCCGCGCACTATCGCTGTCCTGCCTCTCACAGCCAAACCGTTGCGCGCTCACGGCCGAGCACGCCGGCGCCGACACACGCCTCTTCAGCTGCAGGCTCTCCTTCTCACATGGCCGACTCGAGCTCGAGCCCATCGTCGAGGTCGACGTTTGGGTGTACGTCCGCCTCACTCCCACCACTGCGCTCGCGGGTTCTTTGCGCAGAATGCCCGCAGGGGGGCACAACGACCCCCGGCTCCGCGTCACGGGTACGTCCGACCTCCAGCCCGCCAGGGGCGTCTTGTCGGCCTGCTCGGCCGTCTCGCGCCGGCGGCACAAGCCGATAGCGCTGGGCGATCTTGCCGCAGGCGGGCAGGCCGCCTGGCGGGTGGGTGAGCCGGCGCGACTGGGCGGCGGGCTGACGTGCCGCGAACACCGGTCGGGCTTGTTCGTCGCGATCATAATCTTCCTTCCGCGGGGTCGGTACACCACACTCCCATCGTCGGACGTGCACGTGTTGGTGAAGCTCGCCGATCGCGAGTCACCACGGCGCCGGGGCGTGTTCTGCGTGGCGGCCTTCCATCGTGCCGAGGGCACCCATATGCGGGGCAGATCGGTAAACGTGCCGACGCACTCTTCGTCGGACGAGAAGCCGCCCTCCGAGTCTTCTTGGTACCCCTCATCGTCGTCCGACTCCTCTTCGAACAGCGGCGAGAACTCGCCCGAGCGGTAATCGGCCTCATCCTCGTCGTCCTCATCATCGTCGTCGTCCATCTCCTGATCCTCGTCGACGTGCCATGCCGGGAGCTTGCCCGCGCAAGGTGAGCGGGAGAACGGTCTAGAGGGACGGCAGAAAGACGAGACGGGCGAATACGCCGAGTCGGATGTGATGGGGCACTTGACCGCGAACGTCAGGGTCGACCTCTTGCGCGCAAGCCCGTGATGCTGGTGCCTCTCCTCCGTCGCGGCGTGGATCTCCATGCTGGACAGACCCAGCCCCACGCGCTCGAACAGCTTGCCGCAGTCTTCGCTGGCGGATGTGCTCGTCGAGGCGCAGTCGGGTCCCGGTCGGCGCAGGATCGGCTTGGCCCCGCAAGTGGGCGTGACCGGGGTGGGGTTCGACGAGGTCGAACATGAACTGGAGGGGTGGCGGGAGAACAGGGAGGTGATGAGCGAGGGGGAGGAGAGACGGGGATCAAAGTCGGAGAGGACCTCGGAATCGGTCGAGCAGACGGACGACGATGGGATGGGCATCTTGGGGAAAGACAACCGCGAGGGCGAGGGCGAGTTGGCACGTCGGGGCGAGATGACGCCGGGGGACGAGGTGAATGGGCATGTGAAGGATGGGACGTCCGTGACGACTCGCACCCCGGGGCGCGTCGAGTGGTTATTCGAGGCCGAGGCGGACGTTCTGGTCGATCCAGCGAAAGAAGGCGTTGGGCGGGAGAGGATTTCTGTCATGTTGGGATTAGAATGTAATATTATTCGGGAGGGAGAGCGGTAGTATTAATATTATTGTCGAGTTCTGCTGAGTGGTGGTTGTGTATGTCAATCTAGTTGAGCCGTATCGTTACGTCTCGCAAGTCGGCGCCGCCAATGGCGAGGGGGGGTTACTGTCTATCGAACATGATGTACGAATGCGTGCACGCCTGGTCCGGTCAAACTCGTATCGTCGAAACGGTCTGGTGATCGATTGTTGGCGTTCTCGAATTTCCAGTGCCTCGCGCGGTCGGGTCAATTCGTGAGAAGACGAGTCGAGCCAGTCGATTCCGCGCTGCCCGCAGTCCTGCCAGCTCTCGGTGCCAAGGGTGAGTTGTGCGGGCTGTTGGGGACGATAAGTTGGGGGGTGAAAAGGTACGCAGGTACGGTGTTCGAGCTGTTTTTGCTGACAGGAAAGGGGCAGGTCGTACTTCCTCGAGCCGGTACTTGACCGTCCGTCTGGGCGGCCACGGCCCATACACTGAGCGCGCAGTGAGCAAAAGACCCACGGACCAATCGGCTCGGAGCTTGACGGTTGGAAAACGTATTACGCACTACGTCCCCTCTGTCGTGTGCCGGCGAAAGGGAGAGGGTGAGGGTGGGGGTGAGGGTGAGAGGGAGCGAGATTGCGCAGGGCGGTGTAA
>Ga0308169_10001737_pt1 | contig 24516 bp, 25 predicted proteins | sample PhyBR1_2_FD_202139 | JGI IMG/M metagenome (GOLD analysis project Ga0308169, IMG submission 202139) | Phyllosphere microbial communities from UC Gill Tract Community Farm, Albany, California, United States - DLSLSB.R1 | ecosystem: Host-associated > Plants > Phyllosphere > Unclassified | place...
CCCGCCCCCATGCCCCTTCGCCGAACGGACGAAGCCAGCATCGCGCAGGCCCGCCATGATTCGGCGTATGACCACCGGGTTGGTGTTCATGGCCTTTGCCATAGTTTCCGATGTGACCGGCCTTGCTGCCTCAGTCATGTGGAGGAGGACGTGCAGCACGCCCGACAATTTGCTATCACGTTTCATGCAACATCATATATTGCGTGACCTGAAAGAATCAATCCGCTGGCAGGTCGATGTTGCAAAAGTGACGATATTCGTGACATCCGAAACTCAGCAGTTTCGCGACAGGGGCACCGTAATCAGATTGGCGACGTCACCAGGGAGTCTTCCCCTCGGGTTCGAACCATTGGCCGGACTCGTCGCCGCCGAGCGCATAGCGAACCGGAAGCCGTGCCCCTTCCTCACCCGGCGCACCGCGGCGAGCGACGCCGTGCCGGGTGGACCATCGGCGGTGTCGAAGATGCCGGCATTGTTGACCAGGATGTCGAGCTGGCCATGCTCTTGAGCGATGGTTGCCGCCGCGTTCGTGATGCTGTCCTCGTCGTCGAGGTCGACCCGTACGGAATGCGCGACCAGCCCCTGTGAGGCCAGATCGTCCACGGCCGCGCGTGCGCGGCCATCGTCGCGTGCCCCGATGAGGACGCGAACGCCAGCCTGGGCGAGCTGACGGGCAATCTCCAGCCCGATCCCTTTGTTGGCCCGGGTAACGAGGGCGACACGAATATTGTCGGTCATGAGCAATCCTTCCGATCCTGTTTTCACAAGACCTAAGATATGAAGGATCGTTCGGTTTGAGGATTCGCATGGGATCGGTTGCGCTTGCCCATCTAAACCTACGCAAAAGGCCGCGTCAGGCACGTGCGGCAGCGACGTTGGACGCCATCTTCGAGGCGACCATTCAGCTTTTAGTGGCCGATGGTCCCCAGCGTCTGACCACGACGCGCGTGGCGAAGCGCGCGGGCGTGTCGGTTGGTACGATGTACCAGTATTTCCCCCATAAGCAGGCGCTGATCTACGCACTTAACGAGCGTTACCTGGAGGCATTGGCGCTAAAGATCGAGGCCACATGCCGTGCTCATCAAGGCACGAAGATCGACGAAATGGTCGAGGCGCTGATCGACACCTACTGGCAGGCCAAGACTGAGCGAGCTGACGTGACCCGTGCGCTCTACCGCTCCGTCGCGGAGCTCGACAATGCGGCGCTGATCGAGGCGTTCGCAGGGCGCGTCGATGCGTCGACCGCCGCCATGCTGGCCAGCGCGGCCGACGCATCGTTCGCCGACATCCAGAGCGTAAACCTAACGCTTGTCACCGTCATCTTTGGTGCCGTGCGCAACGCCTTTGAGCGGAACCTGGCTGCGGCTGCGAATGATGCCTTGCAGGTCCAGCTGCTGCTGATGTGCCGCTCATATCTGAGGGAAGCAGCAGCCTAAGGAAGCGATCTGTCGCAGAAGGTTGGGACATACGCGACGTCCGGAAGTCAGGAGATACGCGACTGAAGCAGGGCAGCGATCGCTCAACGAAGGACGGTCAGGTTCGAAACTGGGCGTCGTTCCGTGTCGCCAAAACCGGTCAGCTAAGGATCCCCGTTTTCCTCTGTCGTTTAGGCCATTTCGGGTAAATCGATTTGGGAACAGTTTCGAGAAAACGGCATCTAACACCAGTGCTTTTCAAGGCGTTGAGCTGGGTTTCCCCTCTCGACTTTCGTTTATGGGATAGTTTAATCGTGACTGCTGCTTGCTCTTTTGAGATGTGACGGTCACCTCTGCTGCTTCGGCCGGAAGGTGTCCGCCAATCAGTTCCGTGTGAAAAAACGGTTCATGCCGGGCACGTCGGACAGGAACGTCTCTATCTCCCCGATCAGCCCATCGCGCAGGCGGCAGACAGTGGCAAGCTTCTCGTCCAGCCGCACGCCGTCCCGTTCGGCGGTGTTGTGCAAGCCAAGCGCCATGTTGTCACGGCTCAGCAGAATGTTCTCCAACCTGAACGACAGCTCGTAACTTGCAATCAGCTGTGCCCGCTTCACAACCGCATCGCCACCAACAGCGGTGCCCGAGATCGTGTTGTCGCCCGGCAGCGTCCACGTGGCGTCATCGTGAAATAGAGCACGCATCGCTGACCAGTCGCGGTTTACCAGCGTCGCGTGGAAGGCCTTGGCAATATCTTCGGGCGTGAACATGAACGATCTCCTCGACAACGTCGCCCAAAGGTATGTCGCGCTACATCAATCGCCTATACTGATCCGTCGAATACATGTTATCCGCAATTCGGATGGATGATGCGCTGTTACCCCTTTTGCCCTCGTTGGTTGCGCTTGTTGAGGACGGCGGTGTCGGACGTGCAGCGAAGCGGCTCTGCATCAGCCAGCCTCGCATGTCCGCGCGCCTCGCGACCTTGCGTAAGACCTTAAACGATCCGGTGTTGGTGTCAGCAAGCGGAAAGCGCGGCCTGATTGCAACCGATAGGGCAAGAAGTATCGCAAAGGCAGCGCGCCAGATGCTGACCGATTTGGACACGACCATCGCCGGGCGCGTCTTTGATTCCGCGAACGCCACGCGGACCTTCTCGATCATGGCGAATGATAACGCCGCAGCGATAGTCGGCCTGCCACTCGTCGAGGCCGTGCGGGCCGGATCGGGGCCGAACATCCGCAGCGCCCTTCATCAGTTCGATACAGCGCGGCTGGGCGATCTGGAGACTGGCCAGATCGACCTGGCGCTTGGCGCCCCGACGCAGTTCGAACGCATGCCCGCGCTGATTGCGCGCACCATTGTACGCGATCACTTCGTGTCGGCGGTGCGAGCCGACGGACCGTGCGTTAGCGATCTCGACGATTATTGCGCACGCGACCACGTCCTCGTTTCTGGAAACGGAGGCGGTTTCGAGGGCCTTGTGGACCGTGCGCTTGCCGCCCAGGGCCGCGCGCGACGGGTTGCGCTTTCAGTTCAGAACTATCTTCTCGCGATCGAGGCGGTTGCGACGAGCGACATGGTGGCAACGCTACCGCATACCTTGTTGACCGCAAGGAGACACGATCTAAGCCTGTTCGAACCGCCCTTGTCGCTGCCGTCTTTTACCTTGGCCGCAGCATGGCACGCCAGGGTGGACGCAGATCCGGCACATCGATGGCTACGCGAGCGGCTGAGCGCTATCCATCGTCAATAAGTTGTCACGGTGCTGATTCCCAAAACACCCTCGGATTTCAGGAAAGGCGGCGTCATGCAACATCATATGTTGCGTAATCGAACAGTGTCAACCCACTGGGAGGCTTGTGTTGCGAAACGGACGTCGCTCGAACTGGCCAGATGTCAGAATATACGCGGCGGGTAGTGTTCACCATCTCCGTCGCGAAATCGCAATCAAGCGGGTTTTGCGAAGGCGGGGCCCAGAAGAGCCATTGAGGCGACGTGCCCTCCTCGGCAATGCCGCGCCACCTTGCTTATGGCGACGGTGGTCGGGCTGCTGAACTTTGGTTCAAGGCTTTCATTTCGATGCCGAGTTGCCTGAAAAAGGTGAGATCGTCGTATTGGACCCATTCCTCTGCCAGACGACCATCGTCGTCGTACCTAAACAAGTTGAGCAGTTCGCGCCGCACGGGCTCGCCATTCGGCTCGATCGTACCGGCAGCCGTCCCCTGCAATGGTCCGGTAAATACGCCTGTCATAACCGTGCGTGCCGCAATCATTTGGCCTTGCTCCACAAGCAGGAGCCGCTCGCACGCGAAGTTGCGGAATGCTGAGCGCATCATCGCGAAGAACGCCTTGGCGCTCGTCACGTCGGCATCACCACTCGGCCCGTGCAGTACGTAGTTGTCTGAAAAATAGCGACTCAGAGCCGCGTCGTCTGGTTTTGCTATCGCTTCCCTGCCGATCCGAACAAGGCCGCGAGCACGCTCGCTGAACTGATGATCATCCGGACTGATGTACGTATCCATGGGTTTGTCTCCTGATGGAAGACATGTGCTATCAAAGGCTGGCGGGCACTATGGCACGCGGACCGTATAGCCTGTTCGAGGAACGCCATCGGTGGACTGGAATCCTCAAGAACTGCGCCTTCTGGCAGCCGTGGCGAAGTTGGGAAGCTTCAGAAGCGCGGCAGGCTCGCTCGGCTTGGCCCCATCGTCGGCCAGCCATGTCATTCGGCGCCTGGAAGAGCGCATCGGCGTCCGCCTTCTGCACCGGACAACCCGTAGCGTCGCTCTTACGGTAGCGGGTGAACGTCTGCTCGAGCAGGCGACTGCTGGATTGAACGTCATTGACGCGGCGTTAGTGGCAGCGGCGGAGGCCGGTGATCATGTCAGTGGCGCCCTTAGGATCAGTGCGCCGACAACGGCCGTTCGCCTGCTCTTGCAAGAGGTGATCCCCCTATTTCAGGAACGCTATCCCGACGTGAACCTGGAATTGCGCGCCGAAGACCGGACCGTGGATATCGTCGCGGACGGGTGCGACGCGGGCATTAGGCTACGCCATGCCGTGCCGATCGACATGATCGTAGTGCCGCTCGGTCCGCCCATTCGTTTCATCGTTGTGGCCACCCCTGATTACCTTGGGAGCGCGGGTGTTCCGCAGACCCCCGATGATCTGGCGCGGCACAGGTGCGTCCGCATCAGGCTGCCTTCCGGTGCGCTGTATGGCTGGCAGTTCGAGCGGGCTGGCGAGGAGCGGACGGTGCATGTGCCCGGACGGCTGACGTTGGACCGAGCAGAGTTGATGGTCTATGCCGCGTTGGCTGGAGCGGGCCTCGCCTACGTTATGGAAAGCCTCGTAGGGCGGGCGCTGGCTGAGAAGCGGCTGGTGTCAGTGTTAGACGATTGGTGTCCGCCCGAGCCTGGCTTAAGTCTTTACTACCCCGGACACCGCCAGCCCCCGCCTGCGCTACGCGCGCTCATAGAGCTAGCGCGCAACGGGCTCGTTGCTGCGTGAGGCGGCTAGTCTATTCTCACTTCGCCCGAACCGTAGCTTTGAGAATGCCGCTACATTCCCGATCAACCATCCTCGGTGAGAATGCGAGCGGGCAGTCGATTGGGTTGGACCGACGCTAGGTGTTTGATCCCACGGTTTGATGGTGCGATCCTTTCGTTGGAATGGAAGGAAGCCATATGGGACAGGTACGTCACGGGAGCGCCACGACCACGCACGCCGTCAGAGCAGCAATACAGCGATCGCAAGCTTCGCTCGCGACGTTGAGCCAGGAACTGGGGATCAACCCCAAGACGGTCGCGAAGTGGCGTAAGCGGGCGACGGTCGAGGATCTGAAGACCGGGCCGAAGGCCCCTCACTCCACGACCCTAACCGAAGCCGAGGAGGCAGCGGTCGTCGCATTCCGGCGTCACACGTTGCTGCCGCTGGACGACTGCCTCTACGCATTGCAGCCGTCGATCCCTCATCTGACCCGATCGGCGCTGCATCGATGCCTCCAGCGGCACGGCATCTCCCGCCTGCCGGACATCAAGGGTGACAAGCCGAAGCGCCAGCGCTTCAAGCGCTATCCGATCGGCTTCTTTCACATCGATATCGCTGAGCTGCAGACCGCCGAAGGCAAGCTTTACCTGTTCGTCGGCATCGACCGCACCAGCAAGTTCGCGGTCACCCAGTTGGTCGACAAGGCCGATCGGCGAACGGCGTGGGAGTTCCTCGAGCACCTGCTGAAAGCTGTGCCCTACCGGATCCACACGATCCTGACTGACAACGGGATCCAGTTCGCTGAGCAGCCGCGCAACCGGAACACCGCCTGGTCGCGCCAGATGCGCTTCGACATGATATGCGAGGCAAACGACATTGAGCACCGCCTCACCAAGCCGAACCATCCGTGGACCAACGGACAGGTCGAACGGATGAACCGCACCATCAAGGAGGCGACCGTCAAACGCTTCCACTACGAAAACCACGAACAGCTACGGACGCACCTCGCTGACTTTATGGCTGCCTACAACTTCGCCCGTCGGCTCAAAACGCTCAGCGGCCTCACGCCTTACGAATACATCGCCAAAATCTGGACTTCAGAGCCTGAGCGGTTCATCGTCAATCCGATCCACCAGATGCCGGGACTAAACAACTAATTCTTTTGGGCATCGACATGTCGTGATCGCCAGCCTTTGAGCCCGAAGCTGTCCTCGATGCCTTCCGCCGGGTATTCCAACGGTGCTACGCATCACTGGAACTTTGTCGGCTCCGCCAGCGATGCCCTTCCACGCCAACAATGGTTTTTATGGTCGTGTCGGCAGACATCATGTCTTGAAGAAGGCGAGTTCGCCGCCGGCCGGAGCGGCCGTTTTCAGCAGCCTGTTAGGCGTCGCTCATAGTAGCAGCACGCGGTGATCGGCAGCATCAGGTGGATTGGCGATCACGGACATGCTGCTTAGTCCTTGGGGCCAAGCGGCGTACGTTGGCCGCTACGCCTTGGCGTTCGTCTCGACCGTACGCACTATCGGCCGCTGCCACAGTTCGGACAGGAACTCCTGAAACTGCGCACGACGGTCCGTCGACAACTCACCGAAGAAATTGGCGTCATGCTCATCCATTCGTTTCCGCGCCTCCGCCGCCAGCTTCCCTCCTGCAGATGTGAGCGTTAGCGGGTGTATGCGTCCGACCCGATCGCCCCGCCCGATAATCTCGCGTGCCACAAGCCCGGCGATTAGCGGCGCCATATTGGCGCGCTTGATGGCGAGACGGCGACCGATCTCGCTCTGCGAGATGCCAGCCTCCTTATGGAGCACCACGAGGATCGAGGCCTCGGTGGTCGTGAGGCCGATCCGGGAAAGGCGCTCGGCGAGATCGGCCATCATAACGCTCGAGGCCCGGCGCAGGTGGTAACCGATCAGCGCCTCGAGTTCATGCGGTCGCGACATGCTATGCGCTGTAGCAAGACGCCGTTGCTTGGTCCATTGTTGCGCCAAAGATAGGAGGCGACCAATGCAGGCCAACCGACGATTGTTTCTCGACGAAGCGGTGAAGCTGGAACGGTTGATGGCCGACCTGACGACCATCCGCACCCGGCACGACGCCGAACGGGGCAAGGCGCTGGTGTCGTTGCGTCGCCAAATGTCGGCGGAGGTAAGCGCGATCGCCGGCGTCGTGCGGCCGATGCTGGACAAGAGGGACTATGCGGCGCAGTCGACGTTCAGCGGGCTGTATTCGACATTGCTGACACGACTGGCGTTGCACCAGGCGAACTGGTCGGCGGTGAGGCTTGCTGCGGCCGATGCAACGGATGATGATGACTACCAACGCTCGGCGTTTACCGTCGACGAGGCCAATCTGGCGCTGATCCGCTGGCTACGCGAAGCAGCGAGCAATTACTGAAGACACGCTTTGTCCGTCCGAACGGTGTATCATTTACTCCCGGTTCAGAAGCGTGTCTCTCGTCAGGCGCGCTCAAGCAACAGCGCAATCCCTTGCCCGACGCCGATGCACATGCACGCCAGCGCATAATGGCCGCCGGTGACCGCAAGCTGCTCTACCGCGGTCATGGCGATCCGCGCGCCTGACATGCCGAGCGGATGGCCCAGCGCGATGGCGCCGCCGTTGGGATTGACGCGCGGGTCGGCGGGATCGACCCCCAGCCCGCGCAGCACCGCGATCGCCTGCGCCGCGAACGCCTCGTTCAACTCGATTACGTCCAGCTGGTCGGTGCCGATCCCGCCGAGCGCCAGCACCTTGCGCACCGCCTCGATCGGACCGACCCCCATCACCCGTGGCGCGACGCCCGCCGAGGCCATGGCAACGATCCGCGCGCGTGGCGTCAGCCCGTGGCGGATCGCGGCGTCGTGCGACGCGACCAGCATCGCGGCGGCACCGTCATTGAGGCCCGAGGCGTTGCCAGCGGTGACGGTGCCGTCGTGGCGGACCACCGGCTTCAGCTTTGCCAGTGCCTCAAGGCTGGTGGCGCGCGGATGCTCGTCGGTGTCGAAGACGATCGGGTCGCCCTTGCGCTGCGGGATCGTCACCGCGACGATCTCACGCGCGAACCGGCCGCTCGCCTGCGCGGCGGCGGCCTTCTGCTGGCTGGCGAGGGCGAAGGCATCCTGTTCCTCGCGCCCGACCTGCCATTTGGCGGCGACGTTCTCGGCAGTCTCGGGCATCGAATCGACGCCGTACGCATGGCGCTTCGCCGGGTTGACGAAGCGCCAGCCGAGCGTCGTATCCTCGATCTTCTGCGCGCGGTCGAACGGCGTCGCCGCCTTGCCGAGCACATAGGGAGCGCGAGTCATCTGCTCGACGCCGCCGGCGATCATCAGCGCCGCATCGCCGCTGCGGATCGCCTGCGCCGCGATGCCGACCGCGTTGAGCCCCGACCCGCACAGCCGGTTGACGGTGGCGCCCGGCACCTCAATCGGCAGCCCGGCGAGCAGCGTCGCCATCCGCGCGACGTTGCGATTGTCCTCGCCCGCCTGGTTCGCGCAGCCGAGCAGGCAATCCTCCACCGCGCCCCAGTCCACGCCCGGATTGCGATCGACCAGCGCCCTGATCGGCAGCGCAGCGAGATCGTCGGCGCGGATCGTCGATAGCGCGCCGTTCAGCTTGCCCACGGGCGTGCGGATCGCATCGCAGATGAAGGCGTCGGCCATCACGCAGCGCCCCCGGCGGGGCCGTCAAGCGCGGCGATGATCCGCCCCGCCTCGGCGAAGGCGGTGTTGGCGGCGGGGACGCCGGCGTAGATCGCGGTCTGCATCAATACCTCCTTGAGATCGTCGCGGGTGAAGCCGTCGCGCGCCAGGCCGGTGCGGACGTGCAGCCCGAATTCCTCCCACCGGCCGAGGCTGGCGGTGATTGCCACGACCAGCAGCCGGCGGGTGCGGTCGTCGAGGCCGGGGCGGCCCCAGATTTCGTGCCAGGCGATGCGGGTGATCATCGCCTGGAAATCGGCATTGAAGGGAGTGCGCGCCGCCAGCGACCGGTCGACCCAGGCATCGCCGAGCACACGGCGGCGGTTGGCCAGCCCGGCATCGAACAGCGCCGCGGCGGCGTCATCGGTGGCGGCGTCGGCGCAGAGGAAGCCGACCAGCAGCGCCGCCAGCGCATCGGGCGCCTCGACGGGGGCGAGGTGTGCGGCGGCGAGATGCGCGACCTGCGCCTGGGGAATCGCGGCGGCGATGCGATCGCCATGGCCCGCGAACGGCGTCGAGGTGTCGCGGTCGCCCGCCACCACCAGCACCGGCCCCGGCAGCGTCAGTCCGGGCAACCGGTCGATTACCGCCATGTCGCGGATCGCCGCACCGGCGCCGACATAACCCTGGTCCGCCATGTCGATCAGCCCGCGGCGGATCGAGGCGGCGACGCCGGGCTGCGCGCGGACGAAACCCGGCGACAGGAAGCGGCCCATGGCGAGATCGGCGATCGCCCCAGTGCCGCGCGCGCGCACGGTCGCGATCCGGTCCGCCCAGGCGGCGGCGTCCATCGTCGCCGAGGTGCAGACCAGCGCTAGCGCCGCGACCCGATTGGCGTGATCGAGCGCCATCTGCATCGCAATCATGCCGCCGAGCGAAACCCCGGCCACCGCGGCGCGCGCGATCCCTGCCGCATCCATCGCCGCGACCACGTCGGCGGCGAGCATCGGCAGGTCGTAATCGCCTGGCGGCGCATCGGAGGCGCCATGGCCGCGGGTGTCGATCCGCAACAGGCGGAACCGGCGGCGCAGCACGGGCAGGCATGCGTCCCACAGCGCCATGTCGGTGCCGATCGAGTTAAGCAGCACCAGCGGCGGCGCATCCCCGTCGCCCTCCAGCTTCCAGTAGAGCCGCACGGCGTCGCGCGTGACAAAGGGCATGGTTTAGTCTTCCCGTGGTGCGAGCAGCGCGGCGACCAGCGCCACGCTGTCGCCGATATCGTCGCCCTGCCCCGCCGCGGCGAGATTGCGCGCGATTCCGGCGGCGTCGACCTCCAGCCCCCCGGCGACCGCCGCCATCGCCTCGGCGGCGCCGGAGGCGAGTAGGAACAGATCGGTGAGCATCGGCCCCTCCGCCTGCCAGCCGCCGACGCCGCGCTCCTCCTCGGCGGGGAGCGCGGAGAGGATGCCGGCGACGAGGCCCGGCGCGCGGGTGGCGGCCGACAGCGCGACTTGACAGCCGGTGGGGTTGCGCTTGTGCGCCATCGCCGACGATCCGCCGCGCCCGGCGACGGCGGGCTCGCGCGCCTCGCCGACCGCATTCTGCGCGAGCAGCGCGACGTCACGCGCCATTTTGGCGAGTGCGCCGATCAGGATGCCGAGCGCGGCGGCGATCCCCGCCAGCCCCTCGCGGCGGGCGTGCCAGGGCGGCGCGTCGGCGAGGTCGAGCGCCGTCGCCAGCCGCGCCGCGACCGCCGCCGCCTTGCCCTGCTGGTCGGGGCGCGTGCCTGCCGCCCCGCCCCATTGCAGCGCCGCGCCGGTCGCGACTTCGCGGCTCAGCCGAGCGGCGGCGACGGCGATCCCCGCCTGCCACTGGGCGATCCGCAGGCCGAAGCCGATCGGCTGCGCGTCCTGGAGCAGCGTCCGCCCGATCGCCGGGGTCGCCGCATGGTCGCGCGCCAGCCCGGCGAGCGCGCCGGAGACCCGCGCCACGTCGGCGAGCAGCAATGCCGCGGCCGCCCGGACCTGACGCATCAGCACGGTGTCGGCGATGTCCTGGCTGGTCGCGCCGCTATGCAGCGCCGCCGCGGCCTCGCCCGTCAGCGCCGCGCGTAGTTGCTTGACCAGCGGGATGGCGAGTGTGCCGGCCAGTGCTGCGTCCTCGGCGAGCGCTCCGGGATCGATCACGATCGCCTCGACCGCTGCGGCGATCGCCCGTGCGCTGTCGGCGTCGATCACCCCTTCGGCCGCCTGTGCGTCGGCCAGCGCGGTCTCAAACGCTAGCGCGTGTGCGATCGTCTGCGCATCGTCGAACACCGCGATCATCGCGGGCGTCGCAACGGGCCGGGTGCGGAGCAGGCTCACAGGTCGAAGAACACCGTCTCACCCGCGCCGCCCAGCCGCAGGTCAAGCCACCAAGCGTCGTCATCGCCGCGCTCGGCGATCAGCGTCGCGCGGCGATCGTGGGGGACGCAGGCGAGCACCGGATCGGTCTCCAGCCCCTCGCCGTCGGCGAAATAGAGCCGGGTTGGCAGCCGCTTGATCACCCCGCGCCCAAACACCGACAGCGCGATGTGCGGCGCCTGGAGGCTGTGGCCGGGCCCCGGCACGCGGCCGGGACGGATGGTGCGGAACCGGTACACACCCCCGGCGTCGGTCGAGGCGCGACCGAAGCCGACGAAATGCGGGTCGATCGCGACATCGTCGCGAGGATCGTCGGCGCTGCGATAGCGGCCGGCGGCATTGGCCTGCCAGACTTCGATCATCGCATCGATCACTGGCGCGCCCTCGGCATCGAGCACGCGGCCGGCGATCTCGATCGTCTCGCCCGCGGGCGTGCCGGTGGGCGACGACAGGTTGAGCACCCAATGCGCCTCGTCGAACAGCTCCGGCCGCGCCCCCATGTCGGACTTGCCGACCAGGTCCGCGCCGCCCTTCCACGGCAGGCCGTAGTGGAAGAACGGCCCCACCGTCTGGCTGGGCGTCTGACCGAACAGGGCAGGATCGAGATTGTCCTGGCGCGGCGCCGTCTCGAGCGACTCGAGGTCAGTCATGGTGGTCGTCCTCGAATGGGGTCTGTTCGCGGCCCTTCAGCACCACGTCGAACAGATAGCCGAGCGCCCAGTTGGGCTCGGTGGTGTGGATGTCGAACCGGCTGACGAGCCGCTGGCGGTAGGGCATCGGCACGGCATTGGCGATCGGATCGATCTCGATCAGCGGATCGTCGGGGAAATAAAGTTGCGTCACCAGCCGGGTCGCGAAGGCAGGGCCTAGCAGCGACAGGTGGATGTGCGCCGGCCGCCAGGCGTTGCGGTGGTTGCCCCAAGGGTAAGCGCCGGGCCGCACCGTGACGAAGCGATAGCGCCCCTCGGCATCGGTCACCACGCGCCCCGCGCCGGTGAAATTGGGATCAAGCGGCGCGTCCCATTGATCGCGGACATGGACGTAGCGGCCGGCGGCATTGGCCTGCCAGATCTCCATCACCGTGTCGGGCACCGGGCGGCCCTGTTCGTCGAGCACCCGGCCCGAGACGACGATCCGCTGGCCGATCGGCGTGCCCCGGTGCTGGATGGTGAGATCGGCGAGCGCGGGCCCCATCAGCCGCTCCCACATCCCGCCAGGACCGGTCGTCTCGGTCAGCGTCTGCGGCGCGCGCACCGGCGGCTGGCCCGGCGCGCGCAGCACGGTGGAGCGATAGTCGCCGAACAGCGACGGCGGCGCGGCGGCGTCGTCGCGGAGATAGGGCGTCACCTCGGTCATGCCGCCACGCCCTCGGCCGCGAACGGCGCGCCGGTCTTCGCCCGCACCTCGTCCAGCGCCACGCCGGGGGCGAGCTTCACCAGCCGCAGCCCAGGCTTGTCGCACGCCAGCACGCACAGATCGGTGATGATCAGGTCGACACAGCCCCTGCCGGTCAACGGCAGGCTGCAATGCTCCAGGATCTTGGGCTCGCCGGCCTTGTTGGCGTGATCCATCACCACCACGACGCGCTTGACGCCGGCGACGAGGTCCATCGCCCCGCCCATCCCCTTCACCATCTTGCCGGGGATCGTCCAATTGGCGATGTCGCCGGCCACGCTCACCTCCATCGCGCCGAGCACGGTGAGATCGATATGGCCACCGCGGATCATCGCGAAACTGTCCGCGCTCGAGAAGAAGCTCGAAGTCGGCAGCGCGGTGATGGTCTGCTTGCCGGCATTGATCAGGTCGGGATCGGCCTCGCCCTCGTACGGGAACGGTCCCATCCCGAGCATGCCGTTCTCCGACTGCAAGGTGACGTCGACGCCGGCGGGGATGTAATTGGCGACCAGCGTCGGGATGCCGATGCCGAGGTTGACGTAGAAGCCGTCCTGCAGCTCGCGCGCCGCGCGCTGCGCCATCTGCTCGCGGGTCCAGCTCATCACACAGTCTCCCGCTGGCGGACGGTCAGCTTCTCGATCCGCTTCTCGTTGACGGTGCAGAGCACGACGCGGTCGACGTAGATGCCGGGGGTGTGGATGCAATCGGGGTTAAAGCTGCCCGCCTCGACGATCTCCTCCACCTCAACCACCGTCACCTTGCCCGCGGTCGCCATCACCGGATTGAAGTTGCGCGCGGTCTTGCGGAACATCAGGTTGCCGGCAGGATCGGCGCGCCACGCCTTGATGATCGAGAGGTCGGCGCGAAGCCAGCTTTCCCGGACATACTCCTCGCCGTCGAAGGTCTCGACCGGCTTGCCCTCGGCGACGACGGTGCCGACGCCCGTCTTGGTGAAGAACGCCGGGATGCCCGCGCCGCCCGCCCGGATCCGCTCGGCGAGCGTGCCCTGCGGCGTCAGCTCCAGCGCGAGGTCGCCCGACAGATACTGCTGCTCGAACAGCTTGTTCTCGCCGACATAGGACGAGATCATTTTGGCGATCTGGCCGCTTTTCAGCAGCATCCACAGGCCGAAGCCGTCGGCCCCGGCATTGTTGGAGATCACCGTCAAATTGCCGACGCCGGCGGCGCGAATCTCGGGGATCAGGCTTTCGGGATTGCCCGACAGGCCGAACCCGCCCGACATGATCGTCATGCCATCGAACAGCACACCGTCTAGCGCGGTGGCGGGGCTGTCGTAGATCTTGCTCTTCATGCTGCCTCCAGCGGAAGTCCGACGTAATTCTCCGCCAGCGTGCGCTGCGCGGCCTCTGATCCCCGGATATAATCGAGTTCGGCCATCTGGATACGCCTGTCGAAGCCATCCATCGTGGGAAAGCGGTGGGTGACCGAGGTGAACCACCACGAGAAGCGCTCCGCCTTCCACACCCGCGCCAGCGCGCGCGCCGAATAGCCGTCGATCCCGGCATCCGATCGCTCTGCATAATGTTCGGCGAGTGCCTCGCCCAGCATGGTGACGTCCGACACCGCGAGGTTCATGCCCTTGGCGCCGGTCGGCGGCACGATGTGCGCGGCGTCGCCGGCGAGGAACAACCGGCCCCAGCGCATCGGCTCGGCGACGAACGAGCGCAGCGGCGCGATGCTCTTGTCGAACGAGGGCCCGCGCGTCACCTTCGCCGCGGCATCGGGGCCGAGGCGCAGGCACAGTTCGTCCCAGAAGCGGTCGTCGGACCAGTCGGCGATATCCTCGTCGGCGCCGCACTGGATGTAATAGCGGCTGCGCGTTGGCGAGCGCATCGAGGCGAGCGCGAAGCCGCGTTCGTGGTTGGCGTAGATCAGTTCGTGGTCGGCGGGCGGCACGTCGGCGAGGATGCCAAGCCAGCCGAACGGATAGACCCGCTCGAACGTCCGCAGCACCGATGCCGGGAGCGCCCCGCGGCTGACCCCGTGATAGCCGTCGCAGCCGACCACGAAATCGCAGTCCAGCGTCTGCGCGACGCCGTTTTCGCGCCAACCGACGCTCGGCCGATCGCCGTCCAGCCCCGCCAGTGCGACCTCCTCGGCGTTCCAAACGATCCGCAAGTCGCGCGCCTCGGCGGCGTCGAACAGGTCGCGCATCACCTCCTGCTGGCCATAGACCGTCACCGTCGATCCGCCGGTCAGCGCCGCCATATTGATGCGGAACAGCCGCCCGTCGAGCGCGATGTTGGTGCCGCGGTGGACCAGCCCCTCGCGGTCCAGCCGCGCGTCGAGCCCCAGCCGCCGCATCAGATCGACCGTCACCTGTTCCAGCACGCCGGCGCGGACCCGGCCTTCGACATAGTCGCGGTCGCGGCGTTCGATGACCACCGCGTCGATCCCGTCGCGGCGCAAAAGATGCGCCAGAAACATGCCCGCGGGGCCCGCCCCGATAATCGCCACTTGAGTGCGCACCGTCCGTCATCCTCCCGTCGGCGGTACGTCCGCCTGCGATTCGAAGGTGCGCGGAGGCAGGCGGACGCGCCATGCCGATCCCATCCGAACACTTGGACGATCCGACCGGGTCGGCTATGCAGGTAGCGTGACGATCGACGCCGTTCCCCGCTTCTATCTCTATGGGGAGCCTCACCAAGCGGTCGCCGAGGGGTTCATCCACCTCGAGCAGCTGGACGATCGGTCGCGCCCCAGCGAATGGACGATCCGCCCGCACGCCCATGCCGATCTGGTGCAGCTGTTCGTGATTGACACCGGCGGCGGGGCGATGCAGGTCGAGGACAAGACGCTGCTCTTCGACGCGCCGGCGCTGTTGCTGGTGCCCGCCGGGGTGGTCCACGGTTTCGCGTGGACCAGCGAATCGACCGGCGCGGTGCTGACGCTGGCGCGATCGTATCTGGACGAGATCGTCGGCCGCCACCCCGACTTGGCGGTGGTGTTCGCGCGATCGCTAGCGGTGCACGCGGACGAGGCTACCGTCGCCGCGGTGGCGCAGGCGAGTGAGACGCTGCGCCGCGAGCTTGGCTGGTCGACGCGTGGGCACCATGTCGCGGTGGAGGCGGCGTTGCTGGTGATGCTGGTTGCCGCGCTGCGGGCGCTGCCCGCCGACAGCGCCGACGCCGCGCCCGCCCCCGGCCAGCACGCCGCGCTGGTCGCGCGATTCCGCGCGCGCATCGAACAGCGCTTTCGCCTGCGCGAAGGTATCGCCAGCCACGCCGCCGCGCTTGGCACCAGCTCCACCAGCCTGCGCGTCGCCTGCGCGCGGATCGCTGCGCTGTCGCCCGCAGCGATGCTCGACCAGCGCGCGATGCTGGAGGCGCGGCGCGCGCTGCTCTATTCGAACCTGTCGGTGGCGGAGATCGGCTATGCGGTGGGGTTCGCCGACCCCGCCTATTTCACCCGCTTCTTCTCGCGCCACGCCGGCGTCTCGCCGCGGCGCTATCGGCGGGAGCGGTCGCAGGCCGAGCCGTCCGCCGATCGCCCACCCATCGCGAGCGAGAACGACCGCGACGGTGAGGCGCGGAGGCCGGACCCTCAGTCCTTGAGCGCGGCGATGGTCGCCATCAGCGCGACCGCCGCCCCCAGCAGCGCGCCATAGAGCGGCTTGTACGCCAGCACCGCGGCGAACCGCCAGTGCGCGGGGCCGAGCGGCAGCAGCAGCGCATTTACCGCCACCCCCAGCACCGCGACGGTCACCGCGATGACGAGCACCCGCACCAGCGCATGACGCGGCAGCCAGTTCGTGCCCGGCAGCGGCGCCACCGCCCCCGCCCGCACCCGCCGGCGGGTGAGCAGCGTGGGCACCAGGCTGCTCATCAGCGCGATCACCGCGCTCTGCGGCACCGCATCCATTACCAGCCCGCCGCGCCCCGCGACCGGAATCGTCACCGGCAGGCCGAACACCAGCAGCAGGAAGACGATGCTGAGCACCGCGCTGATTACCGCGGCGACGGCCATTTCGGTGGCGACATAGCCCCGGTGCGGCGCGGCTATCACGTCAGTGCTTCACGGGGCCGAGCAGGCCGTTGGTCTCCAGCCACAGCCGGAATTCGTCCATCACCAGCGTCGTGGTGGTGCCGGGCCGTCCGATGCCGAAGCCGTGGTCGCCGCGCTGATAGGCGTGGAGCTCGACCGGCACGCCCGCCTTCTTCCACGCCTCGACGATGCCGAAGCCCTGCTTGCCGAACAGCGGATCGTCCATCGCCAGAGCCGCGAACATCGGCGGCGCGCCCGCGGCCACCTTCACCGCGACCATCGGCCCGTAGATATAACCCATGAACGCCGGCCGCGCCGTGCCCTCGCCGGTCAGCACCGCCTGCAGCTCGGTCATCGCGCCCGCGGAAAAGCCCATCATGCCGACGCGCGCAGGATCGACCTTCCACCTTGCGGCGCCGTCGCGGACCAGCTTCAGCGCCTGGAGCGCGTCCTTGGCCGCATACGGCGCGGTGAGATCGGGCACTTTGTCCGAACTGGCGGCGGCGCCCATCGTCCGGCCGACCAGCGCCATGAACTCGCCCGTGTCGGCGGGCGTGGGGTTCAGCCGGTATTTCAGCACGAACGCGGCGATGCCGTGATCCGCCAGCCAGCGCGCGATCTGGAACCCTTCGGAATCCATCGATAGCGACAGGAATGCGCCGCCCGGCGCGATCACCACCGCCGCGCCCGTCGCCTTGGCAGAATCGGGCAGTACCGGTGTCATCGTCGGGACCGCGACGTTGCGCGCGGTGCGCGCGTCCATATGCGTACCATCCGGGAAATCGGCAGTCAGCCGCGCCCAGCTTTCGGGCACCGGCATCTTGGGCAGGTTGGCACCGGGATAGAGCGAGATCGCATCGGGCTGTGCCGGCACGGGAATAGGCTTCATGTCGAAACGCGGCCCCGGCCCGGGTCCTTGCGCAACAGCCAGCGTCGGCAGCGTCAGCGCGGCGGCGAGCAGCGCGTATCGGACGGTCTTAATCACAAGGCATTCCTCCGGGCGATCGCGCCGAGCACGGCGGCGCTAGGTTTGGGTGTCCGTTTGAAACTGGTGCGATCGACCGCGACGAGGCCGAGCTTGCCCTCATAGCCGCTGACGAACTCCCAATTGTCGAGCAGCGACCAGTGGATATAGCCCTTGATCGGCACGCCTTCGTCGATCGCGCGAAGCAGTTCGGGCAGCGCCTGGCGGATCAGCGTCGCGCGGACGGCGTCGTCCTCGGTAGACACCCCGTGTTCGCTGACCAGGATCGGCACCTTCGCGCGCGAATAGGCATAACGGCAGGCGTTCGCGAGCGACGGGCCGTACACTTCCGCGCCACTCTGGTTGAGAACCGCACCCTTGGGCGGGGGCAGCCGCCCTTCCGGCCCCCACAGCACGCGCTCGTAATTCTGCACGCCCATGAAATCGTCGTCGCGCGCGGCGTCGAGCCACATGCCGTAGAGCCGCGCGCGCGCAGCATCGCGGCCGGCGGGATCGCCCACCGCCTCGTCATCGAACATCGACAGAGAGAAGCCGACCGGCAGATCGGGCCGCACCGCCTTGATCGCCTTCCGCGCGGCGCGATGCGACGCCAGCAGGGCTGCCGACAGCGCGGGGATATCCTGCGTCTTCGTGGCGTTGGACACCGCCAGCCGATCGGTGCCGAGCGCCTTCGCCGCGCTGTCGAGCATCGCTGCGATGCCGAACGCAGCCTGGGGCGGCAGCACGACGCCCAGTACGCTCATGATGTTGGGCTCGTTCAGCGTGATCGCATGGTCGATCCCCGCGCCGAAATGCCGCGTCGCGCGCTCGCAGAATCGCGCGAACAGCGCCGGCGCGTCGGGGCTCAACCAGCCGCCCTTCGCCGCCAGCCAGCGTGGCGCGGCATAATGGCTGTAGGTGACGACCGGCGCGATCCCGCGCTTGCGGCAGCCATCGACCATCGCCTTGTAGTGATCGAGCATCGCGACCGAGAATTCGCCCTCGGCGGGCTCGATCCGCGACCATTCGATCGAGAAACGATAGGTGTTCAGCCCCATCGCCTTTACCAGATCGAGATCGGCGGGCCAGAGTTCCAGGCTGTTGTCGGCATCGCCCGACTTCACCGCGAACACGCTCGGTCTGGTATGTTCGAGCAGCCACAGGTCGCTGTTGACCATGTTGCCCTCGGTCTGGATGCCCGAGGTCGCGGCACCCCAGCGGAAGCCCGTGGGGAAGCGCTTGCGCGCCTGCGCGAAGGCCGGCGCGGCGAGGAGCGCACCGCCCGTGGCAAGCCCCCCCGCGATCAGGGTACGACGGTCGACGGTCATGCAGGCTCCTTGGAAGACAGGTCGGCGACGAAGCCGAGGATCTGGTCGGTCAGCCGGGTATCGGCGGTGCCGATATGGCTGGCGAGGCTGAAATGATTGTGGCCGGCGACGATCTGCGCGGCCGGCAGCGCGCCGTGGCGTTCGAGCCGCGCGGCCAGCAACCCGATCGTCTCCGCCTGGAACCGCGGCGGATCATATTCGGCACAGGCGATGAACAGCGGCAGCGTCGTCTCGATCACCGCCTCGCGCGGCCAGCGCGTCGGATAGGCGTCGGCCTCGCCGTAATAGACGCCGTCGCGATCGTCGAGCGGGGTTAACCCGTAGAGCCCCGACATCAGCACCGCGCCCGCGACCCCCGCTTCGCTGCCGCGCAGCCGCAGATGCGTCGCGACATGCACCGCGCCCGCCGACGTGCCGGCGACGACGATCCGCGCGCGATCACCGCCATGTTCCGCCGCATGCTCGGCAAGCCAGTCGACCGCCGCACCGACATCCACGCCCCCCGCGGGCCAGCGATGGTCGGGCGCGAGACGATAGTTCATCACTGCACCCAGCATGCCGTGCCGCGCCGCCCAGCGCCCGACATTGGCGGCATAGGGATGGTCCGCGCTGCGCTTCTCGCCGCGCACGAACCCGCCGCCATGCACCCAGAGCAATATCGGCGCGGGGCCGTTGCCGTCGGGCCGGTACAGGTCGAGCGTCTGCCGCGGATCGTCGCCATAGCCGAGGTCCGCCGCGGAGACCGGCTGGCGCGCGGCCAGCCGGTCCTGCTCCTCGCGGTACAGGTCGTACACCGCCGCCAGCATCGCCGGGCCCAGCACGCGGCCCATCGCCGCGATGGCAATATGCTCGGGCACCGGCGCGTCGATCATCGCGGCGGGGCCGACAGCCGGACGAGATCGGCATCGTGGCCGATCCGCGCTTCGCTCTTCGTATCGAACACCAGCGTTGCGGGCTGCGCGGCCGTGTAGCGCGGCCAGCGCGGCACGCCGCGCGCATTGGGGTCGCCGGTGCGCGCGAACGCGATCCACGCGCTGCTCATCTCATCCGCCAGCCGACCGACCACGGGACCGCCGCCCAATGCCTGTTCCTCCTCGTCCGGATTGGCGAACACCAGCCCGATCTCCGACGAATGGCCCGCCGCCCATGTATAGTCGAGCACCGGCGATCGCCACGCGAACAGATAGGTATAGACCGGATCGCCCTGCGCCGCCTTCGCCGCCGCGGTCCGCAGCACGGCACCGCGCAGCCCCGTGTCGATCGTCGGCCAGACGCCCGGCGCAAGTGTCGGATAGGCCTCGCGATACGCCGCCGCCGACGCGTCCGCCTGGGGGCCGCGCGTCTTGCGCAGCCAGGCGAGCGCGTCCGCCTCGGTCCACCGCTCGTGCCCCGCGATCATCGGGTTCGGGACGTTGCCGAATTCGGACAGCGTGCTGCCGACCATCAGCGGCACGCCCTTCGACGCGGCGGGCGCGCCGGCGGCGAACGGCGCTTCGGTCAGGAAGCCGCCATCGACGACCGGCGACCAGTTGACGGTCGGAAAGCCGAGCGGCGCGCCGCCCTTGTTCTGCTCGGCGCTGACCTGGCGCAGCGCCTTGTCCGACGCCGCGACCAGCGCGTCGTACGGCAGCGTCGCGAGCTTGCCGACGTCGCGCGCCGACAGCCCGGCATTGGCGAGCGTCAGCGCCGCGACCCGCCGCGCGGTCGCCTGGTCGAGCGCCGCGGGGCCGAAGCCGCCCGGTGCGCCGCTCTGGATCACCGCCTTGCCGAACAGCCCCTTGGCAAGCGGCGAGGCGAGCAGCGCCGTCACCTTCGCGCCGCCCCCCGACTGGCCGAAGATCGTGACGTTCGCCGGATCGCCACCGAACCGCGCGATGTTGTCGCGCACCCATTGCAGCCCTGCGACGATATCGAGCATGCCGACGTTCGCCGATCCGGCATAATCCGGTCCATAGGCGGACAGGTCCATGAAGCCGAGCGCGTTCAGCCGGTGGTTGAGCGACACAACGACGACGTCGCCCTTGGCGGCGAGATTGGTGCCGTCATAGACGCCAAGTTCGTTCGATGATCCGCTGAAGAACCCGCCGCCGTGCAGCCACACCATCACCGGGCGTTTCTTCCCGTCCGCGGCGGGCGACCAGATATTGAGGTTCTGGCACGCTTCCGACGCGGGCCAGAAATGCGTGTCGGAGATGAACGTCTGCGGTTCGCGCAGCTCTGGGTTCACCGGCTGCGGGCAGATATTGCCGTAGGACAAGGCCGGGCGCACGCCCTGCCACGGCGCGGGCGCGTGCGGCGGCAGGAAGCGCTCGGCGCGGGCATAGGGGATTCCACGCCACGTCGATACGCCGCGCCGCACGAAGCCCTGCACCTGACCCGACGCCGTCGACACGACCGCCACATCCGCCGACGCCACCAGGCTCGGCCTGCTGTCGGGCGCGGCGGTACCGGCCGCCGCCCCCAGCAGTGCCGCGGCCACGCTCATCATGCCAACTGCCACGCGCATCAGAACCGCACCTCGCCCTGCAGACCGACCTGCCGGAAGGACTGGGTGGTCAGGATCTGCCCGACGCCCGCGGTGCCGTCGGGGAAGTTGAGGAAGCGGATCGCGGGTTCGTGGTTGTTGGTCAGGTTGCGGACGAACACGCCCAGCGACCAGGCACCATCCGAATCGCGGATGCCGACGCGGCCACCGACCGTCGCGTGATCGCCATAGATCGCCGCCGCGTTGGTCGATGCCGCCAGCCGCAGCTTGGACTTGTAGACCGCATCCGCCGCGACGAACGCCTCCAGCCCGCCGATCGGCTGGGTGAACTCGCTGGTCGCGGTCACCTTCCATTCGGGTGCGTTGGCCAGCTGCTGGCCGCCGAGCTGCGAGCCGTCCTGCCCGGCGAACCCGCCGGGATAGGTCACCTTGTTCCATATCCCGCCGAGGTTGAGCGACAGCTGGCGCGTCGGCCGACCGAACAGGTTCATCTCGACGCCGCGCGAATGCACGCCCGAGATGTTCTGCGGCAGGCAGTTGATGCCGCCGGCAGCGGCAGGCACGCATTGCTGACCCTGATAGTCCTTCAGCGTCGTGTAGAATCCGCTGAGGTCCGCGCCGAGCCTGCCGCCGAACGTGCTGGCCTTCAGTCCCGCTTCGTAGGCGGTCGGGATCTCGGGCCGGATGATCACCGGCACGGCATTGACGTCGGTCGGATCGCCAAGCGCGATCTGCCCGCCCTTGTAGCCGCGCGACACCGTCGCATAGGCGGTCAGGTCGTGCGAGAATTCATACTGCGCGCCGCCCTTCCACGACACGTTGGTGGTGTTCAGCTTGGGCCGCCGCGAGGGTGCCAGCGCGCCCAGCGTCGTCACCTCGACGCCCAGCCGCTCGGCGGTGAAGCGTCCGCCCGCGATCAGGTTGAAGCGCGGCGCGACATGGATCGTCGCCTGCCCGAACATCGCCATCGAATCGTCGGAGATGTCGCTGTTGTTGCCCGGCGTGATCGACTGGATCGGCGGCGCGAACGGGATCGGGATCGTCACCAGCACCCGCTCCGGATCATTATGCTGCCGGTAGCGCGAATAGAACAGGCCGCCGGTATATTCGACCGTGCTGCCGGTCGGCGAAGCGACGCGCAACTCCTGCGTGAGGAGCGAGCTCTGGAACGGCTTGGGTCCGTCGAGGATCTGGCCGGGACCGGGATTGGGGACCAGCCCCAGGCTCGGAACCGTCGTGACGCCGATGCGGCTGAGCAGCGGATCGAGCCGGAAGATGTTGAGCAGTCCCGAGCTATCCTGATGGCGATAGGACGAGATCGACGTGACCGTGAACGGTGCCGCCTCGTAATCGACCTGCAACGAAGTGCCCCAGGTCGTCGACCGGGTGAATCCGGGATTGGCGCTGCAATAGTCGCGGTTGCCCGCACCCGGCGTCACCCCACAGCTTGCCGCGGCGGCGTTGACGCTGACCGTGCCGGGCGGGAAGATCGGGTTGCCCGGCGCGATCGCCTGCGTGTCGCCGCGGTACAGCACGAAGAAGTCGACGCCCTTGTCGCGCACGCGGCTGATATCGCCGATCAGGTTCACGCTGACCTTGTCGGTCGGCTCCCAGCGCAGCCGCGCACGGCCGTTATAGGTGTGGTGCGGATCATAGTCGCCGGTCAGCGTGTTGCGATCGACGCCCTGCGTCAGATTGACGTTGCCCGACACGCGCAGCGCGGCGTTGGCGGCGATCGGCACGTTGACGACGGCCTGCACCAGCTGGCGGCCGAAATCCGATCCCGCCTTGCCGGCGTCCGACAATTCGGTGCGCGCACGGACCGACCACACGCCGAACTCGGGCGGCGTGGTCGAGATGTTGATCACACCCGCCGAGGTGGTCAGCCCGAACAGCGTGCCCTGCGGCCCCTTCAGCACTTCAACGCGGTTGATGTCGAATAGATCGCCGATGTTGGTGTTGCCCTGGCTGACGCCGTCGACGACGATGCCGACCGCACCGACCGCGCCCTGCTGGAACGACTGCGTGCCGATACCGCGGATCTGACCGCCGCCGCCGACGCCCTGCCCCGGCGCGCCCGAGATTTCCAGCGAGGGCGCGACGCGCGCCAGGTCGGACACGGTGTTGACCTGCTGGCGTTCGAGCTCGGCACCGGTCTGCACGGTGACCGACTGCGGCACGTCCTGCAGGCGCTGCGCGCGGCGCTGCGCGGTGACGATGATATCGCCACCCTGGTTGTCGGGCGCAGCGGCGACCTCGGCGGTCGGCCCGGGCGCGGCGGCATCGGGCGTCGGCGCGGTCTGCGCGGCCGCGGGCATCGCGAGCGCGGCAATGCTGGCGGTGGCCAGCAGCGGCATCATCGAAATCATCTTCATAATCCTCTCCCTTCGGTTGTCGGCGGCACTCTGCGGCGGCGCCCTCGTTGTTCAGTCCTCGGCGGCGATGATGTTGGTCAGCGTTCCCACAGGCCCGATATCCACGGTCACGGTGTCGCCCGCCTTCATCCACAGCGGCGGGGTGCGCTTGGCGCCGACGCCGCCCGGCGTGCCGGTGGCGATCACGTCGCCCGGCGACAGCGGCGTGAAGGCGGAGACGTAGGCGATGATCTTCGCGATAGAAAAGATCATGTCGCGGATCGGCTGATCCTGGACGATCTCGCCGTTGAGCCGGGTCGTGACATGCACGTCGCTCAGGTCGCCCGCCTCGGCGGCGGTGACGAGCTTCGGCCCGAACCCGCCGGTACCGGGGAAGTTCTTGCCCGGGATGAACTGCGTCGTATGCCACTGCCAGTCGCGGATGCTGGCGTCGTTGAAGCACGCATAGCCGGCAATGTGGTCCAGCGCGTCGGCCTCTTCGATATGACGGCCGCCGCGACCGATCACGATCGCGAGCTCGCCTTCGAAATCGAGATTGCCCGACACCTTGGGCAGCAGGATAGGCGCGCCATCGGCGACCAACGTGTCGGCGAAGCGCGTGAAGATCGACGGATGCTCCACCTTCGCCCGGCCGGTCTCCTGCCGATGGCTCTCGTAATTATGGCCGACGCACAGGATCTTGGCGGGATCGGCGATCACCGGCAGCAGCGTGACGTCGGCGAGCGCGACGGTGTCGCCGCCCTCAAGCGCGTCGAGGTCCCCCGCGACGATCGCCGCCTTCAGGCTGGCCGCCGCGTGCCCCAGGTCCAGGATGCGGTCGCCGTCGAGGCGGCCGAAGCTCGCCGTGCCGTCCGCGCGGCGGAAGCTGACATACGCCATGTTACTGAGTTCCTTCTGGTGATTGGGTCATGCCGCCATCTCCGCCAGCGGGGCGAGGGCAAGCGCATTGCGCGCCGCGTCGATCAGCGCGGCGGCGTCGCCCGGTGCGGTGCCGAACGCATAGGAATCGGGGCG
>Ga0308169_10001739_pt1 | contig 24506 bp, 26 predicted proteins | sample PhyBR1_2_FD_202139 | JGI IMG/M metagenome (GOLD analysis project Ga0308169, IMG submission 202139) | Phyllosphere microbial communities from UC Gill Tract Community Farm, Albany, California, United States - DLSLSB.R1 | ecosystem: Host-associated > Plants > Phyllosphere > Unclassified | place...
GACTTCCTGCAAATTGAGCCGGTCCAGGTAGGCAAGCTGCTTGACGACATCCTGGATAAGGCCCGCGGGCTGGGCCAGCGCCAATGGCGCATCGACTACCGCACCGAGGCTACGGTCCGATTGGACCCGGCACGCTTGACCCAGGCCATGTTGCAGCTATGCGCCAACGCGGTGAAATTCTCGGAAGAGAATAGCCGTATTGCCCTGGGAAACGAGATCTTGCGGAACGGCCGTGGAGAGACCACCCTGCGCTGGTGGGTATCCGATGCCGGTATCGGCATTCGTTCTGATGATTTGGAACGCATCTTTGAACGCTTTGGCCGCGGGCAGAATTCTGCGCGCTCCTCGGGCTCCGGTTTGGGCCTGAATATTGTGCAAGCTATCGCCGAAACCCACGGTGGACGCGTCTGGGTAAACTCGGAGCCAAAAAACGGTTCCACGTTCTATATTGATTTGCCGCTGTCGACAGGAAGCAAGGAAGAATGAGCCAAATATTGATCGTAGAAGATGAACCTCGCATCAGCTCCTTTGTCGCAAAAGGACTGCGGGCCGCCGGTCTGACCTCCTCCATTGCCCAGACCGGCCACGACGGATTCACCCAAGCGCTCGACGGCGATCACGAATTGATCATCTTGGATTTGGGCTTGCCAGACGAAGACGGCTTCTCTGTCCTGCGCCGGCTGCGGGCAGCGCACATCACCATCCCGGTCATCATTCTGACCGCTCGCGGAAGCGTTGAGGATACTGTCGCCGGACTGCAAAATGGCGCCGATGACTACATGGCCAAGCCATTCCATTTTGATGAGCTGCTTGCCCGGGTTCGGCTGCGGTTGCGGTCCGACGACCACGCCCCTGAAGCTTCTTCCTTGACTCATGAAAACCTGCACATGGATCTGCTACGCAGACGAGTTACCGTGGATTCAACAGAAGTAGATCTTTCCGCCCGTGAATTCGCGCTTGCCGAGGCCTTCTTGCGCAACCCAGGCCAGGTGCTCAGCCGCGAACAGCTGCTCTCACGGGTTTGGGGCTACGATTTTGATCCTGGTTCCAACGTCGTAGACGTTTACGTCCGCTACCTACGCAACAAACTCGGCTCGTCACGCTTCGAGACCGTCCGCGGATTCGGCTACCGGCTAGCGGCCTCAAAATAATCGGGCGGAGCACGGGTTAGCCCAGCGTTTGATCCGGGACAAAATTCTGCTGCAACAACCTGCTCCAGCGGTTCGCGGGAAGATGCGGATTCAGCAGAGCCACGCCGATGCAGTACTTGGACATTGATACTTCGCGAATGCCCAGCTCTGCCAGTGCCCGGTCTGAGGCTCCTCGACCATCAGCGGACTTCGTCTCGACAACAATGAGATCCGGCCCGTTGATCTGCTTATTGGCGTTGGCGTATTCCAATTCGACATCGCAGGTCAGGCGTTCAGAATCGATCGGGTTCACGAAGGTGGCCCGCGTGTAGGCGCTGTCTAGCACCGGATGCAGTTCGGGGACTTGTTGGCCGTATTCGCTGTGCAGCACCGAGCCCAGGAACTGCAGGTTATCCACGGTCAGTTTTCCAGCCTCGTGCATCTCCTGCTGGATCCGGTGTTTCACGGTGGCCCCGCGCAATCCCTTGGTCTTGATTTCAAACATCGACAATCCGGTATCGGCATAGGTTCGTGAACGAACTTTGTAGCGTCTGCGCCGGCCCTGGCGGTGAGCCCGATACTGCTCGAAGTCCTCGGTATCGAAGTAAACGGATTCATACCGGAAAGTTCGCAGGCCATCGATCTGCATGATCTTGAATTTCTCGCCCAGTCGTTCCGATAATGCGGTGAACTGCTGGGGCGTGAGCACGAATTTCTTGTCAACACGCGTCTGCAGGGCAGCTTCGGAAACGACTTCCTGCAAGCTGATTGGTTCGCGATGCGCCACAGCTTCTTCCAGCGCAGTGCGGGCGCCAGCCGAGATAGCATTTCGAGTGCGGCTATCCAGCGCGGTCATCGGGACCACGTATCCTGCTTGGTTCCGTTCTGCGAAGAAGAATTCCCTGCTGTGCTTTGTCCATTGGCCAGTTCGAATGTTCCCGCGTGGGCGAAGCTGCTATCCGATTTGGCAGCTGAAGCGGCATTTGTGCGGAACCGGACATCTACTATGGTCAGATCGCGAACCATGTCCAGCTCGACCACCACGGTGCGCAGAACCTTGGCATCTAGCAGTTCTTCGAGCGCAGCTTGAAGTTCAGGCTTTTTCGGGTAGGCCTTTTCCAAGGTGACCGTCTGGCGTTCGGTACGTGGGGCGAAACTTGGGTGATCGGCGAGGAACATGACGAGCACCAGAGCCGCGGTGGCCGAAGGGGCCAACCACGCTGGATCTGGGTGCAGTCCGTTGACCAGTCCGATAGCCAGCGATATGAAGTAGTAGGCAACTTCTTCCTGGGTCAGCGTGTCTGACCGAAGGCGGATGATGGAAAGGATGCCGAAGAGTCCGAGCCCCAGCCCCATTCCTGCCCCGCTGCCGGAAAGAAGCAGGGTCACCGCGAAGATGCCCATGCTCAATGCGATGTACGCAAGCACCAAATCGCGGCGGAAGTGGCGACGGAAGTATACGAAGTACACCAGCACGGTAATGCCGATGATGTTTGAGGCCAGGCCTGTCCAGAAAGACAACATTCTTATCCCTTTCAATGATGTGAAGCGATGATCCCTTCTAAGTGAACTTTAGGTGAGCAGAATGAAGACAAATGTAGAACAGGATGAGAAAGTCCTCATATTACTGAATGCTTCATGACCTGAAGTTATAAGATTCCAGCTGTTGAAATACGATGATTCGCCGGTCGCGCTGCTTGTAGACAGTGCCCGATTAAGACAAACGGCGGCTCGTCCCGTAATGGGACGAGCCGCCGTTTGGCGATATTGCGGTTGCTTACTTGCCAGCTTCGATTTCAGCCTTGGCCGAAGCATCCGAATCGTTCAGGAATTTGCCGATTCGATCAACTTCTTCAGCTTCGCCGATGGCTGCGGCCGCACGACCCAGCGCGTAGAGCGAGCGGAGGAAGCCGCGGTTAGGCTCGTGGCTCCAAGGAACGGGTCCCTGCCCGCGCCATCCGGCCTTGCGCAACGAGTCGAGGCCGCGGTGGTACCCCACGCGCGCGAACGCGTAGGACTCCACGGTGCGGCCTTCGCCATGTGCTTCGTCGGCCAGCAGCGCCCACACCAGGGAAGAAGATGGGAAAATAGCGGCCAAATCAACTGGCTCATCGCCAGCTTCGAGGCGCGCCAAGACCTCAGACTCTTCTGGGAGCAGCGTTTCTGGAATGCCCAGCAGGTTCTCTCCTGCCATCTTTACTTCAGCGACTTTCCGGCCGAGCCCAGCTGCTGCGCAGCTTCTACGATGCGAGCTGCCATGGACTCTTCAGCCTTGGCACCCCAAACGCGTGGGTCATAGGTCTTCTTGTTGCCAACTTCGCCGTCGATCTTCAGCACGCCATCGTAGTTGCTCAGCATGTGGCCGGCTACCGGACGGGTGAATGCGTACTGGGTATCGGTATCGATGTTCATCTTGATGACACCGTAGGCAACAGCGTCAGCGATTTCCTGCTCGGAGGAGCCCGAACCACCGTGGAATACGAGGTCGAATGGGTTTTCCTTGCCGATCTTGGCGCCAACCTGAGCCTGGATGTCCTTCAGGATCTCCGGACGCAGCTTCACGTTGCCTGGCTTGTAAACGCCGTGGACGTTGCCAAAGGTCAGCGCGGTGATGTAGCGGCCCTTTTCGCCAGCACCCAGGGCATCGATGGTTGCCAGTGCATCCTCGACGGTGGAGTACAGCTTGTCATTGATGGCGTTTTCCACGCCGTCTTCTTCGCCGCCCACTGCGCCGATTTCAACTTCGAGGATCTGCTTGGCAGCTGCGGTGCGTGGAAGCAGCTCTGCAGCGATGCGCAGGTTTTCTTCGAGGGTTTCAGCCGAACCATCCCACATGTGGGAGTTGAAGAATGGGTCGCGGCCGGCCGCAACTTCTGCTTCCGATGCAGCCAGCAGTGGCAGCACGAAGCTGTCCAGCTTGTCTGCTGGGCAGTGGTCGGTGTGCAGGGCGATGTTGACGCCGTAGTTCTTGGCTACTTCGCGGGCGAAGGCCGCGAAGCCCAACGAGCCTGCGACCATGTCCTTGATGGAGGCGCCGGACCAGTAGGCGGCACCGCCAGTGGAGACCTGGATAATGCCGTCAGACTCGGCTTCGGCGAAGCCACGGATTGCGGCGTTCAGGGTCTGCGAGCTGGTCACGTTCACTGCTGGGAAGGCGTAGCCGCCTGCCTTGGCAGCATCAATCATGGCATTGTACTTATCGGGGGTTGCGATAGGCATGCTTCACTCCTGGTGATTAGCGAGGTTTCGCGTCTCCATTGACGGCGGTTCGCCATCCATCCTATCGTCTAGGTCACTATCTCTACCTAAAATCTCATATCGTGACACGGTAAAGAACCGCGTATCTGCAAAGACGGCGGCCGCCGGGAACGAGTAGAACACTCGCCCCCGGCGGCCGCCGTCTAGACAGTTGTTGGCTATCCACCAATGAATGCTGACAAGCTTGCACCTTCGCTCGGATCAATCGAGACCTCAAGGCTCAAGGAATTCGATATTGAAGGTTCCGACGTCGTGGCTGGCGAACTGCTCGTAGCACCTGTACGGCTTGTCGGGCTGCCAGAAGTCTGTTCAGACGAAGATTCCTCGACTGCCTTGAACGAACTCTTATCAGGTTCAGCCGATCCCTCAGGCGTCACCGTCGTCGATGATTCCCGCGATGGAGAAACAGAGGTTGTCGGGGAGTCCGATGTCGGGGGAACCGATGACTCGTCTGGCGACTTGGTGCCTGTTGGCTGTTCTGTCGTCGGAGCGGTAGAGGACGGCGGCCCGCTAGTCGTCGGGGCCTCGGTCTCGCTCTTGGACGGCGAGGTGGATTCGCTCGGGCTCTTCGAACCAGTAGGGCTCTTGCTCTCATCATCGCTCTGGCTTGGCGTCGGCTTGGCCGACTTGGTCGGCGTAGGACGCGGCTTCGGGGAAGGAACATATGGAGTGTCGTTGTCAGGAACTACGATGTCCGGATCTGGAGCATGATTGGATTGGCCAGAATTCTGCGAACCGTTTCCTTTCGGCGCGCTGTTGGCGTTGACGGTCAGCCGCTGGGAATCGATCATTGCATTGCGCTGGCCCGGGATCAGAGGCAGGTAGTTGCGAGGGTCATGCCAGCGCCCATCGATGATGACTTCAAAGTGCACGTGGCAGCCGGTGGAGTTGCCTGTGGTTCCGGCGAGCGCGATCAACTCGCCCTGCTTCACGTTCTGGCCAACCTTGGCGATCAGTTTTGAGTTATGGCTGTAACCGGTTTGGACGTTGAACCCATGGTCAATGGTCACGCGCATGCCGGAGTGCCCAGCCCACGCCGAGACCGAGACGGTGCCGTCTTCGGCAGCGTAAACCGGCGAACCGCAAGAAATTGGGTAGTCCTGGCCGATATGGATCTGGTTGCCCGGGCCGGTGGGGTTCGCACGCCAACCGTAAGGGCTGGAAATGCGGCGGGTCGTCACCGGGTGCATCAGCTGCAAGTCCCCGGGAAGCTTGCCAAGTTCACCAACGGTTCCAGCCAGCAACGCGGTGGAATCTTCGCTGGAGCTGCTCGATTCAGACGTTTCGGCGGCGCCCTCAATCATGCCAACTGGGCGCCCATCAATGGCCAGTTCCTTGCCGGAAGCTCCAAAGGCATTCAGTGGGGCATCGCCACTGACAAAAACGGGACCATCGCCGACCGAGTAGTCAGCGATAGCTTCCATCGATACCGGAACGCCGCCCTGCCGCGAATCGGCGGGCTGCGCCACGAGGGGAATAGCCAACGCTCCCGTGAGCGCGAAGGCAGCAACTATAGAGGTCGTCCAGATGACCACAGGTTTCTTGCGTCGGGGTAATCCAGGCAGCAATAGATCATGGTTCACTTGATGACGACGATTCACAGCCACTCACTCCCAGATCACATTTTCATAACCGATTAACAGCGTATGCGCAAAAATGTAACTAATCCAGATGCTCGACTAAAACTCTTCAGTAATAATTTCTGCGTTAGCTGACCCGCTGCCCAAATACGTGCCTGCGGATCCATGCGTGCATGGCAATTCCGGCAGCAGAGGCGGCATTGATTGAACGCGTTGAGCCGAATTGCTCAATTGACAAGGTGTCCTTGGCAGCAGCGTGAACTTCCGGGCTCAAACCGGGCCCCTCTTGGCCAAAGACCAAGACGCAATTCTTGGGAATATCGTAGGTTTCCAGCGGCACGGAGTCCGGGAAAATGTCGATTCCCAATATCGTGAGCCCCTCGGATTCGGCCCAGATAACAAAATCCTCGACGGTTGGATGATGACGCACATGTTGGTAACGATCTGTCACCATTGCACCCCTTCGATTCCAACGGCGACGGCCAATAATGTGCACTTCCTTGGCCAGGAACGCGTTGGCGCTGCGCACTACCGTGCCGATATTCATGTCATGCTGCCAATTTTCAATGGCGATATGGAAGTCATGGCGGCGCTCGTCTAGATCCGCAATGATGGCATCCATTTTCCAGTAACGATATTTGTCAGCGACATTGCGCCGGTCGCCAAGTTCCAGCAGCTCAGGATCATACTTTTCATCAAATGGGAGCTCCCCTTCCCAGGGGCCCACTCCGATGACATGCTGCTCGCTGGGGTCATTGACCGGGTCATGCAATTCTTGATTCACGCTATTAAGCGTAGTTCTTTCTGATCGTGCCCTTGTTCACGGCGCAATTCCCCAAGGCTGTGTAGTCTTTTTATTAGCAGGGGAATCTTTCAACGCAGATAGCTCCCACCACAATTTCATCAGGGAGGACTTCACCTCGTGACGACTACCAACCGCGCCGCACGCACCGTCCATGACATCAAGTGCTGGCTCACTGATATGGACGGCGTTCTTGTCCACGAAAATCAGGCCGTTAAGGGTGCCGCAGAGTTGATGGGGTACTGGCGTGAGAACAATCTGCGTTTCCTGGTCTTGACCAATAACTCCATCTTCACCCCTCGCGACCTTCGCGCCCGCCTGCTCGCTTCGGGCCTGGACGTTCCAGAGGAGAACATCTGGACCTCGGCCATGGCCACGGCAGAGTTCTTGGCCCGCCAGCGCCCGGGTGGCCGCACCTTTGTGATCGGTGAAGCGGGTTTGACCACGGCATTGCACGATGCAGGGTTCATCATGACCGACCAGAACCCGGACTACGTGGTGCTGGGCGAGACCCGCACCTACTCTTTCGAAGCCATCACCAAGGCAATCCGGCTCATTGAAGGTGGCGCCAAGTTCATCGCCACCAACCCGGACGCCACCGGCCCATCGGCCGAAGGGCTCTTGCCCGCAACGGGCGCCATCGCCGCATTGATCTCTCGAGCAACCAATCGCGAACCATACGTGGTGGGCAAGCCGAATCCAATGATGTTCCGTTCCGCGTTGAACCGCATCGATGCGCATTCGGAAACCACGGCAATGATTGGCGACCGCATGGACACCGACATTGTTGCTGGCATGGAAGCTGGCCTGCTGACCGCTTTGGTCTTCACCGGCATCACCGCCCGCGAAGATATGGACACCTTCCCGTTCCGCCCGGACCTGCAGTACCCATCTGTAGCGAACCTCCATGCAGAATTGGCCAAGGGCGCGCAACCAACTGAAACTCCTGCAACGAAGAAGTAGTTCTCGACGCACGCTGAAGGCCGGGCTTTGCCCGGCCTTCAGCGTTTTCCGGGACATCAGCGAATCTGCGCCCCGAGACGTATCCTGAAGCAGTGAGTGAGCCAGTACCAAACGAAGTCCCCGGTGCCCGCAAGCGCGGACGCCCCAAGGGAAGTACCACCGGATCAACAAAGTCCAAGATCCTCAAAGCCGCATCCAAGGAATTCGCCCATGCCGGCTTCGAGGGGGCGAGCCTGCGTTCCGTGGCCCGCCGCGCCTCAGTGGATCCAGCTTTGGTGCACCACTATTTCAAGGACAAGAGCGAGCTCTTCATCCAGACCATGCACCTCCCGGTCAACCCGGCAGCCATCATTGGGCAGGCGGTAACCGCACCGCTGGAAGAATTGGGCTACTCGCTGACCAGTGCCCTGATCAGCACTTGGCGAAAACCAGCATTTCGGCCACCTGCGATAGCCATGGTTCGAGGGTTGATTTCCAGCAACAACGCCGCAAAAATTTTAAAGCCGTTCATCCAGAAAGAGATTTTCTCCCGTGTGGGCGCCCGCCTGCCGCAGGAAACTGCAGAAGCGCGTGTTGCCCTGGTGGCCAGCCAGTTCATCGGCCTGATTATCGCCCGGTATGTTGTTGCCCTGGAGCCCTTGGCCTCCATGGATGATGATGAGCTCATCGAACTTGTAGCGCCAACAATTCAGCGTTACCTCACCGGGGATCTTCCTATCCAAAAGCATTGACTTGTCAGCCAAACGGGTCTCTAATTCATTATGTGATGAATAAATCGGCTTGTATCGACGTGCAAGAGCTCAACGTCAAGAGGGGCAAGAATCTGGTCCTGGACCAGCTGAGCTTCCAGCTTGAAGCGGGCAAGATCATCGGGCTGCTCGGTCCCAGCGGAAGCGGCAAGAGCACGCTGCTGCGCAGCATCGTTGGCAACCAGATCATCACCAGCGGCACCGTCACCGTCCTCGGCCTGCCCTCAGGCAGCAAGGCCTTGCGGCACAAAGTCGGCTATATGACCCAGGCAGCCAGTGTCTATGACGATCTGACGGTAACGCAGAACGTCGCCTATTTCGCCAAAATTCTTGGGCTCCCCGATGAAGAGGTGAACCGTGTCATCCAAGGCACTGACCTCTCCGAGCAGGCTTCCAGCCTGGTCATTGACCTCTCGGGTGGCCAACGCAATCGCGTCTCACTGGCCATCGCGCTGCTGGGCAGCCCTGAAATTGTCATCCTTGACGAGCCCACGGTCGGGCTTGACCCGGTGCTGCGCGCAGATTTGTGGGGCCTATTCGCACGGCTGGCCGCCACCGGCTTATGCTTGGTGGTTTCCAGCCACGTTATGGATGAGGCCATGCGTTGCGATCAAATCCTGCTGCTCCGAGAAGGAAAAATACTCGCACAACTGACACCGTACGAACTCATGGAACGCACCGGCGCCACCGATCCGGAGACCGCGTTTTTGAAACTCATTGATACGGGCGCTTCGAATTCGCATGACAATGCCACCCCTGACCCTGATTCGGCACCTCGGCACCGTGCCAGCGCAGATGGGAGCAAATAATGCGCAGAACATTAGCCACCACCGGCAGGGTGCTGAATCAAGTCCGCCACGACCCGCGAACCATTGCCCTGATGCTCGTGGTCCCCAGCCTCCTGATCGGATTGATCGCTTGGATTTTCACCGATACACCTGCTTTTCAGCGTATCGGCCCATCCATGATTGCCCTGTTTCCCTTTGTCGTGATGTTCCTTGTCACTAGCATCGCCACTCTGCGAGAACGGCGCAGCGGCACGCTTGAACGGCTTCTGAGCATGCCGCTAGCCAAGGGGGAATTCATCTTTGGCTACGCGGTGGCTTTCACCATGATCGCCATCGTCCAAACCATCATTGCCTCGAGCTTTGCCGTCTGGGTTTGCGGCCTGGAAATCTCAGGCAGTTTCTGGTTGATGTTCGCCGTGGCCGCGCTGGATGCCCTGCTGGGAATCAGCCTTGGACTCATGGCCAGCGCCTTCGCCCGCACGGAATTCCAGGTCGTGCAATTCATGCCGGCCTTGGTCATCCCCCAATTCTTGCTGGCGGGAATCATCCTTCCCCGAGAACAGCTTCCAGGAGTCCTTGAATCCATCGGCGATTGGCTGCCACTGTCCCATGCCATCGACACCCTTTCTGACGTCGCAGCAGGGACCACGGATTCGGACACTGCTTTCAGCATGCTGGTGATCGTTGCGTGGATCGTCGTGGCGCTGCTTGTCGGATCGCTGACCCTGCGCCGGCGCACCGCGTAGCTGCTAGCTAACAACCACCGGAGTATCCATTACCCGGCCTTCACCGACTTCGCGGATCTCCCCGACAATCTTGAACGCTTCTTGCTGGCCCAGATCCTCGCTATTGGAGCCAATAGCCGCAGTGAACTTTCCAGGCTCCACGATCCGGCGGCCGGAAAGCCCGGTAAACGAGGTCCGATCCGCATGCACAGTGAAGGCCACTCGTTTCGACTCCCCCGCTTCGAGCTTGATCTTCGCAAAGCCTGCCAGCCAGCGCCGTGGGCGAACTACCTGCGAGATCTCATCGGAGAGATACAGCTGAATGGCTTCGGCCCCCTGGCGCTCCCCGGTATTGGTCACGGTCGCGCTGACTTCCAGCGTCCCTTCCGTCGGGATTTCCGTGGCTGATAACTCAAGCGCGGAGATTTCGAAACTCGTGTAGGACAGTCCGTAGCCGAAGGGATAGAGCGGGCGCGGATCAAGGTTCGATACCCCATCTGAATGCCATCCCAATTTAGGCGCCAGGTAGGTTCCGGGCTGCCCGCCGACATGGTCAGGGATCTGCACCGGCAATTTGCCCGAAGGATTCACTTCACCGGTGAGCACACCCGCCAACGCTGGTCCGCCTTCCACCCCTGGCATGAAGCACTGGACAATGCCAGCCGCCCGACCAGCGAATTGCCCCAGCGAATACGGGCGGCCGGTGACCAATACCAGGACGGTGGGCGTACCGGTTTCCAGCACGGCTTCAACAAGTTCAGCTTGCCGCCCGGGCAGTTTCAGATCCACCACGTCGCACCCTTCACCGGACGTTCCGCGGCCAAAGAGGCCTGCCAAATCACCCACGGTCACTACCGCCACTTCAGCATTCCGAGCTGTTTCAACGGCCTGTTCAATACCCGCATCATCAAGGTCCGTGAAGTCCACGCCACGGGCATATTCGATCTGGCTTCCGGCGAGCGCCGGAGACTCGCGCAGCGCCTGGAGAATGGAAACCATCTCCACGCCGTGGTCTTCTTGTTCGGCGAAGCGCGAGTACACGTGGTTGGTAAAGGAATAACAGCCCAGGTGGGTGCGTGGCTGGGTGGCGCTAGGGCCGATCACCGCGAGGCGGGCCGGGTTCGTTAATGGCAGGATCTGCTCATTGCGCAGCAGGATGATGGACTCTTCTGCCATGGCACGGGCCAGCGCCCGGTTCTGCCCAGAATCCAATTCCACGTCTGTGCCCAGCCAGGCCTGCTCAGGGCTGTAGCCAGGATCCAGCAGTCCGGCCTCGATCTTCTGGGTGAGCACGCGGCGTACCGCAGTGTCCAGGATCGTTTCGTCCAAGCCGCCGTCGCGCACCGCCTCCGCAAGGCGAGCGAAGGCGATCGTTTCGGGCAGTTCCACATCCATGCCGGCGCTCAGGGCCAGCAGGCCTGCAGCATCTTCGCTGTCGGCAATTTCATGCATGCTGTGCAGGAAGCTCACGGCCCAGTAGTCGGCCACCACGGTGCCGGTGAATCCCCAGCGTTCACGCAGTACGCCGGTGAGCAGCCGGCGGCTGGCCGCTGGCGCTTCGCCGTCGATATCCGCGTAGGAGTTCATCACCGACTGGACCTTGGCTTCGCGCACTGCTCGTTCAAATGGCGGGAATACGATGTCTTCCAAAGCGCGCTGGCCGATGGCTACCGGTGCGTGATTGCGTCCGGCCTGCGAAGCGGCGTAGCCGGCGAAATGCTTCAGGGTGGCATTGACGCCAGAACCCTGCAGCCCCTTCACATAAGCGACAGCGAGTTCTCCTACCAGGTGCGGATCTTCTCCAATGGTTTCTTCCACGCGTCCCCAGCGGTAGTCGCGCACAACATCCAATACCGGGGACAGGCCCTGGTGCACGCCCATCTTTTTCATATCCGCCCCGATATGCGCTGCCATGGACTGGACCAGTTCCGGGTTGAAGGTTGCTCCCCAGGCAATGGATGCCGGGTAGCAGGTGGCACCCAAGGCGGTGAAGCCGGTCAGGCACTCTTCATGGGCGATGGCTGGAATTCCGAAGCGGTTCGAGGCAATAACTTGCTCTTGCAGTTCGGCGAGCCGGGCGCGGCCCTGGCCCGGGTCCAGCGGAACGGTGCCAAAGGCCCGGGTAATGTGGCCTAGTCCGTTCTTGATGGCTGTCTCGAAGCTCGGGCCGCCGCCGAAAGTATCGGCCATCGGCGCCACATTGCTCTCGCCGTCGTGTTGTTTCTCCTCCGGACGGATCCAGTAGGAGCCCAGCTGCCCCGCTTTTTCTTCGAGCGTCATCTGCGCTAGAAGCGCGGCAACGCGCTGATCTGTTGGAAGGTTGGCATTGCGCCAGGTCTGCTCGGCAGTTTTCATGAAAATCCTATTCTCAAAAGAAGATCGGGTGCGCTTGGAGGCCCGCAGTCTCAGCCCTTGACTGCGCCCTGCAGCCCGTTGACGATGCGCTTTTGCATGGCGAGGAAAAAAATCAGCGCGGGGATCATCGCCAAGGCGGTGAAAGCGAAAACGCCAGCGGTATCCGCAGAGTGCTCGCTGGAATAATCCGCAACACCCAATGGCAGGGTGCGCATATCCCCTTGCAGCAAGAGCAGCGGCAGCAAGTAGGCATTCCACGAGCCGACAAAGGCCAGAACGCCCACGGTGACCATGCCCGGACCGGACAGTGGCAGCAAGATGCGCCAGAAGAAGCCAATCCGGCTGGCCCCATCCAGCTGCGCGGCTTCCTCCAATTCCTGGGGCAGGGCCATGAGGAACGGGCGCAAGATGACCACGGTCATGGGCAGTGCGAAGGCCGCCTGCGGCAAGGCCACGCCCCACCAGGTGTTGCCCATATGCAGATCGCGGGTGATCAGGATGAACAGCGGAACGATGGCCACGGTAGCGGGAAAGAGCAGTCCCAGCACGAACACCATGAAGATCGGCTCGCGCATCCGGAATTGATAGCGGGCCAGCGGATAGGCGGCCATAATGCCCAGGACCACGACAATCACCGTGGTGATGACCGCGATCATGGTCGAATTCAGCGCGTACTGCCAGAAGTCCGGGTTTTTCAGCACCCCGGAATAGTTGTCCAGCACCCATGGCTCCGGCAAGCCTGACGGGTTTTCGGCCAGTTGCGCGTTGCTGCGGAAACCGCCGAGGATGCCATAGAGCACCGGGCCGAGGGTCAGTGCCACCACCGCCAGGGCGATGGCGTAAATGGCGACATTCCTGCCTTGGTTCCCGGCTCGTTTTTTGGCGCGCAGGGCCTGTGCCGGGGTGTGCTGCGGGCCGGTGGCCACGGTGGCGCTCATGCTTTGACCTTCTTCGGGTTGATTCGTCCGCCATCTGGCTGGGAGTCCCGCTTGAGGACAAACTGCTGGTAGGACACGGCGAGGACCAGGGCAACGATGAACAGCACCACCGAGGCGGCTGCGGCCACACCGAAATTCTGTCTTTTGGTGCCTTCGGATACCAGGAAGCTGGCCATGGTGGTGGTGGCGTTGGCCGGCCCGCCGCCGGTGAGGATCCACACCATGTCGAACAGCTGCAGCGAGCCGATCATCGAGAGGAACCCCCAGGTGCGCAGGGTGGGGCCGAGCAGCGGAATGGTGATCTTGCGCTGGATTTGCCACCAGGATGCCCCGTCGATCTCCGCGGCTTCGTAGAGCTCGGAGGGCACGCCCTGCAGCCCGGCCAAGAACAGGATGACGGCCAGGCCAAGGTACTTCCAGGTCAGCACCGCCAGCACGGTCCACAGTGCCAGTTCGGGTGTACCCAGCCACCCCTGGGCCGGGCCTTGGACGCCAAGCTTGGACATGATGGTGTCTATTACCCCGTACTGGGGCTGCAGCAGCTGGAACCAGATGACACCGGCGATCACTTCGGAGAGCACGTAGGGAACAAAGATGATCGTGCGCAGCAGCGACTGGATCTTCATCTTCCGATTCAGCAGCAGGGCGAGGCCCAGGCCTATGGGCAGCTGCAGAGCAATGGATCCGCCGATGATGATCAAGTTGTGGATCATCGCATCGGTGAAGACCTCGTTTTGCAGCACCCGTGCGTAGTTTTTCAGCCCGACAAAGTCCACCAGCGGGCCGAAGCCCTTCCAGTTGTACACCGAGAAGCGCACAGCTTGGATGATGGGCAGCAGCATGAACACGGCGATCAGCACGAGCGCCGGGCTGACGAAGAACAGGATCTCCAGCGTTTTGCGCCGGTCCGAGGGCCTGCGCCCGCGCCGCTCGGCCTTATCCGCCCTGCGCGCGCCGGCCTGCCGTTCGCTGATGCCCGACTGTGGCGCGGTGCGCTCGGCCACGGAGCTTGATACACAAGTTGCTTCTTGAGCCACGACCCGAATCACTTCTCCAAGTCGGCGGCATCTTGGCTGGCGTCAACGATTTTCTGCGCGTCTGACTTGCCAGCGAAGAGCAAGGCGATTTCATCATTCATGGCGCCTCCCACGGATGCGCCGAAGGCGGTGTCAAAGTACAGCTGGAAATAGGGAGCCTTATCGCGCACTTCCAGCATGGAAGCCAGAGCTGGATCTGCAACGGCATCCGTTGCCTTGGGATTGGTCGGCAGGCCCATATCAAGTTCTGCAAAACCACGCTGGACCTTTTCGGAGAGCATGTACTTGGCAAATTCCACGGCTTCATCCGGTGCATCTTGGGCCACTGCCCAGGCGTCGCCGCCGCCGAGCTGCGCTTCCGGATTGCCCTGGCCGCCTTCGATGGCGGGGAAGGAGAACCAGCCGGTGTCAGCCCCAAGGCCCTTGCCGTCTTCGGTCAGTCCCTGCATCACGCCTGGCTCCCAGTGGCCGGCGAGCTCCATGGCGACCTTGCCGGTGGCGAGCAGGCCCGAGGCCGAAGTTGGCCCGGATTGCGCCGGGGTGGACAGGAAACCAGCGTTGAAAGGCTCGGCCTTGATCAGTTCATCCACGTTTTCGCCGGCCTTCACGAAGCACTGGTCGCTGAAGTCCATGTTGGCCACGGAATCGGCCATGGTTTGCTCGGAGCATTCGCGGACTGCGGCGTAATACCAATAGTGAGCCGCAGGCCATTTGTCGCCCGCGCCCACCGAGAGCGGGGTGATGCCTGCGCCCTTGAGCTTCTTGCTGGCGTCGAGGAGTTCTTGCCAGGTTTCCGGGGCTTTTTCAACGCCGGCTTTTTTGAACAGGGCCTTGTTGTACCAGAAGCCTGCTGCGCCCAGCGAGTAGGGCAGGGCGTAGGTTTTGCCATCAATTTGCCAGCCGCCAGCCGTATCGCCCAGGAAGCCGATTTCTTCGCTGGCCAGGTCGCTGAGGTCCTTTGTCAGTCCGGCGGCCACATGGGCTGCGAGCTCTCCACCACCACGTTCCATGTAGACGTCCGGCGCGTCGCCGCTTTGGAATGCCGCATCGAGTTTGGTGAGCATGTCTTCGTGCTGCATGGCTTGGACTTCGACGTCCACGCCTGGGTGCTCTGCTTCAAAATCCTTGGCGACCTTTTCGTAGTAGGCCTTGCCTTCGCCGTTGTTGGAATTGTGCCACCAGGTAACGGTGGTGCTTCCGTCGGCTGAATCCCCGGACGTTGATGATCCGGAAGCGCATCCGGCGAAAAGCAGCGAGCCAGTGGCTGCCAGCGCCAGAATTCTTGCGGTGCGGGACGTGGATAGCATGCGTGTGCTCCTGAGCAGTGGTGGTGGTGAGTTGGCCCTGCCGGCTTTCGCGCGGCAGGCACTTGGCTTCACCAAGAATTGCACCGTGACGCAGGTCATGTCAATCGTTTTCGATAACGTTTTCGAAATCATTGGCGAAAACGTTATCGCAATTTCCTCTGCGGCATGTCATGCGCCCGCAAACTCCACTGTTTTAGCGGAAATATGCGCTACTGTTAGTCGGGTGATGACCCCTGAGACCGAACACCCCGTGAATGCCACCGCCGGATGGCTGCCAGCGCCTGCTGAAAACCAGGTGGCAACCAGGGTCACCATCAACGATGTGGCTCGCGTCGCCGAGGTTTCGGTATCCACCGTTTCAAAGGTGGTCAACGGCCGCTATGGTGTCGCGCCGGCAACCATTGCCCGCGTGCACCAGGTCATCAACGAGCTCGGATACGAAACCTCGCTGGTTGCCTCCTCCATGCGCAATTCACGCACCAATATCATCGGCATCCTGGTGGCCGAATTCGAGCCCTTCGCCTTGGAGCTGCTGAATGGAATTTCCGCCACCCTGCGCGGCACCAAATACGATCTGATGGCGTACGCAGGTAACCTCACGCCGGAAGGGCATATCGGCTGGGAACGCCGCTCGCTCTCGCGCTTGGGCGGCACGCTCATCGACGGCGCCATCATTGTGACTCCCACCGTTGAAATCCCCCATAGCCCGGTCCCAGTGGTGGCGATCGACCCTCAGGCCGGCACCGACATGCCCATCATTGTGGACGTGGATAATTCCGGTGGAGCGCAAAAAGCCACGGAGCACCTGCTGGGACTTGGGCACCAGCGCATCGGGCACATCCGCGGCCGCGAGGATCTGAAATCAGCGCACCTGCGCGAGGCCGGATACCGGCAAGCGCTGGAGAACGCCGGCATCCCCCATGATGAACAGCTCATCGAGCAGGGCGATTACCAGCATGACGCAGCGGTAGAAGCGGCCCGGCGCCTGCTTGATCTTCCCCAGCCGCCCAGCGCAATTTTCGCAGCCAACGACATCTCGGCCCTGGCAGCCCTGGGCGTTGCGGCCGAACGCGGGCTGGCCGTGCCCGAGGACCTTTCCATCATCGGATTTGATGATATTCCCGCTGCGGCACAGAGCACTCCGGCGCTGAGCACGGTGCGCCAACCACTGCATGAGATGGGCAGCCACGCGGTGCGCCTGCTGCTGTCGCTACTTGACGGCGAAGAAGCCACCGCGCCACAGCAATTGCCAGCGGTACTGGTTCCCCGCGATACAACTGCGCCACCACGCGCCAATTAAGAAATGAAACCCGCCATCCCGGAAAACCGGAATGGCGGGCTGCAGGCAAAAGTCCTGGCTGGCTACAGGCCCAGCTCGTCCTTGCCGTAGGCGAACAGGTACGGAACGCCAGCTTCTGCTTCGATGCGTTCCTTGGCGCCGGTATCGCGGTCAACGATCACAGCTACAGCGATCACATTGCCTCCGGCCTTGCGCACGCCTTCAACGGCGGTCAGCGCCGAGCCACCGGTGGTGGAAGTATCTTCCAGCACGATGACATCGCGTCCCTCGACGCTTGGCCCCTCGACCTGGCGGCCCATGCCGTAGGACTTCTGCGCCTTGCGAACCACGAAGGCATCCACGGCGCGATCATTGGCGCGCGCGGTGTGCATGATTGCGGTGCCCACCGGGTCTGCGCCCATGGTCAAGCCGCCAACGTTGGTGAACTCGAGCTTCGCTTCATCCAGCAGATCAAGCATGACTTCGCCCACCAGGCCCGAGGCCTCCTGATGCAGGGTGACTCGGCGCAAATCGATGTAGTAGTCAGCTTCCTTGCCGGAAGACAAGATGACCTTGCCGCGCACAATGGCAAGTTCTTGGATCAGTTCTTTTAGCCGCTCTCGGGCGCTGGTTTTGCTCATACTCTCGATTCTAGTCGGCATCATCGCTAGGCTGATTTTATGAACGCACAACGCCCCCTGGGATACTGGCTAAAATTGGTGGATTCGCTGATTGACGAGCAGTTTGCAGCGACCTTGGAAGAACACGGTGTGACACGCCGGCAGTGGCAGGTGCTCAACTTGCTCGAGCAGCAACCGGCCACCGAGGCGCAGCTGAATGCCGGGCTCTCGCCCTTCTTCGCTTCCGAGGATGAGCCGCAATCATTGAACGAGCACCTGGCCGAACTGGTGGAATCGGGCTGGGTCACCGTCCACGACGGCGAGTATTCGATCACCGACCGCGGCCACATCTCCCTGCTGAAGCTCAGCGAGCTGGTGGAAAAGATCCGCACGCAGTTCGGGCAGGATCTGGACGGCTCGGAATATGACGCGGTGGTGCAGACCCTGGAAAAGATTGCACGCAGCCTCGGCTGGGATCCGGAGCAAGCCCAGCAGTAGCCGGTCGCCGTTGCAGCGTATGTTGAGAACAGATTAATTTTCGAGGCAAACGCGGCCCCTGGCCTCCTCTAGCCGTGCCGACTGCCTAGGATTGAAGACATGCGTGAATTGCAAGCAGAGATCATTGAAGAGCTGGGCGTACGCCCGGAAATCGACGCCTCGCAGGAGATCAGGCGTCGCGTGGATTTCCTCAAGGACTACCTCGCCGCGACCGGCGCCAAGGGCTTTGTGCTGGGGATTTCTGGCGGAATTGATTCCACATTGGCCGGACGCCTGGCCCAGCTGGCGGTTCAGGAAGTGCGCGAAGCCTCGGGCGAGGCTCGCTTCATTTCGGTACGCCTCCCGCACGGGGTGCAGCAGGATGCCGACGACGCCGCAGCGGCCATGGACTTCATTGCCGCCGATGAGCAGTTCGAGGTTAATATCGCCAAGCCGGTAGCTGCCCTGGATGAAGCGATCGCCGATGCCGGCCACCCGAGGATCAGCGACTTCAACCGCGGCAACGCGAAGGCCCGCACCCGCATGATCGTGCAGTATGCCATCGCAGGCGATCGCGGCATGCTGGTTTTGGGCACCGACCACGCCGCCGAATCGGTGACCGGCTTCTTCACCAAGTTTGGCGATGGGGGTGCCGACCTGCTGCCACTGGCCGGCCTGAACAAGCGGCAGAACCAGGCCTTGCTGCGTGAATTGCAGGCTCCGGAATTGCTCTGGTCCAAGAAGCCCACCGCTGACCTGCTTGATGGCCAGCCACAGCGCGCAGATGAGGAAGAGCTCGGCCTGACCTACGATCAGATCGATGACTACCTCGAGGGCCGCGACGTTGCCGAATCGGCCGCCGAGGCCATCGAGAAGCGCTTTGTGGCCTCGCGCCATAAGCGTGCGGTGCCGGCCACCTACTGGGATCAGTGGTGGCGCGCCTAGGGATTACATCAAACCGGTAATCTCTTTCAGCGCTTGAACATGTTGTGCAAAGGCCTTGCGCCCGGTCGAGGTGAGCTTCGCCCAGGTGCGGGGCCTTTTGCCTACATACCCTTTTTTGATCTGCACGTAGCCGCCAGCTTCAAGCGCGCTCAAATGCCGCGAAAGCACCGAATCGGAGACACCCAAGGCTTCTTTCAGGGACTTGAAATCAGCCTCGTCCACGGCCTGCAGCGATCCCATGACCGATAGCCGCAGGGGATTCGAGAAATCTCCATTCAGCCGATCCCGGGCATGGGCGCTCATCGCCGCACCATCGCAATTCCAGTTGCGCATAATGGCGCAGCAACAACAACGCCAATGAGCGCCATTGCCGGCCAATCCAGCGGTCCGGCGCCAATCAATGCCACTGACACCGCGTAGAGCACCATGCTGGCAATAAATCCGCGCAGGTACATTTTCGAGTATCCCCTCGGAAGCGAACGGTAGAGCTTCCCATAGGCCAAGGACATCGCGAGAACAGCTGCGGCAAACAGCGCCATGATGACGATGAATCCGGCGAATTTCTCATCAGGGCGATAGATCTGCAAGAGCGCCGCGAGCCCGCCGATCAGCAGGCCCAGGGCAATGCAATAGGATCCCAGCAATCTGGCGCCGTACCCGGAGGCGCGATCCATGCCCTGCTGCGCCTTGCCCAGCGCGGCCAATTGCTCCTCGGGGCCCAGTTCATGTTCCGAGCTCATTTGCTGTCCAATGCCTGGGCCTTGCGCTGCCGCTGCGCAAACAACGAGGCCATTGTCATGGTGGTAACCATGAAGATCCCCATGCCAATGAAAATCAAGGCCTGCTGACCGGTGGCGTACGCGCTGAGCGCCAGCGCGAAAAAGGCCAATCCCGCCACGATGATCGCGGTGAGGTACCAACTGCTGAACGTCGCTTTCATGATCCTGCTCCTTTGCCTGCGAACCTTCGAATACCCCAACACTAACAAGTACTTTCCAAAATGGAAAGTACTTGTTAGTTATTTTATTGGCTTTCGATCCGCTCAAAGCCCGCTACACGAACGCGCTGATGCCTGTCAGCGCCCTCCCGACAATGAGCGAATTGATTTCGTAGGTGCCTTCATAGGTGTGCAGGATTTCCACGTCGCAGAACACCTTGGCCATCTCGAAATCGCTCACCACGCCATTGCCGCCCATCATCGCCCTGCCCAGCGCCGCAGATTCCCGTGCCAGCCGGGTGGCAGTGGACTTTGCCATGGCCGCATCAACCATCTGCAGGTCTCCGCGCTCCTGTTTGCGGGCAATATCGCCCATCATCGACAGGCAGAGGCTCAAATTGCCGGCGATCTGCGCCAGCGGCTGCTGTATCAGCTGGAAGGACGCAATGGGCTGCCCGAATTGCCGGCGCTCAAGGGCGTAGGCCTGGCAGATATCCAGGGTCGCCATCATCGCGCCAACCGCCTGCCAGCCCACCCAGGCCCGGGATTGCATCAGCAACCCGTTGGCGGAGGCAAAACTGCTCGCCCCGGGAAGCTTGTTGGCCACCGGGATCCGCACCTGGTCAAAAGCGATGTCCGCATTTTGCATGATCCGCAGCCCGATTTTATGCTCAATCTTGGTGGCGCTGTAGCCCGGGCGGTCGGATTCCACAAGGTACGCGCCGAGATCTCCGGTGCCTTCGTCCTTGGCCCAGATCAGTGCGAAGTCGCTTATGGTCCCCATGCCGATCCAGCGCTTGGCGCCGGAAATAACGTATGCGTCCCCGTCGCGCCGGGCGGTGCATTGCACTCCCCCAGCGATGTCAGAGCCGTGCTCGGGTTCGGTCAGCGCAAAAGCGCCGAAAGCTTCAAAGGCCATGAGCTTGGGCAGCCATTGGTCCTGCTGCTCCTGGGACCCAAGTTCATGAATCATCCCGACCACCAGCTCATTGTGGATGCCCACCACCGAGGACAGCGAGATATCCGCCCTGGCGATTTCCGCATGAATCAGGCCGCGCAGCAGGTGCGAGCATTCCTCTAATTGCATTCCGGCTAATCCATGCTTCGCCAGCAGTGCCACCAGATCCTTGGGGAATTCTTCGCGGTTCCAGTAGCTGATGGACTGCTTGCGGATCTTGTCCTGCACCAGTTCTCTCACTTCCAGCAGGCGTTCATGTTCGCGATCGCCCAGCTGTTGTGCCACACCCAATAGGTCCATGGGGGTTCTCCTTCCAAACCTTAGGAAGTCCAAGTATATTGTTGGACTAGGTCTTCTTATGGGGGTATTCAAATGACTTCTCCGTTGCCACGCGACCCGATTGCCCAGGCCCGGGAACAGTGGATTTCACATGGATGGACAGCCCAAGCTGATTCCATGGCCGCGATTACCGCGGTAATGCGCACTGCGTCGATCTTCTTGCAGCGCGCCGATGCGATCCTCAAGCCGCACGGACTGACCTTTGCGCGTTTTGAGGTCCTGGCCCTGCTGGGATTCTCCAAGCGGGGATCGCTGCCCATGAGCCAGGCCAGCGACCTGCTCCAGGTGCACGCCACCAGCCTGACCAACTCGGTAGACCGCTTGGAATCCACCGGCCTGGTGCGCCGCATTGCGCACCCGACCGATGGCCGCACCCGGCTGCTGGAACTCACCACTCAAGGGCAGAAGGTCCTCGGCGCGGCCCGGGACGATCTCAACGAGCAGCTTTTCGCCCAGAGCAAGCTCTCCGGCATGGACGCCATCGAGCTTTTCGAAATCCTTGCCCGCTTCCGCAAGGCCTCCGGGGATTTCCTATAGCGATCCATCGCGAATGGCGTTGATGATGCCGGAAAAATCCGTTCCCGCATTGCCCTCGTCGCTGAATTTCCGATACAGGGCAGCAGCAAGGGAACCGAGCTGGGCATCTGTGGTGGTATGTTCCAACGCGCTGGCCGCCAGCCCAAGATCCTTGGCCATCAGGGCCGCGGCAAACCCTGGCTGATAATCCCGGTTTGCCGGCGAGGTCGGCACCGGGCCAGGCACCGGGCAGTTGGTGGTCACCGCCCAGCATTGGCCCGAAGCCGAGGAAATCACGTCATAGAGCGCCTGATGCTCCAGGCCCAATCGCTCGCCGAGCACAAAAGCCTCGGCCGCCCCGATCATGGAGATGCCCAACAGCATGTTGTTGCAGACCTTGGCCGCCTGGCCTGCGCCATAACCACCGCAGTGCACGATCCTCTTGCCCATGTGCTCAAGGACCGCGGTGATCTCTTCCAAATCCTCGCCCTGCGCGCCGAGCATGAAGGTCAAGGTCCCCGCTTCGGCGCCTACTACGCCGCCAGACACCGGGGCATCCGCGCTGCGGTGGCCAGCTGCCACCGCAAGCTCCGCGGCTTGCCGGGCCTGGGCAACATCGATGGTGGAGCATTCCAGAAACAGCGTATTCGGCTTGGCGCTTTTCAAAAGATACTGCGCATAGGCGTCAAGAACATGCTGCCCGGAAGGGAACATGGTCAGCACTATGTCAACGTCAACAGCGGCTTCAGCGCCGCTGCCCACGGTTTCGATCCCGGCATCCTGCGCGGCCTGTACCGCCGCAGGAACCACGTCGAATCCCTTCAGCTGATAGCCGGCACGATGCAGGTTGATGGCCATGGGCAAACCCATATGGCCCAGGCCCAAAAAGCCGATGACTGGCTTGTCGCTCATGATGCGCTCTTTTCTCCTCGGCTTGCACCCAGCAAGGCGTAGTTCAGTTCGGCACCCGGAAGCGGGCCGAGGTGCCGTTCGGTTCGTTGTTCATGGCTCATCCCGGGCAGAGATTCCGCCCAGTGCGGCGTACGATCTTTATCGATCACCGCGGCCCGGATGCCTTCTGCGAAGTCCGGGTCGTCCAGGCGATGCAATGCCGCCCGGAATTCCCGCTTGAGATCCGTGCGCAGATCATTGCCGGCCTGCCGCATGAGTTCACTGGTCAGCCGCACTGAACTGGGGCAAGCAGCACGAAGTGCTTCGGCCATCTCATGTGCTCGAGGTGCATCGCTGTTTTGCAGCGACAGAAGCACCGCGCGGAGATTGTCCTCGTCAAAGGCCTGCACCCACGGCTCGTGCATGAAGCCCTGAGGCGGCCTTTCCGCATAGCGTCCGATAGCGCTTTGGGCAGCCTCGGTTTCCAGTGCTGCCAGCAACGACGGCAGTTTTTCCTGCGGCACATAGCTGTCAGCCAGCCCAAGGAGGATGGCATCGGCCGCGCCAAATTTAGTTCCGGTCAATGCGGCCAGCCGTCCCGCTGCTCGCGGGGCCTTGCCCAGCAGATGTGTTCCGCCAACGTCAGGGAAGAACCCGATGCCGACTTCCGGCATGCCGCACTTGCTGGCATTGGTAACAATTCGATGGCTTCCGTGCGCAGAGATGCCGATTCCTCCACCGAGCACGATGCCGTCCATCAAGGCAATGTAGGGCTTGGGGTACTCATTGATCAAGACGTTGAGCTGGTATTCGATGCGCCAGAAGTTCTCGGATGATCCGGTGCGCTCCTTGATGTCCTGGTATATGGCGACAATGTCGCCACCGGCGCATAGCCCGCGCTCCCCCGAGCCCTGGACGGCGACCTGGCTTATATCGGGGTCATCGCGCCAACCGAGCAAAGCATCAAGAAATATCTGGCACATTTGAGTATTCAAAGCGTTGAGGGCTTTGGGTCGGTTAAGCGTGATGAGGCCTAAGTGGCCGCGACGTTCCGTCAGGATTTCAGGCAACATTGCCTCCTTGGAGTGATTGGCGTCACCTTCTGCACTCGAATATACTCGGACTTCCAAGTAAATTGAAGTGGCACAGGTCAGCAAACTTGATAGGTTGAACTTGTGAAGATTGCAACTTGGAATGTGAACTCGCTGCGAGCCCGCGCCGACCGCGTTGAGGACTGGCTGCGACGCACCGACGTAGATGTCCTGGCTATCCAGGAAACGAAATGCAAAGACGAGAATTTTCCGTGGGAATTGTTCGAGAACAATGACTACGAGGTAGCGCACTTTGGCGTTAACCAATGGAACGGCGTGGCCATCGCGTCACGCGTAGGCCTTGAAGATGTGCAGCGCACCTTCCCGGGCCAGCCTGAATTCGGCAAGGGCGGCAAGAACCCGATCCAGGAGCCGCGCGCCCTGGCTGCGACCTGCGGCGGCATTCGCATCTGGAGCTTGTACGTGCCCAACGGCCGGGCCTTGGACGATGAGCACATGGCCTACAAGCTGAATTGGCTCAACGAGCTCAAGGAACGCTCCGGGCAATGGCTGGCCGAGAACCCGGAGGCCCAGATCGCCCTGATGGGCGACTGGAATATCGCACCGAAGGATGAAGATGTCTGGGACATTGATTTCTTCCTGGAAAACAAGCTCACGCACGTTTCGGCTCCCGAGCGCGCGGCGTTCACCGCTTTTGAGGATCTGGGCTTCAGCGACGTCGTTCGCGGCTACACCGAGGGCCAGTACACCTACTGGGATTACACCCAGCTGCGCTTCCCCAAGGGCGAAGGCATGCGCATTGACTTCTCCTTGACCTCCCCAGCGCTCACCGCACGAGTCACCGCGGCAAGCATTGACCG
>Ga0308169_10001740_pt1 | contig 24501 bp, 21 predicted proteins | sample PhyBR1_2_FD_202139 | JGI IMG/M metagenome (GOLD analysis project Ga0308169, IMG submission 202139) | Phyllosphere microbial communities from UC Gill Tract Community Farm, Albany, California, United States - DLSLSB.R1 | ecosystem: Host-associated > Plants > Phyllosphere > Unclassified | place...
CGTCAGCGAGGATGCTCGTGCTGGGCGACCGAGGAGAGGGAGAGAGAGAGAGAGGGACGCACGTTGTCGATCGTGTCGGACGACTCGACCTCGAGCGTGATCGTCTTGCCGGTGAGCGTCTTGACGAAGATCTGCATGCTGTGAAGAGTGCAGGCGGGCGTCAGCGAGCTGCTGCTGCAACATCTGGCGTGCTCGTCGGCTGCAGCCCTTGATCGCCCCGCTCATCGGCCCGCCGCCCTCGCTCGAGTCCCCGAGCCGTGCCGCCGCGAGGCGAGCCTCGCTGCGCCCCGCTCGCCTATCTCTGACACCGCGCCGGACTCCCTCGCAGCTGCAGGCGATGCCCACGCGCGCGCACCGCCCCGGTGACGACTGCGCCGGCACCTCCCCACCGAGCCGGGCCCAGTCATGCCTCGCGCGCGCGCAACACTGCTAGAGGGGGAGGGACGCACGCTGTCGGTGCTTGATAGGGTGTGGTGAGGTGTGAGAGGGTCGAGCTTGTGCGCTGGAGGTGGCGAGGGAGCGAGCGAGGGCGAGTCGGGTGCGTGTTGTGGTGGTGGCGAGGCGGGGAACGGCGAGGGCGAGGGAGGGGAGGGCAGTAGGGCGCGGTCAGTGTGTGATCTTGTACAGTGCCCAGAGAGGGGCATGGACGCACAAGGGAGGTCCTTTGCGCGAGTCGAGGCGGGAGCGAGGTGGAGGAAGGAGCGAGAGAGGCGCGCGCCGCCGAGTCGTCCTCGTCGACGGCACTCTGCCGCGGCTCGCTCTCGCTCTCGCGCTTCCTTTGCAGCGAGGACTCGCACAACGGACACAGCAAAGGGTACTGATGAACTGCAGAGAGTGAGAAAGGGAACTAGCAAGCGACCCGTCGACACTTTGACCTCCTCCTCCTCGTCCCTCCTCGGGCCTCCTCCTCGGCCCGCGCCTGCTCCTGCTCCTGCTGCTCGACCGCCGCCCTGAAAGGTCGCTAGAGCGTCCCTCCTAGACGGCGACCGGCTCGATGTTCCAGATCTCCTCGGCGTACTGCTGGACCGCCCGGTCGGACGAGAAGCGGCCCATCTTCGAGGTCGTGTTGATGCACTTCTCGACCCAGGACGACTTGTCGACGAAGGCGGCGTCGATCATCTTCTGCGCTTCGAGGTACGACAGGAAGTCGTCCGAGATGAGGTAGTGGTCGCCGTTGAAGATGGTCGACAGGAGCGGCTCGAACAGGTCGCCCTCGCCGGCGCTGAACTGGCCCGACCGCAGCGCGTCGACGACCTCGAGGAGCTGCGGCGCGTACTGCGCCTGGCCGGCCTGGTGGCGCAGGCGGAGCTCGCGCACGTCGGGCTCGAGGACGCCGAAGAAGAAGCAGTTCTCCTCGCCCGCCGCCTCGCCGAGCTCGACGTTCGCGCCGTCGACCGTGCCGAGGAGCAGGCCGCCGTTGAGGAGGAACTTCATGTTGGAGGTCTGCGCGCGCAGGTGAGCCATGACTGGGGTCAGTACGGGCTGTTCTGGGCGCTGCAGAAGCCGAAGAAGGGGAGGGGACGCACGCCGGACGCCTCGGTGCCGGCCGTCGAGATGTGCTCGCTGATGTCGCTCGCTGGGCTGCGCGCGCAAGTCGAGGGGTCAGATGAGGCTCATCCAGAGGAGCTCGTTGAGGAACCTGCGACGCACATGAGGATCTCGGCCAGGCTGACGCTGTAGTCGGCGAGGAAGACGACGTTGAGGTACTCGCGGATCTCCTCGTCGGCGTTGACGACCTTCGAGACGGCCGTGATGAGGCGGATGATGACTGCGAGCGGGCGCGCGAGCAGGTCAGCTCTCTTCGTCTGCACCGTTCTCAGAAGCGCGAGAGCTCTGCGCCGTTCTCGTGAGCACGAGAGAGAGAAGGACGCACGCTTGGCCATGTAGTAGCCGGGCGCGGCCTTGCCGCCAAAGACCGAGAGGCGAGGGACGACGCGCTTGCGCTCCTCGGGCGACATCTTCTTGAGCTGGAGGTAGCGGTAGATGACGCCGAGGATGTTGAGCGACTGGCGCTTGTACTCGTGGATGCGCTGTGCGAGTGGGAGAGAGAGAGGGAGGGAGAGAGGGAGAGGGAGGTCAGCTGTCGCTCGAGAGGGATCGGGAAGAGGAAGAGGGTCGTGCGCACCTTGACCTGGATGTCGATGAGCGCCTTGCGGTTGACCTTGACCTCGGTCGTGGCCTCGATGTAGTCGCACAGGCGGTTGCGGTTGACCTGCGACGAGCGCAGGAGGGAAGGAGGAGGCGAGGGAAGGGTCGAGTCAGTTTGGGAAGGTCGTCGAGGCGGGACGAGCGACGACGACGACGACGCACCTGCTTGGCGGCGGCCCACTCCTTCTTGAACGCCTCGTTCTTGGCGAACTTGTGCAGCTTCTCGAGCTCGTCGAGGTGCGTGACCCAGTGCTCGCTGCCGAGCGCCTTGGTGATGAGGGTCGAGAGCGCCGGGTTGCACTGCGACGGCGAAGGAGCGACGCAGCGAGGACGGCCGATGAGGGCAGACGACGATGTGGATAAGGAGGGGAGGAGGAGGAGGAAGAGAGGAGGGAAGGAGGAGGAGAGGAGGGCTGCGTCAGCTCGAGCTCGAGCGACGGGGGGGAAGGTCGAGATGAGCGGCGACGCACCTGGTACAGCCAGCGCCTCGCCGTGATGCCGTTGGTGACGTTGGTGAAGTGGTCGCGCCCGAGGTACTCGACAAAGTCGGGGAAGAGCTGCGTCTGGACGAGGTCCGAGTGAAGCTCGGCGACGCCGTTGACCTTGTGCGACCCGATGACGGCGAGGTGCGACATGCGCACGCGCTTGGGCGAGCCCTCCTCGATGAGGCTCATGCGCGCGAGGCGCGCGCGGTCGTTGGGGAACCTGCGCTCCACGTCCTGGAGGAAGTGGAAGTTGATCTCGTAGATGAACTGGAGGTGGCGCGGGAGGAGCCTGCCGACGAGCTCTACCGACCACTTCTCCAGCGCCTCAACCATGACGGTATGGTTAGTGTACGAGAATGTGCGCTGGACGATCGACCAGGCGACGTCCCAGTCTTGGCCTTCCTCGTCGACGAGGATGCGCATGAGCTCGGCGATGGCGATCGTCGGGTGGGTGTCGTTTAGCTGGATGGCGACGCTGTCGGGGAACGAGGTCCATGGCTCGCGCAGCTTGCGGAAGCGGCGGCAGATGTCGTGGAGCGAGGCCGAGCACCAGAAGTACTGCTGCTTCAACCTCAGCTCGCGCCCGGCATCGTGGTTCTCCCTGCGGCTCGAGCGACGTCAGCTAGAGCTCTGCGAGTCGATGAGAGCGAGAGAGGGGAGAGAAAGGACGCACGAAGGGTACAGGACGCGCGTGATGGTCTCGGCCTCCTCGGCCTCGCGCACGGCGGCGTCGTAGTCGCCGGCGTTGAAGGCGGCGAGGTCGAACGACACCGCGCCTCGCGCTGCCCAGGCACGGATGTTGTTGGTCGACGTCGTGCGGAAGCCCGGGACGGGGATGTCGAAGGGTACCGCGAGGACGTTGACGCCGCCGGTCCAACTGCCGGCGCTCTTGCCGTTCTCGCCGCGCGTCGCCTCACCGTACAGCTTGATCTCGACGGCGGCGTCGAGGCGCGGCACCTCGAACGGCGTGCCATTCTCGAGCCACGGGTCGGGCACCTCGACCTGGTCGCCCTTGCTCGACAGGATCTGCTTGAAGATTCCTTGCTGAGGGGAGGAAAGGCGAGGCGAGAGGGTCAGCTGGCGACCAAGAGGCATTCAGCAGAGCGAGGAGGACGCACCTGGTAGCGCAGGGTGTAGCCCCAAGCCGGGATACCGACGGTCGAGGTCGAGTCGAGGTAGCACGCCGCGAGTCGGCCGAGGCCGCCGTTGCCGAGGCCCATGTCGCGCTCGACGTCGAGGATGTCCTCCAGCGAGAAGCCGAGCTGCTTGAGGCTGTCGTTGTACGACTGCTTGACGTCGAGGTTGAGGAGAGCGTTGTCGTAGGCGCGGCCGAGGAGGAACTCGAGCGAGAAGTAGTAGCTGTTGCAGAGCGAGGAAGTCAGCGAGGGGGCAGAGAGAAATTTGAGGAGGAAGAGGAGGAAGAGGAGGAGGACAAGGAGGAAGAGGAATGAGGAGGAGGAAGAAGGAAGAGGAGGAGCGGGACGCACACGCGCTTGACCTTCTTCTCGGTGTGCGTCGTCTGCGTCTTGTTCCAGTTGTGGACGAGCTTGTCGCGGACCGAGAGCGCCGAGGCCTGGAACAGAGCGAGCTCGTCGACGTTGAACGGCTGGCGCGAGAGGGTGAACTCGACATGGCGCGAGATCTGGGCGTTGACGGCCTTGACGTCGTTGGCGAGCTGCTGCTCGTTGGCCTTGAGCGCGTCTTTCCACGCCGTCTCGTCGCCGGGGAAGATCTGCAGGAGGGCGAGGCGAGTCAGCTTTCGGAAGGTGGGGTGGGGTCGAGGAGGAGGAGGAGGAGGAGGAGGCCCGAGGAGGAGGAGAGGGAGCGCACCTCGTTGAGGTGCTTGGGGCCGTCGGGGATGAAGCCTGCGGGTGCACGTCAGCTCTGTACCGCGGGCAGGACAGGCTAGAGGGGACGCACCAGTAGCAGAGCGCTGCGAGCGACCACGTTGCCCCACGACGGGTGATCCAGGTCAGCTCGCGCTCGTGCGGCTCGAGAGGGCGCGGAAAGGGACGCACCTTGTGAGCCCTAGGCCTGCGCGGCTTGGCGAGCGCCTCGAACGGGTTGGTGGTGTGCTGCAGGCGAAGTGCGAGAGCCGGTCAGCGCGCGGCCGTGTGGGGAAGCGCGACGGTGGACGCACAGAGGCTGTGGGCGTCGTGGGCGTGTGCTGTGTCGGCCCGTCGGCCTTGTCGGCCATCGTGGCAGTCATCGAGCCGCTGAACGAGCTGATGAAGGAGGAGGGAGGACGGCGGGAGCTCGGCGTCCGTCGACGTCCGTCGCTCTCCTCCTCGCGGTCCCCCACAGAGGCGTCTTCACCGGCCTTCCGAGCTTTGCGACCGATTCCAGCTTGATCCGACTGCAGAGCGTCACGCTCTCGACATGTAGGAGTCACAGGGAAGCAGGACTCGGCGATTGCGAGCGGGCGACAGCTACTCGTCCTCTTCTCCCGAGACGTCCTCCTCGTCGCCGTCCGAGCCGCCTGCGCTCGCCGACTCGTCCTCGTCGTCCTCGTCGTCGTCCTCGCCCTCGACAGCAAGCGCGGCGAACGCCCCTCGCACCGCCTGCACCGCCTTGTCGTCCGCACTGTCCTCCTCCTCGTCGTCCTCGTCCGACCCCTCCTCGCTCGTCCCCTCGTCCTCCTCGTCGTCGTTCTCGCTTGCGCCGTCGCGCTCACTCGCCGCCCGAGCGCGAGGCGAGAAGCCCGGGAGCCACACGCCCTCCTTGTCGGCGCACGGCGGCGGGCCAGGCGGGTGGAAGGCCCAGGGGATGGTCGACGAGTGGAGCAGGCGCAGGATGAAGGCGCCGGCGCGGTAGATGTCGGGACGGCCGACCTTGGCGGTGACGAAGCCTGCGGGCGGGAAGAAAGCGGGTCAGCTCGGCGAGAGAGAGGATGACCTCGTCGAGAAAGAGCAGGACGTCGAGAGGAGAGCGCGACGCACCTTGCTGGACCGCATACGCCGCGAGCAGCTCGTCCGTCGTCCACCTCGACACCTCCTTGGCCCTCCTCGCCGCCTTCCTCTCCTCGACCGAGTCGAGACTGAACTCGTCGTCGTGCTCGTCCTGCGCCTCCTCGTACACCTCGTCGTCGTGCCGCAGGCGGAGCACCTTTTCGAGCGGCAGGCGCTGCCCGATGAGGTGCAGGACGGCCTCGACGTTCTGGATCGGGAGGACGCCGCCCCAGACCTGGCGCTCGAAGCCGGCCGACGACGGGCAGACGAGCCCGGGGCAGTCGCACAGGCGCAGGTTGGCGTTCCAGAAGATGGTCTGCGCGCATACATGAGCGAGAGTCAGCTACTGATGGTCATGCAGCGTCGAGAGAGAGAGAGAGAGACGGACCTGGAGCGTCTTGGTCTTGCCCGGCGTGCGCGACGCTCTGACGACCTTGCGCCCGAGGAGCGCGTTGAGCAAGCTCGACTTGCCGACGTTGGGCTGCCCGATGAGCCCGACCGTCAAGAACGGGTACTCGTCGTCGTCGTCGTCGCGCTCGCCCGCGCTCGGGCCCGCCTCGTCCTCCTCGTCCTGCGCGGGCTCCTCCTCGCGCACGTCCATCTCGTCGTCGCCGCGCGCCCCTCGGCCTTTGCCCTTGCCCCGCCTGCGCTTCTGCACCTCGCCAAAGTCGCTCCTGCCCGCGCGAATGCCCGTCTCGCCGCCCTCGTCGGCGACGCCCTCCCAGTCGACGTCGCGGCGGCAGCGCGGGCGCCAGCGCGCGAGGCGCTCGGGGACGGACGAGACGATCGAGGGAGGGGTGAGGAGCTTGGCGTGTGCGTCGCGCAGGGCGGTGAGGAGGGCGTTGCGGAGAGGCGGAGGGGCCGAGGGGACAAAGCGGGGCTGGGTGCCTGCGCGCGAGAGGGTCTGCGTCAGAGCTGCAGCGGGAGCGCCCGAGGAAAAGGCAAGGACGCACCTTGAGTCTCCTCGCGCCGTTGCTCCTCGCGGTAGCTCTCCATGAGGACGACCTTTGCGCCGTCCGGGCCCTCGAGCTCCTCGAAGTACGCGCGCCACGCGTCGGCGACCTCGTGCGGGACAAGGTCCGTCTTGGTGAGGACGAGAATGACGGGTTTGGGCGCGGGCTTGATGGTACGAAGGTAGGTGCGGAGCGAGGGAGGGTAGTGAAGGAGCGGGAAGCGAACGTCTGCAGGGGTCGGTGCGTCAGGTCGAGCTCGCGCACATGTAGATGGAGGAACAGGTGAGAGGGAACGCACCGATGAGGACGCAGAGGATGTCGCTGACCTCGGTCGTGCGCCACAGCTGGCGCCAGACGTTGAGGTTGCGCTCGAAGAAGGTCGGCGAGCCGGGCAGGCCGGCGAGCGTGCCGTCCTCGTGCAGCGGTGGTGCAGCCGCCCGAACGAGGATGTCGTCGGTCGTCTCGAGCCACTTCTTGAAGATGCCCTCTGCGCGCGGGAGAGAGAGAAAGGTCTGGGTCAGCGGTCGTGGACGAGGGGAGGAGGGACGGCGGCAGGGAAAGGAGGACGCACCCTCGTTCTTCTCGACCTCGCGCTTGGTCTGGTTGTAGTTCCACTTGGGCCGCTTCGGGCACGTGAGCTCGAACTCGCCTGCGCCTGCGCTCGCCGCCGCCGCCGCCGCCGCCGCCGGGTGCACCTCGCCGTCCTGGGCGCGCTCGGGCGTCGGCACGAGGTCCTCGGGCTTGAGGACGCCCATCTCGTCAGCGACCGGGCGCACGAGCTTGTCGGTGGCGGCGACCTGGGCGTGGACGTCGGCGATGTGCTTTGGGAGGCGGACGAAGCGCGACTCGAGGGCCATGCGCGCGCCGTGGACCTCGTCGCGCTCGCGCTGCTCGGCGGTGCGGAAGCGGTGGCCGATGCGATCGCCGGTGCGCTCTGCGCGCGAGCCCGTGTGGGGCTTGGCGTGCGAGCTCGACGACGAGGCGGTGCTGCCGTTGGACGAGAGGAGGGCGGCGAGAACGGGGTGCGAGACGACGTCGGCGGGGAAGGGGACAGGGGTGACCGAGGCCTTCTTGACGGCGCGCTTGGTCTGTAGCTGAGCCTTGCGGGCCTTGCCCGACACTGGTTTCTGCGAGCGAGGGAGCGAGGCCGAGTTCAGCGAGCTGGTCCTGGTCGAGGACGACACGGGCGGGGAGGGACGCACCTTGCGGGCCATCTAGAGCGCTGTGGTGTGGCTGTAGAGCAGCACAGAGGCACGCAGAGGCGAGCGGGCTGGTGTGGTCGGGGCCGGAGCTGCTCGAGCGGAAAGCGACGACGTCGTCGACTTGTGCCGCGACACTCAGGGTGAGATCGAGGAGGGCCGTTGAGAGTCTGACACTCTACTGAGTGCTGTACAGCAGCAAGCCCGACTCGCCAGCGCGTGCGGACTTTGGCGCGGAGAAAGCGCGCCGGCGGAGCAAGACGACGACGACGAGCTGCTGCTCTCCGCGCCACGCTCCACTCGGCACGACTACCAGCACGCCAGCTCGAGCCACAGCTACCGTCATGGTGAGCTACCCGTCCCCTGCCCTCTCGCAGCCAGCGACAGCCCGCCTCCCCCGTCCCTCCTCATCGCTCGCCGGCAGCTCTTTTGACTCGGCTCGATGGCACTCACGCCCCACCAGGGGCGGCTGAGACTACGACCAGAGTGCTGACAGAGTCCCTCTTGACGCACACAGGGGCGCACAGAGACGGCCATCGACAAGGTCTCCATCCTCGGCGGGTCCGTCTCGTCTCCCCTCCTCCTCCTCTCGCTCCTCGAGCTGACCCTGCCCCTGCAACAGCGAGACGATCCACTGCGGCTTCCACCTCATCCCCTACATCGTCGAGACCGTCCTCTCGACCCTCGCGTCGTCGACCTACGTCCTCTTCACCGACTCGCACCTCGCCCCGCTCTACCTCGACGAGTTCGCCTCGGCCTTCGAGGCCGCCATCGCCGCCCTCCCCGACTCGGCGACGACCACCCGCCCGCGATGGATCACCCACGTCGTCAAGCCGGGCGAGACGTCAAAGTCGCGCGAGACCAAGGCAGAGCTCGAGGACTTTCTCCTGTCGCACCGCTGCACCCGCGACACGGTCGTCCTCGCCCTCGGCGGCGGCGTCGTCGGTGACCTCGTCGGCTTTGTCGCCGCAACCTTCATGCGCGGCATCCGCTACTGCCAGATCCCGACCACCCTCCTCGCCATGGTCGACTCGGCCGTCGGCGGCAAGGTCCGTCCCCTCTCCCTCGCTCTCTCTCGCTCTCGAGGTGCTCTGTGACTGACTCGCACACCCTCCCTGCAGACTGCCATCGACACGCCGCTCGGCAAGAACCTGATCGGCGCCTTCTACCAGCCGTCGTACGTCTTCATCGACGCGTCGTTCCTCGAGTCGCTCCCGCGGCGCGAGTTCGTCAACGGCATGGCCGAGTGCGTCAAGACGGCCGCCATCTGGGACGAGCACGAGTTCGCCAAGCTCGAGTCGGGCGTCGCCGACATCCACGCCGCCGTGTCGGGCTCGACCACGCGCGAGTCGGCCGCCGGCCGCACGCTCGCGACGCGCTCGCCCGCCCAGTCGCTCCTCCTGTCGGTCATCCGCGCGTCGATCGCGACCAAGGCCCACATCGTCACCGTCGACGAGAAGGAGACCGGCCTGCGCAACCTCGTCAACTTTGGCCACACGATCGGGCACGCCATCGAGGCCGTCGTCACGCCCGACGTCCTGCACGGCGAGTGCGTCGCCGTCGGCATGGTGCTCGAGGCCGAGGTCGCGCGCAGCATGGGCGCGCTCGGCAACGCCGCCGTCGGCCGCCTCACGCGCTGCCTCAAGGCGCACGGCCTCCCCGTCAGCCTCGACGACCCGCTCTTCCGCAAGTCGGCCAAGTCGGCCCGGCTCAACGTCGAGACGCTCCTCGACATCATGCGCGTCGACAAGAAGAACTCGGGCAGCGTCAAGAAGGTCGTCATCCTGTCGCGCATCGGCAAGACGCTCGAGGAGCGCGCGACCGGCGTCGAGGACGAGGTCATCGCGCGCGTGCTCGCGCCCGCCGTCCGGGTCCACCCGGGCCCGCCGACCAACGCCAAGTTCGAGCTCGCGACGCCCGGCAGCAAGTCGATCTCGAACCGCGCCCTCGTCCTCGCCGCGCTCGGCAACGGCACGTGCCGCCTCGGCAACCTCCTCCACTCGGACGACACGCAGGTCATGATGGCCGCCCTCCACGAGATGAAGGGCGCCGAGTTTGCGTGGGAGGACAACGGCGAGCTCCTCGTCGTCAAGGGCAACGGCGGCAAGCTCTCGCCGCCCAAGGACGGCAAGCAGCTCTACCTCGGCAACGCCGGCACGGCCGCCCGGTTCCTCACGACCGTGTGCGCCCTCGTCCAGCCCGAGAACGGCCTCGAGCACACGACGATCACGGGCAACGCGCGCATGAAGCAGCGTCCGATCGGCCCGCTCGTCGACGCCCTCACGCAGAACGGCACGGCCGTCGAGTACGTCGAGGGCCCGGGCGCGCTCCCGCTCAAGATCGCCGCGACGAGCAGCGGCTTCCGCGGCGGGCGCATCCAGCTCGCCGCGAGCGTCTCGTCGCAGTACGTCTCGTCGATCCTCCTGTGCGCGCCGTACGCCCAGGACGAGGTCGTCCTCGAGCTCACGGGCGGCGTCGTCATCTCGCAACCCTACATCGACATGACGATCGCCATGATGCGCTCGTTCGGCATCACGGCCGAGCGCCTCGTCGGCGACGACGGCAAGCTCCTCGACACGTACCGCATCCCGCGCGGCACCTACTCGAACCCGCCGACGTACAACATCGAGTCGGACGCCTCATCGGCGACGTACCCGCTCGCGCTCGCCGCCATGACGGGCACGACGTGCACGATCCACAACATCGGCTCGGCGTCGCTCCAGGGCGACGCGCGCTTCGCCAAGGACGTCCTCGAGCCCATGGGCTGCACCGTCGTCCAGACGGCGACCGAGACGACCGTCACCGGGCCCGCCGTCGGCCAGCTCCGCGCGCTCGGGTTCGTCGACATGGAGCCCATGACGGACGCCTTCCTCACGGCGTCGGCGCTCGCGGCCGTCGCGTCGCTCCCGCCGCTCGAGGGCCGCCTCCAGGACGCCGAGCAACCGCTCAACTCGACCCGGATCGGCGGCATCGCCAACCAGCGCGTCAAGGAGTGCAACCGCATCGACGCCATGCGCACCCAGCTCGCCAAGTTCGGCGTCGACACGAACGAGCTCGCCGACGGCATCGAGGTGTTCGGCATCCGGCCCGAGCAGCTGCGCGCCGGCGCGTCGGTGCACTGCTTCGACGACCACCGCGTCGCCATGGCCTTCTCGGTCCTCGCGGCGTGCCCGGGCGCGCACGGCGCCGTCCTCGAGGAGAAGCGCTGCGTCGAGAAGACGTGGCCGTCGTGGTGGGACGACCTCGCGCGCAAGATTGGCATCGACGTCGTCGGCGTCGAGCTGAGCGACGCGCCCGTCGCGTCGACGTCGGCCCCGATCCCGCGCCACTCGACCGACGCGAGCATCCTCGTCCTCGGCATGCGCGGCGCGGGCAAGACGCACATCAGCCGCATCGGCGCGAGCGCGCTCGGCTGGCCCGTCCTCGACGCCGACGAGATGTTCATCACCGAGTACGGCCAGAGCGCCAAGGACTTTGTCAACTCGCGCGGCGGCGACTGGAGCGAGTTCCGGCGCGCCGAGACGCACATCCTCAAGAAGATCATCCGCGAGTACTCGAAGGGCCACGTCGTGAGTCTCGGCGGCGGCGTCGTCGAGACCGAGGAGAACCGCGACCTGTTGCGCGCGTACGGGCACGGCGGCGGGCCCATCGTCCACATCGTGCGCGACATCGACGACATTGTCGGGTACCTCAACTCGGAGCCGAGCCGGCCGTCGCTCGGCGAGGACCTCCACGTCATCTACGCGCGCCGCCAACCTTGGTTCCACGAGCTGAGCAACTTCGAGTTCACCAACCTCATCTCGGGCAAGCCCAAGGCGGTCAAGCCCAACGCCAAGCCGTCGGCGAATGGCTTCATCGTGTCGCACACGTCGACCAAGGGCGCCGAGGACGAGGTGTCGCGCTTCTTCCGGTTCATGACGGGCCAGAACACGAACCAGGTCGACCTCGCCGGCGTGCGCCCGACCTACTTCCTGTGCCTCACCCTCCCCTCGTACACGGCGCCGCACCCGGCCCTCTCGGCGTTCGACGAGCTCATCGCCGGCGTCGACGCCCTCGAGCTCCGGGTCGACCTCCTCTCGGCCGACGGCAAGACGCCGACCTCGCCCCAGGTGCCCGACTACGGTTTCGTCGCCCACCAGCTCGCCGCGCTCCGTCAGCGGTCGACGCTCCCGATCGTCTTCACGGTGCGCACCGTGTCGCAGGGCGGCATGTGCCCCGACGAGGCGCAGGACGCCATCTTCAAGCTCATGGAGCTCGGCGTCAAGGCCGGGTGCGAGTACGTCGACCTCGAGGTGCGCTGGCCCGTGCGCCGCATGCGCGACTTTGTCAACATCAAGCAGAGCACCAAGGTCATCGCGTCGTGGCACGACCACTCGGGCGCGCTCCACTGGGAGAGCGAGGAGGCCGTCGAGCGCTACAAGGCGGCCGACGAGGTCGGCGACATCATCAAGCTCGTCGCCAAGGCCAACTCGCTCCTCGACAACCTCGCCATGCTCCGCTTCCGCGACACGTTCGCCGACGGCAAGCCCCTCATGACGATGAACGTCGGGCCCGAGGGCCGCCTGTCGCGCATCCTCTCGCCCGTCTTCGGGCCCGTCTCGCACCCGACCATCGAGGCGTCGGCACCGGGCCAGCTCTCGTTCGCCCAGATCCAGACGGGCTTGCACCTCGTCGGCCACCTCCCGGCGCGCAAGTTCTTCCTGTGCGGCTCGCCCGTCTCGCACTCCAAGTCGCCCCTCATCCACAACACGGCGTTCGGCATCCTCGGCCTCCCCCATCGCTACACCTACATCGAGTCGGACCACGTCAACGCCGAGATCGAGCGCGCCATCCGGGCCGACGACTTTGGCGGCGCGTCTGTCACGAGTGCGTCCCTCTCTCTCCTTCCTCGTCGCCCTCGCTCGGACCTCTCGCTGACCCTCCTCCTCCTCCTCGCGCAGTCCCGCTCAAGCTCGACATCATGCCGTTCCTCGACGAGGTGTCGGAGCACGCTCGCCTCATCGGCGCCGTCAACACGATCATCCCGGTCGAGGAGAACGGCGCGCGCCGGCTCGTCGGCGACAACACGGACTGGCTCGGCCTCCTCGAGCTCATCGAGACCAACGTCACGTCCGACAACGACCGCACCGACGCCTCGACGTCGCTCGTCCTCGGCGCCGGCGGCACGTGCCGCGCCGCCGTGTACGCGCTCCACAAGGCCGGGTACAAGACGATCTACCTCTTCAACCGCACGCGCGACAACGCCGACAAGATCGTCGCCTCGTTCCCGCACGAGTACAACATCGTCCCCTTGACGTCGCTCGACTCGTTCCCGGGCGAGCACCCGCTCGCCGTCATCTCGACCATCCCGGCTCAGGGCACGGCGACGCGCTACGCGCCCAACGCCGACGCCGGCGTCACGGTCCCGGACTCAGTCCTCGCGCGCGAGGGCGGCGGCGTCCTCATCGACGTCGCGTACCGGCCTCGGGTCACGCCCTTGATCGACCTCGCCGACCGCACGCCGGGCTGGACCGGCGTCCCTGGGATCATGATGCTCCTCGAGCAGGGCTTCTGGCAGTCGTCCATGTGCGTCCTCCTCTTTCTCTCTCTCTCCTCGTGCGCTCTCCTTGTGCGTGCCGTTGCTGACGCTCTCACGGTGCGCGCGCAGGTGGACCGGCAGGCGGCCGCCCAAGGAGGTCATCCGCAAGGTCGTCCTCACCGAGTACGAGCGCGACCAGTAGGCGGCTCTGTAGCGCAGGAGGAGGAGCAGAAAAGCCCCACGAGGTCGCTCGCAGTAACAGCGACAGGGTCAACTCACATCTCGTCCTCGTCGAGCGAGAGCGGCCTTCTCAAACTCGAGCGACTCGACCTCTGAGAGCAGCTCTCGCTCTCTCGCTCTCGTCGATGCGCAAAGCTTAGAGAGACGCTCGAACACGCTCGTTGCAGCTCGAACTCGATGCTGAGCGCGCCCTGCAACTACAGCCCGAACACGCTCCCGGCCCTCGCTCGCCCAAAGCTGCGCCCGCCGCCGATGACGCTCGCGCCGCACCCTCTCGGCCAGCGCACGTTGGCGCCCCAGGTGCGCTCGGCCTCGGGGAGCCAGTCCTCGAAGTACCGGAAGCGCGATCGGTCGCGCTGCGCGGCGAGGTTGAAGTGCTCCTCGTCGACGGCGGGGTCCTGCTCGCCCTGCTCCTGCGCCGCTACGCCGCCGAGCTCGAGCGCGCCGCCGCCCGCTGCTGCAGCCACCTCGGGCCGCCCTCGCCGCTGCACGAGCCGCGCGGCCGGCCACGCCTCGTCCTCGCGATTGAGCTTGGGCGGGTGCACGACCCACGCTTGGCCGAGCACGACGCGGAACTCGAACCCGAGTGCGTTGAGGACGAGCGCGTGGGCCTGCTTGTCGCCGCCCTGGTCGGTGAAGCGCTCGTCGTACAGCGGGTGCGACGCGCGCGACAGGAGGTAGTACGGCTCCCACTGGGGCTCGTAGCAGAGCTCGTACGAGTGCGAGGGGTCGGGCCGGGCGTGCGAGGAGGGCGAGGCGGCGGTGGTGGAGGAGGAGAGGGCGAAGAGGAGCGAGGGGAGCGTTGGGCCGTGCCCGGCGTTGGCGTCCGTGAGGGTCGCGAGGGGCGGGTCGGCCGTGTACAGCTTCTCGAGCTCGGCGATCGAGTTCGGGTACGCGCCGTCGAACGCGCTCGAGAGGGCAAACGTCGGCACGACGACGGCGACGGGCTTGAAGGTCGGCGAGCGCTTGCCGAGCGACGAGTCGGGCGCGCGCTCGATGAGCGGGACGCCGCGATCGACGAGGACGGCGTGCAGGTTGGGCGAGGGGACAAAGTCGACGTCGATGACGAGGGTGTAGGGCGACGGCGCGAGGCCGAGGGCGAGGTTGCGCAGGCGGTTGATCGGGTACCGGAGGCGCTCGAGGAGGGCGGGCTCGGTGACGGAGAAGTCGGGCTTGACGACGACGAGCGAGACGCGCTGCCAGTCGGGCGAGCGCAGGCGGGCCGGGGAGAGGTGTGCCGAGAGGATGGCGAGGTCGGCCTCGTCGACGAGGTAGATGGCGGCCGAGAGCGGGCCGTCCCACGCGGCGAGGAGGCGGTCGAGGCGGGCGAGGCGCGAGACGGACAGCTGCGTGACGAGCGTCACGTCGGTCGGTGCGACGAGCGCGCTCGACGGTAGCTCGACGACGAGCGGCTGAGCTGGATCTGCAGGCGAGGAAACAGAGTGGGCCCCGGAGGACGAGGAAGAGAAGAAAGGACGGCGACGCACCGGCGTCACGCAGCTGCCGCAAGCCCGTCTCGATGTCGACCTCGAGCCCGACGCTCTTCCAGCCCTCGCACGCCCGTTCGGCACACTCGTCGCCGCTCCCTCGCTCGAGCACGCCGGCCTGGCCCTCGTCGCCGACCCAGCGCAGCCTCGCGCCGAGCGGGAGGTCGACGTGCACGACGGGGCTCGCCTCCCACAGCGGTTCGAGCTCGTCTTGCGCGGCGTCTTGAAGGCGGTGGTAGACGCGCTGGGTTGCGCCGTTGGCGAAGCGGAGGTGGGCCGAAAGCGGGCGAGGGCGAGTGGGGGCGAAGCGGACGCGGGGCTCGCTTGCTGGGCCGGCTCGAGGGGCTGGCCGGGTACCGATGCTACCCGTGGAGGCTGGAGGGTGCCTGGCTGAGCGGTAGACGAGGAGGACGAGGGCGAGGGCGAGGATGGCCTGGAGTCGGCGAGGGAGGCGGTTGGCGACGGCGACGAAGCGGCGGTGGTCGCGGCTTGAGCGGGAGGAGCTCTTGTGAGTGCTTCTCGTGGCTGTGCGGCTATCCATGCTGGCGGAGAGCATGGTGAGGTTGAGCGAGAGCTGCCGGTTCCCCCACCGACGACGACCTCGCCCCTCTCTCTTGCTCCCACCTCGACCAGAGCCTCGCCAGCACCGCGCACGACCACAGCATGGCTCTCCACGAGGTCATGCACCGCCGCACACCACCTACCGCCCAACCTCGACGCGCTCAGCTCGCCTCTCGCGCTCGCACCATCCTCATCAATCGCGCCACCTTCACCCCCTCTTCCTCCCTCGACACACCACGAGCTGGGCCCTGAGGGTGCCTAGCAGCTCGTCAGCACCGTCATCTCGCCGCCCGACCACATCAGCACACGCCGAAAGACACGGAGGCGCCTCTCCCGCCTCGTCGCTCTAGGCTTCCGTCGCCATGTCGAGGTGCGCCCGCTCTCTCACCTCTCTAGAGCCACCCAGCGCAGCAGCTGACTCCTACCTCCCACCATCTGCACCCACAGCAGCCCCCTCGACCCGTTCCGCGACGACTCGGCCGACGACCGCCTTCTCGCCCCGCGCCCCACCGCCTCGGCACCCTCCCGCTGGTCGTTCCTCGACGCGCCCTCGCCCGACCTCAGCCTCGTCCTCACCGAGCCCGATTCGCCCCTCGACCAACCCACCGACGCGGCCTCGCTCCACTCGCTCGACTACCTCGCCGACGCTGCGAGCGACGACGCCTGCAGCACGAGCGCGAGGAGCATCGACGACGAGGGCGCCGTCCTCCACGCCGCGCGCCTCACCCGCGTCCAGAGCGTCGGTCTTCTCGTCCCGAGCCCCGGCAGCGACGCCCTGCGCGCATCGACCTCGACCGCGCCCGACTCGCTTGTCGACCCGGACATGTCGCACCTCGCCCACGCGTCGGCCGCGGCTCGACCCGCCTCGTCGTCGAGCTCGCCGTCAGCCCGTCGCACCTCGTCACCGGACGTCGCCTGGCCCTCGAGCGACGGTCCTGCGTCGCGCGCAGACCTCGCAGGGCTCGGCCTGCCGACCCCACCGTCGTCGTCCTCCTCGGGCGACCCCTTCGAGCGCGCGTTCGGGCGCAGCGCAGGCGCCTCCTCGGCGCGGGACCGCTTGAGTGTGCTCGGGAGGGTGCCGGCGCAGCGGCACGAGGACGACACGTGGACCTCGTTCGGCTCGGGCGGTGCGTCGTACCTCGACACGACGATGCCGTTCGAGGCCGCCGCGCGTTCGCGCCCCTCGAGCATGCTCTCAGCGCCGAGTAGCGCCGCGCACGGCGACGTCGCCCGCCCTCGAACGGCCTCGCGCTCGTCACGCACGTCGTTCCCGGCCCCGCCGGGTCGGCCGATCTCGCAGCACGTCGTCGTCGAGTTCCCTGCCGTCCCGCCGCGCAGCTACTCGCCCGATATGCCTCGACCGCGTTCGGCCGACGAGCACGCGGCGAGAGCGCCTCGACCACCGCTCGGCCCGTCGCCGCCGCGCTCGACCCTCGCCCTGCGTCGCAGCGCACAGCACCTTCCGCCGCTCCTCCCCTCCTCTTCGACCTCCTCCCCCTCTCGGCACCTCTCGATCCCTTCGCCCTTCGGCCTCAGCCCCTCCTCGTCGCCCGACTCGCCCTCGCCCGCCTCGCCGAGCCAGATCCCGCTCATCACGCGCTCGGACGACGGCTTCTACCGCCTGCCCGTCACGCCCTCGTCGGCGACGCACTCGGTCGGCCGCACGCGCCGCGAGCGCCAGAGTACGAGCGACTTGGCGTTCCCGCTCCCGCCGGTGCCCGACTCGGCGGCGACGCACCTCGTCTTCCTCGAGGGCTCGAGCGCCGCGGCCGACTCGCCGAGGTGGCCGACGTCGATCTTCGGCCGCTCGAGCGCGAGCGCACTCACGGGTACGGCGGGACGCCCAACGCCCTCGCCGACGACGCACAACAGCCTCCCGAGCTCGCCCCCGCCGACCTCCCCTCCGCCGCCCCTCCCCGACTTTGTCTCGCTCTTCCTCGACCCGCAACGAGGCACGAGCTCCTCCTCGGCCTCCTCCTCCTCCTCATCGACCTCCTCGCACGGCACCGAGCTCCACGCGCACGCGCAGTACCCGCCCGCCGCACCGCCACAGCGCCACTCGCACGCCCGCGCGCAGGACTCGCTCTCGAGCGCGGTCGCCGGCCCGGCGGCCCGGCAGAGCCTGCGGCTGCGCGCGGTCGGCGCGCCTGTCTCGGACGAGCTCGAGCAAGGCGGCGCGGAAGGAGGAGCGGCAGGAGGCGGAGCGAGGGACCGGCTCGACGCGTGGCTGCGCGGCGTCGCGCCCGCTCGGCCGCCGAGCTGCGGCGAGCCCGCGCGTGGGCCGTCGTCGAGCGGCGCGGGAGGAGGGTCGGGCAAGGTGCGCTGGGCCGCGAGCGCCGCGCCGGGCTGGTCCCTCCGCAGCGACCCCGCGCGGTGGGCGGGCTCGCGCGCGCCCGACCCGAGCCCGCGCGCGCGCCTGCGCTCCGCCTGGCGCTCCAGCCGCGTGCGCCTCGCCGCGGCGCTCGTGCTCGTCGTCGCGCTCCTGCTCGTCGTCGGGCTCGCCGTCGGGCTCAGCCGCCGCGCGCCCGTCGTCGCTGCGCCCGCCGCGTGCGAGTGCGAGCACGGCGGCTCGGCGCGCAGGACGAGCGGCGGTGGGTGCGAGTGCGCGTGCAGCGCTGGGTGGGGCGGGACGAGCTGCCGCTTGAACGCGACGTGCGTGAGCGATGGCGGTGGCGGCGGCGGACTCGTCGCGCAGGGGCTGCTCGACGTCGCCGAGAGGGCGTCGGCGCTGTGGGAGCCCGAGGTCGACACGACGCGGCTCGGTGCGCTCCTCGAGGCGTACTTCGTCCCGCCCTCGTCGGCATCGTCGTCCTCCTCCTGCCAGGCGCAGCTCGCCCTCCTCGTCCTCCCGAACCTCCCCTCGTCGACCTTCCCCTCGCGCCTCGCCTGGACCGAGTCCGCCCTCGTCCACACCCTCGCCCTCACCGAGTCCAACTCGACCCTCGCGCAGCTGCGCACGTTCGCCTCGGCCCTCTCGTTCGCCCCCTTCGGCGACGCGCCCGCGTCCAAGCCCAACTCGAACTACCAGGTCATCGCCGGCGGCTGGACGTGGGACTTCTCGGTCCTGCAGCGCTCGGCGACGGGCGACTGGGCGTCGGTCGTCAAGCCGTCGAGCGACAGCACCATGCGCCTCGCCGCTGCGCCCGCTGCACTCGGCGCGCTCGATCGCCTCGCGCCTGTAGCCGCTGCGGCGAGCGTGCAGCGCACCAAGGCGCTCGAGCACTACTGGGCGACGGCGCTCGGCCGCTCGGACGACGAGCTGCAGGCGTTCCGCGAGGCGGTCTGGCGAGCCGAGGTCGTCGTCCCGCTCGACGCGACGGCGAGCGTCGGCGGGACGGGCATGATGGACCTCGCGCAGGCGCAGGCGAGCGCAGCGTCCTTCCCGCCGGCGAGCGGGTGCTGGAGCGGGCTGAGCGAGGCGGTCGTTGAGAGGGTCAATGCGCTCGAGGTCGACGTGTTCGGGTTGAGCGGCGTGTCGAGCTCGCAGGCTCTCGACTCTTCCTGTCTCGTGCGTCCCTCTTCCTCTCTCTCTCTCTCTATATGAGCTTGTCCATAAGCACCGCTGACTCGTCGACCTGTGCAGGACCGACCGCTGTACGGCGTCTTCAACCTCCTCAACCTTCGACTACCCTTCCCCTCGTCCGACCAGCGCTCCTCTCTCCCGCAGCAGTCGCTCGTCCTCAAGTCGAGCACCATCGTCGACCGCATCACGGTGCACGCCGGCGAGCTGCTCGTCGCCGGTCCTCTCGCCGCCGCACCGAGCTCGCCCTCCCTTCCTGCCACGCCCGAGCGCTTCGGCCTCCTCTCTCGCCTCGACCACATCCTCCTCGACTTCCTCACCGTCGTACCCGTCTCGACCGCCAACGACTTCGTTGACTACGTCCTCTCGTCGCCGTCCGCCCCGCCAAGCGCGTCGACCTACCCCTCCCTCCTCGACAACTCGCTCCCGCTCCTCGAGGTCCAGCTCTGGGGCGGCCTCCAGTACGGCGACATCGACTGTGCGCGCTCGTCGCTCGTCGGCACCGCCTCGTCGTCGTCGTCCGCGAGCGCGCCGGCCCTGTTCTTCGGCAGCAGCGCCGGCGACGCGTGGCGCTCATGGGCGCTGTCGAACGCGCAGCACGCGTCGCTGCCGCGCGTCGAGTGGGTCGACGCTGCAGAGAGGGAGGAGGCCGTCGTGGATGAGGGGCGGGGAGGGAGCGCGTTCGAGAGCGTGTGGCAGCAGGCGGCGAGCGGGTCGCTCAGGACCAGCGCGGCGGTTTGGGCAGCGCTGCAGAAGGCGGGACTTGTAGGCGGATAGTCTGCTATGACTTACCTCCTCGATGGGCCTGAAGAGCATAGTGAGCCAGAGAGAGCTCGTCTTCCTCCTCTTCCGCGCCGTCGCGACCTCTCACCTTCTCGACCTCGCTCCTCACCTTCGCGCACTCTCGCCCCGCCGACACGGGCGAGATGCCCCTTACACGCTCGAGAAACACCTCTGGCGCACCGCTCGCTGTCGGCAAGGACGGCGTCGCGCTGCGTCGCTCGTCCCGCACCTCATCGCTCCCGACGCCTTCCACCCCTTCCACCTCCTCGAGCCGCGGCGGCCAGGCCCCGAGCAGCGCCAAGCAGCACAGCAAGAGCTTCTACAAGGCTGTCGAGCCTAAGGCGCAGCCGCTCAGCCTCAGCAGGGAGCGCGAGTCGAGCTCTCCCGAGGAGCGCGCGCCGACAGTCGCGTCGCGAGCGCGCAGCTCGCTCTCCAGGTGCGGCTTCTCTCTCTTCATCTCGCTCTACCGTATGACACCGACTCATAGCGGCCCTCCTGCAGATCTGAAGGCGCCAAGGCCGTCCCGACCGCCGCCTTTGCCACCGTCGGCGCACCGACGAGCTCGCCCTTCGTCAAGCGCGTGCCTCTGTTCGTCCAGCGACAGTGCGCAGCTTCTCCTCACCTTTCTTTCGAGCCCTCTGCGAGCCTGACTGACCTGCAACCTCCGCTCGCAGCGTCCACGCCCAACCGGCCCTCCTCCTCGGCACTTCCCTCCCGGCCTCTCGCCTCGTCCTCGTCACCACGCCGAGCCTCTCTCCCACGCCCTCGTCGGCTACATCTACCTCGGACCTCACGCCTCGACGAGACCCCCCTGCACCAGCGCCTTCGTCGCGCCCGAGGACAAAGCGTGCGAGGTCGTCGAGCGGTTCGAGCGTCGGCACGCCCAGCCCGTGCCGCGACGAGGGGCGGCGCAGCGGCGGGAGCGGCGCAGCAGCACGACGGCGACTCGAGATCGACGAGGGGCGGTACGTCACGCCCGACCAGGGCGAGCAGGCGCAGCTGGTCGAGCAAGATGTTGACGACCGCCCGGTCGCAGTTTCGGCGGCCGGCATCAGCGAGGCGGCGCTCATGGTGCGGCGGTCATCGATCGCACTCTTTCTCATCCCCGGCGGCAAGTAGGGCGAGCGCGACGAGCCTCGTGCTCCCCTAGCTCGATCCGCCCTTCTCCTCGAGCTTAGCCATCCCTCCTTCTCATCTACCCTCTCTCCTTCGTCGTGCTCTGCCTCTCTTATAGTGTAGTCCTTCGTCTTGTCGGTGTCATTCCTATTCATCTTACCGCGATACTCGAGCGGCGCAGAGGCGGTACCGAGAGAGCGCCGAAAGCGCGCACGGACCTCTCAGGCGCTTTTCGTCCAGCTCGCCAAGCCGCAGAGATTGCGCGCCCGACTCGCTCAGGCTGCCTGCCTCGCTCGTCTCTGCTTCTCTCTGCGCCACAGCCGAGAGCTGAGACTAGTAAGCGAGCTCGAGAGCAAGACCAAAGAAATCCGCCTCGATTGCACAAAGAGCTCGCCGCTCGCCCCGGCTTCGCCCGCCCGCCGGCTCACGCTGCATCCTCCTCCTCCCTCCCAGCCCTGCAGTACTCGACGAACTTGGGCAGGATGACGGCGTACTTGTCCTTCTCGACGACGAGAAGCTCGACGTCCGCGTCGTCGCACGCTTCGTTGAACGCGTCCCACGCGCTCGCACTGCCGACGTGCAGATCCTCGGGGACGTACAGCGTCTCGAACGCCGCGTGCGAGACGACCTCGGCGAGCCGGACCCAGTCGGAGACCGAGCGAACGAAGACGTGGCGGACGAGGTCGAGGGCGGGCGACGAGGTTCGGCTCAGGGAGGTGGCCGACCCGAGGTCGAAGAGGACGGGCGTGCTCGTCGTGAAGTACGGGTGGTCGAGCGGGAGCGAAGTACGCTCCCAGTCGTCCCACTACGAGGACGAGGTCGACAGGACCGGGTCGACGAGCTGAAGGTAGTCGAGTTGGGCGAGGAAGTCGGCCGACGGAGCTGTGAGGACCCGACGAGGCTTACCAGCCTTCGATTGCGGTACGCCGAGGCGCAGTCGCCGCAGATGAGGAAGAACCCGCGACGAGAGGACCTGCTCGACGTCCTCGGCCGCTCCTTTGAAGGAGGCGGGCAAGGCGAGCTCGACGAGAGCGTGCGGCGCGACTGCCAGAACGCGCTTGAGGTACAGTGCACCGTCGTTGATGACGAGTCGACGGAGCTCTGCGCGCTCGATGGGTCGGTGTCAACGCTGTTCGGACGCAGCGCGTGGACGAAAGAGAGGAGGGTCGGACGCACTGCGCAAAGGCCCACTTGACGAGAAATCGATGCTGATCTTGCCGTCGAAGCTCGTGTCGTTGTTCTGGATGGCCTTGAAGTCGGTCAAGTAGACGCGCCGCAGCCCCGACAGCTTTGCGACGAGGCGGGAGACCGTGGTCGGCATGAGGAGGCCCGGGGCGTCGCCGTTGCGGTCCTCGTCGGCCGTCAAGGTGCGCCGGGACGTGGATTGCGCCGCAAAGAGCGTCTCGGGCAGCTGGGCGAGGTCGCCCGAGGATGGCGACAGGATGAGGCGGATGAGCGATGCCGCCTGCTCCTCCCGCTTGAGGACGACGACGCGCCACACGAGCGGGCGAGCGACACGGCACAGGTACCTCGACACGGTGCAAAGCTTGCGGAGGCCGGCCTGGTGCCGCTTGAACGCGCTGCTGGTGTACGAGGCGGCCGGGTCCTCGTCGGTGCGGAGGATGTGGGCGAGGAGCTCTGTCGGGAGACGCTCCATGGCGGCGCGGGGCGTTGGGCCGAGCCCGAGGTGGACTGGCGGTGCCAGGGTGTGCTGTGCGCCTGCCCGTGTGAGGCGACGAGCGAGTTGTGAGAGGGAGAAGCGCGAGGAGGAGGCGCGAGCGATGAGACCTTCGCAGCGACCGCCTCGCTGCGTCGAGTCCATTCCTTTCCTCGCTCTCAGGGCTCTACGGTTGACTGCAGGGCGCGCCGAGGCAAAAGAAAGGCAGCAGCGGTAGATCTGAGAGTTTTGACGCGAGCAGCAAAAGTGCATTGGCCGGGAATCGAACCCGGGGCTAGGCAATTCAGCAGAAGCTGGCAATGCCCAATTTTGCCACTAAACCACCAATGCTTTCATTGACGTGCACAGGCTTGCATGCAATTCCATCCTCTTGCACCCAATCGCATCCTCTCGTATCCGGTCGCATCCTCTCGCATGGAGTGGCATCCGGTCCCACCTCCCCTCGAGCCCGCCCCCCCGCCTCGCAACCACCTCTTCCTCGCGCTCTCACCACACACGGCTGGCTTGCCCTTGCTGCAGCACCCGCACACGCCCTCTCTCTGCGCGACCATCCAGAGCACGACCCTCGCCTAGCCGGCCCCGTCTCGTTCCACCACCTCCACCTCGAGCAAGTCAACCAAGATGGGCGGCGGCGACCTCAACATGAAGAAGTGTGCGTCCAGTCCCGCTCAGTCCAGTCCAAGTACACCGCACTGACTCACAGCTCCCTCGCAGCGTGGCACACGGGGACGTTCGCCAACCAGGTGCGTGACCTCCTCCTCCTTTCCTCCCTCCCCGCCTCGGCTCCGCCACTACGAGCGCGAGCGATATGCTGACGCTGCACACGGCAACAGGAACGCGTCTGGAAGAAGGAGAAGGAGGCGCTCGAGGAGCGCAAGAAGCTCCAGCAGCTGCAGAAGGAGCTCGAGCAGGAGCGCGCCGTCCAGGAGCTCCAGCGCTTGCAGGAGCAGGCCGGCGGCAGGAAGCGCGAGGAGCGCGTCGACTGGATGTACGCCGCCCCCGCCGAGGGCAACGGGCCCAACCCGGACGAGCTCGAGGCGTACCTCCTCGGCAAGAAGCGCGTCGACAAGCTGCTAAAGGGCAACGAGGAGAAGGTGCGTCCGCCTCTCCCTCTCTCTCTGTGCGCGCTCCTCGCCGAGCTGAGCTGACCCAGTACCTCCTCTCGCAACAGCTCCTCGCCGCGCCCGACGCCGAGACGCCCGGCGGGTCGTTCCAGTCGGTCCAGAACGCCAACACGGCGCGCGACACGGCGGCCAAGATCCGCGAGGACCCGCTCCTCGCCATCAAGCGCCAGGAGCAGGCCCAGTACGAGAAGATGATGAAGGACCCGCGCAAGCGCCGCGAGCTGCTCGCTGCGCGCGAGGCGGCGTCGGGCGGCGGCGGCGGGAGCAGCGGGAGCAAGGGCGAGAGCAAGGAGGAGCGGCGCGCGCGCAGGGAGGCGCGCAGGGCCGAGCGCGACGCTCGGCACGGGCACGGTTCGAGGCGGGACGAGCGTGAGCGCTCGAGGTCGCCCGCGCGGCACCGCTCGCACCGCGAGCGCGAGCGGTCGCGCTCTCGCTCGCCGCGCCGCGACAGCGGTCGCGACCGGGAGCACCGCTCGTCGCGCGAGCACAGCGACGACCGTCGGCGGCATGACGGCCCGTCCTCGTCCTCCTCGCACCGCCACGACCGCCCTCGCTCCCCTATTCCTCCGCCTCGTGAGCGCGCCGCCTCGCCGCCTCGCTACGACGACCGCCGCCGCTCGCCTCGACCTCCCCCTCGCGACGAGCGCGGCCCGTACCGCGACGAGCGCGGCCCGTACCGCGACGAGCGGCACGACTCGCGCCCTCCCCCTCCTCGCGACAGCCACCGCTCGGCGCCGTACC
>Ga0308169_10001741_pt1 | contig 24492 bp, 26 predicted proteins | sample PhyBR1_2_FD_202139 | JGI IMG/M metagenome (GOLD analysis project Ga0308169, IMG submission 202139) | Phyllosphere microbial communities from UC Gill Tract Community Farm, Albany, California, United States - DLSLSB.R1 | ecosystem: Host-associated > Plants > Phyllosphere > Unclassified | place...
CCCGCCGCCGCACCCGCTCCCCCTCCGGCTCGCGCTCGCCCTCGCCCGCCGCCGGTCCCGCCAGCGACGACGACGACGACGATGCCCAAGACGAGTACCGCGAGGACGCCGTCAAGCGCCTGCCCATGATCGGCAAGAAGAAGCGCTCGCAGGACGAGGTCGACGACGATGCTGCTGCCGCACCGTGCGTGGCCCTATCTCTCGCTCGCTCGTGCCGCCAGGGTCTTGCTCGGGCGGGACCTGAGCTGACTCGGTACATACACGCACGCAGAAGGAGGAAGAAGACCAAGGCGAAGCGCAAGGAGAAGGCGCCCGAGCCCGAGGAGGACGAGGACGCCCATCTCGACCCTGACGCTCGTGCGTCCCCGTTTCACAGAGTCTCGATCTCCTGCTGCCACTGCACAACACACACTGATACCTTCAACGCCTTGCGCGCAGGTCGCCGCAAGGAGCTCATGGCCAAAATCACGGCGGCGGCCAAGAAGCCGGCAGGGACGGGGCGCACCAAGAAGCGCAAGCAGCAGGACGAGGAGGTGCGTTCTCACGCTCCCCTGACTCTCCAAGCACCCCTCGAAGGTCGCTGACGCACTGTACTGCTGCGCGCGCAGGACCTCGAGATCTTGAACGACGAGGCGGTCGCGACTTTGCGCAGCGAGATGCTCCGGGCGGCCGACGAGGACGTCGAGGAGAACAACCTCGGCCGCCCGGCGCTCAACAAGCTGCGTCTGCTGCCCAAGGTCGTCGACCTCATGCAGAAGTGCGTCGCCTTCCCCTCGTTCTCCCCATTCCTCGCGCTCGTCTCTCGCCCACTCTCGGTCACAGCGAGCTGACGCCCGCTCCGCTCCTCCTCCTCCTCCTTCTCTCCTACTCGCTTGCACCTACAGGACCGTCCTGCACGAGACGATCGCCGAGGGCGGCATGCTCGAGGCCGTCAAGCGCTGGCTCGAGCCTCTCCCCGACAAGTCGCTCCCGGCGCTCAACATCCAGCGCCCGCTCATGTCGCTCTTGCGCACCGTGCGTCGCCTTTCTCTTCAACCTTGTCGTGCCTGCTGGCACTCTTGCCGGCCCTACGCCTGCTTGCAGTCGACCTGACGCCCTCTTCCGTCCCGCCGACGCAGTTCACGATCGAGACGTCGGCGCTCAAGTCGTCCGAGCTCGGCAAGGTCGTCTACTTCTACACCAAGTGCAAGCGCGTCGACCCGGCCGTCGCACGCATCGCGTCGCAGCTCGTCGGCGAGTGGATGCGGCCCATCCTCCGCCGCTCCAAGGCGTTCGTCGACCGCGACTTGGCGCAGGGGAGGGCACGGTACGGCGCGAGCAGCCACGAGGCGGCCAAGGCGGCAGGGAGGGGCCAGGGCGGCGCAGAAGACGCGGCGCAGGCGACCAGGCACGCCAGGATCCCGCAGGTGCGCACGAGCCTCCTCGTCTCTCTCTCCCCCTCGCTCCCTTCTCGTCCTTGCTCTTGTCCCCTTCTTCTTTGCTTCCTCATCGAGGCGAACGTGTCGCTGACTCTCTTGTCGTGCACGCGCCCGCAGGCTCTCACGGCGACCTATGCCGTCGCACCCGGTTCGCGCGTCACCGGTCAGAGCACGACCTTGCCCGGCCAGGGCAGCGGCGCCAAGATGCGCGGCTTCAAGCAGAAGATGCAGATGGCGCAGCAGGCCGCGAGGAGGGGCTGAGCGTGCGGGCGGCCGTCCTCGTCGAGAGCGAGAGCGAGGGCGAGGATGAGGGCGAGGGAGGCCGGCGGTCGAGGCCGGCTTTGTGCTTTTCCGTCTCTCGGCAGCAATGCAAAGCTTGTTCGGTCACTCGCGCTGTACGTGTGCGACGCTGTGCCCTTGTCCCTATCGCGAGGTGAAGCGCTTCGAGGCCTGGAGGACGAGGAGAGCGGAAGCCACGACGCTCGCTCTCTACAGGCCTCTCGAGCGGGTCTCAACAGGGGTCGATCCTCGAAGAGACGTCTCGAAAGGACGTACGAGAGCTGCTCGAGCTTCAAAAGTGCAGAATTGCGAGCTCGAGAGCAACCCTCTTCCCCTCGGCCTCGTCTGCTGCGCAAGGTCGCGAGGGCAACCTCCTCGGACCGTACTTGAGACGGCCTTGCTGTCGACGAGGCGTCTCGTGAGCACGGATGAGCTCTTCACAAGGTCGGAACGAGCGCATCCGGTCGCTGCTGAGCCGACGCGCTTCTTCTCGAGCTCGCCTCCTCGCTGCACCGTGACCAAGGTGCCCCTACGGACTCGCTGCGGACGTGCGGACACCCTACATTGCCTTCGAAAGATGCTGCTACCTTGCTCGTGGCCACAAACGACGGCAACGCGGCGGGGGAGCCGCAGGGACGCGGGTCGGTGCCGCGCGCGCGCCGGGGCCCGGCCTCGTCTCGCTTTCGCTCGCTCCTCCTCCTCGGCTCGTCGTGCTGACGGTCTTTCGCTTGGCTCGAGGGTGCAGTCGATATAGCTCGAGTCGATGCGGGCCTTCTCAAGTCGGTGCGTGCAGAGGGAGGAGAAGGAGGAGGGCCGACGTGGTGGACCGGACGCGTGCGGCGTGCTTTAGCAAAACCGTACTTTCCTTGTTTGATAACGGTCCCTCGATCGGCTCCTCTTTCACCATCGAGCAGTGCGACGACGTCTCGGTCTTGTGTGGCTCTTACCTGCTGCCCTGACGCCTTCGCCCTGCTCTGGTCGAAGCGGTGCATCGATGTTGCGGAGTGTGGCTCTTACCGGCTGCCGCACCGTCCTTGCCCCGCCGGCACCACCGGCAGACCCTGGCCAGGTTGCCTTTTTGCTCGCTTTCTCTCTTTTGGCTCTCCGTCGTCGCGGCCTTGCCGCGCAGCTCTCGCACTTGAGCAGACGTCGCAACAGATCGATCGAAAGCTACACGAGGTCAGGAAGAGGCAAAGTGTGGGCGCGAGAGCGACCTCGTCCTCCTCCTCCTCCTCCTCCCTCCTCGCGCGCTCACAATCGATTGGTGAGCCTCGCGAGCGCTCTTCTGGAACGACCTCTCCGTCGTGCATCCGTCTCGAAAGGTAGAGTGAGAGCTACTTGAGGTCCGAAAGAGCAAGATTGAGAGCGCGAGAGCGCCCTCTTCCTCCTCGACCTGCTCCTGCGGGCGAGGACGGTGAGGGCGGTCTCTCGATAGCCTCGCCGAGAGGGCTCCATCTCGACTAGACGTCTTGGAAGGACGTCCGAGAGCGTCCCGAGCTCAAGAAGAACAAAAGCGCGAGCTCGAGAGCGACCTCCTTGCCCTGGTCCTCGCTTTCGCTCGCTCCTTCCCCTCGCCTCGTCGCTCGGACGGCGTTTCGCTCTGCTCAGGGGTGCAACTGTAAATGCTCGACTCGCTGGTCCCCTTCTCAGGCCGAGGCGCGCAGTGGGACGACGAGGAGGAGGGCGCGAGCGGGGGACCGAGTGCGTCCGGCGTGCGTTTGCAAAGTGGGCCTTTCCTTGCTCAATGGCACCCTTCGGCGTCAGTGCACTTGAGCAGAAGAACGGTCGCTGTCTACCAAGGGATTCCTATTGGCAGATGACCTTGCTACGGCGCCTGAAGCCTACCAAGGGGTTCCTATTGGCTTCAGGCATTCTCTTTTTGCTCGTGGACGGCCTACGATCGAGTGCACGACCTGGAGCTTCGACCGAGAGCGAGCTGCCGTCAGAGCACCAGCATCTCGAGACGAAAGCCGCCTTCTTGCGCTCGCTCCTCCTCCACCTTCTCAGCGCCGCCGGCCCGCGCGGCGAGGCGCTCGAGACCGTCTACGAGGGCTCCGTGCTCAAAGGGAGGTCTGGAAAGGACGTGCGAGAGCTCCTCAAGGTCAGGATGCTCTCGCCGCTTCAATCTCCTGTGCCGATTCGCACGGCGAGCCTTACGCGCGCCGGCACCGCTGCCGCAACCCTCTCTATGCACCGAGGCAAGGGCGAAGCGAGGAGCGAGAGCGTTACAGCTTTTTGCGTGCTAGAGAGGGAGAGGGGAAGACATCGTTCCGACGAAGGGAGAGAGGTGAGGGAGAGGAAGGGGGTATCGTTCACTACTGCGGCTGCTGCTGCGACTGCTGCGGGCGCTGTAGAGAGAGCGACGTCAGCGATGCGCATCTCGTTACGAGGCACGAGGCAGAGAGAGAGAGAGAGCGAGACGCACCCTCGGACCACGACCCTCGCCGCCCTGACCGCCGCCGCCCTGCCGCCTCGGGCCGCGCCCGCCGCCGCCGCCGCCACCACCACCGCGCCTGAATCCGCCGCGCCCGAGCTGCGCGCCCGATTCGCCGAACGTGTCCATGTTGCGCTCGCGCTCCTTGGCACGGTCGTACCGCCCGCCGCCGTACCCTCCGCCGCCCATGCCGCCGTACCGGCCCATGGCGCTCTGCTGCGCCGGGTCGGTGCGCGTCTTCGAGTCGCTCGAGATCGAGTCGAAGAAGGACGCCTGCGGGTTGTAGTACGCCTCGTCGTGCGCCGGCGGCGGGACGACGAAATCGTCCTGCTCGTCGGCGGCGGCGGCGGCGGAGGGAGCCGCCGGCGCAGCCGCCTCGGGGAGCGCCGACGGCTTCTGGAACGACGCGTTGGCCTTGGCGAAGTCGAACTCGGCGTCGGGGACTGGGACGGGCGCGGCGGCGGGCTTGGCGTGGTTGCCGAGCGCGCCCGACGACTGGCCGGCGCCGCTGCTGCGGTCGTTGCCGTACGGCTGGAGCTGACGAGGGCGCTGCGGACCGCCGTGCTGCTGCTGCTGCCCGCCCGCCGAGCCGGACGAGAAAACGCTCGCGCCGACGCCGTCCTCGCGACGACCGCCACGACGACCCTGGCCGTGCTGCTGCTGCTGCTGCTGCTGGCCGAGGTTGGCGCGCGACATGTCCTTGGCGAGCTGCTCGATGTCGGCCGGCTGCTTCTTGGGCGAGGCGGCGGCGGCGGGAGCCGGCTGTGAGGCCGTGCCGTTCGTCTCGGGGCGCGTCTCGTTCGGCGTCGCCGGCGCGACTGGCGCGGCGGGCGAGCTCTGCGCCTGCGCAGGCGCCTGAGCGGGTGCGGCGGCGGGACTCTTGGCGGCCTGCGGGCCCTGCTGCGCCTGCTGCTGCTGCTGAGGCGGAGGAGGACCGGGCGGGAAGCCGGGCCCGCCGGGGAAGCCATGCGGCGGCGGGCTGAACGGCCCGGGTGCGCCGAACGGACCCGGTGCGCCGAACGGCGGGTACGGCGCGCCGCCGAACGACCCGTTGAAGCCGGGTCCGGGCTGGCCGAACGGGTTCGGGTGCGCGCCGAAGGGGGCGCCGGGGAAGGGGGGAGGGTACGGGGCGAAGGGCGAGTGCGGGCCGCCGGGGATCTGAGGAGGGCCCGGAGCGTAGGGCGACTGCGGGCCCTGCTGCTGCGCGACGGGTGCGGCGGGCTTGGGCGGCGAGGCGGCGGCCGACTGGGCGGGCGAGGTGGCGGCGGCGGCGGCGGCGGGCGCACTCGCGGCGGGAGCGGCGGTCTGCGGGAACGAGTCTCGAGTGAGCGTCTCTTCGGCAGGAAGAGCTTGGAGGAAGAGGGACGCACGCCAACGATGGCCGGGTCGCTCGGCGCAGCTTCGGGGGCCGGGCCCTCGATCTGCAGGTCCTTGACGTCCGAGGCGCGGAAGACGATGAAGCTGCGCGCGACAAGAACAGGGTTAGCTTCTGTGAGACGGAGGAAGGAGGGAGGGGAGCTCTGGACGCACTCGTAGCTCGTGTCGCTCGGGGGAACCTCCTCGGCCGGGTTGCCCTTCCTGCCCTCGGTGCCGAGCGAGCGGACTGCAGGAGGTGAGAGAGTCAGTGCGAGTCCCCCGGCTGCCGGGTCAAGATAGCCCCGCTCACTGCCCTGACTGAGGGCGACGAGCGGGGCGGCGAGGGAGACCTGGGACGACGAGAGGGACGAGTGCTCACCCTTCTCGAGCGAGACGGTGGCCTGGAGCGGGTCAATCGAGTGCAGCACGCCCTGGTACCGGATCTGCGCGCGGCGGGACAGGCGAGGGTCAGCCTGTGGAAGAGAGCGGGGGAGGAGGGGAGGACGATGAGGGAGAGGGCGAGACGCACATCGCTCTTGGACACGAGCGAGATGACCTGGCCGATGAACTGGGCTGCCATCTTGCCCCTGGTGTGCTTCTTGAGCGCGCAGGTGGGCGAGGCGGTCGGGTCGAGAGCGACGTCTGCGTCGCCCGCCGAGGCGAGGAGCGACCAGACAGGCGACCCGCCTCGCTCCGGCTCTGAGTTTAGGAAACGCTTGCTGCTAGCTTCTTACGCAATCAGAAAGCGTGCCAGCCGGGCCCGCAGCTTGAAGGACGCCATCTCGTGGGCTGACTTCGGCGCCTCTGCTCACGCCGGTCTCTGCCCGCCGAACGCTGCACGACTGCATCTGTTACACAAGCTGAGCTCTACGACATTGACAGGGTATGAGAGCGCGAAGAAGGAGATGCGTCGACGCGATGACGAGGCCGCTCGGGCACGCTCTGCCCGACCAGCACGACCTCGGCTGCTCGAGCGCCCGGCTCACGTCGCCGGCGAGTAGAAGAGCGGCTTGCTCGGCACGCACGACGACGCACTCGACCCGTCGAAGGAGGCCGAGTCGTCAAAGTGGAACCGCCAGCCCTCCTTGCAGACAACTGGGCGCGAGGAAAGTCGTCGAGGACGGCGAGAGCGGCGTCAGTGGACGAGCTGCGGCTCTCACGCGCCGAGAGGAGAGAGAATGTGACGCACAGATCTCGCACTCGCCGTCGTCGGTGCACTCGGCGTGCAGGATGCCTGGTCGAGCGAAGCAGTCCCTCTGCTCGCGGCCGCACTGCGTCGCGAGGGGCGTCAGGAGGCGCTCGAGCGCCGGTCCGACGAAGAGAGCGGGTACGCACAGAGTAGGGAGAGGCTGTGTCTTGGCAGATAGGCGCTGCGCCGTCCTCGCCGCCGACACGAGCGTAGCCGACCGGACAGGGCGACGCCTCGGGCTCGAACCCCTCGCGGAATTCTGCGGGCGGCGAGCAGGTCAGCGCAAGGCTCGCTCGCTCGGCAACGTCGCGCTGCTGGTCGACGTCTGGTAAAGAGAGCAGGGAAGGGAAGACGGAGAGGAAGAGCCGACGTACCCAACCCGCAAGTCGCCCTGCGCTTCCTGCTCCTCTCTCCTCGCTCGCCGTCTCGCCCGGTCGCCCAGTCGTCCATCTTGTAGCCCTCCTCGACGAGTCGTTCGAGGATGGCCGCGTCTCGCTCGTCGTCGTCGCGCAGGTCCTCGATGCAGACGGCGCGCCGGTCGTTCAGGTCGTTGCCGTCGCAGAGCGAGACGCCTTGGTCGAGTTTGCCGCTGCGTCGAGAGGGTCAGGGTCAGCGTCAGCGCACGATCCGCTCGAAGGTGAGAGAGCGGAAGAAGACGCACCAGAAGCACCCGCCGTCGGCGTCGAGCCGCGCCATCGTCGTCGTCGGGCAGCGCTGGATGAGCCATGCCGGCCTCGCCGGCTCGTCGTACCGCTGCTGCGGCGTTGCCGGGTCGTGCACGCTTGGAATGAAGCTGCTGCGAGCCATCTTGTCGGCGAGAAGGCGCGAGAGCGAGAACGTGAGGCCCTCGCGAGCTGGCTGCATCGCGACCCGAGGGGATGGCTAGGAGCGCTCGAGCTGGTAGAGAGAAGTCGCGTAGAGTCGAAGTAGTGCACTCGTTGAGCGGGCTCGGAAGCCGAGGGCGTGGAGGAAGCGGTTGGCGCGAGGTCGAGTGCAGAGCAGGAGGAGAAGGGAGGAAGCAGGCGAGTGTGGGAGGAGCGAGAGGGCAATCGCGAGCAGCGAGCAGCGAGCAGATTGACTGGAGCACACGGTGCCGAAGGGCACCGGCTCGCACCTGACCTCGCCGGACGAGGGAGCACAAGGTTAGCCGCGCTCGGCGCGTCCTCGATCGCGTCGAACCTCGAAAGCTCCTTGATCGGGCCGACCGACGGCTCGTCGAACGTTGTTGTGCGGCGCGCTGCGAGCAAGCTGCCAAGATACATTTGGGCGAGGAATCGAGAGCCAGACGGCAAGAGCGGCGCGAGCGCGCGGCGAAGAGAGCGCGCCGAGGTCAACTCGGAGAAGTCAAAGTCGCGCTCGCAGCTCGACGGCGACGACGCTCTCCGAGGCTCACAGGTAGGAGAGAGGAAGAAGAAGGTGCCGATAGGCGTAGTACTACAAGCACGATGGATGGGGTGGGGTGCAAATGGCGAGGCGCTGCGCGCCGTCGATACGACAGGGCGGGCGCAAAAATGACAATCTCCCTCGGCTCCTCCTCCTCCAGCAAACGCCCGAGCGACGCCCTCACTGCTCCTTCTTAACCTCGTCCGAACCGTTCATGCCGGCCGCCATGCTCTTCTCGCGCGAGTTGGACGGCGGCAGGTCGCTCGGGCCCGATACGTCCTCGCCGGTGAAGTGGAGCTCCTGCCCGCCGTTGCCGCGGATCTCGGCCTCCTTGCGGATGCGGTCCTCGCTCGAGTTGATCGACGCCGGCTTGACCCGCGAGTTGTTGAACGGGTGCGGCGGCGCGTGGCCGTGCTCGGGGTCGGCGGGGAGGAAGCCGTGCGTGCTGTCGACCTCGCGGCGCAGCTGGATGAAGTCGTACGACCACTCGCCCATCTCGACGTCGTCGACGCCGATGATCTCGCCCTCCTCGTCGACCCGGAACTTGCAGCCCGGGATCAGGTTGATGAGCGTCATGAGGATGTACGACATGACGAAAGTCCTGCGGGCGAGAGGGAGCAGAGGACAAGGGGAGGGTCAGCACGTTGTCCTCATACGACTGCGACTGCGTCTCGGGAGGACGAGGGCGAGGGAGAGAGTACACGAGCAGCCTTGCGCTCAAGCCCGCTCCTCCTCGGTCGTCCTCGTTGGAAGAGAGGGAGACGCACCAGCCCCAGACGGCGCAGATGTAGGCGAACTGGTAGCCGACGACGATGTAGTTGCCGTCGAGCCAGCCGCCGGGGATGGCGGTGTAGCCGTCGAGCGCGGCGATCTCGGCCTGCGCGAAGACGCCGGTGAAGACGAGGCCGACGATACCAGCGACGCCGTCTGCGAGAGCGAGTGCGAGTGCGAGTGCAGGTGTGGAGCGAGGGTGATGATGCAGAGACAGGAGGAGAGTTGGGTCGGAGAGAGAGGGACGAAGAGGGCGAGGGAGAGAGTCAGCGGTGCTCGCCGGCGCGCACGCGAGTGTACGAGAGGGACGCACGGCACGCGTAAATGTCCATAGCGTCGTCGAAGGCGAAGAAGCCCTTGAGCGTCGTGAGCAAGTTGGAGATGGCGGCGCTGACGACGCCGATGAAGATGGACGGGCTGCGGGCGAGGAAGGTGCGAGCGCGCTCGTCAGCTCGGCGCACGTCGACGAGGGAAGCACACTCGAGAAAAGCGAGGCCGACGCACCCGTAGCCGACGTAGCCTGCGGCGGGCGTGATGGCGACGAGGCCGCAGATGGCGCCGGTGCAGTAGCCGACGGCCGACCACTTGCGCTCGAGGCGGTAGTCCATGAGCATCCAGGCGAGGCCGCCGAAGCCGGCCGACAGGTTTGTGTTGGTGATGGCGACGGCCGCCTTGACGTTTGCGGCGAAGGTCGAGCCGCCGTTGAAGCCGCCTGCGAGCGAGCGAGCGAGAAGGTCAGCGAGGGGTCCGGCTCGAGCGCGTTGCGACGACGAAGACGACGAGAGGGAGAGAGGCGTACACCATCCGACCCTGCGAGCGACGAGGAGTGTGAGCTTGGCTTCCTGCAGGTGCACCGAGGTCGGGCGCGGCTGCGCGCGCCCGGCTCCCAGAGCGAGCGAGAGCGCGAGACGCACCAGAGGAAGATCGTGCCCTGGATGACGAACGTCGTGTTGTGCGGCTTGAAGCTGAGGATGTGCGTGCCGAACCCGCGGCGCTTGCCGAGGAAGATCGAGTAGACCAGGCCCGTCACGCCCGAGCAGATCTCGATCGGCCCGCCGCCGGCGTAGTCGAGGACACCGAGCTTGAACGCCCAGCCCTCGGGCGCCCAGATCCAGTGGACGACCGGGCAGTAGACCAGGGTCGACCAGCAGAAGAAGAAGATGCAGGCGGGGAGGATGCGGCCTCGCTCGGCGGCGGCGCCGATCAGGACGGCCGGGACGAGGGCGGCGAACATGTTCTGGTAGCTGCGCGTCGAAAAGTACAGCGTAAGTGCGAGGTAGTCTACGACGTCGACAGCACGACCAGCTCATCGTGCAGCCGAAGAGGGAGACTGCGCGCGGCTCACATCATGTAGACGACCTGGGGCACCTTGTTGTTGGCCTGCGGGACGGGCGTCTCGAGGACGTGACGCAGGACGAAGTGGTGCATGTCGCCGAGGAAGGGCCCTCCTGTCGGCGAGAAGGCGAGCGAGTAGCCCTGCAGGAGCGCGAGCGAGAGAGGGAGGGTCAGTCGAGCAGCGCCGTCGACGAGTACGAGGAGGGCGAGAGGAGAACGCACCCAGAAGAACCACTGGAACGAGATGATGGCCATGGCGAGCATCGTGAGGAAGAGGACCGTGAGGGCGTTCTTGCGCCGCACGAGGCCCGAGTAGAGGTAGCTGCGGGAGGTGGAGCACCGTCAGGCGGGGCCGCCGATGAAGAGCGAGGAGGTCGAGGAGCGCAGGACGTACCCGACGCCGGGAATCATGAGCCAGACCAACGCCGTGCAGGTCAAGATCCATGCGCTGTTGCCGGAGAGGGCGAGAGTCAGCGAGCGACTCGAGGGGGACGGGCGCTCTTGCTCGACGAGATCGAAGGTCCCGCTCGCTCTGCACGCCTCCTCCACCGGCTATGAACGTCGCACGAGCCCGTAGCGACGCCCGATGCTGTCGAGGCCGAGCGATAGTCGCCCTGGAGCTTGCTCGGCCCTGCAGGCACCTCGCCGTGCGCAACGCCGCTCGGCCCGCCGCACCGACCTGCCCTCGCGCTGCGCCATCCGAGCGCCGAGTACAAGCTCGTCCGGGCGTGTCCCTCGCGAGAGCCGCTCAACCCAGGTCCAGGTCCCGATCACATCTGACCGACGTCCCGAGAATCGACGAAGAGGGGGAGGGAAAGCCGACGCACATGTCGCCCGGGTTGTACGCTGCGACCTGGCCGTCCGAGCCGTACGTAACGATCATGTCGGTGCCGCCCGGGGCGATCCCGTACGTCTCGCCGGTCGAGGGGTCGACTTGAGCTGCCGAGGCGAGGAGGCCGCCATAGCTGCGAGCGCGAGAGAGGGGGAGGGCAGGGCGAGTCAGCACAGGGCTCTCCCGCTGAAGGCTGCAGCTGCTGTGATCCGGGCGCGCAGCTCGTCGATAGAGCTTGGCGCGAGAGGGATAGGCGGTGAGGCGGATTCGCCTCGGGGAGTTGGAGGAAGCGGCGAGGGAGGGCGGCGACGTACGTGATGTTGACCATGGCTGATGGGAGCTGGTGGTCAAGGTCGGGTGTGGCTCGAGGGCTGTGCTGCTCTGCAAGCGGGCCCGCTGTTGTGGGCGGAGCGAGAGGAGGTGGAGGGGCCGGACGAGGGAGGAGGATCGGCGGGCGTGTGCTCGACGCTCGGGCGGCTGTGCGGGTGCTGGCTGTGGTCGAGTGGCGCAGGAGCTGGTGCAGCAGCTGGCTGGGCGGGTCAAGCACAGGCTCGAGATGGGCGAGCGGGCGATGTGAGCGATTGAAGCGAGTCGCCGCTGCGCCTCGTCGCTCGTCCGCCGCGCCGCCTTCGCTTGCCCAATCGTCCGTGCCGCGGCCCTGCTTTCCCTTCGCCTTAGGCGCGAAAAACTTTGCCCGGCAGAAATCCTGCCACGGCTCGGCGAGATAAGCAGTCCTCACTCGCGACTTGTCCTCCCTCGCCTCGTCGACCTACGGACCCAAAGCTCGAGAGCTCGACGTCGACGTTCCAAACTTGCACTTCTGAGGCCCAGCAAGCTGGTTTGGACGGCGAGTGGGAAGCTCGCCCGACCTGCGGGCGAGCCAAGTGGAGCTCCGATAGCGGTAATTGACCTTCGCGATTGCCTCGCTCGCCCTGTTTCGCGCATCTCTGTCTCTCTCCCTCTCGCTTCGTCCAGCTCGCCTTCGTAGAGCCCGCTTGAGCTCAGCAACATGAAAGCTTCGACTTTGACAGTCCTCAGGAGCGGGCGCTCGTCAGCCGGTGGAGCGAAGTCTCCGAGACGAGGCTCGAGCGCCGACGCTCGAGGATCTCGCTCTTTCTCTTGCTCTCTCGCGTGCTCTCCTTGACGACTGCTCGCTCGAGTCAAAGGTACCGAGTCAAGCAAGACTGTGCAATCGCAGCACGAAGAGAGGGTACGGTCTGAGAAAGAACCACAACGCCGTCACGAGCGCCCGCTCGAACGCCCACCGCAGCGAAGCCCATCACCAGATCCACGCTCCCGGCATGCGCACGACGATGTTGTTGTCGTCGCCCACCGAGCGTGCCTCCTGCAGAAAGAGGGACACGTCAGCTTCGTCCCCTCGGCGAGTGCGCGGTCGAGGAGCAAGAGGAGGAAGGAGACGCACCTCGAGGCTCTCGCGCTCCAGCTTGACGACGCCCTTGACCTCGCGAACGTTCTCCTGCGCCGACGCCGCCGGGGCCGCGCCAGACTCCTCCTCAGGCTCGCCTTGGACGGTGCCGAGGCTGCTCGGGCGACCACCTCCCGGCGAAAAGAAGCGGACGACCTTGCGAGCTGCGCGCAGCACAGCAGGTTCAGCTCGTGCAGTCGAGGTGAGCGGCGACAAGGAAGGTGGGACGTACCGATGAAGCCGCCCGGGGCGCTCGCGGCGAAGGCGCCCGAGGCTGACGAGGTGGTCGAGCGGTCGACGAGGGCGGGGACAAGGCCGGCGGCGGGCGCGGCTCGGACGGACTGCTGAGTAGGAGCGCTCGCGTGGGCGGGCGACGAGGAGGCGGCCTGCGCCTGGGCGATGCGCACAGAGCGGCGCAACGGCGAGTCGGTCGGGGCGGGCGAGCTGCGGGCGGCGAAAGTGCGATTCTGGGTCAGCTCTTGCCTGCACAATGTCCAGAAAGCGCAGGAGCCCACGAGGTGGCTTTCTTGCGCGGCGAGACCTGCGAGGGAGGAAGGTCAGCCACGCTTGCTCGCGAAAGGGCGACTCGAGCGGGAGGGAGGGAGGCGCGGGCGCAAAATTGGACGACGTACCATGGTGAGGGCGATCAGGTGAGGCTGTATAGGTTGCGCGAGCACTCTGACGGCTTCTCGGACCGTGCTGAGGGCGGGAGGCTGAGGGCGAGGCGCGTTCACTGATGAGGAGCAGGAGGGCGACGGCTGCAGAAGGGCCGTCGACACAGTCAGTACGGCCTTCGAGAGAGATGTAGCGGTCAAGGGACAGACGCTCGACGCACCTCGGGCTGAGATGAGAGACTCGACGACGAGAGCAAGAGCAGAGGAGCGAAACGGCCGCGCGCCGAGCGAGACCTCGACCTTCTGCCTCTCTCGCTCGAGCGAAAACGCTCACGCTCGAGCGCAAGCACCATTTTCATCGGCCGATGCGGATCTTGCGCCGCCAGCTCGCGCCAACGAGCGAGCGACGCTCTCTCCTGTCGCGGCGAGGTGCGCTGACGCCGAGTCGCGCTCGACGATGAGGGACGTTGCAGACTGGGAGAGGGTATCGGGACCGATAAATAGGGTACGAGAGGTGGTACAAAGGACAGGCAGGGAGGACTGAGGAGGAGAGAGAAGGAGAGCTCGAGGAGGTCACCGTGCGCGCTGCCGAGCGTCGGCGTCCGAGTTGCTCGCCGGCGCGCCATAGTCCTGCAGGCATGCTCGACATCAGCTCTTGGACGACGCGAGGTGTCGAGGACGAGGAGAGGAGAGCGAGGGAGAAGCGGACGCACGACGTAGGTCGCCTTCTCGGCGGCGCGGTATTCGTCGATGAGCTCTGCCGCCGACGCCCTCGCGTCCTCGAACGGCTCGAGCGACCCGTTGAAGAGCGGCTCGGGCGTGTACGCCTGCAGGAACGCCTTCTTGTTGCGCAGGAGGTCGAACTGGCGGAGCTGAGCGGCGAAGAGCTGCGCACGGACCTCGACGAGCGTCAGCTCGGCTCGCTGTCGACGAGAGTGCGAGAGGATGAGCGAGAGCGAAAAGGACGCACCGAGGCGATGCCGGTGTGGTTGGCGACCATGCAGCCGCTGACCCGGGGCGGCGGTGCCGTCCCCTCGACGAGGCTCTTGGCGCGCACGTACGGGCTCGGCTTGGTGAGCGCGACCTGTATCGACGCCGGACCCCAGGGGATGAACGACGCGAGGCCTCGCTCGCGGATGCGCACGAGCGACTTGTGCACCTGCGGGCGTGGCCGAGCGAGCGACGTCAGCCTCGCGCTCTCCTCGAGGAGCAGCAAGAGAGAGGGAGAGAGGGGACGCACGTCGGTCGGATCGACCTCGTCGCCCTGGATGATGTTCATGATCGAGATGTAGCAGCTCGACTTGGCGTCGCTCGCGAACGAGGTCGACACGAGGCGGTTCTTGGGCTGGAGGAGGCGCCGCATGACGTCGAGCACGGTCGTCTTGCGCACGGCGCGAGCCTGCGGGGGCAGTCGGACCGTCGTCAGGACGGTCGAAAAGAGCAGGTAGACGGCTCGGGCTGCCGGAGGAGCAGCCTGAAGGCGCCATGCTGAAGGAAGCCAAGTCCCCGAGACGCACCTGCTCGACCTTGTCGCTCGTGAACGGCGTGTAGCTCGTCGACAGGAAGTGGCACCTCGGCGTCGGGATGAGCGACGCGATCATCGACACGAGGTCGTTGTTCATGTAGCCCGGGTACCGCAGCGTCTGGGTCGAGGCGGCCATGACGGTCGAGACCTGCGGGACGAGTCGAGCGCGCGTGCGCCGTACAGAGTCAGCGTGTCATTCAGGCTCGGCGCGAGGAGGTCTAGGGGAGGGCTAGAGAGGACGAGGGACGCACGAGCTGGTTGGTCTGCGAGTAGCTCGGCTCGCCGATGTGGAGGCGGTCCTGGCAGATGTTGGCGAGCGCCTTGTTGTCGAGGACGACGACCGAGTCGGCGTACTCGGCGAGGCGCTGCAGCGTCAAGATCGAGTTGTACGGCTGGACGACAATGTCGCCCGTCGCGTGCGGGAAGACCGAGTAGGTCTGGATGAGCTTCTTGGGGAAGACGTCCGACAGGCGCTCGAGGATGTACGAGCCGAGGCCAGCGCCGGTGCCGCCGGCGATCGAGTGCAGGAGCATGATGCCCTGTTGCGCGACAAGAGTCAGCCCGAGCAGTGAGCGCGTGAGAGTTGGGGTCGGAGAGGACGCACCTCGAGGCTGTCGCTCCCTTCTGCTTCTCGCTCGAGCATCTCGGCGATGTCGTTCCAGACAGCGTCTCCTGCGGCATGACCTTTGGCGAACTGCGGGCGACAGGGTGGCTCGTCAGCTCCGTCGAGGGCGAGGGGAGAGGGGAGGGGAGGGGGACGCACGTTGTTGCCCGCTCCACCGCCGTCCTGCGACTCGAAGAAGTTCTCGGGGTTGTACAGGTTGGCGTAGGGGCTGTTGCGAATGCCGTTGAGGACCTATGAGCGCAGGGAGGAGCTTCAGCCGGTGAGACTGGACCTCGAGGAAGAGGAGAGAGAGGGACGCACTCGAGGCTCGAGGTCGACCATGACGGCGCGAGGGATGTAGCGGTCGTCGTCGGCCTGGTAGAAGAAGACGTCCTTGCGGTCGTGGTAGGGCTGGTGCGGGGCGGAAGGACCTGGCGCGATGTTGGCGCTGTCGCCGAGGGCGGACGAGGCCGACGAGGCGAACGGGTGCTCCTCGAGGAGGCCATCGGGGCTGATGCCGTGTTCTGCGCACAGCTGGGCCCAGAACTCGCTGCTGACTGTTTCGGGCGGGCGGAAGAGCGTTCAGAGGCGAGGGTCAGCGCACGAGACGCGGCGGGAGATGAGGACGACGAGAGGGGAGGACTCGCTCTGGTTGCCAGCCTGACCCGCTGACACGGTGACTGAGTGGGGACGAGAGTCAGCGTTTGGAAGCACAGGGACGCGCTGCAAGTGGACTCACGGAGCTCCCTGGGCATGTCGACAGTGTTGGCGGCTGATGAGGTTGGACGGAGCGCGACGACGACGCGACGCTGCTCTCGCCGGCGCAGCTGGGGCGGGCAGGGAGCAGTCCAGGTCTTGTATGACACCTTAAGAGCACCAGCCCCGTGCTTGTCCGCCCGAGTGAGCGCCGACGCCGCCTCGTCTCTCCTCCCCGGCCCCCACCTTGCTCGTCGTCGTCCTCGCTCCCTCCTCTTGCTACACCGCTTGGAGCTTCATTCGCCGGTTCTCTCTAGCACCTCAAGGCTAATCGTCACCACATCCTCGAGCTCGGCAAGACGCCTCGCCGTCGTGTGCCGCCCGGTCCGTCCACTTCTCTTGGCTCCGTCACCTCCGCTCTCTCGCGCTCACTGACGGCACACGATCGCAGCTCGACTCGCACCACGCCCTCGACCGCCCGCACCACGACCATGAGCGCACCGCAGGGCATCGAGCTCGCCACCCTCGCGCCGGCGACACTGCGCTCCTCCTCCTCCGCCGCCGAGCAGGACAAGCTCTCTCCGTTCGCCGACCCGTCACGGCCCGCCTCGACGACCGGCATCAGCAGCGTCGTCGACGCTGAGCTCGAGAGCCGGGGCAGCATCGCGTCCGAGGAGATCGGGCACCGCCTGGAGCGCCTCAAGACGCACGACGGCGAGGACGAGGCGCAGGGGCTGCCGCCCGTCGACGGCGGCAAGGGCGCGTGGGGCTTCATCGTCGCGAGCTTCGTCCTCGAGTGCGTCCCCTCTCTCTGCGCGACGAGCTCGCGCGCTTCGTCCTCGCCGAACATCGGCTGACCTTGCTGCTGTCCTTCTTCTCGAGCAGGACCTTCTGTGCGCCCCTTTCTTCAGCTCGGCCTCCTCAACGACGATCGAGCACCCTGACGCCGCCTCGACGCCTGCAGTGTGGGGCTTTTCGTACTCGTACGCGACGCTGCTCGTCTACTTCTCGTCGCACGACCCTTGGCAGAAGGCGTCGCTCTCGGCGCTCACCTCGATCGGCACGGTCCTCCTCGCCGTGCAGTACATCATGCCGTGCGTCCCACTCCCTCTCTTCTTGTCTTGGTCCTGTCTACGAGCGCGAGACGCTGACGCAGCTCTCGCCCGCAGCATGTTCATCCTCAACCTGTACCGCCGCTACCCCGAGCTCATCAAGCCCATCCTGTGGGCAAGCGCCTTTGTCAACTGTCTCGGCATGCTCGCGGCGAGCTGGGCGACCGAGGTGCGGACCAAGCTTCTCTCGAGACCTCGACTCGCTCGGTCGAGCGCTTGCTCACCTTCTACGTCCTCGCGCGCAGGTCTGGCACCTCATCGTCCTCATCGGCATCGTCGGCGGCTTCTCTGGAGCGTTCCTCTACGCGCCTGTGCTCATGTGGCTCAACTCGTGAGTGTCCTGTCCTCCTTCGAGCGCTCGGGCGGCCAAGAGGACCGAGCGCTGACGGCGTTCCCTCTTCTCGCTCGCAGGTGGTGGGTCGAGCGTCGCGGGCTCGCCTCAGGCATCGTCTTCAGCGGCATGGGCGTCGGCGGGTGCACGACGCCGTTCATCCTGAGCGGGCTACTCGAGGCGTACGGCTTCCCGACCATGTGTCGCGCCTGGGCCGCCATCACGGCCGGCGTCTTTGCCGTGTCGCTCTTCTTTCTTCAGCCGAGGGTTCCGCTCGTCAAGCCCAAGGGCGAGCGGGCGCCCTGGGTCAGCCTGCGCGACTTCAAGTTTGCGACCGACCCGGTCGTCCTCGTCATGGTGCGTCCTCGTCCTCGTCCTCCCTCGTTCTACCTCTGCCTCGTTCTCCCCCTCCCTCGCCCTCTTCGTCTCATCGCTCAAGCTGACGCCCATCCTCGACCGTGCGACGCAGACGGTCACGTCCACGTTCAACTCGATGGGCTTCATCCCCGTCTCGCTCCTCCTCCCGACCTACGCCGCCGCCCTCTCGTCGCCCGGAACAGCCAACATCCTCATCGCCATGTACAACCTCGCCGGCTCGATCGGGTCCTCCGTCACGGGCTACGCGTCCGACCGCTCGCTGCCCCTGACACTCACCGTCATGGGCTTCACAGCGGGCGTGCTCGCCCTCACGGCGTGGGGCTTCGGGTCCTCGCTCGGCATCGTTTTGGCGTTCGCGCTCTTGTTCGGCGCCTTCTCTCAGGTCCCCTCGTACGTCCATCGCTCCTCTCAACGTCGTCCCCCTCCTTCTCGACGTCCTCCACGTCCCTCTGGTCCTCCCCCTCGCCATCCTTTTCCTCTCCAGCTCTGACATCGTCTCTTTCTGTACGCTCGCAGGACCTGGGGCGTCGCCGCTCGCGACGCCGTCGGCGCCAACCCGCACGCCTCGAGCATGATCTTCTGCTTCTTGGGCGTGTGGCGCGGTATCGCCTCCATCGTCGGCCCGTTCATCTCGACGGGCCTCTACAACGACAAGCTCGCGCACGACGAACGGTGCGTCCCTCTCTCTCTCTGCGCTGCACGACCTGGACCCAGCGCTCGAGCTGACGCTGCGACGGTCGACAGGGCGGCGTGGGGCCGGTTCGGGTTCCGCGACATCATCGTGTTCGTCGGCGTCATGTCGAGCATGACGGCGCTCGGCGGGCCGGGTATCTACTGGGCGAGGCGGTACAAGGCGGCGAAGAAGGCGGCGTCGTCGTAAGTGAGTGGGCGAGCGAGGGACGGGTCCGAGCGAGGGAGGGACGAGACTCGGGCCGGCTCGCCCCTCGTCGACCATGAAATGTATCATGATCACGTCTATACGCTTACCAGGACGCAGAGAGCTGGTGGCGCGGTGCCGTGTCTTGATAAATCGAGAGCTCCGACTCCGCCGCCGAGGACGCGCGGCGTCCCTTTCTCGCCTCGAACAGCTCCACCGCGCGCCAACTCGCTCACGAGGGTCTCGACAAGCCCTTGCCCAGTCGCCCTAGCACCACTCGCCGCCATCCCGCCCTACTCGATCCCCCGCTTGACTCCCTCGCGCGTCCCACCCGACATCGACCCCTCGCCCACTTCATCGCGGTCCGTCCCTCCCTCTCTCGCTGCAGCACCACGAGGGCCACGAGCTGACTTGGATCCATCCCTGCAGCCGGTCCCACCAGTTCATGTCCTTGTGCCGACTCTCCTCGCCTCGACAGTCGCATCAGCTTCAGCATCCCCTCCTCGTCGCCTCGCTCCGCCAAAACCTTTCCTAAGCCCGCAACTGCAACCATGGCTGCCGTCGTCAACATCCGTCGCGATGTCAAGGACAAGTTCTACCGCTACAAGTACGTCCCTCGCCCCCCTCAGCCGCCGCCGCGAGTCGAGCCCTCGCTGACCCTTCCGAGCACCGCCTCCTCTCTCGCTCGCAGGATGCCCCTCCTCCTCACCAAGATCGAGGGCAAGGGCAACGGCATCAAAACCGTCTTCCCCAACATGGCCGACGTCGCTCGTGCCCTGAACCGCCCCGCGTCGTGTGCGTCCCCTTCCCCCCCGAGCGCTTCCTGGATCGAGGAGGGCCGACTGCTGACCCCTCCCGCTCGCCCTGCAGACCCGACCAAGTTCTTCGGCTGCGAGCTCGGCGCCCAGGCGACCTTCAACGACGACACGGAGCGCTACATCGTCAACGGCGCGCACGACCAGGACCGCATGCGCGACCTCCTCGACAGCTTCATCAACAAGTTCGTCCTGTGCGGCTCGTGCAAGAACCCCGAGACCGAGCTCCTCGTGTCCAAGGACGACTGGATCACGGCCGACTGCAAGGCGTGCGGCCACCGCGGCGACGTCGAGAACAAGCACAAGCTGTGCACCTTCATCGTCAAGAACCCGCCGAAGAAGGCGGGCAAGAAGGGCAAGAAGGGCGCGGCCGGCGCCGACTCGATCGCCGGCCAGCCGGGCCAGCTCGACGGCGAGGACGACGACCAGGACGAGCTGTCGCGCAAGATCAACGAGGGCGCCCAGGCGCTCCTGAGCGAGGAGGCGGCGGCCAAGCTCATCGCGCAGCGCGAGGCCGACGAGGACTGGGGCGAGGACACGTCGGCCGAGGCCGTCGCCAAGCGCATGGCGTCGCTCGGCGTCGGCGCGTCGCTCCTCGCCGACGACGACGACGACGAGGCCGGCGACAAGTACTCGGCGTTCGCCGCGACCGTCACGGCCGACATGTCGAACGCCGACATCTACCAGGGCGCCCAGGACGTGTCGAGCAAGTCGTACAAGGTCCTCGTCCCGCTCGTCCCGGCCCTCTTCACCGACGAGATCGTCGCCGAGGTCCCGACCCGCCTCGCTCTCCTCGCCAAGGTGCGTCCTCCCTCTCTCTCTCTGGCTCTCTCGCTCCTCCCCTTGGCCTCGCTGACGTTGCTCTCCTTGCAGATGACGAGCAACGAGAAGGACCAGAAGGCGCTCCTCGGCGGCCTCGAGCGCTTCTTCGCCGACCACGCCGACCTCATCACGTCTAACGTCGTCGGCAAGGTCCTCCTCCAGCTGTTCGAGACCGACATTCTCGACGAGGAGGTCCTCCTCCACTGGTCGACGCACGTCTCGTCCAAGTACGCGCCCAAGGACGTCAGCAAGAAGGTGCGCAAGGCGGCCGACCCGTTCATCGAGTGGCTCAAGTCGGCCGAGAGCGAGTCGGAGGACGAGGACGACGAGTGAGCGGGTCGAGGGTTGTAGTGCGTTCTCCTGGCCTCGCTGTGTGTATCACGTACCTCTTCTCTCCAACAGCTCGTCGTCGTCGTCGTCTCCGATGGAGCCGACTCGCCGCTCGGACCTCGTCCGTCTGTCCGGCGTCCTCTTTCGTCCGGCCTCCTCTTTCGCCGCACGCACGTCCGGCCTCCTCTCTCGGACTGTCCGCGCTCGGCAATGGGTCACCGCCCCGCAGACGGCTCGGGCGCGCTCTCCCTCGCTCGCTCTTCTCCGCTTCGTGCTCTCAGCTCGCCCTCACTCGCCTCCCGGAATGGCTCCGACGACCGCTTTTTTTCGCGCCATTCCCTACGTATACGCCGTCATCGCCGTCGAGAGGGCCGCTAAGGCCTCGGACCAAGAAGAGGACGAGAAGGAGGAGTGGGTCGACAACGTCGAAGAGCTGCTCATCGGGCGCGCGTTCTGGGACATGTGGCCCGCGCGCATGCGCGAGGGCTTTCTTCGGGAGATGGGTGTCGTGCAGGGCAAGGAGTACTTGGTGCGTCTCGTCCTCGCGACCCTCTGCACCGTCATCGGCGCGCACTGACCGCCGACGACGTCGCCCGCAGCCGCCTGCGCCGAGGAGCGCTTGCTCTTCGCCATCTCGCCCACCCTTGAGCACATGCGCAAGGTGCGTCTCCTCCATCACTGCGTGCCGGCTCTCTGCGTATAGCTCTGACCCATTGTCCTCGTCCGCAGTCCTTCTGCCGCATCGAGTACTTGGTCGACCAAATGGCTCGTCACCCGCCTCGCGGCGCCGACCCTCGCGACTGGCGCGCCACCGTGCACAGCTGGTTCAAGATCGGCGTGCTCGACCACATCAATGCGCACGAGTTCGACGAGCACAACGAGCACGTCCGAGACCACGTCGTCAAGGAGTTCGACCTCCTCGCGCACTACCTCGCTGAAGGTGATACGCGTCGCCTGGCGCGTCGATCGTTTCTCTCGCCGCTAGAGACGAGGATGTCGCTCACTCCTCACCGACGTGGGCAGCCGCCGCTCCACCACGATGACGAGGACGAGGACAACGACATGTTTTGGCAGCTCAAGGCCATGCTCTTCGGTCACCAGCACCGCATCAGTCAAGCACACAGCCTCTCGCGACGTCACTTTGGCGGCTCGCAGCTCACTGGGCGACAGCGCGCAGTATACGGGCGGCGAAGGTAGAGAGGCGGCAGGAGGATCTTTCCATCGTCTCTCACCTGTCGATGAACATCTTCTCGTTCAGCCAGCCTGCAACGTCTTCGTTCGCCGCTCTCCTCTTGTCAGAGCGAGCCCAGCAGGCCGCGTTCTCGTTCGCGAGCCGAGCTTTATGACCTTCCCAAGTTGGCCTCTCCCCTCGCGCGTGGCTCTCCCAGCCACAAAAGGGCGCAGCCTGTGCTCTAGCCGCACGGATCCTCCCACGAGCATGTGAAGCAAGCTGTGGCGAAGCGAGAGAGCCAGTGCGGAAGCGCAGGGCAGCACCGAGAGCGAGAGCGAGGGACTGGCCGAGTCGAGGTCCGTGCGCTCGAGCGTGCCTGCGCCGACACTCGCGAGACGCCCTGCACGTCTGAGGGAGCGCTGCTCTCGACGACTTTCTGCGAGTGCACCGTGAGCCTCTCTCCCTCGACGCAGACTCGAGCTCTCGCCCACTCGCCGTCGAAGCGCGAGCTGGAGAATCTGCTATGCTGTTGATTCCAACGGGGGAGGTTTGTACAGAGAGGGGCGGTAACATCGAGAACAGGGGATGGTGTCCAGAGGAGAGCGTGCGAGGTCGAGAGGAGAGGGCGAGGAGGGAGGGCGAGGAGGAGGAGGACGATCGGGCGAGGGAAGGAAGACGACGACGAGGGAGGACGCGCTCAGCGAGGGCCGGTCTTGATGATGCTGCAGGCGTGAGAGGATCGTCAGCACGCGCTCGAGGGACGAACGAACTGAGACGAAGGAGCGAGAGAGAGAGAGAGCGAGAGAGAGAGAGAGGGACGCACCCCGCACGAACGAGCACCTCGACCTTTTTCCTCACGTCGGCGTTCTTCATCATGTGCTGCTGGAGGCTCGCCGGGTCCTGCTGCGCCTGCTGGAGGATGCTCTGGAACGCCGGGTCGGCCATGATCTGCTGCACCTCGGGGTCGCGCATCGCGCGCGCGTACGCTTGCTCGTCCGACTCGCCCGCGCGCGCCGACGCCATGTTCTGCGTCACCTTGGCAAACTGCTGCGTGATCTCCTTGGTGTGCGCCTGCGCCGTGTCCTTCTCGGCGGCCTGCGAGCGAGCGAGAGGGACTAGGAGTCAGCGAGACGGCCCGTCAGGGAGGTGGGGGAGCCGAAAGAGGAGAGGGACGCACAAGCTCGACTGCTGCGAGGGCCTTGTCGAACTCCTTCATGGCGAACAGGACGTGCGACTTGCGGATGTAGCCCTTGACTGCGAGGCGAGAGTGAGGGAGAGGGGGAGGGCGAGAGGGGAGGTGGAGGGAGGGAGAGGAGTCAGCTCGACGCCCTTGAGAGACAGAGCCAGAACGGAGAGACGCGGACGCACCGAACGTCGGGTCCATCTCGATGGCCTTCTCGGCGTCCTTGAGCGCCTCGGGGAGCGCCATGAGCTTGGTGTAGGCGGCGGCGCGGTTCGTGAACCCGCGCGGGTCGTCCGGGTTGCGCTTGATGCTCTCGGCGTAGTGCGTCACGGCCTGGGCAAAGTCGCCCTGGCGGAAGGCCGTGTTGCCCTCCTCGCGCGCGGCGTCGGCCTTTGCCGGGTCGATGTAGGCGAGGCGCGCCTGCTCCGAGGCCTGCTTCTCGGCGTCCTTGAGCTTGGCGAGGACGTCGGGCGTGCGGTGCTCGAGGAGCGACTTCTGGAGGTACTTGACGCCGTTCTCAAAGTCGTTCTTGCGGACGTACGACGTGCCGATGCGGCCGAGAGCCCTGCGGGCGGGTGAAAAGCGAGGTCAGGACGAGCTCGACATGCCGAGCTCCGAACGCGCAGGCTCAGACGCCCGCAAGCTCTGTGCGAGCGCGCTGGCCAGAGGGAGGGCGAGACAGGTCGACGCACTTGGCGATGAGCTTGAAGTCGGCGCGGCGGTCGCGACCCTCGTCGACGGCCTTGTTGCACGTCTCGATCGCCTTGTCAAAGTCGCCCTCCTCGAAGTAGACGGCTGCGGGTAGAGTGCGAGTCAGCGGCCGTGAAATGCTCCTAGAGAACCAGCCGGCGCCGCTCGGCGCGAGGTCGACGCGGGGTCGGCGAGTCGTCAGGAGTAGGACACGGGTGCGAGGGGGAGTGAGGCGAACTCACCTGCGAGGTTGTTGAGGTAGGTGATGTCCTGGAACGTGTCCCATGCCCTGTAGCGCAGAGGTGGAGAGGGTGAGTCGAGGTTGGTCGAGGAGGTGGAGAAGGGAGGAGAGGGAGAGGGGAGACGAACTGCTGGTAGAGGTCCTTTGCCTGGGCAAAGTCGCGCTTCTTGTAGGCGTCGTTGCCCTGTTGCTTGAGCTGGTCGGCCTGGGCGTGCTGAGCTGCGTCGTCGGACATGGTCGAGGTGGGGAGATGGGCGGCGAGAGGTGGATGGAGCGCTGCTTGAGGGGTGAGGTCGGGTGGGCGAGTGCGAGTGGTGTGTGTGGTGCTGGTGCAGCTGTGCAGGGAGCAGCCGAGCGTAGGGAGGGCGAGAGAGAGCTGGTCGAAGCTGACCTTCTCTCGACGTCGACGCGAGTCCGAGCCGCCATCTCCCCCTCGACACAGGCCTCCCTTTGTACTGCTGTCTAGTGCTATATGTCACTAAGATAGTCGGATGACCTACGAGACGTCGAGCTGCACCCCGGCGGAGGGGTGATCTGCGGCCGCCGGCGTGGCCCTGACGACGACGAGGACCGCTCCGCTCGCTCTCCACTCACGCGACTCTCGCTCTTCTTGTCGACCAAGCACGCTCGCCACCTCACCACCGCACTCACACACCTCATCGACCATGGCAGGGTGCGTC
>Ga0308169_10001742_pt1 | contig 24488 bp, 20 predicted proteins | sample PhyBR1_2_FD_202139 | JGI IMG/M metagenome (GOLD analysis project Ga0308169, IMG submission 202139) | Phyllosphere microbial communities from UC Gill Tract Community Farm, Albany, California, United States - DLSLSB.R1 | ecosystem: Host-associated > Plants > Phyllosphere > Unclassified | place...
GCGGCTGGGCGCGCGGTCAACGTCGCCGAACGTGTACAGCTGCTCGAGGTAGCTCGGCTTCAGCGCCGTGGTCTCGGCGAGCGTGCGAGATGCCGCGGCATCCAGGTCCTCGGCCGGATCCAGCCATCCGCCGGGCAGCGCCCACGCTCCCAGGTGCGGTTCGCGCGTGCGGCGCACCAGCGGCAGCATGAGCCGATCGCCTTCCGGCGCCGAGCGCAGCGAGAAGATGACGGTCGACACGGCGACGCGGATCGCGTCGTGCTCGCCTGTCGTGCCACTCACACCGACGAGCCTAGGGGAGAGGATGGGGGCATGCCGGCATCCGACCCCACTCCCGGGCCCGCGACCGACGCCGAGGTCCCCGCCTACCTCTCCGCGCTGCGCATCCCCGGGCTCGCCGATGTGCACGTGCACTTCCTCCCGGAACGGATGCTGGACAAGGTCTGGTCCTATTTCGACGCAGCCGAGCAGAACTACGGCTACGCCTGGCCCATCCAGTACCGGTACGACGACGAGACCCGGCTCGCCATCGCGCGCGAGCTGGGGATGCGGGCGATCCCGGCGCTGACCTATCCGCACAAGCCGGGGATGGCCGCCTGGCTGAACGACTGGAATCGGCGTTTCGCGGCGGCGCACGGCGACGTCGTGCACTGCGCGACGCTGTTCGCGGAACCGGACTCGGCGTCCTACGTGCCCGAGGCGCTCGAGGCCGGGGCGCGGCTGTTCAAGGTGCACGTCCAGGTCGGCGGGTTCGCGCCGGACGATCCGGTGCTGGAGGCGGCGTGGACGGCGCTGGAGCGTGCCGGCGTGCCCGTGGTCATCCATGCCGGCTCGCGGCCGCTGCCCGGTGCGCACACCGGGCCGGATGCCATCGGCGCGGTGCTCGCGCGCCACCCGCGCCTCGCTTTCGTCATCGCGCACATGGGTATGCCGGAGTACGACGCCTTCGCTGACCTGGCCGAGCAGTACGAGAACGTGCACCTGGACACGACGATGTTCGCGACCGGGTTCCTGGACGGACCGTCCGTGTGGCCGGACGGGTACCTCGACCGCCTCGGCGCGCTGCAGGAGCGCATCGTGCTCGGATCGGACTTCCCGAACATCCCGTACCCGTACGCGCGGCAGCTGTCCGCCCTCGCCGACCTCGGGCTCGGAGACGACTGGATGCGCTCGGTCCTGTGGCGCAACGGCGCTCGTCTCCTGGGGCTCCGCGACGCCGGCTGACGGGATCGGCTCCGCCGCGGAACGCCGCGGGACACGCCGCCGTGCCGCTATGCTGGAGGCCTAACTGAACACAGGCCGAACGACCTGTGCGGGAGAGTCCGGTGATCGCAGCCGGACACCGAAGGAGCAAGCCTCCCCGCCAATCTCTCAGGTACCCCTACCGTGCTGGTCCGGCCGCTCTGAAAAGCGATGCTCCGGCATCCGCCGACGGTGAAAGCCTCTCTCCTGACATGGGTCCCCGAGACCGTCGCAGGGTGGGTGAAGCTCTCAGGCCCGATGACAGAGGGGGAGTTCCGAGGACGCCGATGATGTCGTCCTGCAACCCGACCGGGAGAACTCCGTGACCGAACCCCGTTACACCCCGCTCCGTGCGCGCCATGAGGCGCTCGGTGCCTCCTTCACCGATTTCGGCGGCTGGCAGATGCCGGTGCGCTACACCTCCGACCTCGCCGAGCACCACGCCGTGCGCGAGGCCGCCGGGATCTTCGACATCTCGCACATGGCCGAGTTCACCGTGCGGGGTGCTGACGCCGCCGCGTACCTGGACTACTCGCTCGCGGGCCGTCTGTCGGCGATGACCGTGGGCAAGGCGAAGTACTCGCTGCTGCTCGCCGAGGACGGCGGCATCATCGACGACGTGATCGTCTACCGCCTCGGCGACGACGACTTCCTGATCATCTCCAACGCGGGGAACCGTGATGCTGTGCGCGAGGCGCTGCTCGCCCGCACCGACGGGTTCGACGTCGAGACGGTCGACGTCTCCGACGACTACGCGCTGATCGCCGTGCAGGGCCCCGCCGCCGAGCAGATCCTCGCCGAGGTCGCCGGCATCGGCGACGTCTCGATCCCCTGGGCCGAGCAGAAGTACTACGCCTGGGCCGACGCGACGTGGAACGGCAAGCCGCTGCTGCTCGCCCGCACCGGGTACACCGGCGAGGACGGCTTCGAGCTGCTGGTGGCCGCCTCCGACGCGGAGTCGCTCTGGGACGCCGTGCTGGCCGTCGGCGAGTCGAAGGGCCTCGTGCCCTGCGGCCTCGCCTCCCGCGACACGCTGCGCCTCGAGGCGGGCATGCCGCTGTACGGCCACGAGCTGAACCGCGAGATCAAGCCCGCGCAGGCCGGGCTCGGCCGCGTGGTCGTGACCGACAAGGAGCGCTTCGTCGGGCAGGGCGCCGTGACGCCTGCCGAGGGCGCCCCCGTGCTCGTCGGCCTGCAGGCCGAGGGCCGCCGCGCCGGCCGTGCCGGCTACGCCGTGGTGGATGCCGAGGGCGCGACCCTCGGCGAGATCACCAGCGGCGCCCTCAGCCCGACGCTCGGCCACCCCATCGCGATGGCCTTCGTCGACCCCTCTTCCGCTGAGGAGGGAACCGCAGTATTCCTTGATGTGCGCGGGACGAAGATCCCCGCGACCGTGACCGCCCTGCCTTTCTACCGGAGGAAGAAATGACCGATCTGACCACCCTCAAGTACAGCGAAGAGCACGAGTGGGTCGCCCTGGAGGGCTCCGTCGCGACCGTCGGCATCACCGACTACGCCGCCGACGCCCTCGGTGACATCGTCTTCGTCGAGCTTCCTGCGGTCGGCACCGAACTGAGCAGCGGCGACGTCTTCGGCGAGGCCGAGTCCACCAAGTCGGTCTCCGAGCTTTACGCGCCCGTCGCCGGCACCGTCGTCGAGGTCAACCAGGCCATCGTCGACGACCCGTCGCTGGTCAACTCCTCGCCCTTCGAGGACGCGTGGATGATCAAGGTCGAGGTCGCCGACGGCGCCCTCGACGGTCTGCTCGACCGCGACGGCTACACCGCGATCACGGAGGGCTGAGAGTGGTCTCCTTCGCAGACCGTCATATCGGGACGACCTCCGATGCGCAGCGGCAGATGCTCGACGCGCTCGGGGTGAGCTCCGAGCTGGCCGACTGGAGCCCGGTCGAGGCGCTGATGCGCCAGGCCGTGCCCGCGTCGATCTTCACTGCGGCCGGCGACTCCGTCATCCCGGCCGCCGCCAGCGAGGCCGAGGCGCTCGCCGAGCTGCGCTCGCTCGCCAACCGCAACACCGTGAACCGGGCCATGATCGGCCTGGGCTACTACGGCACCTTCACGCCCTCGGTGATCCAGCGCAACGTGCTCGAGAACCCGTCCTGGTACACCGCCTACACCCCGTACCAGCCGGAGATCTCGCAGGGCCGCCTGGAAGCACTGATCAACTTCCAGACCATGGTCTCCGACCTCACCGGGCTCTCGACCGCCAACGCGTCGATGCTCGACGAGTCGACCGCGGTCGCGGAGGGCATGCTGCTGGCGCGACGCGCCTCGAAGGCGAAGACCGATGTGTTCGTCGTGGACGCCGACGCCCTGCCGCAGACCAAGGCGCTGCTGGCCACCCGTGCGGCCGCCGTCGGCATTCAGCTGGTCGAGCGCGATCTCGCTGGCGGCGAGGAGCTGCCCGCCGAGCTGTTCGGCGTGTTCGTGCAGTATCCCGGTGCATCCGGTCTGGTCTGGGACCCGTCGGCCGTGATCGACGCCGCGCACCTGGCCGGCGGCATCGCCGTCGTCGCAGCCGATCTGCTCGGCCTCACGCTGCTGCGCTCGCCGGGGTCGCTCGGCGCCGACGTCGCCGTGGGCACCACGCAGCGCTTCGGCGTGCCGATGGGCTTCGGCGGACCGCACGCGGGCTACATGTCCGTGCGCGCGGGCCTCGAGCGTCAGCTGCCGGGTCGCCTCGTCGGCGTCTCGCAGGATGCCGTGGGCTACCCGGCGTACCGTCTCGCCCTGCAGACGCGTGAGCAGCACATCCGCCGCGAGAAGGCCACCTCGAACATCTGCACCGCTCAGGTGCTGCTGGCCGTGATGGCCTCGATGTACGCCGTCTACCACGGCCCCGACGGCCTGCGCGCGATCGCGCGCGACGTCGCCGCGAATGCCGCACTCCTGCGGGACTGGCTCGTCGAGACCGGTGCCGAGGTGGTGCACGACGCGTTCTTCGACACCCTGAACGTGCGGGTGGCGGGTGACGCGGCCGCGCTGGTCGAGAAGGCGCATCAGGCCGGCATCCTGCTGCGCCTGGTGGATGCCGACACCGTCGGCGTCGCGGTCGACGAGACCACCACCGTCACCGACCTGCACCGCGTCGCCGTGCTGTTCGGCGGCAAGGAGGAGCGCGTGTTCGGGCGCTTCGACGGTGGGTCCACGGGCGCGCTGCCCACGGCCCTGCTGCGCGAGGACGAGTACCTCACGCACCCGGTGTTCCACGCGCATCGCTCCGAGACGGCAATGATGCGCTACCTCAAGCAGCTCGCCGACCGCGACTACGCGCTCGACCGCGGCATGATCCCGCTGGGCTCGTGCACGATGAAGCTCAACGCGGCCACCGAGATGGCGGCCATCACCTGGCCCGAGTTCGCCCAGCTGCACCCGTTCGCCCCGGCGGACGACGTCGAGGGCTCGCTCGCCATGATCGACCAGCTCGAGGCGTGGCTCGCCGAGGTCACCGGTTACGACGCGGTCTCGCTGCAGCCGAACGCCGGCTCGCAGGGCGAGCTCGCCGGCCTGCTCGCGATCCGCGGCTACCATCACGCCAACGGCGACACGCACCGCGACGTGTGCCTCATCCCGTCGTCGGCGCACGGCACGAACGCGGCATCCGCCGTGCTCGCGGGCATGAAGGTCGTCGTCGTGGCGACCGACGAGCTCGGCAACGTCGACCTGGGCGACCTGCGCGCCAAGATCGAGCAGCACGCCGAGAACCTCGCCGCACTGATGATCACCTACCCGTCCACGCACGGCGTGTACGAGGAGCAGGTCGTCGAGATCACCTCCGCCGTGCATGACGCCGGCGGCCAGGTGTACGTCGACGGCGCCAACCTCAACGCCCTGCTCGGATACGCCCGCTTCGGCGACCTGGGCGGCGACGTCTCGCACCTCAACCTGCACAAGACGTTCGCCATCCCGCACGGCGGCGGCGGACCGGGCATCGGCCCGGTGGCTGCCAAGGCTCACCTGGCGCCGCACCTCCCCGGCCACCCGCAGGCGCAGAAGGACGTGCACGCGGGCGGATACGTGTTCGAGGGCGGTCCGGTCTCGGCTGCACCGTACGGCTCGGCGGGCGTGCTGCCCATCTCCTGGGCGTACGTGCGCATGATGGGCGCGGACGGCCTGCGCAACGCCACGGCTGCGGCCGTGCTGTCGGCGAACTACATCGCCGCGCGCCTGGCCGACCACTACCCGGTGCTCTACACCGGTGAGAACGGCCGCGTCGCCCACGAGTGCATCCTGGACCTGCGTCCGCTCAAGGAGGCCACCGGCATCAGCGTCGACGACGTCGCCAAGCGTCTCATCGACTTCGGTTTCCACGCGCCGACCATGTCGTTCCCCGTTGCGGGCACGCTCATGGTCGAGCCGACGGAGTCGGAGGACCTGGGCGAGCTGGAGCGGTTCATCGAGGCGATGATCATGATCAAGGCCGAGGCGGATGCCGTGGCGGCGGGTCGCTGGCCGGCGGACGACAACCCGCTGGTGAACGCACCCCACACCGCCGCGTCGCTCATCGCGGGGGAGTGGACGCACGCGTACACGCGCGAGGAGGCGGCGTACCCCGTGCACGCGCTGGTGGCGACGAAGTACTGGCCGCCGGTGCGCCGCATCGACCAGGCGTACGGAGACCGCAACCTGGTGTGCGCCTGCCCGCCGATCGAGGCGTTCGCCTGAGAGCGCTCCCTCGCCATCACCCCGTCGCCGGTTCCGGCGACGGGGTGATTCGGTTAAGACGTCATAACGCTTGTCTCACGGAGCGGGTCCTTCGCGGGAGTCCGTCTTAGGATCGGTTCATGCGCCGCCCTCGCAGCTGAGGATGGCGTCACGCTCTGAAGTCCATAGGAGGACACAAAGTGAAGCGCAACAAGATCGCACTCGCCAGTGCGGCAGTTCTGGTCGCGGGCGTCACCGTGCTCGCAGGCTGCTCGTCGTCCGGCTCCAACCCGAAGCCGAGCGCCGACACGGGGAACGGCAACACCGATCCCAAGGCCATCATCACGGCAAGCGGTTCCGAGCCCGAGAACCCGCTGATCCCGACCAACACCAACGAGGTCGGCGGTGGCAAGATCCTCGACTCGATCTTCGCGGGTCTGGCCTACTACGACGGCAGCGGCAAGCTCGTCAACGACATGGCCGACAAGATCGAGGTCACCGCACCCGACGAGCTGACCGTGACCCTGAAGAAGGGCATGAAGTTCACCGACGGCAGCGACGTCAAGGCCGACAACTTCATCAAGGCCTGGAACTACGGAGCGCTGTTCTCCAACAAGCAGCTGAACCAGTCGTGGTTCGCGGACATCGAGGGCTTCAGCGCTGAGGCGGACTCCGAGCTCACCGGTCTGAAGAAGGTCAGCGACACCGAGTTCACCATCAAGCTGACCAGCCCGGTGGCCGCCGACTTCGCGACTCGCCTCGGCTACTCCGCGTTCTACCCGCTTCCCGATGTCGCGTTCGCCGACATGGCGAAGTTCGGCGAGAACCCGATCGGCAACGGTCCCTACAAGCTGGCCGGCGACGGTGCCTGGCAGCACGACGTGCAGATCGACCTGGTCAAGAACCCCGACTACAAGGGCGTGCGCAAGCTCGCCAACGGCGGTCTGACCCTGAAGTTCTACACCTCGTACGACGCGGCCTACGCCGACCTGCTGGGTGGCAACCTCGACGTCATCGACAGCATCCCGGACGCCTCGATCGCGACGTTCCAGAGCGACCTCGGCGACCGCGCGGTCAACCAGCCCGCCGCGATCTTCCAGTCGTTCACGATCGGCGAGTGGATCGAGCACTTCTCCGGCGACGAGGGCAAGCTGCGCCGCGCGGCGATGTCGATGGCGATCGACCGCGAGTCGATCACCAAGACGATCTTCAACGACACCCGCGTCCCCGCGACCGACTTCACCTCGCCCGCACTCGACGGCTACCAGAAGAGCCTCAAGGGTGGCGACGCGCTGAAGTACGACCCGAAGGAGGCGAAGAAGCTGTGGGCCGAGGCCGACAAGATCTCGCCGTGGTCGGGCAAGTTCGAGATCGCCTACAACGCCAACGGCCCGCACCAGGCCTGGGTCGAGGCCGTCGCCAACTCGCTGAAGAACACGCTCGGCATCGACGCGGCCGGCGCCTCGTACGTCGACTTCGCCACGCTGCGCGCGGCGATCAACGCCAAGGACGCGAACGGCAAGCGCACCTTCAAGACCGCGGCTCGTTCGGGCTGGCAGGCCGACTACCCGGGTGTGTACAACTTCCTGTTCCCGCTCTACTCGACGGGCGCCTCGTCCAACGACGGCGACTACACCAACCCCGAGGTCGACAAGCTCCTCGCAGAGGGTGCATCCGCCGACAGCCCGGCGGACTCGGCCAAGAAGTACACCCAGGTGCAGGAGATCCTCGTGAAGGACCTCCCGGCGATCCCGCTGTGGTACCAGAACTCCATCGGTGGTTTCGGTGAGAGCGTGCACAACGTGAAGTTCGGCTGGAACTCCGTGCCGCTGTTCGAAGACATCACCAAGGACAAGACGAAGTAAGGCTCCGCAGGGCTGACCGTGAGGCGGCGACGTGAACGTCGTCGCCTCACGGCGTGCCCACGGAGTGCATCGTCCGCACGAATCGAGAGTGGATGTTCTCTTACATCGTCCGCCGTATCCTGCAGCTGATCCCCGTCTTCCTGGGATCCACGCTGCTGATCTACGCCCTGGTGTTCGCCATGCCGGGCGACCCGATCGCCGCACTGTTCGGCGACAAGCAGCCCAGCCAGCAGCTGCTGGACGCGATCCGCGCCCAGTACCACCTGGATCAGCCCTTCATCGTGCAGTACTACTACTACATGTCGGGGCTCGTCCGCGGTGACATGGGCACCACCTTCTCCGGCCAGTCCGTCAACGACGTGCTGGCCCGCACTCTGCCGGTGACCGGCCGCCTGGCGGTGCTGTCGATCGGCATCGAGTTCCTGCTGTCGATCATCGTCGGCACGTTCTCGGCGCTGCGCAAGGGGAAGGTCTCCGACAACGTGGCGCTGATCGTCGCGCTGGTGTTCCTGTCGATGCCCATCTTCGTGATGGCGTTCCTGGCCCAGTACTTCCTGGCGATCCAGTTGGGCTGGTTCCGGCCGACGGTCGGCGGGCAGAACGGCTGGGGCGACATGTGGCTGCCCGCCATCGTGCTGGGCCTCAGCCTGTACGCCACCAGCATGCGGCTCATGCGCGGTTCCGTCATCGAGACCATGAACCAGGACTGGGTGCGCACGGCCTACAGCAAGGGGCTGCCGCAGTACCGCGTCCTTCCCGTGCACGTGATCCGCAACTCGCTGATCCCGGTGATCACGAACTCCGCGACCAACTTCGGCGTGCTGCTGGTCGGCGCGACCGTCACCGAGTTCATCTTCAACATCCCCGGCGTCGGAAACACCCTGTTCCGCGCCATCCTGCAGCATGAGGGCCCGACCATCGTCTCGTTCGTCACGATCTTCGTCGTGCTGTACGTGCTGGTGAACCTGCTCGTCGACCTGCTGTACGGGCTGCTCGATCCGAGGATCCGCTATGTCTGACCCGCTGTCCCGGCGCTATGTCGCCCCCGTCACCATGGAGCAGCTGCCCACCGACGCCGTGCGCGTCAGCGGCAAGCCCTCCAACCTGTGGCGCGATGCCTGGTACGACCTGCGACGTCGCCCGCTGTTCTGGATCTCGCTGGCGTTCGTGGCTCTGCTGCTGCTGATGGCCGTGTGGCCGACGCTGTTCACGCAGGTGCCGCCGAACAACCAGTGCCTGCTGGAGAACTCCAACAAGGGGCCGACGGGCGACCACATCCTCGGCTTCACGTTCCAGGGCTGCGATGTGTTCTCCCGCATCGTGCACGGCGCGAGCACCTCGTTGAGCGTGGGCCTGCTGTCCACGATCATCGGCTCGGGCATCGGATGGATCATGGGCACGATCGCCGGCTACTACGGTGGCTGGGTCGACTCGCTGCTCTCGCGCATCGGTGACATGTTCTTCTCGATCCCCTACATCCTGGCCGCCGTGGTCGTGATGACGGTGTTCGAGAAGTACCGCAACGTCTTCACGCTGTCGCTCGCGATCGGCGGGTTCGCGTGGGCGGCCACCGCGCGCGTGGTCCGCGCCGAGGTGATGCGCGTGCGGCAGGCGGAGTTCATCACGGCGTCCAAGGCCGTCGGGCGCTCGAAGTTCAGCACCCTGATGGCTCACGTCGTGCCCAACGCCATCGCGCCGCTGATCGTGCTCGGCACGCTCGCCCTGGCGGGCGGCATCGTGGCGGAGTCGACCCTGGCGTTCCTCGGTGTCGGCCTCGGCACGGAGACGATGTCCTGGGGTGCCGACATCAGCCGCGCTCAATCGACGCTGCGGGTCGCCCCGATGTCACTGATCTACCCGTCGATCGCACTGACGACGGCCGTGCTGTCCTTCGTCGTGCTGGGCGAGCTCCTCCGAGACGCCATGGACCCGAAGGCGAGGGCCACCCGATGAACGCTTCGATCGATCAGGAGCCGCTGGTCGGCATCCGCGACCTGAAGGTCGCCTTCCGCGGCCAGCACGGCGTGCGCGAGGTGCTGCACGGCGTGAGCTTCGACATCTTCCCCGGCGAGACCGTGGCCATCGTGGGTGAGTCGGGGTCCGGCAAGTCCACGACCGCGGCGGCCATCGTCAACCTGCTTCCCGGTACCGGCAAGGTGACGGGCGGGTCGATCGTCATGGACGGACGCGAGCTGACCAAGCTCGGCCGGCGTGAGATGGAGCACCTGCGCGGCCGGGACATCGGCTTCGTCCCGCAGGACCCGATGTCGAACCTCAACCCGGTGTGGAGCATCGGCTTCCAGGTCAAGGAGGCGATCCGCGCCAACGGCATCGCCCAGGGCAGGGCCGAGGTCAAGCGGCGCGCCATCGAGGTGCTGCAGCAGGCGGGTCTGGCGGATGCCGAGAGGCGCCTGCACCAGTTCCCCCACCAGTTCTCGGGAGGCATGCGCCAGCGCGCGCTGATCGGTATCGGCCTTGCGGCCGATCCGCGCCTGCTCATCGCCGACGAGCCCACCTCCGCGCTGGACGTCACCGTGCAGCGCGTGATCCTCGACCACATGGCGAGCCTCACGCGCGATCGCGGCACCTCGGTGCTCCTCATCACGCACGACCTGGGTCTGGCCGCCGAGCGCGCCTCCCGGATCATCGTGATGAACCAGGGCGAGATCGTCGAGGCCGGTCCCAGCCGCGAGATCCTCGAGGATCCGCGGCATCCGTACACCAAGCGCCTGGTCGCTGCCGCTCCGAGCATCGCCTCGCAGCGGATCCAGGCCGAGGTGACCGAGCACGGCATCCAGACCGAGGAGTCGCTCGCCGACGCACCCACCATGGTGCGCGTGGCGGGACTGACGAAGGACTTCAAGATCCGACAGGGCGGTTTCCGCAGCGAGCTGTTCCGCGCTGTCGACGACGTCAGCTTCGACATCCCCCGGGGTAAGACGCTGGCGCTCGTGGGCGAGTCCGGTTCGGGCAAGACCACGGTCGCGCGGATGGTGCTCAAGCTCGAGTCCGTCACCTCCGGCACGATCGAGGTCGCGGGCGAGGAGGTGTCGCACCTGTCGAACGCGCAGTCGTTCGCGCTGCGCCGGCGGATGCAGCCGGTGTTCCAGGACCCGTACGGATCGATGGATCCGCTGCGCAACATCGGCAACACCATCGCAGAGCCGATGGTCGTGCACGGCGTGGGCGACCAGTCCTCGCGCCGCGAGCGCGTGCTCGAACTCCTGGAGCAGGTCGCACTGCCGAGCGAGGTCGTCTCGCGCTACCCGAACGAGCTGTCCGGCGGCCAGCGTCAGCGCGTGGCGATCGCGCGCGCTCTGGCGCTGAAGCCCGACGTGGTCGTGCTCGACGAGGCCGTCTCGGCGCTCGATGTGCTCGTGCAGGCGCAGATCCTGAAGCTGCTCGCCGAGCTGCAGAGCGAACTGCAGCTGACCTATCTGTTCATCACGCACGACCTCGCGGTGGTGCGTGTCTCCAGCGACCTGGTGGCCGTGATGGAGAAGGGCAAGCTGGTCGAGAAGGGCAGCGTCGACGAGATCTTCGCGAACCCGCAGCAGGACTACACCCAGCGTCTGCTCGAAGCCATCCCCGGAGCCTCCATCCAGCTCGGCGGGGGCGGCCTGTGAGCTCTCCTGACAAGGAGACCGACGAGTCCCGTCCGCGCACCTACCGTGCGTGGACGGGACTCGTCTTCCTCGCGATATCGGCGCTCGTGGTCGCGTACCTGCTCATCGACGCCGCCGTGCGCGCCGGGTTCGGCCAGATGATGCTGCTCGCCCCCTGGGTGCTGCTGGCGCTCTGGGTCGTCTACGCGGCGTCCGCGGCCTCGCTGCTGCGCCTGGACGAGCGCGGCGTGACCATGCAGAACCTGCTGCGCCGGATCAGCTTCGGCTGGGCGCACGTGAAGGACGTCGACTTCCGCTGGCAGCTGGAGTTCTCGCTCGACGACGGATCGAAGGCCACTGCGATGGGCGGTCCTGCGCGTTCCCGTCCTCGCCGGCAGACTGCCCGCGAGCGGGACGTGGAAGGCGTGAAGCCGCCGTCCGGCGTGCGCGAGCTCGCCGACATCCGCAGGCGCTGGAAGGCCGCGCGACAGGATGCCGATGCTCCGATCCGCCGCAGCTGGGACTGGCCGGCTCTCGGCGCCCTTGTGGTGATCGCGGTGTGGGCCGTGGTCTCGATCGCCGTCACCCGCTGACCCGACGGGACGTCACCCGCTGACCCCGACGGGCCGCTAGCCGGGCAGCCCGAACAGGGCCGGCCACATCGCGGCCGCCCACGGATAGCCGACGAACGCCGTGGCGTCGATGAGGAAGTGGGCGACCAGGAACGGCATGAGGCGTCCGGTGCGGGCGAAGAGCCAGCCGAACAGCATCCCCATCGCGAAGTTGCCGATGAACGCGCCCGGACCCTGGTACAGGTGGTAGCTGGCGCGGAGCGCGCTGGTGGCGACGATGATCGGCCAGGTTCCCCAGCCCAGCTGCCGCAGCCGGGCGAACAGGTAGCCGAGGACCACGAACTCCTCCTGGATCGACGCCCGAGCGGCCGAGAGCAGCAGGATCGGCACCGTCCACCAGTGCGCGGCGAGCCCACCGGGGTCGACCGCGACGAACAGTCCGAGCGCCCGGCCCAGCAGATACAGGCCGATGCCGGGGATGCCGATGGCCAGCACCAGCAGGGCACCCCAGCCGGTGTCACGCCCGTAGCGCCGGCCGTCCAGGCCCAGCGCCTGCAGATGCGGGCGCTGGGAACGCCAGAGCAGGAAGCAGACCAGGAGGGCGGGCACGAGGGCGAACCCGATCGAGAGCAGCTGGTAGATGAGGTCGAAGGCCTCCCTGTCGCTGCGCGACGGGTTCAGCGTGGTCGTCTGGTCGGCCAGGGGAGTGCTGTCGGTGAGCCGGTAAGCCAGCTGCACGATCGAGTAGATCGCCGACTGCCCGAGGCCGAGCGCGAGCACGATGCCGATCTCCCACCACAGTCGCGTGCGGCCGGGGACGGGGTCGACGGACGGCAGGATCCGGGCAGCGGGCATAGCCAGATGCTACCCAGTGCGTCAGTAGGCTTGACCGAGGAATGACGAGCACGACACGACGCGCCGCGAGCGGCGGCACAGCACCCGCTCCCGCGCCGAGGTCGGTGGTGGTGCTTCGCGCCCTGCTCGCGACGTGGCGGGACTACGACGAGAAGTCGGCGTGGTACCAGAGGTGGTTCCTGCCCTCCGTGGTCGCCGACCACGTCGCCGCCGCGCGTTCGGACGTCGAGCGCGAGCTGCTGACTGACCTGCACGCCGCCATGACCGAGCCGCAGTGGCGCGCGCTGGCCGAGAACGTGGCCCGCGTCGCGAAGGACTCGGCGGCGACGATCGCCAAGGCGCGAACGTTCCGCGACAGCAGCCTGCTCGCCGGCGTGCGGAGATCGACGTCGCACGCGACGCCCGCACCGACGTCGCACGCGACGCCCGCACCGCAACAGGAGGCACCGGTCGCGGACGCCGTTCTCGAGTGGTCCCGTGAGGAGCATCCGGAATTCCGGCCCACTCCCGAACAGGCGGCCGTGATCGGCACGACCCACGGGCATGCGCTCGTCGAGGCCCGCGCCGGGAGTGGGAAGACCACGACCATGATCGCCCGCGCCGCCTACCTGATCGAGCGGCGCGGTGTACAGCCCGACGAGATCCTCATGCTCGCGTTCAACAGCGCCGCGGCCGCGGATCTCCGGCGCCGCGCGGGGGAGTGGCTGCCTGCGGACGCTCAGCCGCACATCATGACGCTGGACGCGCTCGCCTACCGCCTGGTCCGTCCGGTGGAACGCGTGCTCGCCGACGACGCGGATCGGCGTGTCGAGGAGATCGTGCGATCCCTGTGGCACGACCCCGCGTCGCAGGACGAGATGAGGGAACTGGTGCTGTCGTTCGTGCGGGCGGACGCCGACGGCGAGACCGGCACCAGGTACTGGAGCCTGCGCGGCGATGCGCTCCCGAACCGCGCCGCGCAGAGCATCGCCGACGCCCTGCTGCGCAGCGGGCTGGGCAGTGATGGGCGGGACTTCCGGTTCCACCGCAGCAGCTCCGTCTTCGAGCTGCTCGACGCGGATGGCGGGTCACGGCTGCGGATCGCCATCACCGATCCGCGCCGCCCGTTCTCCGCCGACCTGCGCTACGACGAGCGGACCACGGCGGCGAGCGGGTTCGAGGAGCGTCTGCGCCGCGATCTCCGCTCGGCGGGCGTACCGACCGCCGAGATGGACGACGACCGCCTGTGGGAGGCGATCCGGGGGTCGATCGGCGAGAGACTGCTGCGCGCGATCACGCAGATCGTGATGCGTGCGCGGCAGCGCATGTGGAGCGGTGCGGACCTGCTGCGGGAGTGGCGGCAGCGCGACGGGGACGAGTCCCGGCGAGGGGCGATCGAGCTCGGCGCCCGGATGCTCGACCTCTACGTGCGGGCGCTCGCCGAAGCTCACGAAGAGGACTTCCCCGGGATCGTCTGGCGCGCGGCGGCGCGGGTCGGGGAGGGTCTGACCGACTTCTCCGGCGGTGGCCGCAGCGGAGACGTCCGCGCGATCACGCACATCGTCATCGACGAGTTCCAGGACTTCACACCGCGCTTCGACGCCCTGATCCAGGCCGTGCTCGGCCAGGCGCCTCGGGCGAGGGTCATGGCCGTCGGCGACGACTGGCAGGCCATCAACGAGTTCGCCGGGTCGTCGACCGAGTACTTCGCAGAGTTCACCGCCCGCTTCCCAGGAGCGATCCGACTGCGGATGCTGGGGAATCAGCGCTCCAGCGCCGACATCGTCGACGTCGGCAACAGCATCATGGCCGGGCGCGGCAGACCGGCCAGGGCGGTGGCAGACCTCACCGGCCGCATCAGGCAGTTCGGGATGGACGGATTCGAGCCGACGCCCGAAGAGGAGCGGCTCGGCCGTCCGTCGACGTCCGCCGTGCTGCGGCTGGTCAAGGAGCACCTCGGAAACGGCCGCACGGTGGCCGTGCTGGCGCGAACGCGCGAGGTCGCGGAGCGCGCCGTCGCGGGCCTTGCGCGGGTCGTGCCGCCGGATGCCGTCGCGCGCTGCGACATCGGCACCGTCCACTCCTACAAGGGCCGGGAGGCGGATGCCGTGATCCTGGTGGGCGTGGCCGGATGGGCGTTCCCGCACGTGCATCCGACCTGGCAGCTCGGGCGCGTGTTCGGCGACTCCTTCGCCTCGATCCTCACCGCGGAGCGACGACTGCTCTACGTCGGGATGAGCAGGCCCCGTCGCTGGCTCGACGTCGTGACGGGTCGCGAGGACGACCCGTCGCCGCTCTGGGAGAGCGCCTCGCTGCTGCCCGCCGTGCACCGCACGGACTGGGCATCGGTCGCTCCCGCCCTCGGCGCGCCGGCCGTTCGACGTGCGACCGTGCGGGTGTACAACGGCATGTACGACGGGCGCTGGCTGCTCTCCTGGGACGACTTCCATGAGAGCAAGAGCCTGCTCACGGCCGACGGCGGCTTCCGCTACGAGCCGTCCGGCGGGCGTGCGCACTGGGTCGCGCGGATGGATGCCGCCGAGCTGCACGCGCGGGACGTGCTCGATCACCCGTGGGCGCGTTTCGACGGCATCCGCGTCGAGGTCGAGTGGCCCGACCGCCGTCGTCAGGTGTTCACCCGCTAGCCTGACCGGGCCTTCAGGAAGGTGCTGATGGCGTGCGCTATCCTGGAACGTCGGCATCCCGGCGCACAAATCCCAACTCCGCTTAGGACTCCTTGAATGGCGCACGCCCTCCGCTCTGACCTCCGAAACGTCGCGATCGTCGCACACGTCGACCACGGCAAGACCACTCTCGTCGACGCGATGCTCCGTCAGACGGGCTCGTTCGGCTCTCACGAGCACATGGAAGAGCGCGCCATGGACTCGAACGACCTGGAGCGCGAGAAGGGCATCACGATCCTCGCCAAGAACACGGCGATCACCTACAAGGGCGAGCACACCGAGACGCCCGTGACGATCAATGTGATCGACACCCCCGGCCACGCCGACTTCGGCGGCGAGGTGGAGCGCGGGCTGTCGATGGTCGACGGCGTCGTGCTGCTGGTGGACGCCTCCGAGGGCCCGCTGCCGCAGACACGCTTCGTGCTGCGCAAGGCGCTCGAGGCCAAGCTCCCCGTCATCCTGCTGGTCAACAAGACCGACCGCGCCGACGCCCGCATCGCGGAGGTCGAGGAGGAGGCGCACGACCTGCTGCTGGGCCTGGCGTCCGACCTGGTCGACGACGTGCCCGACCTCGACGTCGACGCCCTGCTGGACGTGCCGGTCGTGTACGCCTCCGGCCGTGCCGGTGCGGCCTCCCGCAACCGCCCCGCCAACGGCGACCTGCCCGACAACGACGACCTCGAGCCGCTCTTCGAGGCGATCCTCGAGCACGTGCCCGCACCGTCCTACGACGACGAGGCCCCGCTGCAGGCGTGGGTCACCAACCTCGACTCCTCGTCCTTCCTCGGCCGCCTCGCGCTGCTGCGCGTCTTCAACGGCACGCTGAAGAAGGGTCAGACCGTCGCCTGGGTGCGTCAGGACGGCACCACCCAGAACGCGCGCATCACCGAGCTGCTGATGACCAAGGCGCTGGACCGCTACCCGGCCGAGTCCGCCGGCCCCGGCGACATCGCCGTGATCGCGGGCTTCGCCGACATCATGATCGGCGAGACCATCGCCGACCCCGAGGACGTGCGCCCGCTGCCGCAGATCACGGTCGACGAGCCGTCGATCTCGATGACGATCGGCACCAACACCTCGCCGCTGGTCGGCAAGGTCAAGGGTCACAAGCTCACCGCCCGCATGGTGAAGGACCGCCTGGACCGCGAGCTCATCGGTAACGTCTCGATCCGCGTGAACGACATCGGCCGTCCGGATGCCTGGGAGGTGCAGGGCCGCGGTGAGCTGCAGCTCGCGATCCTGGTCGAGAACATGCGCCGCGAGGGCTTCGAGCTCACGGTCGGCAAGCCGCAGGTCGTCACCCGCAAGATCGACGGCAAGGTGCACGAGCCTTACGAGCACCTCACGGTCGACGTCCCGGAGGAGCACCTCGGTGCCGTGACCCAGCTGATGGCCAACCGCCGTGGCCGCATGGACAACATGATCAACCACGGCACCGGCTGGATCCGCATGGAGTTCATCGTGCCCTCGCGCGGCCTGATCGGCTTCCGCACCGAGTTCCTCTCGATCACCCGCGGCACCGGCATCGCGAACGCGATCTCGCACGGCTACGACGAGTGGGCCGGCTCCATCGTGGCCCGTCAGAACGGCTCGATCGTCGCGGACCGCGCCGGCGTGGCCACCCCGTTCGCCATGATCGCCCTGCAGGAGCGCATGTCGTTCTTCGTGCGTCCCACCGAAGAGGTCTACGAGGGCATGGTCGTGGGCGAGAACTCGCGCGCCGACGACATGGACGTGAACATCACCAAGGAGAAGAAGCTCACCAACATGCGCTCCTCCACGGCCGACACGTTCGAGTCGATGACCCCGCCGCGCATCCTGTCGCTGGAGGAGTCCCTCGAGTTCGCCCGCGAGGACGAGTGCGTCGAGGTCACCCCGGATGCCGTCCGCATCCGCAAGGTGATCCTGGACCAGACCGTCCGCGGTCGTGAGGCATCGCGCCTGAAGCGTCAGGACGCCAACGCCTGACGCGCGTTCCGATCCACCCGAAGGCCCCGGTTCCGACCGGGGCCTTCGCTTTTCGCGGCGGGCCGTCGACGGCGAAGTAACGAACGCATAACACATCTTCTTGGGAGCGTGAAGCCTGGATTCCCACGAACCAGGCACGGAATGTCCAGGTCCGTGGCATGTTCCGTCCAGAACGGGGGCGCAGACTCGTTCTTCGTGCCCGGGAAACCGCTCCCGATGAGCAAGCCCTCCGCGGGTTCCGGGCCGACGACGACCCGAAAGTCGAAACCCGAATGCCTCATACCCTCCACACCCGTGCGTCCCGCCGGGTGCATGCCGCCGTGTCCGCCCGCTCCGCGATGCGCAAGCCGCTGGTCGGCGTCGCCGTCGGCGCCGTCCTCGCCGCAGCCGCGGCCACCGGCATCCTTGCCGCTCCCGCTCTCGCCGCCCCCTCGCAGGCCGATGTCCACAAGGCATCCCAGGCGGAGAGCGACGGCCGGATCGCCCTGAACAACGCCGTCGCACTGAACCACGTGGCCGAGTCGGCGGATGTGCTGCCCGGGACCACGCTCAAGGATGTCGCGATCACCGACCTGATGCACGATGTGAAGGTGCTGTCGAGCGCCGAGCAGCCGAGCTCCGATCAGCTCGCCGACATGACCGATGACGTGGTCCGGAGCACCGTGCTCGTGCAGCGGGACACCGCCGCGCTGCAGGAGTCGCTGACCGCCGCCAAGGAGGCCAAGGCCGCGGAGATCGCCCGCCAGCAGGCCGAAGCCGCGCGCATCGCTGCCGAGCAGGCCGCCGAGCAGCAGCGCGTCGCCGCTGCGGCGCTGGCCGCCGCGAACACCCCGGACGGCGCGCGCGCCACTGCGCGCGCCATGGCCGCCAGCAAGTACGGCTGGGGAGCCGGCCAGTTCTCCTGCCTGTCGAGCCTGTGGAACAAGGAGTCCGGCTGGAACTACAAGGCCTACAACCCCAGCGGCGCGACCGGCATCCCGCAGGCGCTGCCCGGCAGCAAGATGGCCACCGCAGGCGCGGACTGGCGCACGAACGCCGCGACGCAGATCGCGTGGGGCCTGGACTACATCAAGCGCGCCTACGGCTCGCCCTGCTCGGCATGGTCGCACTCCCAGGCCGTGAACTGGTATTGAGCCGGAGGCTCGCCCCGCGAACGGTCCTGGTCAGCGCAGCTCGCTGACCAGGACCGCGCTGGTTCCGGTGAGCCGCGCTTCGAACACGTGCGGGGCGTCGCCCGGGTACGACAGGTAGTCGCCCGGATGCAGGAGCTCTGGGGTCTCTGCGGGGCCGATCAGGGCCTCGCCCGAGACCAGCACGACGTGCTCCGTCGTGCCGTGCCGGTGGGGGAGTGAGCGCCGCGGTTCGCCCGGTTCGGCCTGGATGAGGTAGATGTCCCGGCGTGTGCCTGGCGCCGCCGCCGACAGCAGCGTCGCGAGGTACGGGGCCGCCGCCGAGGGGACGCCCGCGTGGTCCCCGACGCGGATCAGCCGTGGCGCGGTCGTGCGTTCGTCGACGAGAGTGGCGAACGGGATGCCGAGCGCGTCGCCCAGAGCCCACAGGGTCTCCACGCTGGGGTTCCCCGCGCCGCTCTCCAACTGGGACACGGTGGCCTTCGAGACGCTGGCACGGCGGGCGAGCTCCGAGACCGAGATGCCGGCAGCCTCCCGCTCGCGTCGCAGGGCATGGGCGATGCGTTCGCGCAGTTCCATCTGTTCAGTATCGCAAACGATCGTTCAACTTGACGGACGTCCTCTGTGCGTTCAGAATGTTGGTCATGCGTTCGGCGAATCGAACAGAGGCGGATGCCGCGACCCGTGCCGTCCGGGAGGTGTGGCGCGAAGGCCTTGGCGTGGCCATCGCGACCAGCGCCTACGGCATCTCCTTCGGCGCTCTCGCGGTGGCATCCGGTCTCGACGTCTGGCAGACCTGCGTGCTGAGCCTGGTGATGTTCACCGGCGGCTCGCAGTTCGCGTTCATCGGAGTGCTCGGCGCCGGCGGGCTCGCGGCGCTGCCTTCGGCCATCGCATCCGCTGCTCTGCTCGGCGTGCGCAACGTCGCCTACGGCATGCGGATGTCATCGCTCATCGGCGACGGATTCTGGCGGCGCACGGCCGCAGCGCAGGTGACCATCGACGAGTCGACGGCTGTCGCGATCTCGCAGGAGTCCCCGGCGCTGGGCCGGCTGGGATTCTGGATCACGGGGCTGGGTGTGTTCATCGGCTGGAACCTCACGACGCTGGCCGGCGCCCTGCTTGGCGACGTGCTCGGCGATCCGAAGTCGTGGGGGCTGGATGCCGCCGCGGCCGCGGCGTTCCTCGCCCTGCTCTGGCCACGGCTCAAGCAGCGCCAGGCCATCGCTGTCGGCGTCGCCGCGGCGGTCGTCGCCGCCGCGCTCACGCCGGTGCTCATGCCGGGCATGCCGGTGCTCGTCGCGGCCGTGGTCGCGATCGTCGTCGGCTGGTTCAACTGGCTCGGACGGGACGGCGATGCCCCGTCGGTGAAGGAGGCGGCGTCATGACCGTGTGGAACGCGGTGCTGCTCGCCGCCTGCATCTGCGTCGGCCTGAAAGCCGTCGGCTACCTCATCCCTGCGCGCCTGCTGGAGGCGCCGCGACCCGCGCGGATCTCCGATCTGCTCACCGTCGCGCTGCTGGGGGCGCTCGTGGCGGTGCAGTCGCTCGGAGCCGGACAGGCGATCGTGGTGGACGCCCGGGTTCCCGCGGTGGTCGTGGCCGCAGGCCTGCTCTGGATGCGGCAGTCGTTCCTCGTCGTGGTGGTCGCGGCGGCGGCGGTCGCCGCGCTGCTCAGACTCGTGGGCTGGGCGGTCTGATCGCGGCGGGAGCGGGGGCGCACCCACAGCATCCGCCGGTGTCCTGGGGGCACCGGGCAGCGACGACGCATCCACAGCATCCGCGGGTGTCCTGAGGGCACTGGGCAGCGACGATGCATCCACAGCATCCGCGGGTAACCTGAAAGAGTGCGCTCTGTGATCTCCCGTGGTCTGTCCTGGCTCGCCGCCCTCCTCATCGGCGGCGTCTACGGCGTGGCGGCCACGATCGCGCACAGCTACACACTCGGACCGGTTCCGGTGGGGATGATCCTCGGCGCGATCGCGTGCGCGGCGCTGCTGATCGCCCTGCGCACGCTGACCGGCGACCGCTGGGCAGCCCTGGCGGCGGGCTTCGGCATGATGGCGCTGATCCTGCTGATCTCACAGCGCGGCCCGGGCGGATCCGTGGTCGTGCCGAACACGCCGCTCGGCAACATCTGGATGTATGTGGCGGCGGGCATCGTCGTGCTCGTGGTCATGTGGCCGGACCTCTCCAAGGTGCGCCGGCTGTCGGCATCCGCCGGGGCGGCGGGCGATCGGCACTCGCGCGCGTCGTAGACTGGTCACGTGACGTATGTGATCGCCCTTCCCTGCGTCGACGTCAAGGACCGCGCCTGCGTCGATGAGTGTCCCGTGGACTGCATCTACGAGGGTGAGCGGATGCTGTACATCCACCCCGACGAGTGCGTGGACTGCGGTGCCTGCGAGCCGGTGTGCCCGGTCGAGGCGATCTTCTACGAAGACGATCTCCCTGGGGAATGGGCCGATTACTACAAGGCCAACGTCGAGTTCTTCGACGAGCTGGGCTCGCCGGGCGGTGCCGCCAAGGTCGGCGTGCTGCCCTACGACCACGCCGTGGTCTCCGCACTGCCCCCGCAGGGGGAGTGAGTGGGCGTCCGCGAACTCGCGAACTATCCCTGGGATGCGGTCGAGCCCTACCGGGAGCGTGCTGCGGCGCATCCTGACGGCATCGTGGACCTCTCCATCGGCTCGCCCGTCGACCCGACCCCCGAGGTGATCCGCGCCGCGCTCGCCGAGGTCACCGACGCACATGCGTACCCGCAGACCGTGGGGACCCCGGCGCTGCGCGAGGCCATCGTCGAGTGGTACGCGCGCCGTCGCGGTGTGCCGGACCTCGCGGTCAAGAACGTGATCCCCACGATCGGCTCGAAGGAGCTCGTGGCGCTGCTGCCCCTGCTGCTCGGGCTCGGTGAGGGCGACATCGTGGTGCATCCGCGAGTCGCCTACCCGACCTACGCGGTCGGCGCGATCACCGCCGGGGCGACCCCGATCGCCGCCGACGACCCCGCGGAGTGGCCCGAGGGCTCGAAGCTGATCTGGATCAACACGCCGGGGAACCCGGACGGGCGCACCTGGAGCGTCGAGGAGCTCGCCGCCGCCGTGCGACGCGCCCGCGAGCTGGGGGCCGTGCTCGCCAGCGACGAGTGCTACGCCGAGCTCGGCTGGGACGGCCCCTGGGCATCCGAGCCGATCCCCTCCGTGCTGGACCCGCGTGTCACCGGGGGGACCCGCTCCGGTCTGCTCAGCGTCTACTCCCTCAGCAAGCAGTCCAACCTCGCCGGTTACCGCGCGGCGCTCGTGGCGGGATGCGCGCGCATCGTCGGCGATCTGCTGACCGCGCGCAAACACCTCGGCCTCATGCCGCCGGCGCCGGTGCAGCACGCCATGGCGGTGGCTCTGCGCGATGACGAGCACGTCGCCGCGCAGAAGGAGCTCTACCGGCAGCGGCGCGAGCTGCTCGCGCCCGCGCTCACGGCGGCCGGATTCCGCATCGACGGCTCCGAGGCAGGGCTGTACCTGTGGGTGACCGAGGGGCGCGACGCCTGGGAGTCGATGGGCCGCCTCGCCGACCTCGGCATCCTGGCGGGCCCCGGACACTTCTACGGTGACCATTCCGCCGACCACGTCCGCATCTCGCTGACCGCGCCGCTCGATCGGGTCGCGCAGGCCGCGAAGCGGCTCTCGGCATCCGCTCACTGAGGTGATTTGTCGGTTTCCGGCGTGAAACCGTCCATATCTTGGTGGATGTCACAGTAGGCCGGAGGCGCGGCTAGGCTGTAAACGCGATGCGGCCGTTCACCGGCAGGCGCTCTGCGCCACACATCGTCCACGACGACACAGACGCAGCAGGAGGTTGGCGTGAGCGCAGCTCAGCCGGACAAGGCGACTCTCTCGATCGGTGACACGACCGCGGAGTTCCCTCTGCTGCCATCTGTCAGCGGGGCGGGGAGCATCGACTTCTCCACGCTGACGCGACAGACCGGGTACACGGGTCTGGACTACGGGTTCGTGAACACGGCCTCCACCAAGTCCGCGATCACGTTCATCGACGGCGACCAGGGCATCCTGCGCTACCGCGGTTACCCCATCGAGCAGCTGGCGGGGCGCACGAGCTACCTCGAGGTGGCCTGGCTGCTCATCTACGGCGAGCTGCCCACCGCGGATGAGCTCGCGGACTTCGACGAGAAGATCCGCCGTCACACGCTGCTACACGAGGATCTCAAGCGCTTCTTCTCCGCGCTGCCGCACACCGCGCACCCGATGTCGGTGCTGTCCTCCGCGGTCGCCGCGCTGTCGACGTACTACGAGGGCCAGACCGACCCGCACGATCCCGAGCACGTCGAGCTGAACATGGTGCGCATGCTCGCCAAGCTGCCGGTGATCGCCGCGTACGCGCACAAGAAGAGCGTCGGCCAGGCGTTCCTCTACCCGGACAACTCGCTGAGCTTCGTCGACAACTTCCTCAAGCTCAACTTCGGCGTGCTCTCCGAGGAGTACCAGGTCAACCCGGTGATGTCGAAGGCGCTCGAGCTGCTGCTGATCCTGCACGAGGACCACGAGCAGAACGCCTCCACCTCCACCGTGCGCCTGGTCGGCTCCACGGGGGCGAACCAGTTCGCGTCCATCTCCGCCGGCATCCAGGCGCTGTCCGGCCCGCTGCACGGCGGCGCCAACGAGGCCGTCCTCACCATGCTCGGTCAGATCCGCGAGTCGGGTCAGAGCGTGCAGCGCTTCGTCGAGCGGGTGAAGAACAAGGAGGAGGGCGTCAAGCTGATGGGCTTCGGCCACCGGGTCTACAAGAACTACGACCCGCGCGCCAAGCTCGTCAAGGAGGCTGCCGACGAGGTGCTCGCCGAGCTCGGGGTGACCGATCCGCTGCTCGACCTGGCCAAGGAGCTCGAGGAGATCGCCCTCGCGGACGACTACTTCAAGGAGCGCCGCCTGTACCCGAACGTCGACTTCTACACCGGCGTGATCTACAAGGCCATGGGCTTCCCGACCCGCATGTTCACCGTGCTGTTCGCGATCGGTCGCCTGCCCGGTTGGCTGGCGCAGTGGCGCGAGCTGAACCTCGACCCGCAGACCAAGATCGGCCGTCCGCAGCAGCTGTACGTCGGCTCCCCGGAGCGCGCCTACCCCGGCCACTGAGCGTGACACGCAGAACGGCCCCGGAATCCTCTGGAGGATCCCGGGGCCGTTCTCGTCTGTTCCGGCGAACCGGCAGCGACGTCAGGCGGCGTCGGCGAGCACCGGCTGCGGGGCGGTCGGGAGGAGAACCGGCGCCTCGTCGCGGCGACGGTTCACAGGGACGACGGCCACTATGACGGCGGCGAGCACCGCGACGGCTGCGATCGTGATCCAGGCGGTGTCGTAGCCGCTCTCGAACGGTCGCCCGCCGGAGTCGAGGGAGCCGAAGACGATCGCGGTCATCAGTGCCGATCCGATCGCGGACCCGATCGAGCGCAGGTTCGCGTTCACGCCGGTGGCGATGCCGACGCTGCTCGCGGGCACCCCTTCGACGATGATGCTCGCCATAGCGGCGTAGGCGGTGCCCACGCCGATACCGAAGACGCCGCCCACGATCGCGAGCTGCCAGACCGCGGCGTGGAAGAGCACTGCGGCGATCACCGAGGCTCCCATCACCAGTGCGCCCAGCACGAGCTGCGTGCGCAGGGCGAGCACGCGGCTGAGCGCTCCGGTGGCGAAACCGGCCAGAGACATGCCCGCCAGCAGCGGCACCAGCACGAGGCCGGCGGTCTGCGCGGTGAGGCCGAGCGCCCAGCCGGTGTCGGCGGGCACCTCGAGGAACAGCGGCAGGTAGCCCCAGAACCCGAAGACCGCCACGCCGATCAGCACGCCGGCGGCGTTCACCGGCCAGATGCTGCGGTGCGCGAGCATCCGGATGTCGACCAGCGGCGTCGCG
>Ga0308169_10001744_pt1 | contig 24460 bp, 18 predicted proteins | sample PhyBR1_2_FD_202139 | JGI IMG/M metagenome (GOLD analysis project Ga0308169, IMG submission 202139) | Phyllosphere microbial communities from UC Gill Tract Community Farm, Albany, California, United States - DLSLSB.R1 | ecosystem: Host-associated > Plants > Phyllosphere > Unclassified | place...
GTGTCGAGTCTCCGAAGGCCCGCGCTGATGGCCACCGCAGCGACACCTGAGCGTGATTCCTGAGCCATCTTCACGAGAATGTTCTCCACGTGAGTTGTGACGGTGCGGATGGAAATGCCGAGTTCAGATGCGATCTGTTGGTTCGAGCGCCCCCTTGCAATCCGATCGGTGACCTCGGCTTCACGTGCTGTCAGCCCAAAGGGAAGTTCCAGGGGAGTCTCAACGATCAAAGCGACGTCCCCACGACCCGATGAAACCCCGGCAGTTCGGGTGATCTCCAGTGATACCGTCCCGTTCTCCGAGGTCCAAAGCCCGGATACGGAGGCCGCCGCCCCGGCCAGGAAGCGCGAAATGAAGTCTTTGAAATGGGGTTCAAATACGACGCCGCTCATCTCCCGGGAAATCACGGGCATGGGCGCATCCTGTCCATCAAAGAGCGCTGCCCTGCAGTCTTCGCGAAGTCGCAGAATTGGATATCCGGCAGATTGCCTTCGGCACAGCTCAGCGACGATCGGGGACAGCGCGCCGATAAGGTCACGGGCATCATCATCGAAGTTGTGAGAATGGGAGGCGGAAAGGTGGAGCATTCCCGCGTACTGGCCGTCGTCAGAGATCAGGCAGGTGCTCATGCCATCCGCGAAACCTGCGGGCGCCAGCGCCGTTTGGTACAGCTGCGTTGCACGGTAGTCGTACTTCAGATCATCAATGCGTAACGGTTGGTGCAGCTTAAGCAGGCTTCGATGGACCTTTGTTGCAGCGTAAGGGTCACCCAGCGCGGTGAGAGTTTCCGGCTGATAGCCATCGTTGGCCAGCACGTCATGTTTGGACAAGGCACGGTTCCAGAAAATCAGGGCTGCCGCGTCATGCCTGGTGCCGTCGGCCAGAACGTGCAGTATCTCGAGTGCTCCATCGCGCTGGTATTGGGCTGCGCCGGCAGCAAAAGCCGCCTTAAGCAGAATTTGGGACTTTCCGCTGACCATGAAGGCCTCCAAGACAGGAGGATCCTGTCCTCCGGGTTTGCGGCTTAATTATAGGCCCCCTCTCTCTTTATAGCCCTTCGATGTGCGTAAGCACCCCGGAACCACTGAAGCCGCTAGCGCGTACGTACAAATACCGATGTCGCGGGGACGCCTAGATTCCTAGGCTTGATAACACGGAGTGAACAGCGTCACCCCAAGTCAAAGGAGAACGAGATGACTCGCGAAGAAGCCTATTCAAAGTGCCCTTCCGATTCGTATGTCGAACTGTACGGCGGCCAGTGGCTCGTCGTCCCATTCGCGCCTGTCGTCCAACCCCCATTTTTCACCTGCCTGCCAGACACTCAGCATGTGGCACAGCAGATGGCATCTAGCGGAATCTAGCCGGGCTGGAGCGCAAAGTGACAGGCAATGAACCAAAACGTCCTGAACCCCACATCAGGTGCGGGCAGAATTGCCCGCTTGGCAGGCCCATGCCGTCGGGCCGCTGCAACGGCAAAAACGGGGCGCGCGACGGAACCAGCCCGGAGAAGCCCCCTAATGTCCGCCCTTGAAATCCATGGGCAGGCGGACCGCTTCAACGTCAGGCCGCTGGAGGACATCTGCTTCACTATCGTGTGCCGAGGAACATCCAGCTTTCGAACTCAGTTACTGCGAGTTGAAAGGTACAGCGGGGACGCGGCGATTCCGTTGCTGGAAACCACGCAGGTGACCAGCAGTATCGATGCCCACACCGAACGACGGCTCCATGCAATTTGCGTCCGTCCTTTTCTGGAAGTCCCGGGTAGCGAAGATGCGCTCAGTGGGGCATCCGGGGTCACCTTGGGAGCCCTGATACGCCCAGACGTGCCAGAGGCTGCATATCAGGGTGTTCTGACAGCCTGGGATACAACCACGAACAGGGGCATTGGGATCTTCCTCCGTGACCAAAGGCTGACGCTCTTAGTAGGAGATGGACACGCCAAGCTGGAAATCAGCCTCCCTGAGCCCCTGCAGCCTGGCAACTGGTACGAAATTGCCGCGTCATATGACCAAACGACTGGTCTCGCGGCCCTTTTCCAGAGGCCCTACACCTCTTCCACTCAGTCCCCTCGTGGGGCAGGTCGCGGAAGCCGGACAATAACTGGGCATCGCAAACTGGCCCACCTGCCAGAGGTCCCCCTAATGCTGGGCGCCAGCGCCAAATACATCTCAGGATGGACGGCGGCAGAGGAATCCTTCATAGGAACGATCGAGGCACCATACGTGATTGCGAAGTCCACGCCGGCAACGGACCTGAGGGGACTACACTCCCGGCGGCTGAACGCCCCGGCCTTAGTGGCAGCATGGGACTTCTCGCAAGGACTTTCCGAGGACGGACTCCACACCGACGAGGTTCCCGATGTTGTGGGATCCTTCGACGCCCGCTGCGTCAATGCCCCACTGAGGGCCGTTCCTGGACACCGCGGCAACGCAACCGGAGGCATTAGGGCATCGCCGGAGAGCTACGGTGCTATCCGCCTGCGCCAAAGACGTCCTGACCCCGAGAGATGGAAATCGCAGATCACTCTCCGGGTCCCGGCAGGCTTGGCGGCAGGTTTCTACTCGTTGCAACTAAGGGCCACGACCGTCGAGGAATTTGTCCCTTTCGTCGTCACCCACAAGCCTAGGGCGCTCACTCCTGAGGGCACAGGGACCATCCACTGATTTCCGCCCACGAGGCCGTATCACAAACTGAGCGCCCATCGATCGCTCGTTCCACTGATCCATCTACAGAATCCGTTGAGCCGAATTCACGGCTAAGATTTCTTCCGAGAGGCACAGATAGCCCATGAAAACTGACAGTCACGCTACCCCGGCCAGTGACGCCGGCACTGACGACGTCGAGCAGCAAAAACTAGGGGCTCTTGGCTACAAGCAAGAGCTCAATCGCACCATGACCCTGACGGACGTTGTTGTTTACGGGCTCATCTTCATGGTGCCGCTGGCCCCCGTGGCCGTGTTTGGCACCATCTTCAACTTCTCCCACGGCATGGCCGCACTGGTTTATCTGGTGGCCGGTATTGCGATGGTCTTCAGCGCCGTCAGCTACAAGGAAATGGCCAAGGAGTACCCCGTTGCCGGGTCCGTGTACTCATACGTCCGCCTGGGCACCACGAAGTTCGTGGGGTTTCTGTCGGGATGGGCGATCCTTCTGGATTACCTCCTCCTGCCGGCGCTGCTATGCATTCTCGCAGCGTCCGCCATGGGAGCACTCATGCCTGAAGTTCCGGGCTGGATCTGGGTCATCGGCTTTATCGCCGTAGTGGCCTTCATCAATCTCCGCGGAATCGTCGTCACGGCACGGATGAACATGATCTTTTTGATCATTCAAGGAGCAGCGCTCGTCGTGTTCGTCGGCGGAGCCCTGATAGCGATCACCGAAGGGCGGGCGCAGTTCAGCCTCGCCCCCTTCTACCAGCCTGAATTCTTCTCCTGGGAGCTCGTGTTCACTGCCATCCCGGTTGCTGCCCTCAGCTACATCGGCTTTGACGCTATTTCGACGCTCAACGAAGAAGCCAAGGGCGGCGGCAAGGCGGTATCGAAAGCGACCATGATCGTCCTCTGGCTCGTCATCGCAATGTTCGTTGCACAGGTCTACTTCGCTGCTCTGTTCGTCCCGAACAATGAACCATTCGCCGAAGGCGATGCCATGAACAACGCCTTTTACTCCATCAGCGAAATCGTCGTTGCGCCATGGTTCAAAATCGTGTTCACGCTCATCACGGCCCTGATAGCGCTCTTCGCCAACGTGCTGGTTTCCCATGCCACGACATCGAAGATGATCTTTGCTATGGCCCGCGACGGGCAGCTGCCACGACGTCTGGCTGTAGTCACCCAGAAACACAAAGTTCCTGCCGCTGCAATGATCGTGGTGACGATCCTCACCGCCGTTATCGGTGTGCTGGCTGTGGGACAGATCGAACTCATCGTCACTATGGTCACCTTCGGCGCCCTCACCGCCTACATCCTGCTGCACATCAGCGTCATCATCCACTTTGGAATCCGCCGGTCCAGCAAGAAGTACTTCATCCACTGGATCTCACCCATCCTTGGCATTGCCGTACTCGGATATGCCCTCTACAGCACCAACATCAATGCCAAAATCATTGGCGTCTCCTGGCTGGTCATAGGAACGATCGTCGCGGTCATTCTCAAACGCACCGGCCGCACCCTCGAAACCGAGGACGTCGTCTAGACCGGAAGAGAACACCTCCCGTTCTCAGACGGGCGAAGACACCGGGCCTGCCGCTTCGGCAGCGCCCGGTGCCTTCATGGCGTGCCTTGAGGCTTCATGACCAAAGTCCCCGACGGGAACTGGCTCCACCCATGAAAAAGGCAGTCCTTGAACTACGCAAAACTGCCTATATTTTTCCCGTCAGCGCCGCCATAACGTTGAAGTTACTTAGAACACACAAGGCTGCAGCGCTGGTGACAGGGGAGTTCCCCTCACCTGGTCGCTCCACAGCAATCCCACCTCAGAATGAAAGCGAGAACCTCCCTTGACTCCGCGGACCAGTCCACCAAGTGGCCAAACAAATTGTTGCCGAACGGGAGCGAACTGATGCGTACCAGCGCGGACCGCTCATCCGAACTTATGAGCATTTTTGAACAGCGGTTCTCCTCCCGACTTCGCCGCGACTTCACCGATGAAGTAGCAGCGGCGTACGACCGCTCCCCGCTGGGACCTCATGACGACAAGACCGCGCGTGTCGTGCGGGCCTTGGGCAACGCCTCGATCAACGGCAAAGAGGTCATCCTGAACCTCGGGCCCAACGGTCCGTGGGGGATCGGCAGGATCACTGTAGGAGCACCCGGAAACCTGGTTCTCCTGCCCTCAACCTTCTACACCTATGAAAACGCGCTGCGCGGAGTGTTCGCGTTGCGTCGCCAGAACTTTTTGGAGAGCTAAACCCATGACTGCCGAAGCCGCACCCGCAACTGAGATCCGCGTCGACCCGAAAATCTTCGGATACACCGACCGTTTTGCCGCCCGCCCAGGTGAAAGCATCTCCTTCCACGTCAGCTGCGAGGGACCCTCTGCATATCAAGCCTCACTTGTCCGTCTACGGCACGGGTTCACCGGGGAAGCCGGACCGGGCTTCCTGGAAACTCCGGTTGCATCAGAATTCGATGGTCAAAAGCAGGGCACGCAGTACACGTGCCAGCCCGGATCCTATGTCGAGGTGGCGGACCCGTCCTCGCTGTTGACAGACCCGAACGGATTGGTCATCAAGACCAAGGTGTACCCCACCTTGCCCCTGAGCTCCCGCTCCGGCAACTATGGCGCCTACCACGTTACTCAGAACTCATTCGGAGGAGGCAGCGACAGGCAGGTCATCCTGGGCAACTGGGATGAAGAGTCCTCGAGCGGCTACGCACTTGTCCTGGACGCCGGCCGGCCCACCTTCCTCTGGAGCGAACAGGGTACCGTGAAGTCACTGGCTCTTGAGAACCCTTTGGAAGGACACCATTGGTACAGTCTGCGGGTCGAGGTGGACACCGCAGCTGGGCAGATCCATCTGACCCAGGCACCGTTGTCCAACATCATGAACCGGTACACCGACCACGCACTGCCTCTGGAATCCCAAGACAAGGTCGCAGACGCCGCCCCTGCAGCCAGCGCACCCGAAGCCCCATTCCGAATCGGCGCCGGAGCGCGTCGGGACGGCGAGCGATGGCTCGCAGCAAACGGCTTCAATGGCAAGATCGGCGACGTCTCCCTTCAACGAGGCACGCCCACCAGAACCGAGACCCTTGCTGACTGGCACTTTGGGCGCAGTCACCGTGACGACGGACTGCTCCTGTGGGACGTCATCGACGAATCACCAAACCAGCTCCACGGAACGTGTCACAACTCACCAACCCGGGCCGTCGCAGGACACTCCTTCACTGGTCTCGTGGACGACTTCCGGCTTGTCCCCGATGAGTACGACGCAATCCACTTCCACGACGACGACATCACCGACGCGGGCTGGCCGACAGCGTTCACACTCGACGTTCCCTCTGACCTGCCCAGCGGCGTATACGCCGCCAAACTCACCGCCGAGGGCGCAGAACAATACCTTCCCTTCTTCGTCCGGGCAGGCGAAAAGAAGAACGACGTCGCCGTGCTATTCTCCACAGCAACATACCTCGCGTACGCCAACGACCGCATTGCCTTCGAAGCCGACGGCGCAGAGATCATTGTGAGCCGGACACCCATCCTGGACCGCGAAGACCTCACCCTTCAGGACCACCCCGAGTTCGGCCGCTCCTGCTATGAAATCCACAACGACGGCTCCGGAGTTGTCTTCGGAAGCGTCCGCAAGCCCATCCTGACCCTCCAGCCCAAACACCGGGCGTGGTTCCAGGCCGAAGGCGTCTGGGGACTGCCCGCAGACCTGTGCATCGTTCACTGGCTCGAAACCGAGAACTGCAACTACGACGCCATCACCGATGAAGACCTTGACCGCGAAGGATACAGTCTCCTCAGCGACTACAGGGTAGTCATCACCGGCAGCCACCCAGAGTACGTCACACGCAACGAACTCACCGCCCTGGAGAAATTCACCTCCAAGGGCGGGAGACTGATGTACTTGGGCGGCAACGGGTTTTACGCCACCGTCTCATTCGACCCAGAACAGCCACACCTGATGGAACTCCGACGCTCCGACGGCGGCACGCGCCCCCACCAGTCCCCGTACGGAGACAAACGCCACGCCACCTCCGGCGAGCTAGCAGGCATTTGGAGGAACAAAGGCCTACCGCCACAGAAACTCGCCGGAGTGGGATTCGCCGCGCAGGGCTTTGACCGCTGCAGCTACTACGAACGACTTGAAGACAGCCACGCTCCGGAAGCCGCATTCATCTTCGAGGGAATCGGTGCAGACGAGCGCATCGGCGAGTTCGGAATCATGGGGGGCGGCGCCGCCGGCGCCGAAGTCGACTGCTACCAGCCCGGCCTCGGATCGCCCCCCGGAACACTGGTCCTTGCAACGTCAGGCCCGCTGTCAGACGCGTACCTCCTGGCTGCAGAGGAAGTGTACGAGTCCATTCCCGGAATCGGCGCTACCGAGCAACCAGGCGTCCGATCGGACATCGTCTACTGCCCGTTGGAAGGAGGCGGAGGTTTCTTCTCAGTCGGTTCGATCGCCTACACGGCGTCTCTCTCCCATAACAACTACGACAACAACGTCGCCAAGATGACAGGAAACGTCCTAAGGCGGTTCCGTCAAGCCCAACCACTTGAGGTAACTCTCAATGAAACAGAAACAGTTCAAGTAGTCGGCAGCTGAATCGCTAATCAGAAAGAAACCAGCTGCCCCGACAGGCCAATATAGCGAAGCCAGAGGGCGCTCCATTCTTCGAGTGGGCCGCCCTCAGGTGGGCATGACACCGTCCATCTTTCTTTCCCGACTGAGCTTGCCAACCATCCCAAAGTGACGCGGACGTCCGGCATCAACGTCAGAGGCGACTACCAAATGGACACCAGGGAGTTCAATGATCACCACAATAGAAGCCGACCGCTATTTCCACATCACGGGGCTTACCACCACAGAAATCGACGACGGCGTCAGCATCGCCGTCAGATTGGCCCACACCTACTCAAGAAGGGGCGGCTGGGAAGGGGTACTCGTGACCCGCCATGAACCTGGCCTGTACACCGTGAACCTAAGCAGCGAAATCCCTTATGGCATCACCATGGAACGAGACCTAGACAGCAGAACCAAGCTCTCCCAGAAAGTGCAGATGTAGGCGACCGGTTGTTCCGTGCGAGGTCTGTGCCGCCGCCAGACTGGGCCGGATTTCCTGCGTCTTCGCGGGTTCCCGGTGTTTGCAGGGTTCGGGATGCGGTTCGAGTCCACCTCAGACACAGGTTTCGGCAGGTCAGAAGCCATTTAGGCCTCTGACCGTGTACAGAACACCCAAACGTGTGGACGCGTGGCCAGCATTCGGAAGCGCCACATTTGAGGTGGTGACCACCCCAAATCTTTCATTTGGCTTGATTCTTGCTGCACAAGGAGTAGCCGGCCTCTTGCATCAACAGGAGGCGGCCGCGCCCGTCGTCGAACCTCACCCATGCACCGGCACCATCGGGCAGGCTCGCTTCCACGATCCCGCCACCGACTTCTTGCCCGTAACTAGCGACATGGACGGCTCCTGACAACGGAAGTTTCCGCCAGTCTTGACTCAACAGCGCCGAAGTCCCTCCATCCGCTGGTCCCACGTCAGTCCCCTTCGATGGTGTTAGCTTGGAACCAGGGTCAGGAGCCGGCAGCCCCGAGGTGGGCTGGCGCCTGATCACCTTCTTGCCCAGCCTAAGCAAGGCAGCGTTCTCGTCGCGTTCGTTGCCGAGCTCGCTAATCACGAGCAGGACCCGCTCCCGAGTGTGCCCGGCGACTGTGCTGGGTTTGTTCATTACATTCGAGACTGTCGAGATGGAGACGGCTGCGGCCGCCGCCACATCGTAAATCAGTGCACGTTTCGCCATTTCTACATCCTTACGCTGTCTTCAACATTTGGCTGCGGCGCTACCGGAATTCGAGGGCGACTTCGCCCCCATCGACAGCCTCCGCACGAATGGGCAGTCTGTGCCCTCTCCAACGACCAACCGCAGGTTGTACGGTGATGTGTCTCGTTCCTTCTTCCCACGTAACCGAGCGACGGCGATACCCATCGTCGAGGTAGTCGTTCGTCTCCCCGTCGTCTTCGTAGATCTCCGCCCCTGCGTCTGCTCCGGGGTACACCTGGAGAGCGATCCCCTCGCTCTCGACAATCGGAACCACAGCTCCTTCGCGCACATACATGGGGATCGTATCCAGGTCCGTAGACCTCCGGTACGTGTCCGACCGGTCGACCTCCTTGTCTGGGATGCGATACATGGGTTGATTCGCACCCCGGATCCAAAAGTTGTTCTCGGTTGCGGTATGCTCTTGCCATTGGGCGGCCAGACATCCGATGTTCCATGCGCCCCAAGCTCTAGTCGGGTAGGTGAAAGGTCGTCATGCCGCAGTTCGACATGGATATAAGTGCTCTCGAAAGCTACCTACCCCCACGTCCTGAGCCGCTGGATTTCGATAGCTTTTGGCACGAGCGCATACGCGAAGCTGAAGCCTGGCCGGTAGATGCGACCTACTCCGTCGTGGACCCCGGTTTCTCAGAGTTGGTTGTCGAAGATGTAACGTTTCGGGGCTACGGAGGAGAGACCGTCAAGGGATGGATGATCCGGCCACGACATCGAGTTGGTCTGCTACCGACGATCGTCACGTTCATCGGATACGGAACGGGGCGAGGTTTTCCGGGAGAGTACACGTCACTTGCTTCGGCCGGATACGCCCAGTTCGTGATGGATAACCGCGGGCAAGGAACCGCCGACACTCCCGACGGCGCGTTCGGCCCTCACGTTGGCGGTTACCTTACGCAAGGCATTGAAGATCCTAAGTCCTACTACTACTCCCGCCTGTTTATTGACGCGGTCAGAGCGGTGGAAGCTGCCGCGGCTCACCCTAGCGTCGATTTGAACGCAATCTTCGTAATGGGTGGCAGCCAAGGGGGAGGGATCGCCCTGGCCGCCGCTGGCCTCTTGCCTATGACCACCGGCGGTCGATCCTTCCGCGGCGCGATGATCGACGTTCCATTTCTTTCTCATGTACGCCGAGCCGTACGCGTCGTAGATACACTCCCGTATCGCGAGATCGCAGAGTATCTACAGCGACGGACGGACCGCGAAGAACGGGCATTTGCGACCCTTGACTACTTTGACGGGATGAATTTTGCGGCTAGGAGTTCGGTGCCCGCGCTGTTCTCGGTCGGGCTGATGGACGATATCTGTCCCCCCTCAGCTGTATACGCTTCCTACAACCACTACTCAGGACAGAAATCACTCGCTGTTTACCCTTTCAGCGGCCATGGGAACTTCGGCGAATTTCAACACCAGCGGCAGCGTAGATTCATACGCGAGACCCTGCAACCGTAACTAGTTCGCAACCCGGCTTCGGCCGAGTTCACGGGCTCTACCAGGCTTGGTCTGCTTCCGCTGCACGCGTCATAGATGCTGGCGCAGTATGCCGACGATGACGATCGGGGCAGAGGCGCGGTCTAGATCTCCCTCAGAGAGATCGCACGCGGTTGTGTCTGAAGCTACCGGCACCGAGCCTACGAAGCGCCTGATTCGTTCGCCCGTGGGGTTCAGTTGACTCGTCTTGTTTGGGGTTTTCAGGCTGCGTGAGCGGCCTCTGAATTGATTATCTCGAACTCGATCGGGGCGAGTCTTCCGAGGCGTCGTTGGGGACTGCCCCCGGTTTTGTTGACTCCTTGACCTAGCGGGCGGGTGCTCGTGGAAGGATGTTGACCATGCCGACGGCTTATGGGGCGGAGTTCCGCCAGGATGTTATTGATGTGGCCCGGAAGGGCGAGGCGCCTCTGGCGCAGATTGCGAAGGACTTCGGGCTCTCGGTCACGACGTTGAAGCGCTGGGTTGCCATCGCCGAGCGTAAGGGGACCGGGGCTGTCCCGGCAGCGGAGTCGGCCGAGATGCGGGAGTTGAAGAAGCGTAACCGCCTGTTGGAGCAGGAGAATGAGATTCTGCGCCGGGCTGCCGCCTATCTGGCCAGGGACATTAACCCAAAATGATCTACCGCTGGTCGCGGATCTTGCCGCCGACCGTGTTCCCGTGGCGGTGACCTGCAGGGTGTAGGGATTCAGCAGGCAAGGCTATTACCGGTGGAGAGCCAGTCCGGTGACGGAACGGGACTGGGCGGATGCGCACCTGGTCAACGCCGCCCTGGACATCCACGCCGACGAACCCGCATTCGGATACCGGTTCATCGCCGACGAACTCCCCGGGAAAGGCCTGGCGGCGGGTGAGAACAGGGGTCCAGCGCCTGTGCCGGGATCACGGCATCTGGTCTGTGTTCTCCAGGAAACGGGGCCTGAACCGGAAGCCGCGGCCGCCGGTTCACGATGACCTGGTGGAGCGGGACTTCACCGCCGCGGCGCCGAACGAGCTGTGGCTGACCGACATCACCGAGCACCCACCGGTGAGGGAAAGCTATATATCTGCGCGGTGAAGGACGTCTATTCCGGAAGGATCGTCGGGTACTCGATGGACTCGCGGATGAAGTCCTCACTGGCCGTCGCCGCACTGGAGAACGCCGTGCGGGCACGGCGCCCGGAAGGGACCGTGGTTCACTCCGATCGCGGTTCACAATTCCGGTCACGCCGGTTCGTCGAATCACTCCGTCACCACGGGCTCATCGGTTCGATGGGCAGGGTCGGTGCGTGTGCGGACAACGCCGCGATGGAGTCGTTCTTTTCGCTGCTGCAGAAAAACGTTCTGGACCGTCAGCGGTGGCTTAGCAGACAGGACCTCAGGCTGGCCATCACGACCTGGATTGAGCGGACTTACCACCGCCGGCGACGGCAACGACGGATGGGAAAACTCACGCCCATCGAATATGAAACAATCAACCGGACCGCGCTCACAGCGGCCTAAGACCCCGAGTCAACAAGAGCGGGGGCAGTCCCCATCCTTTTCCTATTGAGTGAGCCCGGCGTCTTTCACGCCGAGTAACGGGGCCGAGCTCGGACGCTACCTCGCTACTCCCAGCGGTCTCGTTCCGGAGGTAACCGAGGTCGTTTATCGCCTTCCCGATGCGTTTCTGTGTCTCCGGAGCAACGCGGTGCGGCGCATTCATGTAGTTCGAGACCGTACCTATGGGTACATCGGCAGGCTGCGCGACATCGCGGATATTCACCACCAGATATCCTCGCAATCTGGTCGAGAGAGTAGAGCTGTCCCAAGACCCGGAGGAGGGCGACTTTCGCGGTGGTACGCGATCGTCGCCCGCCTTCCAGAGCCTGCAGGGCAGATCGGGGCTAGCCCACGTCTGTCCATTTGTTGTTGGTGACCTGCTCGTGTGCCCAGGTGACGTTCGACGCCTGCTGCGCGGCCAGGTACTCATCGAGCGTCTTAGAACCGATCAGGTAGCCAGTAAGCAAGTTCTGCCCCGTTTGGGCGGCTGGCGTCAGCAGAGCGCCGTTACTCATCTTTGCCGGTGCGGACCAGTCTTTGGAGGTGAGTGCCTCGATTGTCGTCGGAGCCTTGGCGCTGGTGATAGCCGGGATGCTTCCAGTCTCCGCGAGCCAGTTCTCAACCTTCGGGCTCGACATGTACTGGAGGAACTTGATCGCCGCATCCAGCTTCGCACCCTTGATGTACGCGGGAATCATGTACGAGGTGCCACCTGCTCCCGTTCCAAACGATGCCGGCGCGCCAGAAGCGTACTTCGAGTCCTTAGTCGAGATGGTCGGGAATGGCACGGTGCTCCAGTCGAACTTCACCGTGGAGAGCCCGGCGGCCGAGAAGTTGGTGCCCCACGCCATGGCGGCCTTGCCACCGGGGAAGGCCGTGCTGCCGGTGAAGGCGCCGGCCGCGGGGATGCCCGACCAGTTCGGCGTCGCGCAGGCGTCGTACCACTTCTTGATGATCTTGACCGAGTCGGCAACGGCCGGGTCGGTGCTCACGTCGAGCGAGCCGTCTAGGATTCCCTTCGCGAGGCTCTTCGTGGCCAGAGGATTCGCGGTACCCGCGTTGCCGTCGCCTCCGAAGACGTTGATCTTGTCCGCCAGCGGGTCGAGCATGGTCGACTGGATCGCAGTGGTCGCCCACATGGAGGCCAGCGTGCCCTTGTCGGTGGCCAGCGGGTCGATGCCCGCCTCCTTCAGCGTGGTGCACGCCTTAGTGAATCCGTCGAAGGTAGACAGCTGCGAGGGGGAGATGCCCTCCTTCTTCAGGATGTCGTTGTTGTAGAAGATGCCGACGGTAACGAGGTTGAACGGCACCCAGGTGTGGTGGCCGGTTCCATCGCGCTGAGCGTCACCGAAGTAGTTCTTGTCGAACCCGTCGAGCCAGGTCTTCGAGTTCGGGTCGAACGGGTTCTTCTCGGCAAGGTACTTATCGAGGTTCATCACCTGGTCCGGCTTGGGCGCCGGCTGGTTGAAGATCAGCTCGGGCGCGGTGCCCGCGGTGAGCTGCGTGCTCAGCGTGGTGCCGAACGACGAGAGTGGCAGCACGTTGGTCTTGATGGTGATGTTCGGGTTGTCCTTCTCGAACTGCGTGATCAGCTTGTCCCAGGCCGGACCGAATGTGTTGGTCTGGTCGGTGAACTGGTTCGGGCCGGCGAGGGTGATGGTGACCTTGTCGTCGGAGCTGGATCCGGCCGAGCATCCGGTCAGTACGAGCGCTGCTGCTGCGATCGTGCCGACCGCGGCGACGAGCGCCTTGGGTCGCACGAGGCGTTTGGGCTGTGACATTGCAATCTTCCTTGATTGGGTTGGGGGGTGGAGCGGGTGAGCGGGTGGAGCGTTGTGGTGCGATTCAGTGCTTTCGGAAGGAGACAGAGTTCGTCTCGGAAATTCGGGGTCGGCGCCCTAGTGCGCGCCGGGGAGGCCGCCCTGTACCCCCGCGAGGAAGTATTTGGACAGGAAGGTGAACAGGATGACGAGCGGCAGGCTGGCGAGGAAATATCCGGCCATTAGTGGTCCGTATTCGATGGCGTTCTGGCCCTGGAAGAACTGCAACCCCACCGACATAGTGCGCAGGCTGTCGTCGGTGATCACGAGCAGTGGCCAGAAGAAGTCGTTCCACACCGTGCTGAGCGTGATCAGCGCGATCGAGCCGAGCACGGGCAGCGACAGCGGGAGGGTGATGGAGCGGTACAGACGGAAGTTCGACGCCCCGTCGATGCGGGCAGCGTCGTAGATCGACTGCGGGATCGACTCGATGAAGTTGCGCATGATGACCGTGCCGAGGATGACACCGCCCGCGACGTAGGGCACGACGAGCACCACGTAGGTGTTCAGGATGCCGAAGTCCTTCATCATGATGAACAGCGGGATCAGGTTGACGATGCCGGGCACCGCCATGAGCGCGAGCACGAGCGCGTACACCACACCGCGTCCGCGGAATCGGAATCGCGAGAGCACGAACCCGGCCACGGAGCCGATGGCCGCGATCAGGATGATCGAGGCGATGGCCACGTAGAAGGTGTTGCCGAGATACGGCGCGATCTGGTTCCACGCCACGGCGTAGTTCTCGAAGTGGAACGGGAAGACCGGCGCCCAGAAGCTGTCCGCGAACTGCTGGTTCGTCTTGCCCGACGTGATGACCATAAAGACGTAGGGCGCGAGGCTGACCACGACCAGCAGGATCAGTACGGCCTTGATGCCTACCTGCAGGTGGGACCGGCTGCGCATCTTCCCTGGCTGCTGCTGAGCGAGCCGTGTGGTAACGGTGCTCACATTTCACCTCCGTCGTTTGCGCCCGCGCTGCGTCGCCCGATGAAGAGCGAGAACAGGCTGAGGGCGAGGGTGATCGCGAACAGCGTGGTGGAGAGAGTGGCCGCGTAGCCCCAGTCCCCGGCGCTGAACGCCTGGTTGATGATGTAGAGCACCGGGACCATGGTCGCGTTGTCCGGCCCTCCCGAGGTGAGTACGAAGGCGACGAAGCCGTACTGCAGCGTAGCCACGACGACCAGGAAGAATAGGATACGGATCTGGCTCACCATGAGCGGCAGGTCGATCCGCCAGAGTCGTGCCCAGCGGCCGACGCCGTCGAGCTGGGCGGCCTCGAGCACCTCTTTCGGGATGTTCTGCAGGCTCTGGTAGAAGATGAGGAACGGCAGCCCTGCGATGAACGGGAAGCCGACGAGGAGGAGCGCGACGAGCGCCGTGCTGGGCGAGCCAGTCCAGTTCTGTTCGAACGCCTTCAGACCGATCGCACGAAGGAACTGGTTGAACAGCCCGGCGTTCGGGTCGTAGAAGAAGCCCCAGATGAGCGCGGTCACGACGCCGGGGAAGGCCATCGGGATGATGAGCAGCGTGCGGATCACGTACTGCCATCGGTCGCTCTTGAGGGTGACGAGCAGCTCTGCGGCAAGCAACGGTAGGATCCACGACGCGAGGTTGAACACGAAGATGATGCCGAGGTTGCCGAACGAGTGCCACCAGGTGTCGTCGCTCATCATGCGTGCATAGTTGGCGCCGCCGAGGAAGGTGGAGACGCCAGCGGGCACCCAGTTGAAGAATGACCAGAAGATGGAGGAGAGGGCCGGGAAGTAAGCGAATGCTCCCAATACGGCGATCAGCGGGAGCAGCGCCAGCCACACGGTGATGCGGAATTGAGGACGAGTGGTCCGCCGCGGGCTTGGGGGCCGACCTGCGACGGAGGCACGTTCGGCTGCTAGGGGTCTTTCCTTCGTCAACGCCATGAAGCGCCTCTCTTCTTCGAGATATGCGGCGGCCGAGTCATCTCCGCCGCGAAATCGCTCGGCAGGGAACTGTGATTCACACTTCACTCCTTTGTGGTGCTCGGGCTGTTACAAATTCTATAGCGAATCGTTTCGTGTGACAAGTATGACGGCGCCATCCCTCGGGCTTCCCATCCGACGCCGAAGGTGCGGGTGAGATGGTGCAGCCGGCGAGGGGGAGCGCATTCACGCCTAAGAAGGCACTGATTGAGGCAACGGGCGTGCGTGCCCCCCGCTGAACCTGGTTCTGGTGCATTTTCACTCCCTTGTGATTGCTGTGTGACATCGGTGATTCTGTAGGATGAATCGTTTCGCTCCGTCGGTGTAAAAACCGCCGGAGTTGAGTGTCTTGATTCTTGCTAGATGTCGTTCTCCCTCACCGGTCCGCGGGTGAGAAACGCTTTGCTTTCGGGTTCAATGCTGCATCCTCAGCCGCTGGCAGCCCGACGATGACCGCGTTGAGGCCCTCATCCGTGCGGACAATGGAGAGGGGGTTGTCCGCCACCACGACGATGGAGTCGCGGTGGCGCCACGCAACCCACCAGTCGCTGCCGGTGATGGTTACAGTGCCGGGCTCAATCGGTGACCTGTCGAGCGTGTAGGGCTTCAGATTCTGACTCCATTCGCCGAACCCTTCGAGGGTCCGGCGCTGGAGGTCGGGAATCCGCCCACTGGCCTCGGGCCCGATGTTCAGCAGGAGACGGCCGCCGCGCGAAACTACGTCGGCGTACACGCGAGCAAGCTCGCGCGCAGAGAGCGTCAAGGATTCATCCTCTGTGCGGTTGTAACCGAACGAAAACCCGAGCCCACGGTTGTGCTCCCAACCCACCCCCCGCTCGTTCTGTGTATCATGCGAGTACTCGCTCGTTCGGTAGTCCCACACCGGTGCGCCCCATCGGTCATTGACGATGCCGTCGGGCACCACACTCTTGTAGTACTCCAGCAGTTGCACGAGAGAGCCGTCAGCCTTACCCGCGTCCGGCCATTCGATGTCGTTCCAGATCACTGCGGGCTTGTAACGGTCAATCAGGTCACGGACGTGTGCGGTCGCGTACTCGGCGTACTCCGCGTCGTTGGGGCGGTACTCGGTAACATCGGACATCGATTCGATAGGAGGGAAATCCGTGAAGGCCCAGTCAAGCCCGCCCGAGTAGTAGACCCCGAAGCGCATTCCCTCATTGCGCACAGCCTCAGCGAGCGGAGCGAGGAGATCGAGCTTGGGTCCCCGAGCGACCGTGGACAGCCTGCCGGCACCGGGCGCGTCCCACAGGGTCACCCCGTCGTGATGCTTCGTGACGGGGATGACATAGTCCGCACCGGCCCGATGAAACAGCCGGGCCCATTCGGACGGATCGAACTGGTCGGGGTTCCATCGATCAAGGAAGGCGTCGTACGTGTTGTCTCCGTACTCAGCGGCATGGTGTAGCGCCGCCGGTGATCCCGCGATCCGGGATGTGTTCGCGTACCACTCGGCGTACGCGTTGTGGGAGAACCATTTCTCTTCGGGTACAGCGCCCCATGCGCCAGTCGGCTCGGCCCATGCAGGAACCGAGTACGGCCCCCAGTGGATGAAAATGCCCAGGGTGGACTGTCTGGCCCATTCGGGCAGGGTGGGACTATCGGTCATTACTCTCTCCTTGGCGTGGTTTGGCGAGACGCTGCTTCGCGCCTGCCTGGTAAGTGATCATGATTGTGCGACAGAGCGAAACGACTAAAGGTTCGCGGATCATGGGTAGACTCGGGATAGCATCGTTATGAGCGCGAACGGTGCCCATAACTCGCGATACAAAGGATCGAAATTGTCGACAAGCAGCAGATCTCCCGCAACTTACAAGGACATCCAGCGATTGACCGGTTTGTCGTTGGCGACGATTTCGAAGTACTACAACGGGCGAAACGTTCTTTCCTCGAACCGAGAAGTGATTGAGTCGGCGGCCGCGGAACTGAACTATCGACCGAACGCGTTCGCCAGCAGCTTGAGGCGCGGTGTGACTCGAACCGTCGGCGTGTTGCTGCCCTCTTTCCAGGTTCCCTTCCACCTCGAGATCGTCATCGGAATCGAAAAGTACCTGCGCAGTCAGGGCATCGGAGTGCTCCTGACCTCCAACGAGCAGGACGGAACTCCGTCCAGCGTCAATGCAGTCGAGCTGCTTCTCAGCAGAAGGGTCGACGGCATCATAGGCGTCCCCGCCCTGGCGGACTCCTCGGCGCTCGAGACCGCGGTCTCGATTGGCATCCCTGTCGTCACCGTGGACTGGTGCCCAAGTGGCCTTGACGCGGACTCCGTCACCCTTGACAACGTGCAGGCGGGCAAGGTTGCAACCCAGCACCTGATTGATCACGGCCACCGAACCCTCGGCGCCCTGGTGGGCGAAGAAGGAATGTGGAGCCTGCAGGGCCGGCTTGACGGCTTCCTCGCGGCCGCTCGCGCTGCCGGCATCACAATCGCCGAAGACCACATCCAACGCGCCCCTCTCAACGTGGACTCCGGATATGCGGCGATGATGCGATTGCTCGCGGCAGACACGCGCCCGACTGCGGTGTTCGCAGGGAACTACGACCTGACCGTAGGCGCCGTGGCCGCCCTGAACGACTCGGGGCTGCGCCTCGGGCGCGATGTCTCCCTCGTCGGTTTCGACTCTGTGGAGCTCGCTCAGGTAACGCGCCCGAAACTGACGGTCTACGTGCAGCCCGTCGAACAGATCGCAACCGAGGCCGCTCGAATAATGAATGCCCGGCTGGACAATCCGGAGGGGCCGAGGAGCCGCGTCGTTCTGGAGCTTCCGGGGCACCTGCAGATCGGTGCGTCGGTTCGGCGGCTGAGCGACTGAACCCCTGGGCCAATCCATATGAACGGCGGTTGGCACAGGAGCCTCAGCCGGGCTTTGCATCACCGCCGCCGCGATGTCGGCGGGACCGTAATGGTCGGATCCGAAGGTGCCCATTCCGATTGCGGGAATCCTCATACCGGGGCGAAGGGTGCGAGAAGGCGCAGTCGCAGGATCAATGACGACAGGCAGACCAGCGGCAGACATGAGACTCCTTGAGCTAACAGTAGGGCGAAACGTTTCACCCAGAATAGAACCCCACGCAGCGCAAATCAACTGTGTGGGGATCCCGCCTGATCCATCACTTGGTGCGAATCCGCGTGTCCGTAGGGCGCAAAGGCTTAGCTCCGCAAAGGAAGGAACTATCTAACACGCCTCGTAAGGCATGTCATAACGTTTTGTCTTAAGGCGGGTCTGCCCAGCTTGCTATGTCGCCCGGGGGAGTGACGTCGTCTGCGCCATAATTCGATGGTGCGGAAGTCGATCGTGGGTGACCTCGCTGGAATGACTCGACAGGTGGGGACTGCACCCTGCCGACATCGTCACCCATGGCTTCCCACCCACCCAGCGACGCCGCAGAGGCATGTCGACTTGCCGACTCCGCTGTCTCCGGGAAGATCGGCACCGTGGCAGGACTGACGATGCCCTGGCGCTGCCGCCCGGGTCCGTGTCGGTACTTAGGGCCCTCCAAATAGAGCGACCCGCTCTTCGATCCAGCGGGACCAATCGACCCGCTGAGACGGGCCCGATGCTGAAACGATTCGTCTTCCACGCGCACGTGTCACTCATTAGCGTCATTTCCGTGGCAAACAAAGGGTTGACCTGCGAATGATGCGAGCGTAACGTTTCGCAATGGTGATTCCGGGGCAACTCCAGCTCCTCGTCGATAGGACATGCAACGGTGCATTCGGCCAGCGAAGACGATCCTGTTGTCGAGCTTCGGTCGTCATCATGACCCCTCGCGGCGGTCAGCGATTTGGAAAACGTCCGGATCAACCTGGTCGGGCGCGAACCGATTTTTGCGGCCCCAGTACTTTTCCGACCATGTTCGACGTTCCGCAACAGCTATCTGCAGCGCATACTCGCGCTTCCCAATGACCAACCAAGCGAGGCTTCATTTCCCTAGTCGATTGGAAGCGCGGTTTGGTCGGAACCCAACGAAAGGAAGAGACAATGATGTACTCACCCACCTCAAGACCGAAAAGAGCTGTCGCAAGACTCCTCGTTCCGGTGTTGATCATGACTGCACTCGCGCTAGCGAGTCCATTCAGTGCAGCAGCAGCGACTAACCCGGGGACGGACGACTTCGAACGCGCCGACGGAGCCCTCGGGAGCTCGTGGACGTCGGACCGGGGCACCTGGAGCATCGCAAGCGGTGCCGCCCTGGCAACCAGCGCGACGAGCAACGCCGTAACCACATACAACCCCCTGCCCATCGCCGTCGACTACGCCGTCTCCGCGCGGATCAACATCGTGACAACGGGAACCCCAACGGGGTCGGAGTGGGCAGGTGTTGCCGGCAACGTTCAAGGCACCACTGCCTCGAACCTGAACTACTACCTGCTGCGGGTGACGACCGGTTCTGGAACTGGCACAGACGGGCGCTGGCAGTTGCTGAAAATGACCAACAGCACTAGCACCGGACTGCTTGCCAGCGGCACCATCGTCGCCGCGTACGGCACTCAACTCGACTTGACCCTGACTCGCACGGGCAACTCCTTGCGGTCGCAAGTACTCAACGCCGGGTCGGGAGCCACCCTCGCTGATCAGACGTACACCTCGGCTGATCCGAATGTCACCGGAGGCCGTGCTGGGCTGTATTCCAACAGCGGAAACCTGAGAGCACAGACTTGGGGTCTATCGACGACCACCCCCGCGGCGGACGACTTTGAACGCGCCGACGGAGCCCTCGGGAGTGCGTGGACATCAGACCGCGGTACCTGGAGTATCGCGAGCGGTGCCGCATTGGCAAGCAGCTCGACCAGCAACGCCGTCGCCACCTACAACCCCCTCGCCCTCGGCGATGACTACACCGTCTCTGCGCGGACCAATATCGTCACGACCGGAACCCCGGGAGGATCAGAGTGGGTGGGCGTCGTGGGAAACCTTCAGGGAACGAGTGCCACCAGCCTGAACTACTACGTGCTCCGGGTCACGACCGGTTCTGGAACGGGCACGAACGGGCGCTGGCAGTTGCTGAAGATGTCCAACAGCTCGACGGCCAGCGTGCTCGCCAGCGGCACAATCGTTGCCGCGTACGGCACGCAACTTGATCTCACGCTGACACGCACAGGTAACTCATTTCGGTCCCAAGTAATCAATGTGGCATCGGGAGCCACGCTTGCGGACCAGACCTACACCGCTGCTGTTGTCGACCCGAATGTCACGGGGGGCCGTGCGGGGTTGTATTCCAACAGTGGAAACCTACGGGGGCAGACCTTCAGCCTTTCGACGACGAGCCCCGCTGCTTCGCCTCCCGGTCCCCTCAACTGCGCACCAGGCGGAGATAGCTACACCTACCCGGATCCCAACCTGACTGTCGTTTCGACAAGCACAGTCGGGTCGACATGGGCCGGCATGCAAGTGGGGCAGGGACTTCTCACCAGTGGAAACGACCAGTACGTCGCGTACTACGACGTGAACCGCGGCATGACCGTCGCCAAGCACACAATTGGTGGCGCATGGGTCTACAAAACCCTTCCGTCGACTCTCGGATGGGACAGCCACAACTACGTTTCCATGGGGCTTGACCGCAGTGGGAACCTCCATGTCTCGGGCAACATGCACAACGTTCCGTTGGTCTACTTCCGCACCACCACCCCGGGCGACATCAGCACGTTGGTAAAGGTCAACAACATGGTGAGCGCCGCCGCAGAGGGCTCCGTTACCTATCCCGAGTTCGTGAACCGCTCGGACGGAAGCCTTGTCTTCAACTACCGCGAGGGTGGGTCCGGCGATGGCGTGACGTACTTCAATGTGTACAACGAGTCGACGAGCTCGTGGTCGCCCCTCGTCTCCCAGCCGATTTTCGACGGAAACGGGTCCGCGAGCAACCCTTCGGGAACGTGGAGTTCGTACTTCCAGGGTCCGACGAAGGGGCCCGACGGCTGGTTCCATATGATCTGGGTCTGGCGTGACACGCCTGACGCGGCGACGAACAGCATGCTGACGTACGCGAAAAGCCAGGACCTCGTGAACTGGGTGACAAACAGCGGAACGCCGTTGACGACGCCGCTCAAGTACGGCCAAGGTGACGTGATCGACCCGGTCCCCGATCAGGGTGGACTGCTGAACGGCAACGCGAAGATCGGTTTCGACGCCTCGGGCAAGGTCCTCATCACCTACCACAAGTACGATGCTCAGGGCCGGTCGCAGCTGTACGCCGCGCGTCCGACGGCCTCCGGCACGTGGCAGATCGTTCAGATCACGAACTGGACCGGACGTTGGAGCTTCGGGGGCGGCGGGAGTCTCAACTTCCAGGTCGCCATGCAGGGTTCTCGTGTCCTTTCCAACGGCGACATCAGCGTTGACTTCTTCTGCAACGGCAGCAGCGGCAGGCAGTCCATCATAATCAACTCGTCGCTGAATCGGATTGCCCAAGTACCCACGCAGCCGCTGCCCGCTTCGGTGACAACGGTGACCGGCACCTTCCCGGGGCTACAGGTCCTCATCGCGAACGACCTCGCCGGCGCCACCGCGGGAGGGCAGTATATTCTGCGCTGGGAGACATTGCCGGGCAACGACGACCAGCCGCGGGCCGGGGGCACCTACCCGACGGGAGGAAGCACCCTGCAGGTAATCCTGCTCCACTAGCGGTAAATCCCTCGGAGAACGGCCTCTGCTTGGCGGCGAGGCCGTTCTTCGCGCGGCTCTTTGACCGCACCCATACCTAGGAGAATTACTGTGACCACAGAACTGTGGACACGTCTGCGAGCAGAGGAGCTCATTCCATGATTCACGGTTACGTTGCTCCAGGCTTCGAGCTCGTCGCCGATGCCTTCGAGCGTGGGCAATCAGACGATCCCGGCGCAGCCCAACTGTGCGTGTATCAGAACGGCGACGTCGTCGTCGATCTGTGGACGGGGGCCGACCCCGAAACACAGCTACCTATCGACGGCGATTCCCTGTTCGTGCTGTGGTCGACGACCAAAGGCATGATTGCGATCATCGTTGCGATGCTCATCCAACGGGGCCAGCTCGACCCCGAGGCAGCTGTGTCGTCTGTCTGGCCAGAGTTCGGCGTCAAGGGCAAAGAGCACACAACCTTTGCCCACCTTCTCAGCCATGCAGCCGGTCTTCCCTTCTTTCCATCGGGCGCTGGAATCGAAAGTCGGCACTTGCCGAACTGGGAGCTGTGCACGGAGGTGCTGGCTGCCGCCGAACCACTGTGGTTGCCAGGGACCGCATCGTGGTATCACCCCTTCACCTTTGGCTATCTCAACGGCGAGGCGGTGCGCCGGGTGACGGGCACGAGTGTGAGCGAACTCTTCGCTGAACTGGTCGCCAAGCCACTGGGAGTCGACTTCTGGATCGGAGGCTTGCCCACGCACCGCGAGGGCGACGTCACAAACCGCAGCGCGTGGAATTCTGCACCCCCCGTCGAACCAGCCGAGCTGTGGTCATCGCACGGAGTGGACATGTCGGATCCAGTCGTCCGTGAGCTGCTCGAAGAGGTGCAGTCGATCCCCGACATGGTCGAGTTTCTCAACAGCGCCGAAGGACATCAGATGGAGTTTGGCGGGGCAGGGGGCATTGCGAGCGCACGGTCGGTGGCAAAGATCTACGCCGCCACCATCGGTAAGGTCGACTCCATTCGCCTGCTCTCGCCCGGGACGCTAGACCTCGTGACCCGGCCGCGGACCGTTGGCCTCGGCCCCGTTCCTCAGCTGGCGGGCGTGCCCAACCAACAGCTTGCCGAGTTCGGGCTCGGTTTTTGGTTGGGATCGCAGTTCGAGACCGGGCGGTTCGCGACCGGTGGAACCTTTGGGCACCCGGGGGCTGGTGGAAACTTCGCGTTTGCTCATCCTGCGTCGGGCATGGCCGTTGCGTACACCTGCACGAGCATGTCCGACCCCTCGCGACCCGACCCGCGACGGGTCTGGGCTGAGGCCCTCGCCGATCTGGCGGGTGCGTAGGAAAATTGGGAGACAACAATGCGTGAGCTAGCGGCATACGACCTGGGTGACATGACGGCCCATTATTGGGTGGATGACTCAGACCAAGTTGGACTCATGCTTCGTCCTATTTCGGTACAGCCAGTATTGGCACGCGATGGGATCGGCGACGAGCCGTACATCTCAACTCAACCCGGCGTTGGCAACCCGCCCGCGCGCACAGTAGACCCGCTGGTGCACGTAATGCTACGGGGCGACGCCGCGACAGGCGGGTGGGCTCAAGGACGCACGATGCGGTGGTCGCCTTCCACCTCCCGCTTTCGCCTTGCGGACCACTTGGTTGAGCGTGTCGGACTCGTCACCCGCATTATCACCGCGGTGCGGTCCGCCGACGGTCTCAGCCTTGAGCACACGCTGATCCACCGGGCGGGGGAGAGCCACCTCAGGGTGGAGGTGGAATTTGTCAACGATTCACCAGAACCGGTCACCGTCGACGCCCTCACCTCCTTCAACCTCTCGGGTATCTCGCCGTTCGATCCTGCCGACAGCCCGGGGCGACTCGTCGTGCACAGGCTGCGCAGCTCTTGGAGCGCAGAGGCTCAACCGGTGAGCGACGCGATCGAGGACCTGCAGCTCGAGCGATCCTGGTTAGGGATCGCCCGACTGAGCGAACGGTTTGGCCAGGTTGGCACGATGCCGGCCCGCGGCTGGTTCCCCTTCCTCGCAGTCGAAGACACGGTGGCGCAGGTAACTTGGGGGGCACAGCTAGCCTGGGCTGGGAGCTGGCAGATGGAGATCGCCCGGCTCGGCGACGACGTGGCGATATCGGGGGGCCTCGCGGACCGCGAATTCGGTCATTGGTCACACACCGCCATGCCGGGCGAGCGCCTGGCTGCCCCACCTGCCATCCTGAGCTGCACGCAAGGCACTGTAGACGACGTCGCCGACCGCCTGGTGGCAGCCCAAAACGAGGCCGCCGATACGCAGCCGAAGAGCGAGCGCTCATTGCCAATCGTCTTCAACGAATGGTGCACTTCATGGGGCAACCCCGACCGCGAGCGTCTCATCGCCATCGCCGACCGCCTCTCAGGCGAGGGCGTGGAATACCTCGTGATCGATGCAGGGTGGTATCGCGACACCTCATCGGATGGGTCGTGGGCGTTCGCGCACGGCGACTGGATCCCGAGTCCCGATCTGTTTCCGCACGGATTGAAGGAAGTCGCCGACCGCAT
>Ga0308169_10001746_pt1 | contig 24438 bp, 19 predicted proteins | sample PhyBR1_2_FD_202139 | JGI IMG/M metagenome (GOLD analysis project Ga0308169, IMG submission 202139) | Phyllosphere microbial communities from UC Gill Tract Community Farm, Albany, California, United States - DLSLSB.R1 | ecosystem: Host-associated > Plants > Phyllosphere > Unclassified | place...
CTCACCGCGCAAGCTCGCCCTCGCCGGCAGCGACGCCGCCGGCTCGCACCTCCCGGCGTCGCCTCCTCCGACCGCCCCCGGCTCGCCGGCCCCCTCGTCGCGCGCGACGTCGCGCGCTCGCCCCGAGCGGTACGCGCCGCCGTCGAGCACGTTCCTCGAGGCGCACAAGCGCGAGCAGCTCACGCCCGCCATCGGGCTTCGGTTCGAGCGCGAGTTCCAGCTGAAGGACGTCCTCGCGCTCCCGGCGGGCGACGAGCGCAGGAACGCGACCCTCGAGGAACTGGCCTACTTGAGTGCGCCCAATTCCAGTTGCACTTTCGGCGGCGGGCGAGCGAGAGAGAGCGGCGCGCTGACCTCCATCCCCCACCCACCCCGCTCGCAGTCTCGCTCCACAGCGTCTGCGCCTTCCCGGCTCAAGACCTCTCGCCCGAGGACCTCGAGCAGCTCGCCTATGCTCTCGGGCGGGCGAGCGGTGCGCCGGCGGATTCGGACCTCCACATCCACCCGACCGCCGCGCTCGGCGAGGACGGCCGCCCCAAGGTCGGCAACATCTCGAACAAGGCCGACGAGGGCGGGCGCCAGATCAACTTTAAGGACGAGCGCTCCGAGCTCGCGAGCCAGGGCATCCACACCGACATCTCGTGCGTCCCCTCTCTCTCTCGTCATCGTCGCGCTCCACGAGCTCTCGAGCTGACTCTCCCTCCTCTCCTGCAGGTTCGAGCGTCGTCCGGCCCGCTACTCGATGCTGCGCATGCACACGCTGCCGCCCACCGGCGGCGACACGCTCTTCTACTCGTCCTACGCGCACTACGACAAGTTGTCGGCGCCGATGAAGGCGATGCTCTCGGGCCTCTCGGCGCGCCACTCGGGCGCCATGTTCCGCCACCAGGCGCAGCGCCACGGGTTCGACCTGCACCTCGGCCCGCGCGGCGCGCCTGAGAACGTCGACGACTCGTTCGAGGCCTCGCGTGCGTCCCTTCTCGCTCGTCTCCCGCCTCCCTCCCTCTCCCTCTTCCCTCGAGACTGACTCCCCTCCTTCCTGTTCGCAGACCCGATCATCCGCACCAATGCCGTCACCGGCTACAACGCCCTCTTCGTCAACCAGTGCTTCACGGACCGCATCGAGGGCGTCACGTTCGACGAGTCGCGCGCGCTCCTCGAGTACCTGTTCCGGCTCCAGGCGCAGGCGCACGACGCCCAGGTGCGGTACCGCTGGTCGGCCGGCGACCTGTGCATCTGGGACAACTCGGCGGCGCTGCACTGCGCGACGTTCGACTACGACGAGGAGCGCAGCGGCGACCGCACCGTTTTCGTCGGCGAGACGCCCATCTTCGACGCCGAGCACGGCAGGAGCCGCAGGGAGGCGCTCAAGACGCTCGTCTAGGCGGCGCGCAACTCCTCTCTCCGAGAGCTTAACCTCTCCTCGTACTTCCCTCTCTTTCGCCGCAGAGCGTCCTTGGCCCCTTTCCCTCCCTCTTTCCTCAGTTTATTCCCCTCCAGCAGTACCCACCCCCTCCTCTCTCTCTCTCTATCTCTCTATCTTCCTCTCTCTCGCTCGTTGTTGTTCTTTCCCACTTAGCAAGCGTCTCTGCAGTGCAACATCGACCCCGTTCAACCCGGTCCCCTCCTTCTCGCCCGGCTCGCCCGACTCGCCCAGCTCGCTCACGCCGAGAGCCGCCTCGAGAGCTCGTCGAGGACCCGCTTGGCGTCGGCCGTGCCCTTCGTGCGCTTCATGGCAGCGCCGACGAGGCGCTGCAGGACCTTGGTGTGGCCCGCTCGGACCTTGGCTACCTCGGCCGGGTGCGACTCGATGAGCGTATCGATGAGGGCGGCAAAGGCGGCGTCGGGACCTGCTGCTGCTGCTGCTGCGCCGTCGCCGGGCGAGGCCGCCGAGGACGAGGATGACGAGGGTCCGAGCGCAGGGCGTGAGGCGAGTCGCTCGTCGAGCTTGGCCTTGAACGGCCCGGGCGCCTCGCTCGAGCTGCCGGCGCCGGCGCCGGCGACGTACTCGCCGAGGAGCGTCTTGGCCTCGGTCGTCGTCATGCGCTTGTGCGCGACGGCGTCGAGGAGGGCGCCGAGCTCGGCGGGCTCGAGGGGCGAGCGGGCGAGCGAGAGCGAGGCGCGGGAGAGGAGGCCGAGGTAGGTGTGGATGAGCCTGCGAGAGTACGTAGGAGTGGGAAGGGGCGGTCAGTGAGAGCGCGAGGCGGCGAGGAGGGCCGACGACGAGGAGGAGCACGGCGGAGCAGGGAGGGAGGAAGGGCAAGACGCACCAGTTGGCGGCGAGCTTGGGATCCCGCCCGTCTGCGAGCATCTCGAACCACCTGACGCCAAGCCCCGGGCTCGCCTCGTCTTGCTGCGCCGCGCCCGCTGCACCTGTCGCGCCGGCCGCCGCCGCACCGCGCCCCTCGCCCTCGCCCTCGTCCGGCACCTCCCCGAGCGCAACGAGCACGCCCGCCTCCCTCTTTCCCAGCCGGTACTGCGCCCTGAGGCGCGTCCTCGCCGCCTCGGGTAGCTCGGGCATGGCGCCGCGGAGCGCGTGGAGCTCGCGCGCGTCGAGGACGAGCGCGCCGAGCTCCGGGTCGGGCACGTAGCGGTAGTCGGGCGAGTTCTCCTTGGAGCGCAGGTGGAAGGTCGAGCTCGAGAGGGCGTCGAAGCCGCGGGTCGACTGCGGGACGGGCGAGCCCGACGAGAGGAGGGCGATTTGGCGAGAGACCTCGGATTCTGCGAGCGCGACGGGTCAGCGACCTGACGGTGCAGAGCGAGAACAGAGAGGAAGAGAGAAATAGAAGGACGCACCGATGGCCGAGGCGATGAAGCGCACGCCGTTGAGGTTCTTGACCTCGCACCTGGTGCCGCGCTCGACGAGCTCGCCCTCGGCGCCGACGCGCGCGACCGACACGTTGACGTCGCACCGCAGCTCGCCCTGCGCACATATGCAGATGTTCTTTAGCACGTCGACTCCTGACGAAGGCGGCGAGGGCCGGAGGGAGAGAGGGACGAGCGGGCGCACCTTGTCCATGTTGGCCCCGCTCGCGCCAACGTGCCTCAGCACGGCCTGGAGTGTCTTGACGAACGCGGCGGCCTCCTCGGGCGAGTGCATGTCGGGCCGGGTCACGATCTCGACGAGGGCGGCGCCGGCACGGTTCAGGTCGACGAGGGTGCCGCCCGAGGGCGAGAGGGTCGGGTCGTGGAACGACTTGGCCGTGTCCTGCGAGAAGCGGCGCGGGAGGAGGGTTAAAACAAGGAGCAGACGAGAAGAAAGAAGAGGAGGAGAGGACGCACCTGCTCGAGCTGGATCTGTTCGAGCCGGACGGAAAAGTACTCGTCGTCGTCCTGCGCCGACGCCTTCTTCTTGCCGTGGGCGCCCTTGATCGGCGGCCGCGGCACCTTGACGACGCCGTCCTTTGCGAGTGGATCTGCATCGAGATTGAGCGTGAGTTGGACCCAGAATCGGAGTCAGGAGAGAGGAGGGAGCGGGACGAACCGTAGCGCTGCGTGACCTGCCACCCGGTCGTCAGGTCCGGGTAGAAGTAGTGCTTGCGGTCAAAGGTGCTCCTTGGGTTGATGTCGGCGTCGAAGGCGAGGCAGGCGAGGAGAGCGAGGCGGACGGCGCGAGGTTGGAGGACCTGCGCGCGCGAGAAGGGTTCAGCGAGCGGACGAGGGAGGTGAGAGAATGAGGACAGGGGCGCACAGGCAGAGCTCCCGGGAGTGCCGCGTCGAAGGGTGCGACGTGAGTGTTGGGCGAGTCGTCGTACACGGCGTGTTGAGCTGCGAGCGGGTGAAGAGGGTCAGTCTGGAGCAGTCGAGGAGGAGGAAGGGAGGGAGGGGACGCACGCGACAGGAGCTTTGGGTTGCCCTTGAGCTGGACGTGGAGCTCGAGGCCGATGGTCGGGAGCCAGCCAGGCCAGCGCGAGTCCTGTGCGGCGGCTGTTGAAGCGAGGCGGTGCTCGAGTCGGAGTCGAGGTGGACGAGGACGGCGAGAGGCGAGAGCGAGCGAGGGCGGGCTGAGCCAGGGTTCGAGTGGGAGGCGAGTGCGCAGTCGAGGCATGGCTAGCGGTAGCTTGCTCGTTGCTGCCAGCTGGGGCCAGAGGAGAGAGGCCGAGTTGCGTCGGCGATGAAGTCGGGCCTGGCTCGCTCCTCCTCCTGCCACTCACCCGGGCCCGCCATTCTCCCCTCGAGCGTGCTCCAGAGTGCCCTCAAGATGGCCTACAAGCTGCCCCAGCAGGCCCTGTACGCCTTCCAGCTCCCGCCCGACCTCCTCCACGCCCTCCAGCCGCGCCAGCTCGTCATCCCCGACTCGCACCCGCTCCACCCGGCCAACCGCACCGACCACCTCGACTCGGCTCCCACCACCGATACGCTCGACCCACCCCCCGCACCCTCGACCGCCCGCACCTCGGGCAACAACTACACCTGCGCCCTCACCGGCGCATCCTTCCCGACCCTCGACGGCCTCAAGCACCACTACCGCACAGACTGGTACCGCTACAACGTCAAGCTCCGCCTCGAGGGCAAGAAGACGCCCGTCTCCGAGGACGACTTCAACCACCTCGTCGAGAGTGCGTCCCCTCTCTCTCTCTCCCTCTCCTCCTCGGCTCCTCCTCCGCCTCGTTGCCCTCCCTGACCCACCTCTCGCTCTCTCCCCACTGCAGACCTCACCGCCTCGATCTCGGGCTCGGACGCCTCGTCCGCCTCGTCCTCCGACTCGGACTTCTCCGCCTCGGACGACGACCGCGCCGCCGCCGCCGAGTCGGGCTCGAACTTGTCGCGCGTCCTGCGCAAGACGCACATCTCGCGCGCCGCCGACGGCAACCACCTCGCCGACGACGACGACAACGTCGACGTCCTCGCCGGCCCGAGGACCGCCCTCCAGTGGTTCGAGGCGCCGACCGTCGCCGACGAGACGCAGTACGGCGTCGCGCGCGCCGCCCTCCCCGTCTCGGGCGCTCGCAAGCGCGCTCTCCCCGGCGCCGACGAGGGTCGCGCCGTCCTCGACGAGCTGCGCGCGCTCCAACTCGCGCCCGAGTCGGCGTCGGGCGAGGCGGGCGACGAGCGCAAGTGGACGCTCCTCATGTTCGGCGGCGGGCACTTTGCCGGCATGGTCGTCCAGCTGCGGCCAAAGCTCGTCAGCCGGGGCAAGGGCAAGGACAAGGAGCGCGAGGTCGTCGTCGTCGCCAAGAAGACGTTCCACCGCTACACGAGTGCGTCGACGTCCTCTCGGTCCCGTTTGCGCCGCCCTCTGGCTTTCCGGAGAGCGCGCTCACTTTGAGCGATGTGCTCCGCTACGCAGCTCGACGCAAGCAGGGAGGAGCGCAGAGCGCCAACGACGCCGGCAAGGGCAAGGCAAAGTCGGCCGGCGCCATGATCCGCAGGCACAACGAGGCGGCCCTCACCGATGTGCGCTGCGCGGTCCTCTCTTCCGCACTCCTGGGCCGCCGCTCGCTGCATGCGCTGGACCTGGATTCTGCTGGCAGGTGATCCACGCGCTGACGCTTCCCTCTCCGCTCGCAGGAAGTGCGCGAGCTCCTCGGCTCGTGGGCGCCCGAGATCCGCTCGTCCGAGCTGGTCTTCCTGCGCTGCTCCAAGAACAACTACCGCACCTTCTTCGGCTACGACGACGACGCGCCGCTGCAGAAGGGCGACGCGCGCATCCGAGGGTTCGGCTTCCCGACCAAGCGGCCGGTGCGTCCTCCCTCCCTCTCTCGCTCTCCCCCATCTCCTCTTCCCTCCTTTTGCCCGTCGAGAGACGAATCAGCTGACTCGGACCGCCTCCTGCAGACGATCAACGAGCTCATGCGCTCGTTCCTCGAGCTCACTCGCGTCAAGACGTCACACCTGTCCGCCTCAGCACTCGCCGCTCTCGACGCCTCGTACCTCTCGTCGATCGCGCCCAAGCCCGCCCCTCCTCTTGCCGCACCCGCCTCGTCCTCGACCAAGAAGGAGCTCGCCAAGCCCGCCGAGCCGCAGCTCGGCAAGGCCGAGGAGCTCGAGCGCGACCGGTGGACCCGCCTCGTCGACATGGTGCGCAAGGGCCGCGTCGACGCGCTGCGCGCCTTCCTCGACAAGTACGGGCCCGAGCTTGAGACGGGCCACGAGGACGGCTCCGCCCCAGCCGGCTCGTCGTCGACCGCGGCGGCGCGCTCCACGCGCGGCGAGCTCCCCTCGTGGTGGGACGCGCGCGAACGCGAGCGCACGCCGACGCTCCTGCACTGCGCAGCGTCGGCCGACCAGCCCCTCGTCGTGCGCTTCCTCCTCGACTCGCCCTCGTCGCCCTCGCCCGACCCGACCTACCTCTCGCCGCTCGGCCGCACGCCGTACGAGCTGTGCGGCTCGCGCGCGACGCGCAACCAGTTCCGGTTCGTCGCCTTCTCGGACCCGGCCCGGTGCGACTGGGCGGGCGCGGCGCGCGTCCCGAGCGGGCTCGACGAGGCGGTCGAGCGCGAGAAGGAGCGCCGCGAGGAGGAGCGCCGGGCCAAGGCGCGCGAGCGCGACGAGGTGCGCGAGCGGGAGCGGGCGGCCGAGCTTGCGGCGGCGCGTGAGAAGGAGGAGGAGCGGGTGCGGGCCGCGCAGGCGCGCGCGCCGAGCTTGAAGGCGGGCGTGAACCGCCTCGGAGGGGGCCCGCCGGCCGTCATCCAGGACCGGCAGCGGTCGGGCCTGAGCGAGGAGCAGAAGCGGCGCGTCGAGCGCGAGGAGCGCGCGAGGGCCGCCGAGGCGAGGCTCAAGCGGCTCGGCGGTGGAGCATGACGAGGCGCCGTGGTGGAATAGAGCAGCTTGAGCAGCAACGAGCGTCGTTCTCGAGCGAGAGCGACCAGGTCTCTCGACTTGCACGGTCTCTTCGCCGATACAGGGCCATGCACAGATAGGTCTACTACATGCTGCGCGGCTCTACAACTTTCCTCGCTCGCAGCAGCTGCGCCCGCTCGCCCTCACCGCCGCGCCGGGTGCGCCTCGTCGACGTGGGCGAGCACATGCGCTCGCAGCTCTGCACCCGAAGGCAGGACCGCCGTGCAGAATCTCCACCTGCAGGCGTGCGCAGCGGCGCTCTCCGTGATCGTGGTCGTGGTCGTCGGGGCGAGAGCGGGTGGTGCTGGGACGGGGAGCGAGGAGGAGGTCGAGAGGGGGAGCGCCTCAGAAGGCGTGCTGCAAGGTGGCAGAGTCAGCGAGAGCTCTCGTACAGAGAGAAGAAGCGCTCACGCCATGGAAAGCCGCGAGTCGAGCGGGAGGAGCGAGAGGGGAGGAGCGGGGACGAGAGGTCCGGCTTGAGCCTCGTCCCACCGCTCTGGAGCTCAAGCTGAGCCTCGCTGTGGCTCCTGCGAGCTACCACGGTCACCCACACCCACACTCGCCCTCGATCCGCGCCAACCGAGGCCGCCCTCGCCTCGTTCGCCCTCCTCGGCCTCCTCGCCTCGACCAGATGAGCCGACTCGCTCTCAACGCCTCAGGGCCAGCCTCGGGCACGGTCAAGGTCATGCACAGCATTGCCTGAGCATCCAGCAGCACCGGCAAGCTCCTTCAAGGCGTCATCGTCGTGGTGGTCCTTCTCGCTTCTCTCGACTCGGGTCCGTCTCCTCTCGCCCTATCCTCGCCGTGCACTCGCTGGTCGACTTGCAGCGCTGACTCTGAGTACTTCTACAGCACCCCGCCGAGACTGAACCCCACCGAGCAAGACGCACGCTGCTCGGGTCGCCCTCTCGCGCCGACCGCCTTGTTCCTCCGCCTCGACCTCGCACGACACGCCGCAGGCACCAGCTCGAGGTCCGTCTCCTGTTTCGCCGGAGCTCTCGTCCCCTTTATCCCGCAGGTGCGGCAGATGCTGACTTGTTGCTGCTGCTCCTCTCGCAGTGCAGGCCGCGCACGGCACCCGTCGAGCTCCTTCGTCCCTCACGCACGACGTCTCGTCCATCCCGTCCTCGAACAAGCTCCCTCGCGCCCTCGACGCGACCTCCTACCCGTTCCAGGTCCCTGAGTCGACTATGAAGCTCGAGCACAGGACGCTCGCCGACATCTCATCGAGCCCGCTCGGGCATCGAGCGCTCGCCTCGTCACTTTGATCCGGTGCGTCTGCCCTCCCTGCTCGACCCTCGTCCCTCCTAGTCGGCTCTACATGCTATTCGTGCAGACCAGCAGAGCTGGCTCGTTCTGTCGGTGTGCGCGCAGTGCTTCGCGGCTCGACGGCGGCGGACGAACCCTCGGCTCGACGAGCAGGCCGTCATCTGACCCAGATACAGACCTGCGACCTCGTCCGAGGCCGCTCGAGCAGGTCGTCGAGCCGTCACGGCAGCCGCAGCCTTCGGCGTCGGTCCAGGCGTCGTTGACGAGGCGGTCTCGACCGTGCGTCCCTCTCTCTCCCTCTCTCTCCCTCTCTCTCTTCCATCTCCTCGTCCTTTGACCTCTCGACTCGGCAGAGGCGCTCAGAACTGACTCGAGCACGCCTGCAGGACTAGTCGCCCTCCTCGACCGACCTAGGCCACGTGCGCAACGAGCGCGAGCGACGGCCTGGAGCTCGTCCGTGTCGCTCGCCCGCCCGTTCTCCCCTGCACGCTCCCGCCCTCGGCGCCTCGCGTACCGTGGTCGACGTGTGCAATGCGACGACGTCGTCGAGCTTCTTGCGGGCGCGTTGGCGATGCTGCCGCGAGGGAGCGACCGCGCAGAGCGAGAGCGAGAGCGAGAGCGAGGAGAGCTGGAGGAGGACGAGCGGGCTCGACCTCGAGAGGGCGAGTTGCGTGACGAGGGGACAAGCTGCGAGAGCCAGAGGTTGAAGCTGAAAGAAAGGCGAGCGAGACAGTAGGCCGGCGAGACTGGGCGCGACGAGGACTTGGAGGAGAAGGAGGACGCGAGGAGAAGAGGAGTGAGGCGCTGTAGACGAGCGCCGCTGGGTGTGAAGTGTCGAGTCGTGTCACGAGACTAGATCTAGCCCAGCTTGCGCGCACCAGAGCCGAGTCGCGAGCTTGCCAGCTCGCCCTTGTCCTCGACGACGCGCCGCGGAGGAGGACGACGACGCTCTCCTCCTCACCTCACACTCTCCCCCCAACGAGAGTGTCCACAAGCGCGCACCTACCCGACCGTACCTCTACTCAATCCTGTGCGCCCCTCGTCGCCCCTCTCCACGCCCTCGTTCGCGCCCGCTGACCTTGGACGCGCCATCGTCCCGCAGCCTCGAGACCCGCCCCTCTCACACCCGCACCGCCCTCTCTTGAGCACACCGCCTACGAGACCCTCGCCCTTCAAGCACTGTGCGTCCTCTCCTGCCCCTGCCCGCGCCCTCTCGTGCGCCAGCTGACCTCGTCGTCGTCGTCTGCCCACAGTCGCTCAACCTCGCCCTCTCTGTCGCCCGCACCTCGACCCTGCGCACACAGACCGCCTCGAGGTCGCTCCTACAACTCGTACAGCCATGTCGGGTCTCGCTCCCGACGCTCCTCCTCCTACGCCTGCGGTGCGTCCTCGTCCTCGTCCAGCGTCCCTCCTCCTCCGCGTTCCGGCGCACGCACGCGACACGAGCTGACCTCGTCGCTCGCTCCGTCCGCAGACGGCACTCGCCAAGCTCGAGGCCCTCAAGGCCAAGAAGGAGGCCGGCTTGCTCGCCATCTCCGTCGTCTTCGCCACCATCGCCGCCAAGCACCTCAAGGGGACCAAGTGGACGTCGGTGTACGAGCTGCCTGGGTGGGACGACCTGTGGCCAGAGGAGTGCTACAGCGTCCAGACGGCGCTCAAGGTCCAGGCCGGCATCCGCTGCTGTCGCGGCTACGACGCCTCGAACAATCGCCAGCTCAAGCCGACTCCCGACGAGGTCGAGCAGCGCTGGATGCGTTTCGCCGCCGAGGCCAAGCGCCTGTCGGGTGGAAAAGAGTGGTCCGGCGCAGGGCTCTCGAGCGCCATGACGCTCATGCGCGACAGCGACGAGAAGGCCAAGGTGCGTCCCCTCTTCCCTCTCGTCCCGCCTCCCCCTCGTCGACAGCTCGCTGACCCCGCCTCCCTGCTCCCCGTGCAGACTGAGAAGCGCCTCCTCGACTCGGGCCAGTACGTCGCCGCCAACCGTCTCGTCGACATGGAGCAGAAGCACGAGCAGGACGCCGCCGAGTTCCGGGCCGCGCTCGCACAGCAGCAAATCGCCGCCGCCGAGTTCCAGGAGCGCGTCGTCGAGTCGCAGGGCATCATCGTCCGCAACCAGGCCAAGTTGGAGACGAGGAACGTCAAGCTTGCGCGCAAAGTCGAGCACCTCTCGGCCAAGAAGGCGTCGGCGCGCAAGTACGACGACGTCGCCGGCTCGAACGAGGTCGACGACGCCTCGCCGCACCTCGCTTGGCGTCCGAGCCGGGCCGACCCCTTGTCGCCGACGCCGTCGTCGTCTCGCCGCCGCCTCCCGGGCCCCGCCGACGCCTCCTCCTCCTCCTCCTCCTCCTCCTCCTCCTCCTCCTCCTCGAGCCACGCCGAGCTCGCCCTCGCTCCGCCTCCCCCGCACTCGTCTTCCACCCCCACCTCGACCATGGTCCACCCTCGCTCCGTCCACCACGCCCCGCCGCCGACCGCCTCGGGCTCGACCGACGACGCCCGCACCCGCCGCCGCTCGGCCTACACGCTCACGTCGGGCTCGTCCATGGCTCCGCACGGCATCGACGACGTCCTCGACAACGTGCACGCCAAGTCCACGCCCGACGCCGTCGCGCGCGAGGACGTCAAGCTCGAGGTCGGCGCAGCCGAGATCGGCGACGAGGCGTCGTCGTCGTCGGACGAGGCCGACACGGGCCACAAGCTGCGGCGCACGTCGTCTGGCGCCAAGGCCGCCGCCGCCATCGCCGACGAGGACGGCGAGGGCACCTCGCTCGAGCATGCCGAGCCCGAGATGGCGCTCGACGCGCGCGACTCGCGCAGCGGCTCGTCGACCGGCACCTCGAGTGTGCGCATGGCGCCGCGGCTGGCGCAGCGCAGGTACATCCCGACGCGGTCCATCTTCGAGGAAGCCGCGTCGCGCGGCGACTTGCCGTCGCCCTCGGCGTCGGCCTCGCGCGAGGCGCCCGCTCGAGGCGCGCTCAAGCGCAGCACGAACTCGGCGGCAACGGCGACGGCCGAGCTCGACGCACTTGCCCGCAGCGGCGCCCAGCGCGCGGCCGGCGGGAGCGAGCTCGGCAAGGAGGACGCGCGCGAGCGTGCCGTGCCCGAGGAGGCGACGCTCGAGGCCGAGCGCACCCGCGCAAGGCTCGCCGACCTCGGGCTCGCGCGCGGCGGTCGCGAGGACTCGCCCGGTCCCGCCGCCTCGTCGGGCTTCAACGGCTCGCCGTCGGACTCGGACTCGGACTCGCCGCTACCGTCGCCGAACGTCACCCCGCGCTCGAGGGCTCGACGTGGCCGGAAGGCGTTCTACGGCGAGGCCGACTACGTCGCCCTCTTCGGTCACCCCCGCACGCCCGCTCGGAGCGCCTGATGGTGCTACTCGTCCTCCCTTCTCTTTTCTTCTTCGTCCACGCTTTACTCTTGAATAGTGCCCCATCACCTTCGTTGTTATATCACTGCAAGTGCTCTCCCCTGCGCGCACGGCATCGATGCGAGAGCCAGAGAAAGCGGGCTCGTGCCGCTGCTGACTCGGCGCTCGCACGCACGCTTTCTCAGTGGCCGAGCTCTCTCTTTCTCGCTCCTTTCCTGCTCGACCGATCTCTCGAGACGAGCACTCGACGATGAACCTGCTTCTGCGAGACCCTTCGAGGCGTGCCCCCTCGGCTTTGCGCTCAGGGCGCAGGAGGAAGAGGGGAAGGACGAACGCGCTTTCTCTGTGGCAGCGCTCTCTCTTTCTCGCTCCTTGACTGCTCGACCGACCTAACGAGTCGATGCTTGAAAACGAACCTCTCTCTGAGCCGGGACCGGGCGAGCTCGTCGAGCAGAAGAGGTCGTCGCGCTGCCGGCGTCTTCTGAGAAGGCCGCATTCTCGAAAGCGCTCGCGCGTGAAGGCAGAGAACGACCATGGCATAGACGGCAAAAGTTCTACAAAAGCGAAGACGGCAAACTGGGTGCATACGCGTCAAGACCGGGTCGCACAGGGACGCTCTCCGACCTCGCCCTTCACGCCCGGACGTGCTTCTCATACTTCTCGATCCAGGGCGACGTCCTCACCTCCTCGAGCGAGAGGCGCGAGCTCGGCTCGAGGCAAAGGAGCTGCGGTCACGAGGTGAGGGCGTGCGTATAAGGCGAGCGAGGGCGGGTGGGAAGGGACGAGGGAAAGGAGGGGGCGAGGGTCAGCTGAGCCATCGGTCGAGGCGCTGCTCGGCGGCCCACGCACTCGACGTGCCGAGCGAGAATAGAGTGAGCGAGGAACGTACCTTCGTGATGAGGTCCCTCGCCTCCTTGCTAACCGACGACGGGATCTCGTAGTCGAGAGCCCGGATCTTGGCGTACGTCGCGTCGGACCCGGCGTCGTCGGCGAATGGCGCTCGGCCGACGAGGAACTCGTAGGTGAGGACGCCGAGCGCCCAGAGGTCGACGGCGGACGAGTAGGTCTCGTGCTCGTAGTCGAGCATCTCGGGCGCCATGTAGTCGGGCGTGCCGCAGACAGTTGTGCGTCTGCGAGCGTGCACGACGAGCCGAGTCGTCGCCGACCGAGGTCAGTTTCAGGACCGGTCGTGGTACCAGGCGTGCGAGGAACGCTGCGAGCGAGAGAGAGCGAGAGCGCACCGGTCCGAGGGAGCGTGCACGCTGAGACCAAAGTCGGCGAGCTTGAGCTGGCCGTCAAGGCCGATGAGGATGTTCTCGGGCTTGATGTCGCGGTGGATGACGTGCTTGGCATGCAGGTAGGCGAGTGCCTCGGCGACCTGGGCCACGTACTGCTCGGGCAAAGAGTCGAGGCAGGACGTCAGCTCTACTACTCCTCGCTCGTGAACGGTCGGCAGAACGAGACGAGGGGTGGAAGGGGACTGTGAGACCGACACGCACCCTGCTGGAGCGCTTCTCGGTGAAGCAGCCACTGCGGCTGAGCCACTCCATGACCTGGCCGTTGGCGGCAAACTCGACGATGAGGAAGATGCGGCGCTCGTCGTGGAAGTAGCCGTGCAGGCGCAGGAGGTTGGGGTGCCTGTGAGCAGCAGAAGGCGGAGTTCGAGTCAGTCCCGCTCGTCTGGGTCAACCAGAGCTTGAGCGCAGGGAGCAAGAGGAGGAAGGAGGACGCACGCGAGCTGCGACTGGATCTCGATCTCGCGGCGGACCTGCTTCTCCAACCGGTGCGCGACGATCTCCTCCTTGTAGAGGCACTTGAGCGCGACGATGTACTTGGGCTCGGCCTTTGTGCGGGCCAGGTAGACGCGGCCGAACTTGCCCTTGCCGAGCGGCTTGCCGATCTCGAACGACGACAGCGTGAAGGCGAGCGTCGGGCGGTGGCTGTACGTACGAGGGAAGTTTAGGTGAGAATGGCGTCAGCTGCCTTGGCCGTGAAGCGTGAGTCGCTCGCGCGCGTGCGCGCTGCGCCGAAGCGTCGGACGAGCGTCGACAAGGACCGGCGGGAACGTACCTTTCCGGCACGTTCGACGAGTCGAGCGCGAGTGCAGCATGTGCCTCGACGTCGAGCGGCTGCGCCTCGGGGCTGCGGGCCGGACGGCGCTTGTCGCGCTCGAGCGCGCCGTCGTACACGCCGATGTCGGCGAGCTGGACCGAGCAGTCGGGCGCCGTGTAGTAGGACGACGCGGCGGACGGGACCGACAGGGTCGAAGCTCCGGGCCCGCGCAGGACCTGGGTCGACGAGGGCGTGGTGGCCGTGAGAGAGGCGCGGCGGGAGGAGGTGGGGAGGTGGCTCGAGGTGCTCGCGGCGGTGTCGACGACCGTGGTGGGCGAGGCGGTGGTGCCGCGCTACGACGCCGAGGCGACCGACGACGCTTTGAGAGGCGAACAAAGGGCGGATGCGGCCTCGTCGACGAGGGACGAGGAGCGGGCGAGGTTGGCTGACCAGCCGGACGAGGAGGACGAGAGGCGAGGGAGAGCGATCTGGGAACGTACAGGGCATTAGAGCGCCTCCATAGCATGCCATGGACTGGTAAAAGGCGACTGCGCACCTACTGAGCGCGAGTGGGCGGCACGAGAGGCGCCAGAGGACGACGAGGCGGTGCAGGTCCGGCGGCGGCCGCAGACGGCTCGTCGAGCAGAGCGAGGCGGTCGAGGCGAGCTTCGAGCACAGTCGGGTCGGGCACGGCAGTGGTCGACATCGCAGCTCGGTGGTAGAGCAGGATGGGAGGAGACGAGCGAGGCTGGTCGTTCCCGGCGCCGAGCGACTCCGCGAGCAGCTTGCGGTCCTCAGCAACAGCTTCTGCTCGGTCAGGGGCAACCAAGGCTCACACGATGCTCTCAACCGCTCGAGCCCGCGCTGAGAGGACCAAGAGCTCGTCGCCGCACGACCTCGCTCTCTCTTGTCGACCAACACGCCGCTTCTCTGGCTCGCAGACGTGCCGGCGGACGTGAACTCGCTACCGTTGCATCCAGAGCTCGCAGAAGAAGAGGGTGAAAGAGGAGGAAGTGAGCGAACGAGGGAGAGCGCGCTCAAGCGCAGTGAGTCTAGACGAAGCGCTCCTCGAGCGTCTCGCGCGTCTGGCGCAGGCCCTCGGGCTGGCTCCAAGGAGCGGAAGACGCACTTGCTGTACCACTCCGGAGCAGCCCTGCGCACACCCACGCCGTCGAGGTCGAGCTCGGAGACGAGGACGACGAGCGGGGCCGAGGTCGAGATGGCGTCGACGCCGACGGCGACTGGCTGGGGCGAGGTGCGAGTTGGGCGACTGGACAGGGCGAGCTCTCACCGTCACCCAGAGCGGCAGCATGAGCAAGCTCGAGCAGTGGGACGACGCGCGGCGCGAGAGATGCCGACGCAGCGCGGTCGATCAGCAAAGCGTCGAGTAAAACGCGGCGCGGGGCCGAGCGATACAAGGTCCGGTCTGGCAGGCCGTTCTGCACGCTGTAGGCAGCTGTACGTCGAGCCTCGTGCGCTGTCGTACGTCTATGACGCTGTCGAGGGAGAAGGCGGGGACGAGGAGAGGAGTGCGTCCGGTTGCGGCGCCTACATCGTCGCTGGCATTGACTGCGGGCAAGAAACGCTAGTCAGCACGATCCTCGTACTCTTGCGGGTGCTCCTTGCACCCCAGAGAGGGGGAGAGACGCACCAGTTGATGCAGGAGATGAGGCGACGAGGTGTCCGAGTCTTGACGAGCGGGCGACCTGGCGGGACGAGAGATGCGCGGTGGCCTCGAGAGAAGACAAGCGGAGGCTAGCAGGTGCAGCAGTCCAGTCTCAGCGGTGAGAGGGAGGCGTGAGAGCTCAAGGGACGAGCCGACTCGAGCTCGCTCACAGCTCCGCCGACCGCCACCTTCTCACCATCCTCCGCACCTCCTCCTCGCCATGTCTGGCGAGCCGAGCACCAAGCGCGCACGCACCGACGCAGCCATCGACAACCCCTACCTCGCCCACCTCGAGGACCCGCGCGAGCGCATGACGGGCGGAGCTGGCGCGCCTGCTCCCGGCGCAAGGCCCTTCGACGGCTGGCAGCCCAGGACCAGGGGCGGCAAGGACGTCGAGGCCGTTATGGTGCGTCCAATCTGCTCCTTCCCCGGACCGTGCCCTCAGAGGACGTCGCGACGAGCGGGAGCACCTCGCTCTGCTCGCCCCGCGGCGCTCCCGCAGCGGCCAGCACCGACACAGCCCTCAGAGGAACTCTGAGCTGACACTGTTCACCGTCCTACAGGCCGGCGACATCAACCCGTTCACGCTGCAGCCCTTCTCGAAGCGCTACGCCGACATCTTCGCGGTCCGCAAGAAGCTCCCCGTCCACCAGCAGATGAACGAGTTCCTCGAGATGTTCAACGCCAACCAGTTCGTCGTCCTTTCCGGCGAGACCGGCTCCGGCAAGACGACCCAGTGCGTCCCCTCCCCCTCGTCGTCGCCGCGCATGGCTGCTCCGACCTGACCTCGCCCTCCGCACGCCCGCAGGATCCCGCAGTACGTCGCCTACGCCGACCTGCCGCACCTGCGGCGGCCCGGCCTCCAGGTCGCGTGCACACAGCCGCGACGAGTCGCCGCCATGAGCGTCGCCAAGCGTGTCGCCGACGAGATGGACGTCCCGCTCGGCGAGCAGGTCGGCTACAGCATCCGTTTCGAGGACTGCACGAGCCCGAACACGTTCCTCAAGTGCGTCGCCCGTCTCCTCTCGCTCTCGCCCGAGCGCTTGCATGAGCTGACTCGGACTTCGTCGCGCGCGCAGGTACATGACCGACGGTATGCTCCTTCGCGAGGCGATGAACGACCACATGCTGTCGCGCTACTCGTGCGTCATCCTCGACGAGGCGCACGAGCGCACCCTCGCGACCGACATCCTCATGGGCCTGCTCAAGGACGTCGCGCGTCGCCGGCCCGACCTCAAGATCGTCGTCATGAGTGCCACGCTCGACGCCGCCAAATTCCAGAACTACTTCTTCGGCGCGCCGCTCCTCAAGGTCCCGGGTCGCACGTTCGCCGTCGAGATGTGCGTCGCTCTCTCCCTCTCTCTTTGCGTGCGCGCCACCTCTGGCGGGACGAGGCTGACCCCGAGCCGTCCCTCGTCGCGCGCAGCTTCTACACGCCCGAGCCCGAGCCCGACTACCTCGAGGCCGCCATCCGCACCGTCCTCATGGTCCACCAGGCCGAGCCAGAAGGCGACATCCTCGTCTTCCTCACCGGCGAGGAGGAGATCGAGGACGCGTGCCGCAAGATCATGGTCGAGGCCGACCAGCTCGGGCCCCAGTTCGGCCCGCTCAAGGCCGTCCCGCTCTACTCGTCGCTCCCGCCGCAGCAGCAGCAGCGCATCTTCGACAAGGCGCCGCCGCCTCGCACGCCCGACGGCCCGCCCGGCCGCAAGGTCGTCATCTCGACCAACATCGCCGAGACGTCGCTCACGATCGACGGCATCGTCTACGTCGTCGACCCGGGCTTCTCGAAGCAGAAGATCTACAACCCGCGCATCCGCGTCGAGTCGCTCCTCGTGAGCCCCATCTCCAAGGCGAGCGCCAACCAGCGTGCCGGTCGGGCCGGGCGCACTCGCCCGGGCAAGTGCTTCCGCCTCTACACCGAGTCGGACTTTGTCAAGGAGGTGCGTCACCGTCTCTCTCTTGTCCGTGTCGACCCTCGCTCGAGGACCTTGCGCTGACTCTCGCACGTCCTCGTCCTCTCGCGCCCGCAGCTCGAGGAGCAGACCTACCCCGAGATCTTGCGGTGCAACCTCGCCTCCGTCATCCTCGAGCTCAAGAAGCTCGGCGTCGACGACCTCGTCCACTTTGACTACATGGACCCGCCAGCACCCGAGACGGTCATGCGCGCGCTCGAGCTCCTCAACTACCTCGCCGCGTTCGACGACGACGGCAGTGCGTCTTCCCTCTCTCCCTCTCTCTGCACCATTCTCCTGCCTCACCTACCTTCCCTGCCTCAGAGACTGACTCTCTCTTCCTCCCTCGCGCCGCAGACCTGACGCCGCTCGGCGACCTCATGTCGACCTTCCCGCTCGAGCCACAGCTCGCCAAGATGCTCATCGTCTCGCCCGAGTTCAAGTGCTCCAACGAGATCCTGTCGATCGCGGCCATGCTCTCGGTGCCGAACCCGTACCTGCGCCCCAACAGCCAGCGCAAGGAGGCCGACGAGGCCAAGGCGCAGTTCGCGCATCCGAGCGGCGACCACCTGTCGCTCCTTAACCTCTACCACGCGTACAAGGGCAGTGCGTCCACGCTCCTCTCTCTCATTACGCCTGACTGGGCGCAACTGATGCTGACGGCCTCTCCTTGTCGCTGTGCGCAGGCCCCGACGCCAACTGGTGCTGGAACAACTACGTCTCGCACCGCGCCATGCAGCAGGCCGACAACGTCCGCAACCAGCTCAAGCGCTCGATGGAGAAGATGGACCTGTGCGTCACTCCCTCTTTCTCCTGCGCGCGCCTCTTCTGCCCCGTCGACGGCCGCCTGACCCGCTCGGACCCCTCTTCCTCCCGCAGTGACCTCGTCTCGACCTCGTTCGACGACAAGTCGTACTACATCAACATCCAGCGCGCCCTCACGGCGGGCTTCTTCATGCAGGTCGCGCATCGCGAGGGCGACAAGAACGGGTACCTCACGATCAAGGACCTGCAGGTCGTCGGCCTGCACCCCTCGACCGGCCTCGACCACAACCCCGAGTGGGTCATCTACAACGAGTTCGTGCTCACGACGCGCAACTTTATCCGCACCGTCACCGAGACGAGGCCCGAGTGGTGCGTCCCTCTTCCACGTAAGCGAGAAGCGCCTCGAGGAGCCGGCCGAGGCTGACCTCGCTCTCTCCTCCACGCTCGCAGGCTCTGGGAGTTCGGCGCGTCCTACTTCGACTACAAGAACGTCAAGGCGTTCCCCGACTGCGAGGCGCGGCGCATCTTTGAGCGCATCGCCAAGGGCCAGAAGTACGTCTCGGGCTCGTCGTCGAAGCGCAGCGGGCGCGACGACGACAAGCGCGACAAGAAGAAGCGCAAGGACCGCAGGTAGGCGGGCGGCATCGGTTCATCTGCTAGAGCATTGTTGTGCAAGTCCTTGCGGTTCGTCCTCCTCGTGCTCGAGAGCTCTCGTTCCGGATCGCCGTCGCCTCGCAGAGCTTCTGCAAGCGCATCCCCTCTCGCTCTCTCTCTTGCTCGTAGACTCGAGAGGAACGTAAAGTTGCGCGCAGTCATCTACAGGACGTAGTGTCGCTAAGAGGCGTCTAGCCGACGCTGATTTTGGCAAAGACGAGGAGGAGCGAGCGAGAGAGAGGGACGAGCCGAGGGCGAGTAAAAGACGGACAGACTAAGCAAGCGGATCCTGCGCACGATGAGCAAGACGTCAGTTGAGCTCTCGGCGACGAGCCGAGCACTTGGCAGAGCAGAGGACGAAGGAGAGGAGGGAAGCGCACCTGGACCTCCTCCCGCCTCCTCGACCCTCATCCCCTGCGCAAGGTGAGCGTCCCGCGCCTCCCGCCGCCTCTCACACGCCCGCGCTGCTCGACACCCTTCTTCGAGCCCGACCCCCTCGCGTCGACGCTGCCCTCGCGCTCCTCGCCCGACGACTCCCCCTCCGCCTCGTCCTCGCTCGCCGACGACGAGCTCTCCCACACGTCGCCCTCGCCGTCTCCCTCACCCTTCTTCCCACCCGCGCCCTGCGGCCCGAGGACCGCGAGGCGCCGCGTCGCCTGGTCGGCGCGCAGCTTCTTCATCTCGAGCCCGGCGGCGGCGGCGTGCGCTGATGGTCGGCCCGGCGCCGTGCCCGCCGCTGCGCCGAGACCGAGGAGCGCGCTCGGCTGCAGCGGGGCAGCGTGCACAGGCGCGAGGACGGGAAGCGGGAGGAGCGTCGGCTCGCTCGCGGCGACGATGTCCTCCCACCTGCCGCGGGGTGCGTGCGGGCCCGCCGAGCCGCCGAGCTTGGCCGGGAGGGGGAGCTTGGGCGGCGAGGAGGAGGTCGGCGAGGCGGCCGACGAGGGCGTCGAGGCGGACGGGGTGGACGAGCCGTGGTCGTCGTGGTCCTGGGTCGAGGAGAGGGAGCGCGAGCGCGAGAGGGGCGAGGTGAAGAAGGACGAGGCGAAGGACGAGCGCGGCGAGGCGAAGACCGAGAGCTCTGCGAGCGAGGGTAACACAGACGTCAGTACAGCATCTCGAGAGAGAAGAGAGAGAGTAAGGGTGCGAAAGAGGGGGAGAGCAGAGGGAGAGGGAAGCGCACCCGAGGCGTTGACGCGCGACCGCTCGAAGTCCTCGTCGTCCCCCTCGGCGCCGCTCTCTACCTCCCCGCTCTCCTCCTCCGTCTCAGCGTCACTCGCCCCGCGCACTATCCCACTGCCGTGCGCCTGCCCCGCCGCGCTGCCCCAGCTCCCGAACACGCCCTTGGCCGTCGCACGGCCGTGCTCGCCCCTCATGCACAGCCGGCTCCAGCTCTCGCCCAGACTGCCCTTGCGCGACATGTCCGGGCGGCGCGCAAAGTGGAGCGTGAGCGCCGAGGGGTCGCCCGACGCAACCGAGGAAGTGACGACCGGGCGCAAGAGGGGCGATGACTGGGGCGAGGACGAGATGGACGAGGACGACGCGCGAGAGGAGGTGGTGGTGCCGGTCGTGTGCGTGCGGGCGTGAGGGCGGTAGTCGGGCGGGAAGACGAAGGACGGCGGCGGCATGGGCGCGGTCGACGAGCGCGAGTGCGCCGAGGGTCCGAGCCACGGCGTCGCCGGCGCCGACTGCGCTGCCGCCGGGAGCGAGCGCGTCTTGCCGAGCTGCTGCTTGCGCGCGGCGGTCGCCTTCGACGGCGACGGGCCCTGACCAGGCGCGGTCGCGGGCGACGCCGGCGACGCCGACCTGCGCGGTGCGGGCCCGGCGCGCTGACGGCTCTGCTGCGCTGCCGCCGCCTCGGCGAACTTGAGGGCAAGGACGTGCCCGCCGAACGTCGTCGAGGGCGATATGCGGCTCGTGAGCGGCGTCGCCTGGGCGTGCGCCGGGTCGAGGTGCGTCGAGCTCTGGGCGCGGCGAGAGAGGAGGGAGGGGAAGGGGGCGGTGCGGGAGGGGCGGCTCGAAGTGGAGGGAACGAGGGTGGCGCTGCGAGAGATCGAGGGGAGGGACTGCGCGACGGATGGCGAAGGATGGCCGCCTGGCTCGCCGACGACTTGGCCCGCCGAGAGCTCGACGTGCTCGACGTGCTCGACGTCGAACGCGGCCTGCGGAACGTCTCGCGCACACACCGACGGTGTCGACGCGCGCGACACCGGTGTCGACCCCTCGTCGACGTCCTCGGTGCCCGTCGTCCCTTCTCCCTCGCCGCTCGCGCCACCCGCCGTGCTGCTGCTCTCGCCCGCCTCCTCGTGGCGCAGCCGACGCAGCTCGCGCGAAGTGAGCGGCCTCGCGGGCTGACCTTCGCGCAGGAGGACCTGCGTGCTCTTGGCGCGCTCGAGGCGTGCGAGGAGGAGTGTCTTGTCGGCGCCCGAGGGCGAGAGGGGCGAGGACGACTCGAGGTCGAACTTGGGGCGGGGCTGCTGAGGTGGGCGGAGGGTCGTCGCGCGCCGGAGGAGGTGTGTAGGGCGAGCTTGGTGGTGGAGGGGCGTCGAGAGGTGCGAGGGCGAGAGAGAGGCGGGGGAAGGTGGAGGAGGAGGGGACGGCGGAGCGGAGACGGGGAGCGTGGGGCGGGAGGGGTGTGCGCTCCGAGCGATCTTGATGGGCGCAGCCGTCGTGCTGGACCCGGCGCTGCTGACCGCGAGGCTCATGGCGAGCGGCAGGCGAAGGTTGGCCGGCGAGATAGGAGAGAGCGAAGAGAAGGAGAAGGGCGAGGAGCGCCGCGTGGGCGATCGACGCTACGCTGCTCCTGGCCCCGCGACCGTCGGCGTGCTCGTCGGGCGGCGCTGCGGAACTCGCGCGGACAGTCCGACAGCCGCAGATGGCCTCGATCGACCTCACCGACCGTAGCGAGCCTGCGCGGCGCAGCAGTCGCTCGTGCAAGGCGGCGGCCCGGCTCGCCCTGGCCCAAGCTCGCCTCGAGCGACGGCGAGAGCTGATCCCGCCTCCTGTCCGCGGAGAGACGGCCGAGGAGCGAGGAGGCCGACTCGCTGCCGGCGGACGGACAGGGGCGCGGACGCGAGCCGGCTCTGCGGGTGCTGCGCGGCGCGTGGGCGGCACATCCAGGCTCGATCAACTTCTTGCGGACTGCGTGCATGCAGTAGAGTCAGCTGAAAGCGCGAGCGATGGTCCTGGAGGAGGACGACGAGGAGGAGCTGATGAGGACGCACTGCGACGAGAGGAAGCTATGATTCGGGCTGGACGTGGTCGTGAGAGCTTGCACAGTATCGGCTGAGCATGTTCAGCCTGCGCAGCTGCGAGCGCGGGTGCGAGATGAGCAGGGCGGGACTCAACTTCGCTCGGGGCCGCGCGCAGCTGCGAGCACGACGACAACGGCAGCTTTCTCTTGCTCGAGCACGAGAAGCTCGCTCATACGGAAAGGCACTGCGCAAATCGCCATTCTCAAGCTGCTCGACAAGCGACTTCAAACTGCTACCTCGCCCCGCTCAAGCGCTCCTCCGCCTTCTCGCTCGCCGCTCGTCCTCCTCACCCGGCCGCTCGTGCCGCTCCTCGCGCCCGCTTCCTCGCTCTAGACCTTGTCGTCGACCTACTCCAGCTGACCGTTGGCGGCAGCGGGAGCGCGGTAGCCGGGGACCGGGTGCATGACGACGATGGGCGGGTCGAGGTAGACGGGCGGCTTAAGGCGCGCGAGCTTCTCGCCCTCCTTCTTGACGGCGTGCAGCTGCGTGCGAAGAAGACACGAGGGAGGGAGGAGAGGGTCGTCAGCGTGCGGTCCGACGCGGCGGGAGAGGGAGAGCGAGGGAGAGAGAGCGAGACGCACGAGGTCGTACCACGCGCGCTCGCCCGAGAAGTTGCGGCGGGTCGGCCGGTGGTTGTCCCAGACGTAGTCGCGCACGCCTTTCTCGGCGCGCTCGAGCTCGGCGGCGCCGGCCGTCGACGGGTCGAGCTGGTTGACCTCGAGGATGGCGGTGACGGCGCAGGCGACTTCGAGCGGGAGCGTGATGTGGAAGTTCGGCGGCGACTCGGACGCTTTGAGCTCGTAGATCGCGTCGCTGCTGTTGTGGTGCTCGTGGAGGTGCTCGAGAACGCTGACGAGTGGGCCGATGCTCTTGAAGTTGCGGTACTCGTCGGTGAGCTTGCGGTCGCTGACCCAGTGCCAGCCGTCATACTTCCACGGCGGCTGACACCACTTGATGTCGCAGCACACGAACGACGTCGCGAGCGAGAAGAACGTGTCGAGGTCGGCGGGGAGCTCGTCGTCGGCGAGCGCGCGCGGGTCGTCGGCCGGGTCGGTCGTCGTCTCGAGCACGAGCGCATGTGCGTGCGCGATGAGGTCGAGACTGAACTGCTCAATCTCGTCCTTGATGCCATCGAGAGCGTCGAGCCAGGTTTGGTCGGACAGGTCGCCGTCGCCCATCCAAAGCGGTTTGACCGAGGGGAGGACGAGGAAGTCGAGGTACAGCGGAGCGAACGGGCGCGCCGAGCGGGGCATCGACTCGAGGAGCTTGTCGTATCGGGGGCGGAGGTCGCGCTGACGCAGGCGCTGCGCACGCTCGTCCAGGTAGCGCGTGTTCTCCTTGCGCAAGCGCTCGTCGTTGCGGTCGAGCAGGGCGAGAAGCTCGGGCTTGATGCGCTGCCACTCTGCGAGCATGTGCACAGAGTCGACCGCATGGTCTCGTGGGGAGGACGAGAAAGGAGACGCACCGTCGTTCGTGAGCGGGTCGGTCGACTTGACGAGCTTGCTCCTGTACCACGAAGCGCCGAAGCTGCAGGGGCAGTGCGCCGTCAGCGGCGTCCAAGAGTGTGCTGGAGGGGGTATGGACGCACCTGCACCATGTGTAGCCCAGACCGAGGCTCATGATCTTCTCCGAGAGCTCACCTGCACGGCTGGCCTCGTAGCGCGCCTGATAGCTCTCGTACTCGAGCTGCTGCCGATGCTTCTTGACCGCCTTGTACGCCTGCGCGACGCTGCGAGCGTGCTGTAGAGAAGGATCAGGCCTTGCAGGCTAGAACGAGCGGCGCGCGCGAGAGCCTGAAGACGACGCACCTCGCCGATCTCCTTGAAGAGGGCCGAGCGGGCGACGACGTACTCGTTGACGCGGCGCGTGAAGGGCGACGTCGAGTCGCCTTCGCTGTCGGAATCGTCCTGGTAGCGCGGCGTCCACGTCGTCGACGAGTGCGTGCGAGAGCTGCGCCTGCGCGACGTCGTCGTCGGCGGCGGCGACGGCGTGACGAGCGGGGCGACGTTGCCCTCGGCGATGAAGTCGTCCTCGTCCTGGTTCTCAAGGTCGCGCAGAATGACGGTGGCGCGGTAGAGGTCGTTGAGGAGGACGTAGCCTGCTCGCGGGCGCGTACCGAGTCAGCGCCGCGCTCGTCCGACGGTCCGCTCAGGCATAGAGAGCAGGAACGCACCTCGCGACTCGAGGACGACCTCCTGCGCACGTGGGTGCAGCTTGTAGAGGACCTCGGGGTGCGTGCGCTCGAGCGCCGACAGCTTGACGATCCTGCGGGGAGAGTCGGCATCAGGAGCTAGCTCACCTGAAGGCAAGGCGAGCGCGAAAGGGGGACGCACTGCTGGTTGCGGCAGCTCTTGCAGATTCTGAGGCGCAGGCGAGGCTCGAGCGAGACGTACTTGCCGGCCTTGCAGACCTGCACGAGGCAAGACGAGCCGGATGGTCGGTGGAGCTCGGCGAGCTGCAGAGCGCGAAAGGCGAGCGCACCTGGCAGTTGCGCCCAAAGACAAGAGCCGCATAGTGGACCTCGCTGAAGTGCTCGGTGACGACGTCGGGGAGCTTGAGCTTGTCGCGAGCGGCCTTCCAGAGGCGGGCCGACGACTTGGCCGTGAGGAGCGCGCGATACTGCTTGTTGACCATGCTGAGCGCGAGGAGGTCGGTCGTGTTGAGGTGCGAGAAGAT
>Ga0308169_10001748_pt1 | contig 24432 bp, 16 predicted proteins | sample PhyBR1_2_FD_202139 | JGI IMG/M metagenome (GOLD analysis project Ga0308169, IMG submission 202139) | Phyllosphere microbial communities from UC Gill Tract Community Farm, Albany, California, United States - DLSLSB.R1 | ecosystem: Host-associated > Plants > Phyllosphere > Unclassified | place...
GGGCTGATTACAATGGAAATATCTCACAAGAGATTTACCTCCTATGAGAGCACAAATTACATTGAAATGTAATAGACACAATAAAAGCGAGTGATATGCTTGCTATGATTACAAACTTGAGTATTGGATTGCAAAAGGAGACATCAGAACTAATTACCTTGTGACTAAAATTTAAACAAGATAATTTACATTGCCAGCAGAATTTAAAAAGAAGCTGCAAAAAGCTTTTTTCAATTACCTGAAAACCATCTTAGTTGCAAGTGTAGATGTTACTTTTCAAAAATCACTGTTTTACCTTTAGCCCTGTTGATATCATGTTATTAGGATACTTTGAATTAAAAGAGCGGCTAGATAAAAAACTTTGGCAAGAAATAAGGCAAATGGCATTTCTGCAAAAAGTATCTTTATGTATGTTAAAATTTCTTTAAAAGTCGTTTTTAACCTAAAAAATTATTCTTTTATGTTTGATTTTTGCACAAACTAAAAAAATCGTAAATTTAAAATAAAAACTTTTTAGGTTAAAAACGACTTTCAAATACTCCTAATTGTAAATATATTTCTATCCTCCGAAATTCTGATGATTGGTTATCAGTATGACAACCAGTTTCCTTTTTTGTAGGCATTATGTCTGACATTAAAATATAATTATCTACTCCTTTTCTTAAAAGTATCTTTTCTAAGGTTGTATTTTTTTCAATAGCTTTATACAGGAGGATTCTATGTTCAATAGAAGTATCTTCAGGTAGTAAAATGTCTAGGGTCTTTAAGCTTTTGTTGTTTTTCAAGGCATCTGCTATGCATTCAGCCATTTGACTTTGTAGGCCAAAGTAATGTAAGCTCAATTCTTCTAATGATCCATTTTCTATCAATGCATCAAGTATTTTCTTTGAGTTGCTGAAAGACATGTATGTAGACACAACTTTGAGAGTTTTCAAAAATGTGTTTTTTGCTAAAGCATTAGCTATGTAATTGACGCTTTCGTCCTCAAAAATATTATCGCTGATATCTAGCCAAACCAAAGATTCGCTCCTTTCAATAGCTTTCGCTAGACACTTAGCACCTTTATTTGCTATATAATTATTGCTTGAGATGTTGAGCTTAGTCAAAGTTTTGTTTGCAGGATTACTAGAAGACGAAGTGTCAGATTGTTCATGAACCTTTTTTGCTAAAAAAATGCTAGCTATGTGCTTAGCTCCATCATCCTGTAGATTGTTTTTCGAAATGTCTAATTTAGTCAATGTAGTATTATTCCTTAGAGCTTTGGCTATGATCTTTGCATCTTTAGCTTCTAAACCATTTTCTGAAATATTCAATGAAGTTAATGTAGCATTGCTTTGTAGAAGAGAGGCTATATGCTCGGCAAATTTATTTTTGTTTTCATAACAGCAAGTCTGTGAAATATTTAGCTTAGTTAGGGTAGTGTTGTTCTTTAAGGCATTAGCTATGCATTCGATTCCTTTAGAGCCCAAATAACTATTGTGTGAAATATCTAATGCAGTCAAGGTACTTTTGCTTTCTAAAGCATCAGCTATGCATTTAATGTTTTCATCATTTAAATTAGACTTTAAAATTCGCAGTGTAGTCAAAGTAGTGTTTTCTTTCAAAGCAGCAGCTATAGCCTCGATGTCTTTATCGTTTAAATTGTTGTCTGAAATATCTAACGTAGTCAATGTCGTGTTTTTTAGGATATTCACTTTACATTCACCACCTATAGACTTTAGAAAAATTCCTGAAATGTTTAGTGTAGTCAAAGAGGTAATGTCCTTTAAGCATCAGCAAGAAGTGTTGCATCTTTAGCATAAAACATATTATCTGAGATATCTAATGTCTTCAGAGATTTGTTATTCTTCAAGGATTTGAGAATGTCGAGTATATTGGTCGAGCTTAATTTGTTTTTAGGAATAGCTAAAGCTTGTAGTGCTGTGTTGCTTGTCAAAAATTCTTGCATCATTTCAGTAAAGTCTTGTGAATCAAGGTTTAACTCTGTTAATTTAAGATCTTCCAGAGTATCTTTTGTTATTGATAAAATAATTTTAACATTATCATTAGAATAAGTATATTCACTCGGGAAGCTCGCACCTTTTATTTTCATGAAATTTTTCATAGCAGCCTCATTCCAAGTATTTATGATACTTTGTGATCGACTTTTTGAATACTTGCTAAAGAGTGACATCTAAGTAAAAATCAGTTTTAAATTAGACATTTTCTTGAATATATCATCTATGTAAATGAATAATGGCCGAAAGATTGTTCTAGTTTCTGGATCTGACAAGTTTGCAGACTTTACTATATTCTCAATCATCTTCTTAATAGTTGTATGCTTATTTTCTTCAATCTTTTCTATATACTCACATAAATGTATGCATTGATCTTTTTTTTGCTCATTTATCCTTAGTGCGCCTTGATTGTACAGAACCTTAAATGGATAATCAAAATTCCTAGTTTTATCGTCTTTGTTGTTGAGCAGCTTGCTGTACCTGCTTAATAATAGAGACAAAAGAAAGCTATTGTCATCAGTATTAAGATTTCTGAGTTCAGTAAAGTTAATCTCTTTCTGTTTAGATTTCATGCCTCCAAGGAAAAAGTTGGTGTGACCTTCTAAAATGTGAAGTATCATTGTAACAGAAGCATCTGAATTTGTAAGATTAAGTGTTAGACAGAAATCACCTGAAAATTCGCTCACATTGTTAGCAATTTCTTTGATGTTATTTTCTTCAATTGTTACTCTGACGTTCTTATTAGATATCTCATTGAGAAATGCTGATAATTGGTCAGCTACAGAATCCTTCGTGATCGTATCTTCTGTCATGATCCTTTCATATTCATCATCATCAACACCACAAATACTAGCCAAAACACTCATAGTATTAAAGAAGCCAGATCTTATTTCATTCCTGTATTCTTGCTTGCGATAGTGAATTAGATAAGGCTTATAATTGCCTTGGCATTTGAATTCTTTGTTATCATCTAGTCCTTGCACCACTCGTGACCACTTGTTTCTCATTTCTTCTGTTACTTGAAAAGGCTTGTAATGATACTTTTCATAGAATTGCTTAAGTCTGTTAGGTTCTGTAAGATTTAGATGATCAAGTGAACACTTTTCTGCCTGTTCATCGTAAAACAAACAGTTGCATAGATGAAGAATGACTATATCAGCGCAGTCTGAGAAAGTTTTAGATGGTATGAATTTATCTGTCTTTTTATCGTAAATAGGAATTGAACTGTTGGAAGCTGGCTGATTGATCTTTGAATATGGAAACCTAATTAAGTTCAAACCTATTCAGAATTATCTCTACTAAAGTCAAAAAATAAACTAAAACTTATTTAATTTAGCAACTTGCCTTAGGTGTCTGTGGTAGACTGAAGGATGATCAAAATAAGGAAGCTGGGTGGATAAAACAAATAACAGTCTAGACAATTTTCATTATTCATTGATGTATCTTTTATGCTAAAAAGAAATGCGTCGATGCCTGATAGATTTCCCTGCAGAGATACTGAGAAATCATCAGCATCAAACTCAATATAATTTCCAATGATTCTCTCATAAAATTTCTGTTGTTAAGTATGAATAGCAAAATAAGAAATCCAATGCAAAGGCAGAGCAAAACTCGCGTAACACTTGTAAAGAAAGACGTAAATTTTTCAATTTGTGTTGCAGCAAATATCTTGGGGCAAATTAAATTTATCACTTAAGCACAAAAATGATCAGCATAAAATTTTTACAGATTCTTGCAATCAAATCTAGGCTTTAGTTTTTTATAGCCACAAATTGGGATTGTGTAGCTTTAATAGTGTGAATATGACTAAGTAGCGTGCTTCAAAATAAATTATAAAAGTTTTTTATAAAAATTGACCTTAAAAACAATATTTGCCTTCAGCAGGCAGAAAATTAAAAAGCTTATCTCATTATTAAATTGAACAAACTTTGGCTGCATTTACAAAAACTCTCAAAATATTTTCAATTTCTATTCATTTCTCAAAAATTTTAGCCCAATATGTTTGATTTTTATTCTAAGCTGCCTCTTTTAAAAGAAATACGAAAGCCGGGAGACATAATACAGTCCGAAATCTTGCAAGAAGAATCTTCGCCTCTTTACTGCGAGAATATTTCTCCTGCTTTGTGCAACCAAACAATGCCTGCCAGCACAGTGATTTTCAAGCCCGTCAAGAACGTTAAGAAGAATGTCAAAACCATGTGGGATGTAGACATAAAGCACACCGGTCCTGGATATTTTGACCAGGAAGGCAACTTTATTTTAGACAGGCCCAAGAAGATCCAGAACTCATGGATCATCCAGAATAATAATAAAATTGAAGGACCCTTTACTGACAAGGAGCTGAAGCAGATCATTGAAGCAGAAGAAAAAACCCATTTTGAAGGCATTAATATAAAGAGAGAGTTTGACAAAGGTTTTGTTCCGCTGAAGAATCTTCTTGAGGACATTCCCAACCTGTTTGACAGTTCTACTGGTGCTCCCAAGGAGCTGAATAAGTATTTTTCCAAGCACCAGAAGATTGAAGAATCTGCCAAGTCAGACGACTTCTTTGAGCCTTCTATTGTGGCTGAGAAGAATACTCGTCTGTCTAATTTCATCAGAAATCACGATATCAGCGCCAGCGTAGATTTTGTAATAAAGACTATCAAGAATATGAGAAAATCGCAAGCTATCGATGCTGTGCAGAACATTACAGGACTGGACAAGACCATCAATAGTGCATTTGTTGATTTGATAATTGAAAGTGCTGGATTCCAGATACTCAGTGATGTGGACAAGGATGGATTCTACATAAATGATCGTGAAGACAGAAGAAGAAAAAGATAATAATAAATGGAATATTTTATAATGCATTACAAAAATTAAGTGTATACTTTCTAAATATGTTTTTCGTGTCTAAACCATTTATAATGTCGTATTTTCAGCAATAAGTCTTTATTGTTGTTAAATATTTTAAAACGCAAAAAATAGCATTCAGAATTGAATGATGTGTCTTTTATTCTCAAAAAGGCTCTTTTTTGTTTCTTTTTTGCGATTAAATAGTTTGCAATACTAGAAAATAACTTTAACTTTTTTAAAAACCTAGATTTGAGATATTTATTTGACTTACAAAATGGATTACAGTATAATAAATAATAAAAAGAGCAGCTTCCAGCCAAAGAAGGATATTTGCTTTTTAATTGAAGATAATGGAAGCACAATTCAGAATTCATTATTTTTTAATCTTTTTTAAAATATCAGCAACTATAAAATCAGAGCTTTTGCTTCCATCAACAAATACAAGGTTCTCCTCTTCAGCATGTTTCAAATATAAATTATAGATTTTGGCTTGAAGTTCAATGTTGTCGTGTGCCTCAGTGCCAAAGCCCCGTCTCTTGGATGTCACATCAGCCTTAATATCGATGAAGAATGTGAAATCTGGCTTGGGCAGGTATTTGTCAACTGATCTGCACCACTCATAGTCCAATCCTTTACTTTCTGAGTAGATGCTGCCACTTACAAAGTATCTATCACATATTATGTTAGAGCTTCTAAGCTCAGTCTGGATGTAGGACATCTGCTCATACCTGTTGGCTGAAAATAGCAAGTGCAGCTCGTAGGGAGAAACCTGAATCTCCTTCCTCAAGAAGCTGTCTATTATCTTTCCAGTAACTGAATCTCTTTTCGGGAAGGAGATAATCTTGCAAGGCTGAAGATGCTCGCATAACAGCCTGCAGACTGTGCTCTTTCCAGAGCAGTCCAGTCCTTCAAGCACAATAAGCTTGTATGATGAATCATTTATTCCGTTTAACTCTATTGTAGATTTGTTCTTTTTGGAGGCATCAACAAGATTGTTGTTGCTAGGTTCGTATGTGGACTCTTCAGACTCACAGGCTAAAGCTTCTTCTTTATTGGTGTTTGTTTGGTTGATGTCCATCACTCCTATGAAGAAGGGTCTTTTCTGCTTTAATAGCAGAAACTTCTACAAAAATTTTATTCTAATTTGATGTAAGAAGTATCGCCAATCTCAAATTGTAAATTAAATCTAAGATAGCTTTATGCTAAAATACCACCTGCTGTCGTATTTGTAAAGAACTCTGCGTAACTTATGCATTTTTTAGTCTCCAATTTTTTACTTACAGCACAATGCTACTAATAAAAGACTTCTAGTTTCTGACAAATTCTGTCTTAGTTTAAAATTTAAAAATAATGACGAACCTTTCTTGTAATTTATGCTTAAAACAGTGCACGTGAGTAACTTGAATATTTAGAATCAAAAAATGGCCATAATGTTTGTAGTCACGAATTGTCTGCGCGCTTTTTTTAGTTTTTTTAACTAAAAAATAAAATACCCACATGGAAGACAGAATTGCATCAAAAACCATTTGTAAGCTTTTTAACATCTCAGAAGCACTGCAAACTTCAGAATTCAGCACACAAGAGGAAATAGAATATTTCCAGCTTGAGTTTCTTGCCTCCAATACTAATAACAGAATTGTGGAGGACCTGACTGTAAAATATAATCTTTGCCCATCTTTAGTGTTGCAAACCATGCTTATGATCCATGACGACCCAGAAATCTGCAATATTCCCGCTTTCCCGTACAGCGCATTAATCAATGCATTAAATGCGGCTAAATTTGAAAATGTAAATTTGATTGAAAGTTTATGCGATGCAAGACCATCGATTTTTGTAAACATGCTGTACAGATTCAGCCTAGGCATAAGCTCAATCGAGCCAAACAATGCGATTAGAGGGATAGAACTGCTTGTTGGCTTCAAAAACTGTTTTAAGATCTTCGAAGAAAAGGCTCTCTGGGGCTTGGAAAGACCAAGAATAGGGGTAAATACAATGCTAGATAAGCTTGTCTGTGAGCTACTGCAGATGGGGCTGGAAGTAAATATAACACAAATGAATTTGATTTTGAGTTGCATAAGAAATGATAACAAGCATGACGAAATATGTTTTGAAAGCGATCAGAAAACAATCAATGACTTGTCCAGGATAAAAAAAGTTCTGATGATGAAACTGTTAACATTTGATCTTTCAAAAGACTATGCATTGCCTTTTTTTCTTGAGCATCCGTTCAATTCGGTAAAGGGCTTTGATCCTGATTTTAAAATTAACAAAGAATACGTCATTCACATTTCTTCGTTTGAACAGACACTCTATGAGATTATTCTTAAATTGGTGCATAAAGCAAGCATAAAAGATCACTTTTGCGCATTAATTGAGAATGTTTATGCACAGGATAGAAAAAAGTTGAAGTTTGTACCTGAGGAGAATGCAACCAACTCCTTTTGCTATGTTCTTTTTTCGGTGCTCCTGAAAATCTCCAAAGGTATTTTTGAGCAAGAATTATTTTTTATAAGCAAGATCGACGAGAAGAAATTTCCAACATTCTCATTCTTCTATCTGGCAAGACTGATGGAAATATGCCATCAGAGGCTTATCAGCGATATACAAGAGGAGTATAATGTCGAGAACTCCTCCATATTAATAAGAAGAAATTACGAAATAATACAGAAGTACTTTAACTTTGTATATGATTTGATTGACAGCAGAAAAGATGAAGTGTTTTCAGTGTTATTGCCTGAGAGTGAGCATAAAAATAGTCACCACGGCAATTCTCAAGAGAGTTCTCTGGCAATAAAAAGAACTACAGATCTTCTCAAAACAGAAAAGGCAAAAAAGGTAAGGGAGATTCTATATGACACTGATTTTTTAAATGCTATTTTAGTGATACAGCCAGCACTTGACTGCAGGCATATTCCAAATTCTATTATTACTCTTATAAGAGAGCTTTTTTCTTACAAAAATGTCCTCAAAAGCCCTGCTATAAAGGTACTAAGCTCCATGGGTACCAGGCTCCAAGACGAGCAGCTGATCAATGGCCTTGTTTCTTACTACTCTACAAAAGATCAAGATGTAATTATGCAAGACAGATATCTGTTGCATGGCATTCTAAAAGATGTAAAAGTTGGGATATCTAACGATTCTCTGAGAATGATGAGTACCTGTCTAGCATCCTTTGAAGAAAATATAAGCAAGATATTTGACAGTATCAAGAACATAAATAATTACAAGAAAAAAGGCAAGGAATTGTCTTGTATGTTGGAAGCGAATGCTTTTAGCGATAGTATAAGTGATGACGAGGAGGTTATCAAGTTGTATCCTGACCATATTCTTAAAACCCTGTCTACGATGTCGGATCAAGAGCTGGCAGCGTTTATCAGATCAAAAGTAGGTGGAGATTCAGAACAGGTTTTAAAAGAAGTTAAGTCTCAAATAAAATACATGAATGATCCCTTGAAAACCAAAATTTACAAGAAAGTCAAAGTGAATGAGCAGAGGCTCACCAACTCAGAGAAACAGCTGAAAAACCTGTCGATTTTTTTAGAAAAACTGCTGATTTTTTTGAAAAGCTTTATTTGCATCAACAAAAAGTTGTTTTTGAACAGAAACATTTTTTTCCGAACAAACTCTATCCTGAACAGTGCATTGAATTTACTTGTTGGAGAAGACTCTAAAAATATAAAAATAGAGAAAAAGTCTGAATACCATTTCAATCCCAAGGAGATCCTGAGGCATGTCTGTCTTATTGTTGTAAATCTGCTTAAACAGAACGAGAAGCTTGTGAAAAATAGCGGAATCAACAAGAACCTTCTGAAAAAGGCCATTGACTTGTGTTCCAGCAAGTACCTTCTCATGGAAGACCAGATATCCAGTCTTTCAGAGATTCATAATATTCTGGAGATACAGCAAGATGTAGACAAAGAATCTGAAGCTACCAGTGCAAATGACGAGTTGGAGATTCCTGATGAGTTTTTAGATCCTCTCACCTGTTTAATGATGGAGAATCCCGTTGTTCTTCTTACATCCAAGGTTACTATTGATTTGAATACTTTTAAACAGATTATGTTGAATGATCAGATTGATCCTTTCAGTAGACAGCCCCTTGATGAGACAAAATACGTTGAAAATAAGGAATTAAAGGAGAAAATCAAGGATTTTATGAAAAATAAGTCAGTTTAGTTTGCTTGCAAGTATTTTTATGAGATTAAGGCTGTAGACTGAAAATAATGGCAGTTTGTGTTAAAGCAGACACGTTTTTTGGAGATCATAGCTTCTTTAAAGAAGTTTGATGCCGTTGAACTCGCTTGTAACTTCTGATCTGTAGTATCTTTACAGTGCTGTTGTCTTTACTGCCAATTATTCCTACGAATGCAATCATTTAAACAATTTTTAGGTATTTTTTTAGAAATTATTTTTTAAAAATTTTACAAAATACCAATACAATGATAAAATAATTATTTACGTTATTACTTTTGTTATTACTGTTGATATAAGATTATTATTGGCTTATGAAAACTGATTAAATTTTGAATCAAAGGGGGAATTTTAATTTAAGAGATATCATTTAAAACCGACAGCTTCAGTAGATACTGGACTTTAAATTCAATGAAAACGTGTACCTTGATTTGCACCAGTACAGACTTTGATAGGATAGAAAATTCTTCATTAAATTAATAGTTTTAAAATAATAGGAGAACACAACTTTCTAGCCCCTGATGTTAACAGTATTTGTTCTTGCGCAGAGTATTTCTGCATTGACAAGCTTGGCTGAATTTAGTGTAAGCCAGAAAATTGTCGCACAAGAATCATCATCCCCGGCTAATCCGAGTAATTCAGATCCCAACATAATGCTTTTTAAATCTTATAATGATGACATGCTCTGCAATCATGCTGAATACTACTTAATAGACTACAACTTCGTATCAAGGATCTTTAATCTATCGATAAACCCAAGCAACTATTCGAAACTGGACCATCTCGCCAAAAATCAGGCCCTGATTTACAATCAAACTAAGCGCAAAGCACCACTAAGCAATTCTGATGCTTTCAACGTTCAAAATGCTAAAAATCTGTTTGGTTTTATTTTTGAAAATTTTTACAGTACTTCTCAGGAAATGACAGAACCAAATGTAGAATTTTTGCACAGGTTTTTGTTGATATACGCTAACTTTTGCAAGATGTTATCAGAAGATAAACTTGTAGACGAACAGAGTGGATATTTTCCTTTTAATGAAGTATTTCGGGATTTAATGTACGGGCTTACTCATATTGATAGTAACTTCTCACTTTCTCCCATAAAAAACATAATTTCCTCGTGCGTTGATCTCTACACTGATTTCCAACTATCCTGCGAAACTTTACTGGTCGAAATTGAATATAGTGATACGAAAATAAAGGACAATTTCTATCAAAATCCTGGATTTGAGATTCTAAAACAGGTTTCTGAGAAGTTTGGACACTTGTTTATAGACTTTGAAAAATTAGTCTCAAATGCGAACCGTGAAGATCCTAAGATATTCAGAAGACAATCTTTATTGATTTACTACGTATGCAATAAGTTTTTGACACTGATATCCATGGTTAATCTTTTGACCTCGTTTAGGTTTTCTACACAAGCTTATAAAACAAACATTCTGGTAGATCCGGCCTTTTTCAAATGTCTATCCTCTGCAGTCATCCATCTGACATGCTATGCCTCAAAGTACGACGACTACATGGCAAATATGATATCCTTGAAGCCATTGGCTATTCGTGCCCTGTCAAAAGTCACTGAAAGTAGCTATTTAAGACTATTGTCTGCCAAATTAGAACTAGATAAAAGTTTTGATCCGACAAAAAAGCTTGATTTAAGGCTTTTAAACAAGGGCTTGCGCGATGAATTCATAAAAAAGCACTTTAAGCACCACTACAACTATGTTATTGGGACTATTTTCCAGGACACCCCCTTGTATGTTGTTTCTAGATTCAACCTTGCGGTAAATTGTCTAAAATTATTTTTTTATGAAAGCTCACAAAATGCTTTATTTCGCACTTCAATGACAGCCTTTGCAGATGAAAGGATAAACAACCTGAAGTATCGCGAGTTTTACACCTTCGAAGCACTAAGTGCGTCTTTTTTAGAAAGCATTGTTGGCAAGAATGCACCGTCATCTTCTCAAATACCATTCTACTACATAATGCTTTATCTCAGAGTTCACAGGATGTTACAATCTCTTGATATGAAAGACTTAAATGAAGTCTTTTCTTCTTCAAATTTTCTCTTATTGTTTACACCTGAAGAGACCTCTACAACTAAACCTAAAAGTATTTTTGGAAAGTTTTCGACAGGCGCATCAGCATACATTTATATTTTGGTACTTGAAATATGCATTTCTTCCCTGCTTTTCTACAAAATATACAGAATACTAAGTGTGAAGAAGGTCTTAGACAAAGTCTGAATTCTCGATAGACCACATTCTCTGTCTTCGAATAAATACAAATTAACTATAAGAAATTAACTTTTTTCAGGTTTTAAATATTTTTTATTTCATAAGCAGAAATTTAAAGCAATCTTGGTTGTTTATTAAACAATTATTTATTCTCACTGTTATTAGAAAAGCTTGATTTTGTATTTTCTAGATCCTATGACAACTTGCATTTGCCAGACCATTTTAAAGCATGAGAATTCTGATTTTAGCTTGCTCTAGAATTTCACAGTTTGTAAATAAAAGCCACCAAAATTAAACTAATTTTTATGCCCAAATGCTGAAAGATAAATTGGAGCAGCTGAATATTAAAATTGACGAGATAGCATTGCAAAAAAGGCTAGAAATCGAGGCGGAGCATCTAAAAAGAATTAAATGCACCAAAACCATAAGAATATTCACCACCTTTTCTGGGTCTACTTTGAAGATAAACACAAGAGTTCTCAACGATTTTACCAATGAAGAGAAGACCAGCTTCTGGGATATGGTCAGGAGGGTTTGTGTCTGTTTTAATGCCAACTTGGAGGATGGTGTCAAAAAGGACCTTGAAGAATATGCAAAATCAGAGAATGCATCTACAGATGAGCTAGGAAGTGGTGAGCATAAAGAATCTGAAATTAAGTCTACAGATAATACTGAGCATAAACTTGAAGACAACACAAAAGATAAGTCAGAGGATGAAGCTCAAAACAAGGCTACAATAAATAGCAATAGTGATAAGAAATATGACAATGGAAACTCATTTATTTTTGAATGGACGAAGAGCTGCAACTCTGATGGATTTGCAGTGCCTCTGAACGACTCCTACACTTCAATACAAATTTTGATCAAGTTGAAAAATCAGAGGAAGATTTATAAGCTATCCAAGGGACTGAGGGACCTTCTTAAAAAGTATACAGACACAAAATACAACATTATGAAGGACCTGTACAAGTATGTCAACAACAAGAAGTTGAACGACTACGCAACATCAAATGTCATGTGTGACGCAGAGCTACAGGAGATATTCAAGGTTCCCAGCTTTAATTTTAACAATATTGGCACTCTTTTGGAGCCGCTGCTTGAGCCTATTTGCTACTGCCTGATCAACCTGGAAAACAACAAGAATCAGGTGTGGGACATTGAACTGGAAACAGATGATTTGAGCCAGATGCCTGTTCTGTATCCCAGCAATGTCTTGCAAATGGAGAAAATGATAGAAGACAACAGGACCCTGAAGAAAAAGATATCCGACAGAATATCTGTCCTGGAGGAGTTTATTGAGGATCCAGTTTTGTTTATAAACAGGAAGATTGCGTTGGAGTCGGACGGTATTGGGACTAAAACAGCATTTTATGACGATCTGTCAGTTCAGACAGCCCTTTACGAGCTGATCAGGAAAAAGGAGTGATAATTAAATATGTTGGTATAAAGTCAGTCTATTGTTAAAAATCATTAAGGAAAAAAGGATAAGAGCAGCTATGTGGCAACAAGTACTCAGTTTTGTCTTTTCGCAGCGAGATTAGCTCAGTGGAAGAGCACCAGACTGAAGATCTGATGGTCCCGGGTTCGACTCCCGGATCTCGCATTTTATCATTTTCAAGCAGAAGCAGTGTTTTGCATCAGCCGTAAAGTTGATGTCCACAGCTCAGCTGTCAAGCATCCACTTTGCCCAAGTTCTATTCTAAATAGGCGTATTAGAGCAAATTTAAATAATAAAAGTTTTAGTATTTTGTTGTAAAAAATTTAAAGGGATATGGGAAAAAAGTATGATAGAACTGCGAATAGGCCATTGCTTAAAGCTGAGGAGGGATCTTTGTATGGAATTATAACAAAGTCACTGGGCGACAACAAGTTTAGAATATACTGCTCCGATTCAATTACCCGAGTTGCCACCATACGTGGGAACATGATTAGGAGAGTTTGGATGAAGGAAGGAGACATACTCCTCTGCAGTTTGCGCGAGGGAGATGGCAAAGTCTGCGACATAGAGATGAAATATAACGACAATGAGATAAAGACTCTGAAAGAAGGGGGGTTTATTACTGACCAGTTTCTGGACCAAGATGATTCAGCCAGCGCACAAGTTGAGTTTAGGAATCTTTAAATAAAATAATTTAGTCAACAGAAGTTAGATTGTGGCATATTCAGCTTAGTGCATGAGCTGAGTTTAGGAATCTCTTAGAATATTTGAATTAATAAGGTAAATATTTATTGTTAATATTTAGGGTCTTTGAGTAAAATAATTTAAAAGACAATAATGGGCATATTTGCACTATATTCTTGCTTTTTGCAGAAGTGTTATCAGATTAAGGGCGTAAAACAATAAAAAAATAAGCTTGAAGGCTTTTACAGGATCGAAGACTATTTTTATACAGCTAAGAATATTTATTAATGCTTTCTTATGACTAACTACATATTATTTTATCAATGGCATCTTTAATGTCATCTTTAGAAGGATAAAACAGCTTCTCTAACGGCAAAGAATATCCTACATGTGTATTCTTGCCAGTCAAACAGATAATCTTATGCTTCAACTCTCCATACATGCTTTCATACACCTGTGAAGCTATTTCATGGGCTACAGAATAATTTGGCCAGCTGTAGTCTACAATGATCAGATTTCTTGTTTTCTTGACAGATTTGAAGATTGTCTCGTAATCAATTGGATTTAACGAAACAAGATTGATTACTTCTATTCTTGTGTCTTTTTCTTTTACAGCATCTAGAATTGGTGACAAAGACAAAGACACGCCCAAAATACTGATTTCATCCCCTTTCTGTAATATTCTGGCTTTGTCCAGCCGCATCAGTCCATTGTCAGTCTCTGGAATATCCTCATCCGAAACAGACGAAAAGTCTAAGTCGTACAAAACCTCGTTTTCCAAAAATACAACGGGATTGTCGTCTCGGATTGCTGCCTTCATCAGTGCCTTGTGCTCTTTGGCTGTGTAAGGTGCAACTACCTTCAACCCAGGCACTGATCCATAAAAATTAAAGAAGTCCTGCACATGCTGGGCGCCGTATCCAGGATTAAAGCCAGAAGGCCCTCTGAACACTATCGGACAGTGGACTTTGGATGCAGACATGAAGGAGGTTTTAGCTGCACTGTTTATGATATGGTCGATAGCCTGCAAGGCAAAGTTCCAGGTCATAAAGTCTACAACGGGTCTCAATCCATTGTATGACGCACCAACAGCCAATCCTGTGAACCCAATCTCAGAAATAGGGGTATCGAGCACACGATGAAAGCCAAACTTATGGATCAGATCCCTGGTTGTTCCAGCAACACCGCCACTGATCCCAACTTCTTCTCCAATAATGAAAACAGAATCGTCTCTTTCCATTTCCTCCTCAAAGGCTTCGAGTAGGGCGTCTCTTACCTTAGCCATGGGCTAAGTTTGTTTATTTTTGTAAATAAAATATTTTGATAGACAAAGCAGATCTATATTTGAGACTTATTTCAATGTTCATACGCCTATAATGTATCAATATAAGTTAATCTGCAACAAGCATAAAGTGTAGTTCTATTGAAATCCTGCTTTTATGTTTTGATATAATAAAAATTAAGCTTAAATTCCTGTTTTAAGGTTTTAGCTCTGTAAGATTTAATTTTAATCAATACGGTCGTTACAAATAAAACTTGAAGTGAAACAAAATCACGATTAAGTGATTGTTATTATGAGATATCATATTTTACTTATAATTAATACAGCCGTTACAAATAAAATTTAATTAAGGCAGTCTGAAATGAAATGCCTAAACAGTTGTATTTTAGAAAAACTTGTCTATGTCATAGTTAATCTGCTCTGTTGGGCTTGACATGACTCTAAGCTTGCGCAGGTGCGAGTCCTTCCCATCCGAATGGTTGTTCAGAATCACAATGTGTATTTTATAGACATGTGAATCTATCATTAGAGACTTTTCACCCTCAGGCTCTTTAAAGGTATAAGACCTTGTCTTGAGGTCCAACTTGCTGTTGATCTCAGTCATTTCTCGGACGATCCCTTGCTCGTCAAAGTAAACAATGATCTTTTCCGGAGTGTAGGACTCATCGAGAGAATAAGAAAGAAAAACGTTAACAGAGTAGACATAAGTTTTTCTAAAAAAGGATATTGTTATTGAGTGAGGAAGGACATCGTCACTGTTCCAATATTCATCTTCCTTGCTGCTCATAAGCTCTTTCAGGCCGTATCCTCTCTTTGCAGAGCTGAGAATAATTTCCATAGGCAGGAGAAGAACAAAAATAAAATAGCAAGTTTATGCATGCATTAAATTGGAAAGTAAAGAAAGCGTCATGTTTACATTACAAGTATTTTAACACTATAAGTGTTTTAATCATTAAATGATAACAAAAGAGATTACTCTTTACCTTTATTATAAATATTTGAATATACGTGTTTTTATTAATACCCATGTTAATCTTAAACTTTTACTTGTATTGAATGATAAAATAATAGGTTTAACTTTATTGAGAATAACTCATTTTGTAAGTTAAGGGTATTCATTTGTTCTAGTATATTTCACTCTTTATCAGTACTCTATAATAACAAAAGACTATAAGACAATGCTATCATTTGAGTTCATGGGTAGTTATTTATTTACAATGTTCAACAGACTATAGCATTTGCTGTCTTCTTTTTCCTAAAAACTGAACCACTTTAATTTGCCCATATGCAGTCAGTTACCTCAGAAGCACAGATCACACAGTCTGGACAGGCAATTTCAATAAACAGCACCACCTGCAAGCAGATGTCAGACCTCTTTGCACCGATGTTTGGTCCTCACGGCTCAATAAAGGCTTTGGTCAGTGGGGGACAGCAGCTCAACTTGACGAAGGATGGCAGTGTCCTATGTGGAAGCATACAGTTCATACATCCTACATCCATACTCATCACACGAGCAGCAGCCAACATTTATTCTTCAAATGGGGATGGGACTACAGCATTTGTTCTTCTCTGCTCTGAAATATTCTTGGAGTCCTACAAGCTTTACAACGACGGGACTTCGCTTCCTGCAATCATCAACAGTTTGCAGCTAGCCCTGAAGGATGTGAACGAGTTTCTTCAGAAGAATGTGATTCCCTTGTCTGACGACAATTTGAGAAAGCTTGCTTTTACCTCGCTGAACACGAAAATAAGAAATCCCCACAAATTAGTAGACATTGTTATACGGGCGCTAACAAGCATATCCAGCAGTAAGAACTTTGATACAAACATGGTCGAGATTATAAAGATGGACGAGGGAGACATAAACGATTCAGTATTTATAGATGGACTAGTGCTAGATCACTCTGGCAGGCACTATGCCATGCCTACCTTTCTAGAAAATGTGTGCGTGCTTGTGACGAACATGTCTTTAGAATATGAGAAGCCTGAGGTAAATGCAGAGTTCTGCTATTCGTCTGCAGATAAGCGGGAACAGATGGCATTGGCAGAACGAGAGTTTATACTAGAAAAGACTAGGAAAATAGTGGATCTATCCAAGGAGCTAAGAAAGGATGGGAAGAGTCTTTTGGTTATCAATGAGAAGGGCATTGATTTGTTCTCTTTGGAGATCCTTGCTGATGCGGGAGTTCTAGCATTGAGGAGAGCCAAGAGAAGAAATCTTGAGCGGCTTGTAAGCATGTGTGGTGGCAGCATTGTCACACAGCCATCCCAGGTCAGCAAAGACAATTTGGGATACTGCCAAAAGGTGACAGTAAAGACAATAGGCGAGAACAAGTATACCTTATTGGAGGGAACACCCTTCAAGGGATCCTGCACCATTCTGGTTAAGGGAAATACAGACTACCAGCGTATGAGCAGTGCGATAAAGGGAACATTGAACTCACTGGCTACCTCTGTTCAAATAAAGTGTTGTACTTATGGTGGTATTCCTTTGTATAGGAACATTATCAAGCTCCTACGGGAGAGAATGGTGGATGTGCATGAATCTGATTCTATGGGATACACAGCACTATCTAATGCATTTGAGACACTCATCAAGGTACTGCTGAGGAACGAAGGAAAGAATATACATGAGAGTCTTGTCAAAATATTCAGGGAAGATGGCTTTGATAGTGGTATTGTGGAGAATGTTAAGGTTGTAGGGAATGTAATCAGTAATTCTCTGTTTATGGCTATAAACTTGCTTATGTGTGATGAGATTATCAAGGCGGGAAAGCCTATTCAGAAAGCTGGTGCAGAAAATTAAAAATGTTATTTTCTATAATTTGCATAAATTTATGCATTGTTCAAACTTGACCTTAAACTGTTTCCTTTTTACTTATTAGTGATCAAATCTAGAATAATTTCTCAGTTATAGTCAGTCAGTTTTGTATTACCTGACATTTCTTCAAAGGTGCAAACAAAGCTAGTCTCATCTTGTAACTTTCTCATATAAAACGTCTTTTCAAACAAGATATAATTTATAAAAACTTAATCATCTTCTTCAGAATAAAATATTTTATTAAAATCATCTTTTTTCCAAATAAGAGATTTTACAATTTTATCTTATTAAAATCTTGTCTTATTAAAATTATTACATATTAAAATTATAACATGTTAAAAATAAACTGTCCTCTTTGAATTGCAATATCCTTTTTAAAATTCTAAACCTCTTCAAAATTAATTTTGTCCTGCCCATATGGCAAATGTGAAGAGCATCAGAGACCTCTGGTTCTACTCAAACCTGGCTTTCATCATCAACTACTCCATCACCATCTTTAGACTATTCGTGTATATCCCCATTCCTTATCTCCCTTCCTTCTTCAACAACATCTTCCTCCTTGTTTCTTACAGCGTGACCATCCTAAGTCTTGTTAAAAAAGTCGGTTCTTCAGGCTTCACCTTCAAAAAAATACTGAGCAACCAAAACTTCATCTGCCTGGGCCTCTTCATTTTCTTTGTCCCAAACATCCTTCTTTTTCCCTTCTTTTTGCTTAGCATATTCCACGTGAATGGCGACATTCTGGCTAGGAAGAAAGAATTTGAGAAGTTCTTCTTCTTCGACCTCTGTGTCTTTTTGGGGAGAAATGCCGCCAACATAGGCAGAATGGCAATGATCTGCGAGATTCTTCTGATCCCTGTTTCTCTTGTTATGGTCCTCTTTCGGAGACTAAATATACTTCCATTCCTTGTCTACTGCACGATTGTGAGGCAGCAGTACATCACCAATAAGACCATGAAAAGTGTAGTGGGCGAGGCTGTCATGAGAATTGATGGGATTTTTGCCAAGATGCCTGTGGAGGTTGTTGCATATTACGATAAGATCAAGGACTTTGTTGGAAAGTACAACAAGGGAGAGGATGAACCTAAGAAATCTGAATAAATTTATAAATCATAGTTTTATCTATTTAAAAGGTATTTTTATATTGTCAAAGTCCCGTTGTACGACTTTGACAAAAAATGGAGAGTACAAGGATTGAACTCGTGACCTCTTACATGCTAAGCAAACGCTCTACCACTGAGCTAACTCCCCGTGGCAGCAGGATTCTGTAGCATCATAGATCTATAACTGATAGAAAGGCTTTTCTCTCAGATTTGCTTTAATAAAAAAAGTATTGGCTTGAAGGCTTTAGATAAAAGTTGATCTATGCAAGAGACTTGATTTGCAGAAACACTGATTCAAAAGCAGCCATTTTTGAACAAAAAGACTTTAATGTGTTGACATCAAAACAAACAGCACCACAACAAAAATTCAGGCATCAAAATTTATTCTAAAACTTGATACTTTATGCATCCAACAGATTCGTATTTTTCTAAACGATCAGAAAGCTCAGTGTTTCCCTTAGCCAAAGTAGACAGGTAGGAGTCGTTAGCAAATCTTTCTACAACTATCTTTTTGTTGGACCTGGCTATCTTTGCAACAGTCAAAACATCCTCAAAGTCACAGGTGAAGTCTCCCTCCAGCACCTGCGGATAATCTGAAATGATGTTTGAGCAGAACTTAGAATGGATCTCCTCCGTGATGAAAGGCATAAATGGATTGAATAATTTTATAATAGCAACAAAAACATACTTTAGAACTGCCGATTCATCATCCTTGGCTCCTTTAGACAGCTCTATGAAAACATCACAGAAATCAAAGAATAACTGGTAAATAGCCTGCGAAGCTGCCATAAAATTATAGGATGAAATAAACTTGTGTTGCTCAACTATCACATTGTTCATTCGGAATATCATCCACTTCTGATGCGGCTTGAGTGCCTTGTCTTTCACATTACAGGTACTCATTGTCCTACAAATATCTTCCCCACAGCTCATGCTCACAAACTTGTAGGCATTCCAAATTTTATTGCACAGCCTGGAGTATCCCTGAACTCTGAGAATGTCTAAGTTTATGTCCTTCATTCCATTAGTGTAGCTAAGAAGGGTAAATCGAAGAGCATCGGATCCGCACTTCTGGATTCCGTTAGGATAGTCCTTTTTAAGGGCGTCATGCGCCCTCCGCAGTTCTCTCTTGTCCAGGTTGCCCTTTGCAACATTGTCCATCATGTCCTCAAGTGTTATTCCATCAATCACATAGAGCGGATCAATCACATTTCCAATGCTTTTTGACATCTTCACCCCATGGGCATCACGAACTATTCCGTGCAGAAAGACTGAATCAAATGGCTTCATGCCAGTGAGCTCATAGGAAAGCATAACCATTCTAGCAACCCAGAAGAAGAGAATATCGCTGCCTGTTTCGAGAAGCGAATTGGGAAAATACCTTGCAAAATCAGGAGTCTTCTCAGGCCAGCCTAGTGTTGAGAATGGCCAAAGCCCGGAGGAAAACCAGGTATCCAGGACATCCTCGTCTTGTTCCACTCTACTGCATCCTCTTTCCTTGGCTATTGCTTGTGCGCTCTCCATGTCTTCTGCCACTATCCATTCTTCTTTCCCTTCTGCTCCAAAAATCTTATATGCAGGTATCCGGTGACCCCACCACAATTGCCGTGACAGACACCAGTCCTTAATGTTTTCCAACCACCTGTACCAAACCGATTTGGCTTCCTCTGGAAACATGCTTATTTCATCGTTCTTTACAGCCTCCAAGGCTCTCTTTGCCATCCTCTTGCAGTCACACCACCACTGCTCCTTGACAACTGACTCGATCAGATCTCCGCTCCTGCTGCAGAATGGTAAAATTTGCTCATGTAATTCCTCTTTTATAAACATATCTCTCTCCTTAAGCTCGTCCACTACCGCCTTTCTGGCTTCAAATCTTCTCATACCTCTGAACATAGAGTGCGATATACGATTGTCTTCGTCTAAAATCTTATTGAATGCTAACTTGTGTTTCTTGCCCAGTTTAAAGTCAACCGGATCATGGCAAGGTGTCACTTTCAATATGCCTGTCCCAAAGCTCAAATCTGCCTGCGGATCAAAAATAACAGGTATCACTTCGTAGGTAAGCGGGTTTATTGCAAAAAGTCTCTCTTTTCTGACCGATTCTCCGTTTCCTGCAGATTTGACAGCCTTGTATTTGTTCTTCTTTTCATTCTTCATTTCCTCAGCATCTGTGCATTTATGCAGTTTGCTGTTGCTTGCACTAGCTTCGGCCTTGTTGTTCTCGTTGAGCAAATCTGAAATTGAGCCACTTTTAAAGATACTCTCAACGTCTTCAAATCTGGGATCACTGGGATTTACACATATTGCAGAGTCCCCAAGTATTGTTTCAGGTCTTGAAGTAGCTATGACAACGTATGGAAGATCGTGGATTTGAGATGTGTCAATATTCTCCTCTTTTGTAAGGTAATATTTAAAATAGTATAAAACCCCAAATTTGTACTTTCCACTGTCAACCTCAATGTATGCTCCACCTTCAACTGTCTTATAATTCACTTCGAGATCGCTCAAAGACGTTTTGAGTTTCCCACACCAGTTAACTATTTTTGTGTCCCTGTAGATCAGCCCTTTATTGAAGAGCTGACAAAATGCAGCATTCACACTTCTGTTTATCCTCTTGTCTAGCGTAAAAGCCTTTCTTGTATAGTCCAGGCTGGCACCCAGTCTGTTCAACTGATCGTATATTTTGCTGGAGTATTTTTCAGACCACAAAAATGCTTCATTCATAAACTCTTCCCTGTGCAGAGTCTTCTCTGGCATGCTCCTCATTACAACACTCTGTGTGGCTATTCCTGCATGGTCCAAACCAGGCAAGAATAGAACATCATGGCTGTTGAGCCTCATGTATCTTACCAGGCAATCCTCGATTGCAGCCATCATAGCATGCCCAATATGCAAAGACCCAGTGATGTTTGGAGGTGGCATAACAATGGCGTATTTCTCCAGTCCGCCACTTGTGCTCTTTGGCGTAAACGACTCGTTCTTAATCCAGTAGCTTGACCAATAGCTCTCAACATCAGTGGGATCATAGCCCCCAGACAACGGCTTTTTCTGTTTCTTACAAACAGCTGGCTGTGCTTCTTTTTTTGCCTCAAGCTTCGCCAGCTTCTCAGCCTTTTTTTGTGCTTTCTGAATTCTCTTCTGCTCCTTGGAGTCTTCTTGCATTTGGGCTCAAATTTTTAGGAAAATACTTTTGCATTTGATGCTTTGTCAATCGCTGTTTTTTTCAGCTGAGCATATCTGTTCACCATTCTTGCTTTATGCACAAAGCATAATTTTTATATGAATTTTTATGCATAGATCTGTTTTTCGTTAAAAATGTAGATTTTAAACTAGGACGTAAGATTTGAACAAAAAAGACGTTTATGCAATCTATAGGATTTATTTATGCTAGGCAGACCCGTGCCTCATCATTTGATTTGAGATAATCTTTCAAGCCAGAGTTAAAGAGAATTATGTCTATTACAAGAATGACCAACGTTATAAAGCCGACTATCATGTAATTGATAGTATAAATAATAACTACGAAAAACTTTACATGATTGAATAGCGGCAGCAGGTACATTATAACCCCAAATTGGATTCCAACTACGATTTGTTTGATAACAGAGGCCACAATGGCTACTTTTCTCTGGAAAACATCCTCTTCGTTGAAATTAACGCAAATGAGGATCAGTTGCATGAAAGAAAACATAATTATGGTGCTGCTCAAAAACCTTAAAGTCAAAGAGCATTCTGATATGGGGAATATAATGCACCCCAACTGTTCAAAGGTAACAAAGACCTCATAAGGAATCAGTGCATGCAAAATTTGGCGGTAAAAGAAAGCATCCCGCAGCTTTTGGCTTGGGCCTATTTTTCTGAATATTGCCATCCACGACTGAAATCTGTTGATGTAAACCAGGTAAATGGAAATCATCGCCTCAACAAAGTAGGAAATTGAAACAGCCCCTGAGATTATAAAAGCATGGTGAATATCTAGCAGAAACAGTGTCTTATTCAATGCTAGGATGTTTATTAGTCCGTTATTGAGTAGTGCCACTATTGAAACGTAGTATCGAAAGATCTTCTGTCCTATTAGACTGTTGAATACCAGAAAGAAAATGAAAATGTTGAAAATGTTCAGGAACATGATATCGCTCACAACATAAAAGCCCTCTGGGTGGTTACTCACAGGCAGGGACAGCAAAAACGATGTAGCATATGAAAAGATCACTTCTCGGAAAATAAACATGACCACATGGTGCATAAAGGGAATTCGATTGGTGTTTCTCGATTTACTTCTCTTGTCTGTTCTAAACCTCATTTCTGATGTGTTAAGTGATATTAAAAATATGAATTAAAAATATTGGCATTAAATTAAAGTAAATATTTAAAAAAACAATGGCAGATCAGGAGCACAGTACTGGAGTATAAAATAGCATACTTTAATATACTTTTTTTGTTTGATCTATATAGCTTATATATACATTAATACATATTTGATCTGTTTATTTTTCTATGATATAAATAAACACTTAGGAATATTAGTATATGCCACAGTACAATACAATGTAATATCCCGTTTGCATTGCAATTGTGAATCAAGATTTAGCATTGTGCTTGTACAAGCATGCAACAGTTGTAAAAACCAGAACTTTTGATTTTTTGATGTTTTTATTTGTTTTTGATGTCTCGCTTTTAATTATAGTAATATTAAAGGGGTTTGTTTTTATATGAAGGAAATGTTTATTAGTCTTTTACGAGATCTTTAAATAGATAAAATTTCATAAAAACTTTGCATATTCCAAATTAATTATTCTTAACGGCACATCAGACATTTAAATTTGTTACAAGTTCTGTTTGTAATTCAATCTGGACAATAATTACGACACCCCAATTTTTGCATTTTTAAGGTGAATTATTGATTGAATAAATTAAGTAAAATATGAACTTGTTTAAAATTTTAGAATCTTCATGTCTATGCATTAACTTTTGATCTTTATACCTGAATATTTTAAAATTGAAAAAATCGTATTTTGAGGTGTTGCTTAAGTTTAAGACAAGTGTAAAGAACGTTTAATACTTAGTGTTTGATGCGTTTTTGATCAAGACATTGAAAATTCTCTCTTTATAGATAAATAAAGGCTTTCTAATGTACTTGGTTTTGTCTGACTCTATTCAAAAATCAGAGTTTCCTTCAACTGATATACATTTTCAAATTGACAGCCTTTTGCATACACGCGCTTTACCAGATCGCCCCAAAAATTCTCTATTGGGTTGAGATCAGGAGAATAAGGAGGCCGGTCTATTGTAGTGATCTGATGCGCAGTAAGCCTGCCTTGTGTAGACCCGATACGTGTAATCTGGCATTGTCTTGCTGAAATATTGTATCAAAAACAGCAGCTACTATTTAAAACAAAAGATATAAAGGATTGCAAATTAAACTTACATGCTTTATGAAGAGTTTTTATACTATCTCTGGCCTCGATCAAAATTTTTGCCAAAAAAAGCTTTATGTAACATATAATTTAAATACACAAATAAAAATTGCAGATTAATAAGTTAACTTTAGGCTGAAAAAAATTTATTCAAAGGCAATTATCATAATGACGTAAAAAAATTTGTATCCTCTGAAACTCTGATGAATGGTCATAAGTACAACGATCAGTACTGCTTTCAAATGGCATTCTGCCTGACATTATAATATCGCCACCTTTATTTCTTCTGAGAATTATTTTTTCTAAGGTTGTAATTTTTTCAATAGCCTTATACAGGAGGATTCTATATTCGATATAAATTTTAAAATGTTGTAAAATATCTAAACTCTTTAAGCTTCTGTTGTCTTTCAGAGCATCTGCTATG